>OKCW01000315.1_pt1 | contig 6945 bp, 4 predicted proteins | sample 1612251 | NCBI WGS metagenome assembly OKCW01 (sample SAMN04436787, study PRJEB24849) | human gut metagenome | biome: human gut; feature: NICU; material: stool | host: Homo sapiens | place: USA: Saint Louis, MO | collected 2011-05-09 | reverse complement strand
ACAGCTATACTATAGGTACCTATTTTATTCGCCACATCTCCTTCTAAAGTGATGCGATCAGCCCCTACAATCACGGCATCAATAAGACCCTGTTGCATACTATACCCAGCCATATTATCTGTTTGTAATGTCACAGGAATACCATCTTCATGAAGTTCGAATGCAGTTAAACGTGAGCCTTGTAGTAAAGGTCTTGTTTCATCTGCATACACGCGTTCTAACTTACCTTGTGTATACACTTCGCGAATGACGCCTAAGGCAGTGCCTATGCCTGCTGTAGCCAAAGCTCCTGCATTACAATGTGTCAAAATACGATATGTTTCTTTATCTTGGAATAATGTAGCACCATGTTTTGCCATACTTTTATTTAAGGTAACATCTTCAGTATCAATAGCGATAGCTTCTTTTACAAGAATAGCATCTAATTCACTAATATCGCCTTTGAAAGTATCGACAACTCGAAGAACTCGATCAATAGCCCACATTAAGTTAACCGCTGTCGGTCTAGTTTGGCGTAAGGTTTCCGCAAAAGCTCTAAATTCAGATAAGATTTCTGCACTAGCTCCTCCACGGTGATAGCTTTCACGAAAAGCAAGAATCAAACCATACGCAGCAGATACGCCAATAGCAGGGGCCCCACGAACACGAAGCATCTTGATTGCCTCAGCCACTTGACGCCAGTCAGTACAACGTACATATTCCACAGACGTAGGTAATTTCGTTTGATCTAAGATAATAACTTCTGAACCATTCCATTCAATACTTTTCATACTGTTCCCTCCATAGAAACAATTAGCATCAATGTGTTTCTTCAATTAATAAGGTTTGCATATCTTCTTTTGAGAAATGATATTTTTCATTACAGTAGTGGCATGTTAATTCTGTCACTTCATCTTGGGCTAATTCTTGTTTATCATGCATTGGTAAACTTGCTAACCGATCAAAAAATCGTTCTCGACTACAAGGACATGCAAAATGAATACGTTCATTATAGACTTTTTGTACTGTAAATCCATCTAGAATACGTTCCATCAAATGTTCTGCATTAGGGTTCGCTTTCAAATAATTAGTTACACTCCCAATCGTTTGTAGGTTTGCCTCAATTGCATCGAATGCATCATTTGTCACATCTGGCAAAGCTTGTACTAAAAAGCCACCAGCTACGACCGTATGGTAATCTGGATCTACCAACACGCCTAGGCTAAGGACTGAGCCTACTTGTTCAGACATGGCTAAATAATATGCTAAATCTTCTGCCACTTCACCTGTTTGAATTGGACTTTGGGAGGTATAGTTTTGGCGAAGTTTAGTAAACCGAGTCACTTGTACTTCTCCATTACGCCCTACAGCAGCCCCTACATCAAGCTTTCCTTCTCGCAATAGAGGTACATCTACATGCGGATGATCCACATATCCTCGTACAGTGTTATTACTGAATGCATCCACATGAACAATGCCCAAAGGTCCATCACCACGCAATCGGATGCTTACATTTTCATCATTTTTAAAATCACTAGCCATTAGCATAGCCCCAGTCATAGTACGACCTAATGCAGCTGTTGCTACCGGCCACAAATCATGGCGAACTCTCGCCTCTTCTACGGTATCAGTAGTGACAGCTATGGATAGCCGCAACCCTTCTGCTGTTGTATAACGTTTAATAAAATCCACGGATATCCTTCTTTCTACATAGATTCCAATAGATTGATCATTTCGATAGCACCCATAGCGCAATCAAACCCTTTATTACCAGCTTTTGTACCAGCACGTTCGATAGCTTGTTCAATGTTTTCAGTTGTTAAAACACCGAATGCCACAGGAATTTCAGCTTGCATTGCTACTTGACCTAAACCGCTACTTGCTTCACCCGCTACATATTCAAAGTGAGCTGTACCACCACGGATCACCGTACCTAATGCCACGATTGCATCAAATTTTTTGCTTTCAGCTAAACGACGTGCTACTAATGGAAGTTCATACGCACCTGGTGCACGAACGATTGTAATATTCTCATCTTTCACTTGGCCGATACGTTTTAATGCATCTACCGCACCTTCTAATAAACTTTCATTAATAAAACTGTTAAAACGAGCAATCACCACTGCGATTTTAGCATTTGGCGCAGCTACCGCACCTTCTAAAACTTTCATACTTTTTCCTAATCTGAATGAACAATAAATTTGACGGTGGATTTTAGCATAAAAAGAAACCCTGTGGAAATAATCCGACAGGGTTTTCTATGAGTGGAAAAGAACTTACTTCTCGAGTTTTAACGGTTCAATTTTCCAGATATTTTTCGCATATTCAAGAATTGTACGGTCTGATGAGAAGAAGCCCATGTTCACCATATTTTGAATGGTACTTGCTATCCATACGTCACGATCTTGATATTTTTTATCTACCGCTTTTTGCGCTTCCACATAACTGCGGAAATCAGCAAAAGATTGGTAATAATCGTGGTATTGTAAACCTTGAATGAGAGAGTGATAACGGTTCGGTTCTTCCGGCGAGAAATCACCACGGATAATTTGGTCAATAACTTCACGTAATTGCTCGTCATTTTGATAATAATCAAACGGACGATAACCTTCGCGACGTAATGCTTCCACTTGTTCAACCGTATTACCAAAGATAAAGATGTGGTCTTCACCAACATTATCTAAAATCTCAACGTTCGCTCCATCAAGCGTACCCAATGTTAACGCACCATTTAAGGCAAACTTCATGTTACTGGTACCTGATGCTTCTGTTCCTGCAAGAGAGATTTGCTCAGAAATATCTGCCGCTGGAATGATTAATTGTGCAAGACTTACGCTGTAGTTCGGAATAAAGACAACTTTTAAACGACCTTTTAAGCGTTCATCATTATTGATAACATTCGCGACATCGTTAATTAAACGAATGGTTTGTTTTGCTGCATAGTAAGCTGAAGCCGCTTTACCCGCTAAAATGAACACACGTGGCTGCCAATCTTTTTCTGGATGAGCAAGCATTTCGTTGTAACGAGCAATAATGTGTAACACATTAAGCATTTGACGTTTGTATTCGTGAATACGTTTTACTTGTACATCAAATAAAGCATGTGGATCTAAATCAATATCAAGTGTTTTCTTCACATATTGTGCTAATTTCACTTTGTTATCGTATTTAATATCCGCAACTGCACGCTTAAATTCACCTTTATCTGCAAAGGCTTTAAGTTTTTCAATTTGGCTTAAATCGCAACAATATATTGATCAAATAAAGCCGCTAATTTCGGATTTGCTACCGCAAGCCAACGACGTGGTGTAATACCGTTTGTCACATTGGTGAAACGTTCCGGATAGATACGTGCAAAATCAGCAAAAGTAGAAGAAACCATAAGATCTGAGTGAATTGCTGCGACACCGTTCACTTTATGTGAACCGACAACAGACAACCAGCCCATGCGCACTTTACGTTGATATCCTTCTTCGATCAGTGAAACGCGACGGATAAAGTCCATATCAGTCGTGACATAAGTTTTCACATACTCTAGGAAATGATCATTAATTTCAAAAATCATTTGTAAATGACGCGGTAAGATTTTCGCCATCATTTCTACCGGCCAGGTTTCTAATGCTTCTGACATTAAAGTATGGCAAGTATAAGAGAAGATTCGACGAGTCACATCCCAAGCGTTTTGCCATGAGTAACCGTGTAAATCGATTAAAATACGCATCAACTCAGGAATGGCTAATGCCGGGTGGGTATCATTCAAGTGAATCGCTACTTTATCAGCAAGATTATCCAGTGTACCATGGGTTCTTAAATGGCGACGTAGAATATCTTGCAAAGATGCAGATACCAAGAAGTACTCTTGACGTAAACGTAACTCACGACCATTCCAGGTAGAATCATCTGGATAAAGTACGCGAGAAAGGTTTTGGTTAGCTGAACGCGTTGCCACCGCCGCTAAGTGATCACCACGGTTAAACTCCGCTAAATCGAACACCTCACCACCATGCGCAGACCATAAACGTAAGGTTGATGCCGAGTCATTTTTATAACCTGGAATCATTTGATCGTATGCAAGTGCGGTCACTTTTTCAGCCGGATTCCAGATACATTTTTTATCTTCAAAATAGATATGACCACCAAAATCAATGCTGAAACGTTTTGATGGACGCATAAATTCCCAAGGTGCACCTTTTTCTAACCAATCATCTGGACGTTCAACTTGTTGACCATTTTCAATTTTTTGACGGAACATACCGTATTCATAACGAATACCGTAACCCATCGCTGGAATTGCTAATGTTGCTAGTGAGTCCATGAAGCAAGCTGCAAGGCGACCTAAACCACCGTTACCTAGACCTGGATCCACTTCTTTTTCAATAATCTCTTCCAAATCAACATTTAATTCAGCCAGGGCTTTTTCTGCCACGTCATAAACACCTTCTGCGATCATCGCATTAGAAAGTGTACGGCCGATTAAGAATTCCATAGAAAGGTAATAAACACGGCGAGTTTCTTCTGCACGAGATTGACGAGCGGTGGTAATCCAGCCTTCAGTCACTAAATCACGTACAGCATAAAGTGTCGCATTGAGCCAGTCACGTTGACTCGCCTCTTTTGGTGAACGACCAATTAAGAAAATTAATTTATAAACAATTGCTTTTTTTACGTCTTCAACATCAAGACTTGGCCGGTTGTAAAGAAATGGCGAATCAAAATTGTCCATGATCATAGAAAGTAAAACCTCAATAAAAAAATCGCGCAAATTTTAAGCTTTTTTACGAAAAAAACAACAAAAATCCCCCTCTTCAAAGGCGATTATTTTGAAGAGGGAGTCAATCCATTTAATTATGAATCTAAAATGCCTAAATAGAGCTGCTCATATTGAGCGGCTGCATTTTTCCAACTAAAGTCCTGAGCCATGGCATTATTACGAACCATCGCCCAAACACGTTGTTTTTGCCACAAAGCAAAGGCATGCTGGATAGCACTTCGTAAATCATCTGCTTCGACTTTTTGGAATACAAAACCTGTTGCGGTACGCGATTTAATGGTTTCACTTGTACTGTTTGTCACGGTATCAGCTAATCCTCCCGTTGCACGAACAAGCGGCAATGTGCCATATTGCAACCCATATAATTGAGTTAATCCACAAGGTTCAAAGCGACTTGGTACTAAAATAACATCACCACCGGCAACCATCAAATGTGAAAGTGCTTCATCATAACCAATTTTTACTGCAATATTTTCTGGGTAACGTTGTGCTAATTGGCAAATCCCCTCTTCCAAATGTTTTGCACCTGAACCGAGAATGGTTAATTGGCCGCCTTGTTTAACAATTTCATCCGCTGTGGCAATCAATAAATCCACGCCTTTTTGTTCGGTTAAGCGAGTCACCATCACAAATAAGAGTGCATCAGATTGTTGTGGTAAATTAAAATAAGCTTGTAAATCGGCTTTATTTTTCTTCTTGCCTGCGATGGATTTTAATTTGTAGTGATGCTGAATATAAGCATCACAACTTGGATGCCAAATTTCTTGATCTACGCCATTTAAAATCCCCACCAACTTACCTGCTTCACGTAAACCCGTTAGCAAGCCTTGTAAGCCATAAGCAAAGTCTGGTGTGGTAATTTCTTTCGCATAAGTTGGACTCACTGCTGTGACCATATCAGAATAATAGAGACCTGCTTTCAAATATGAAATTTGGCCAAATAACTCTAAACCATCAACATGGAACATCCCTTCTGGCAATCCAATTTCATGTAAATGACGGTGGGCAAATTGTCCTTGATATGCCAAGTTATGAATCGTAAATACTGATTTTGCAGGACGACCTTTATTAAAGAGATAAGCGGCGGCTAAGCCCGCATGCCAATCATGAGCATGAACCACTTCTGCTCGCCACCAACTGTCTAAGCCTGTCGCAAGCTCGGCACCCACCCAGCCTAATAAAGCAAAACGCTTATAGTTATCGGCATAATCATTGTAATCTGTATCGTGATAAGGGTTCCCTTCTCGCCAATAGAGATGCGGCGCATCAATCAGATAAATTCCTACGCCATTGTATTCGCCATAACGTAATACAACATGGCCTGCAAAATTATCAAATTCTGTCACAACATGTGTGTTCTCAATACCCGATGAAATTTTTGGATAAGCCGGCAACAAAATACGTGTATCAATACCAATTTCTTTTTGTGCAAAAGGTAACGCCCCTAAAACATCGGCAAGTCCGCCAGTTTTGAGTAAGGGATACAGCTCCGAGCAAACATGTAAAACTCTCATAATTTTCCTTTTATACTTAAAATTGTGTTGTCATTGATAACAGCACAATCTTTTTAGTTCATTAAAAATACTGTCAAAATTGACCGCACTTTAATCCAAATGTTCTTCGTTTGTGACTTCTTCACCCTGCAATTTTTTCAACATTGCTGATGTAACAAGTACAACTTTACCAGTAGAACTCACACGGAAACGTTTACTATCTAGGGCTTTATCTACACCGATTTCCATACCATCTGGAATAATACAATGGCGATCAATAATACAATCTTTCAACGTACAATTTTTACCAATTTGTACTTGTGGTAACACAACACAGTGATCAACAGAAGATCCTTCATCAATTTTGATTCTATCAAACAACACAGAATTACTAATAGATGCATCTATAATCACACAGCCACCACCGATAAGCGAGTTATCTACCGGTTTTACATTCGCTTTTTTATAGAAGAATTTAGACGGATAAGCCTGTACTGGATTACCACGAATTGGCCAGCTTTGATCGTAAATATCTAATTGTGGATTTTCTGAAACCAAATCGATATTAGATTGCCAGAAGCTATCAAGCGTACCCACATCACGCCAGTAAATCTCACCTTCAGTATTTCTGCCCATGCAAGAACGGCTGAATGGATGTGCATAAAGCACGCCTTCTTCCAAGCATTTTGGCAAGACATCTTT
>OKCW01000311.1_pt1 | contig 7004 bp, 3 predicted proteins | sample 1612251 | NCBI WGS metagenome assembly OKCW01 (sample SAMN04436787, study PRJEB24849) | human gut metagenome | biome: human gut; feature: NICU; material: stool | host: Homo sapiens | place: USA: Saint Louis, MO | collected 2011-05-09 | reverse complement strand
ATCGTCTTGTAAATAAAGTGTAAACCCATATTGATTTAAAAGAACCTCACATTTTTCTCTAAGTTTAGTAGTTTCTTCATCCACCATCAGATGAATACGCTCTTTCTGCTTTTGGAGGTCTCTTTCAACAATTTGTATTTTCTTTTTTTCGTTTCTTACGAATTTAATATAATAAGTAATTACTTTATCGATATTAGGAGCTACTTCATCTTTTTTTGCATTTATCATAGCTGCCAAGCATTGCATACGAGCGTTATTAATAGAATTAAATAAGCGCATAGGCATAGACCGTACATCTTTTTCAGAAGTTTTCTTATCATGATCGGGCATGACTACATTATAAAATGTACTAAAATGAATATTATTCCCCGCTCTATTCCATGCTTTTATAGCAGCTTGGAGCAATCTCTTTTCTTTATTCTGTTGCGTATCTTCATAATATGCATTAAACACGAGTGGATCACACTCTATAATACCTTTATCTACTGCGTATTCCGGTACATATTCACAAAATAAGGTAAGTGCTTGTTGCAAATAATCATGATCTAAACACCAGTCAATATAAGCTAGTTCATCAGAGGCATGATTACGATGATGTTGTAAAAGGGTAGTATACGACTGCTCAATAGGTTTATGCAATAATTCAATTAATTCTTGGTCAAAGGTCTTATTGTTATCTGTATTATTTGCCATACTACGTACTAAAGATAAGCTATCATCAAGACGAGCTATAGATTTTTCAAATGCACCACGACTTGAAATATTAATAGCTTCTGAAAAGCTATCCATGGCTTTTAGCAATTTTTTTGTAGCGGTAGCAGTCGATTCAATATTACCTGTTCCAATATCTTCAGGAGGCTTAAAGTAAGTATTTAATTTTTTTGCACTACCAAATAGTTTAAACTCTTCAAATCCTGCAATAATATCAAATAGCTCATAAATATCTAGCACTTTATGAACTGTAATTTCTCCTGGGCCGTTCTCAATCTCCTTATAACCAGAGTAATATACATCATCAACAATGATACCATGATAGGCGAGCAGTCTACTAATAACAAGGAGAATCATAGCTGCATTGCGTGGGCCACCAGTGATATCCATATAGAGGCGGACCTCATCTTTATCATTGGTGAAAGTATCTTTAAAATCAAGAATCTTCTTTGACATCTCAATGATGCTAGACTTAATACGACTAATATCATCTAAGTCTGTACCACATGGGACATGATCAAGAGCATCTAAAAAGGCCTGCTCATTGTGGCCCATCACGTTATAAAACTTACACATTTGATTAACAAAGATATCATAAGATGATGGGCTATTACTTTGATGTGCCATTACACCATCAGTACATAATAAATATATCTTATCAAAGGATATATCTCTTGTTTTTTCATCCTTCCATGTATGGTATAAAATATATTTCAAAGACGACTCATTCGTGGCAATGCTACTACGAATAGCATCTTCCATATCTGTATTTACAATCGTCTTTATACTCGTATTAGACACCTTACTCAAAAAAGATAAAAATATATTATGAATTGCCATAGCTTTCACCAAACCTACATTAATTGATTAACCACACTTAGTCATCCGTGCATTATCAGAACCTAACCTCGAATTTTATCCTTACATTTTATATTGTATCATGTTATATTCATAATTAAGAATCGTTTTGTACAGTCGGGAATGTACATATTTAAAAGGGAGTCAATAATGGCAACAACAACTAATTATCTAAATGATTTAGCTAGTATGCGCCAATTTATCCGCAGCTTAACCTTCGGGAACCATAATAGAGGTAAAGCAACAGTTCGTGGTATCAAAGAAAGTCAGCACGACGATGTGATTCGTCGCCTTGATTATTTTGATATCATACGTCACATTTACACGCAAAGAATTGGGAAAACATCCATTCATCATTTGGCAAAAGATGATTTTATAGATGGCTATAATTATCTTAACAATTTATATGAATTATATGCTGCCGTTCCAGAACAAATTTATGTACAGCTCTGCATCCTATCATATATTGGAGCAAACGATGATGTAACTATTACAGATTTATATACTAATTTAAACCAAGAACCATACTTGGATCACTATATTGATTTAGTAGAAAGCCTATATGAACAACGAAATAAAAAACAAGAGCCACCTTGCATTATTGATCAACAATATATTCAACGCCAAGTAAAGACATTAGAAATTTTAGGTGCTATCACCAAAACAGAGCTCACAAAAGGCTATACATATTCAATAAAACCAACTATTATAGAGGAACTATCAAAACAGCAGTTGCAAGAGCTAGCAATGGCAGTATTCTTTTATACTAATGTTTCTATTACTTCAGCAGCAGGTCATATCTTACTCAAGAAAATTATGTATTTAATTAATGACTTTTCTTTAAAAGACCAACAAAAGTGTATGTACTATGACTTTAATAATACATATTTTTCTTTCAAGGATAATAACCCAAATAATGTAATTGATGGAGATATTTTTTACCCTTTAGCCGATGCCTTACATCGACAAAAAAAGGTGCGTCTATCCTTTTATGAATCTGGGAAACCTAGGGAAATCGTTAGTCCATTAGCGTTACAAACCTATTATGGGGAAAATAAAAATATGCTATGTAGTATTAATAATGGACGTATCCAATGGAATCGTATTGATCGCATCAAGTCTCTTGAGGTTACAAAATATAACAGTACTAATACTGTACCAAAAATACAAACAAGAGATAAAACATTTGATACTTGTATCATTCACTTCTTGACCTTAAAAGATTATGAGTTGGTCTACGATGAATTTATTCGTCATTTCAAAGAGTCACTAACAGTGCTCTCAAGAACAGATAAATATATAGAATTGCAACTAGAAGTACCAGATGCATTACAATTATTACCGCAATTACGTAGCTATTTACCTTATGTATATATTACATACACAAACAAATCCAGTATTAAGGATAAATTCTACAATAATTTATACGCCTCTTTAAATATAGATTTTGTAGAACCAGAAGGATATAAAAAGCAAAAAAAAATTAATCGATTTCTTCATCCACTCCACAGAAAAGAATCTGATAATAACAAAACAAAAAAAGACAAAGACTTAGATGGTACCTATGTATCATCCGTTTTAAACGATATCAACGCTATTACCTTTACGACACAATACCAATTGCAATTAGACTTAATTAATGGTGTTGTCCATACAAAACAAGATATAGAAGGATTAATTAATCATCGTAGGCTGCTCACGCCAGCCCCATACAAAAAAGTATTGCGGAATGATGATTATGAGCAATTTCTAGCCGATGCATTAGTAGAGCCAAATGAAAATGGTGAAGAGGTTGAGTCCATCCTTCCAGATTTACCTCTTGTTATTATCTCTGATGCTGAAAGAATGTTCTTAAAGGACCTCATTTCTGATACTCGAGCTAACTGGCTGCTTTCACCAGAGCTATGTCAAATATTATCTACTGAATTAGAAACTGTAGACACTACCTTTCCAAGAGGATCATGGACACGTGTTCCAACCATGACAGACGATACTCCGTTAACAATACAAGTAATCACCCAGTGCTTACAAGCTATCCAAAATAACGAACGTATCATAATTCAAGATAAGGAGCTATCTCCTTGTCGGATAGAATACTCTGTAGGAAGCAATGGCTATACGCTTATTGCCTATGACCATGCAACGGATACCTTTGTAGACTATCCACTACGCGATGCATCTAATATCATAAAAACGGCTGCACCACGACTAGAAGATATAGAAACTATATATGCTAACTATAGAGATGAATCAAAACGAACCGTAACATTTACCTTGCACGATGCAAACAATGCAGTTGATCGTTGCTTTAACTATTTTAGCAACTATACAATTCAAGCTAAAGATATCAACGATGAAGAGTTTACCATTGAAGTTAGCTATCTTCCCTTCCAGGAAATAAATATCTTACGACATTTATTAAAACTAGGCTGTGCAGTCCGAATTACAGATGATAGTCCGTTAAAAAAACAACTAGAAACAATTTATAAAACAGCACTCATTCATGCCCCTAGTATCTAATATTTATAAAATTATACGATTAAAAGGATACCTTTATATACAATAGAGGTATCCTTTTTATAAACTAAAGGACCTAGTCACATATCTCTATGCACTAGGTCCTTTAACTTTCTTGTATCCAAATCAAAATCTACACCAATTATACAATAATACTATGTACTAAAACTTAACGAATCCAAAAAAACGAGGGCACTTGCTACGCTCTGTTTAAGATAGTATGAAACCTAACATATGATTAACTGTCTATACAATTTAACAAAATAATTACTTTTCTAATCCAATTCTATACTTACTCAAAATATCACCACCTTACACACTTTAACCACTCAACATATATAAATAAAATTACTCTTCAAGTGCATCAAGCACCGCTACTAACACTGCTACTGCAGAATCCACTGCTAAAGGCGACATAACATCCCTCCTATCATTACAACTAAATATACTATTATTAGAATAATCCATTCCTATTAACGTTCATATACTACCTCCTATACCTAACACTATACATATTTTCTACAATCCCCAACAAGCTACCAATGATTTAATACAAAACTAAGATACCCTAAGCATATTAAAATTATTACCGCTTATCGGCTACATCTTTAGTATAGGATGAAATCTAATATAACCAAATTCAAAAAAACTAAGACTAAAAAAACGAGTGAATCAAAAAATTCACTCGTTTTCTATTAGAAATGAAAATATAGTACAACCCCTTATCACCTTTATTTGCCTTCAATCTGTATAGATAACTGCAGTATGGGGATTTCATCGTTGCGCTGTGCCGCTTCTACCTCACCATCTGTAGCACACATATCGTAACGATAAATACTATTACAACCGCACTTAATAAAGCAAGAAGTTACCTTGAACGAAATGCAGTTTCAATACTGTAAACGGTAAGTACTATTGCAACTTACAAGTAGAAATTACATTGGGTGAAAACAGTGTAGAGTTTCAATACCGTAAACGATAGGTACTGTTGCAACAAAAAACTAATTGATGCGTGGAGCTGGCTCAACTCCGATAAGTTTCAATACCGTAAACGGTAAGCACTGTTGCAACCCTCAAGAATTGACAATTATTTATTCTAATATCATCGCGTTTCAATACCGTAAACGGTAAGCACTGTTGCAACGTAGAATTAGCGAAAAAATATAACCTCGACATAAAGTTTCAATACCGTAAACGGTAAGCACTGTTGCAACTGCTACAAGCACAGCAATTACAGTGTTACAAAATTTAAGGTTTCAATACCGTAAACGGTAAGCACTGTTGCAACATAACTGTATATATAACGGTCATTTGTTTTAATATATGGAGGGTTTCAATACCGTAAACGGTAAGCACTGTTGCAACGGCCTAGTAGATAGTGTGGATGGTGAATTAAAAGAAGGTGAGTTTCAATACCGTAAACGGTAAGCACTGTTGCAACTCGATATGATGGATAAACTTGATTTATTATTCTGCCGTTTCAATACCGTAAACGGTAAGCACTGTTGCAACTCGAGAATGAGAGAAGACTTATTAACGTACTTTCCAGTTTCAATACCGTAAACGGTAAGCACTGTTGCAACAGCGTGTCTTAGAAAGCCAGTATTCATGGGGCTTAAAAATAGATTTTGGCAAACCTCACACCGTAAACGGTTAAATTATGCTCCCATTGGCTCTAAAATGTCGATGAGCATAGGTAAATACTGGTGGTAAATGATTTTTCTAAGATTACAGTTATTATAAGGGTTTATAGATTTTACGTCAACAATTAAGTTCATTTTCTTTTCATTTGAGTTTAAAGAAAAATATAATCAATCATCTACCCTTATTACCCTTATTCTAAGACCATACCATAATATCCATGTCAATTCTTCTCATTTAATACCATATTTAGACAATTAAGATACTATCTACTATACCCAGATAAACAAGTAAAACTGTACAAAAAACCCTATCTATAAATTCAGATAAAGCCAATAATATATGAATATTAGCTTTTTAACATTCATATATTTCTAGTGAAAACTATTCTATAATTTCACACTTCACACCACCCATACCAAGTGCCGTTTTAATACCAAGTCCAGTAAATTGACTATAATAACTCAATAGTGCCAAAATTTTTTGCAATCCTATATTTCTTTTAAATTGCATAACAATTTGACCTCGGAATCCTCTTATCTTTATGCCTTCAAGACTATAAATTCCCATACGTAGATTATAGTCTCGTATAAATACCCCCTTCTCAAAAGTATCTATAAGGTAATCAGCATCCATCGTTCCAAAAGTACTAAAGTGATTCCATTGACGTAATAAATAGCGGTATATACGAAATGCTTCGGGGAAGATTGTATATTGCTGATCTACTTTAAAACTTGTGGTACTCATGCACTGTAACTTAGTCTGAGAGTAGAATGCATCACTACTCCAGAACTTATGTATCAAAGCCTCATAGGAGGTTTCTTCCAAAATAGTTCTATCTTTAATATATAAATAACCTCGCTTTTGCTTTAAGAAGATTTTCTCAGGCATTTCTAACGTAGGTCTTACTATACGATTAACTGCATCAGCTGTTACAGCTGAAAGACGCCATATATATTGTTTTTTATGTTTATCAAAGTAAATATATTGGCTATAAGGACGTAAACCAGTCTCATGTAATTGGCCTGCATACTCTGTTCCCACAAGCTCCATTAGTACACCATGTAAAACACTACCTATGGATTGTACAATTTTGATAGATAGATCTGCAACTATAACCAACTCTATAGACATAATCTCTACATTATCAGACAATAAAATCCCTCCTTTCTATGTTACGCATATCTGAATATATAACACCCACAATCTAATGACTTCATTATATATTCATTTCTGATTAAAACCAACAGAAAACTATCTAATTTATACAAAAAGCC
>OKCW01000282.1_pt1 | contig 7839 bp, 8 predicted proteins | sample 1612251 | NCBI WGS metagenome assembly OKCW01 (sample SAMN04436787, study PRJEB24849) | human gut metagenome | biome: human gut; feature: NICU; material: stool | host: Homo sapiens | place: USA: Saint Louis, MO | collected 2011-05-09 | reverse complement strand
AACGAATATTTGAAATGCAACAAATAGAGCAAAGGGATAAAATAGCAAAAGCGTGATGAAAATGTTATTTTCCGATGCCGCACTGACCCGCTACAATGTCAGATTACTGCCGTAAAGAAGTTTGAGGAAGCAAGACAATGAGCACCACTATCGAAAAAATCCAACGCCAGATTGCTGAAAACCCGATCCTGCTGTACATGAAAGGTTCACCGAAACTGCCGAGCTGCGGTTTCTCTGCCCAGGCAGTCCAGGCGCTTGCCGCATGTGGCGAACGTTTTGCCTATGTTGATATTCTGCAGAATCCGGACATTCGTGCGGAACTGCCGAAATATGCTAACTGGCCGACCTTCCCGCAACTGTGGGTTGACGGCGAGCTGGTCGGCGGTTGTGATATCGTGATCGAAATGTATCAGCGTGGTGAACTGCAGCAGCTGATCAAAGAAACTGCCGCTAAATACAAGTCTGAAGAGCCGGACGCGGAATAATCCGTTCTGCAATACTGACGGATGCGAACGGGCATCCGTCAGTCCTTTCTCTATCCCCAATCCAGCCCTTGTGGCGAACTTGAAAATCCCGCCTCACGTAACAGCGTAAACATCGGCGTTTGCCGGACCGGTAGGTCATTCACTTCTGTTAGCGTAAAGCGCAGCCGTGGTTCGCGACTAGACAGCGGTCGGCTGTTTAAAGGCGCGAAGAAACCAGTCGCGGGTCGCCGGTGAAAACACGTCCGGCAGGGGCGATGAAGGGTTTGGATTATTTGCCATTAACGCTATTCCCCGTGAATATCATGCATGATGCGTGGAATAGCCTCACTATAGATGCCTGAATCATTGCATGTCATCAGGCATCGACTCGATTACACCTCTGCGGCGGCAGGTAGTGGCCAGCCTCCCAGACGTTTCCAGCGGTTGACGATTTCACAAAACAGCACAGCAGTGCGTTCGGTGTCGTACAGCGCAGAGTGCGCCTGGGTGCTGTCGAAGTCCATGCCAGCGGTCTGGCAAGCCTTTGACAATACGGTTTGTCCGAGTGCCAGCCCGGCCAGTGCAGCAGTGTCAAAAGTGGCGAAAGGGTGGAACGGGTTACGTTTCAGTGAGGCGCGTTCTGCGGCGGCCATCATAAAGCTGTGATCGAAATTGGCGTTGTGCGCCACCATAATGGCGCGGTTACAGCCGCTCGCTTTAATACCTTTACGTACAACTTTAAAAATTTCGTGCAGCGCCTCGTACTCGCTGACCGCGCCGCGATCGGGATCGTTCAGATCAATGCCATTGAAGGCAAGGGCCTCTGGTTGCAAATTTGCGCCGACAAATGGTTCGACGTGGAAATGTAATGTGGTGTCCGGCATCAGCCAGCCTTGTTCATCCATTTTCAGGGTGATGGCGGCAATCTCAAGCAGCGCATCGGTTTTGGCGTTAAATCCGGCTGTTTCAACATCGATCACAACAGGATAAAAACCACGAAAACGGTCGCACAGACCGGTAAGTTGAGCGTTATCGGACATCTGATTCTCTTAATACGGATAAATTGCAGCGCGCATTATGACAAATATTACTTGTCGATGCAGTAAAGATGCGGGCGCGATGAGTTCACGCCCGGCAGGAGATTAGTTGCCCAGACCGCGACCGGCGTCTTTCTCTTCGATTAATTCAATTTTGTAACCGTCCGGATCTTCCACAAATGCGATAACCGTAGTACCGCCTTTTACCGGACCCGCTTCACGGGTCACGTTACCCCCGTTTTGACGGATTTTTTCGCACGCTTCAGCGGCGTTATCTACGCTAAGCGCGATGTGACCATAAGCAGTGCCGAGTTCGTATTTATCCACGCCCCAGTTGTAGGTCAGTTCAATCACTGCTTCTTCGGTTTCCGGGCCGTAACCAACAAACGCCAGTGAGTATTTGTATTCCGGGTTTTCGCTGGTACGCAGCAGTTTCATGCCCAGCACGTTGGTATAAAAATCGATGGAGCGTTGCAGATCGCCAACGCGCAGCATGGTATGAAGAAGACGCATCTTTATATCCTCAAAATGGCTAACAGATTCAAAAAGTTGTTTTAGTATAGCGGCGGCTTTGCGCCGCTCGCAATGTTGGATTACAGCGTCGGGTAATCAGTGTAACCTTCAGCACCGCCACCATAAAAACTTTCGGCACGCTGCGGGTTAAGCTCAGCTTTGCGCTGCAAGCGGGCGACCAGATCCGGGTTCGCAATCCAGTCACGACCAAATGCTACCGCATCAATTAACCCTTTGCCGATCAGCGTTTCAGCTTTTTCTACTGTGTATGCACCTGCGCCGATAATCGGACCGTGGAAACGGGCGCGTACTTTTTCGCGAAACGCATCAGTATACGGTTCACCTCCCGCCCAATCTGGTTCTGACATATGAAGATAAGCAATGCCGCGTTTACCCAGTTGTTCAATCAGATACAGTGCATCGGCTTCTTCATTCGGGCCGTTATCCGTGTTCTGGAAAGTACCGATTGGCGAAATGCGAATGCCAATGCGATCGGCACCCCATTCTTCAATCCCGGCATCGACCACTTCCAGCACCAGACGCGCGCGATTTTCCACGCTGCCGCCGTACTGATCGGTACGATGGTTTGAAGAAGGGGAAAGGAACTGATGCAGCAAATAACCGTGAGCAGAGTGGAGCTCTACCAGATCAAAACCGGCTTCACGCGCGTTAGCAATGGCCTGACGGAAATCATTGACGATACCCGGAATCTCTTCCAGTTCAAGCGCACGCGGCATGGATGTTTCAACACGGATCGCCTGACCATTTTCATCGCGCAGAGAAGTACGTGTTCCCGCGCTAAGTGCTGAAGGCGCTACCGGTGCCTGACCGCCAGGTTGCAGGCTGGCGTGAGAAATGCGTCCGGTGTGCCACAGCTGTACGGCCATATGACCATTTTCAGCATGAACGCCAGCGGTAATTTTTTTCCATGCGGCAATTTGTTCCGGGCTATGGATGCCAGGTGCACCTGCGTATCCTTTTGCCTGGGCAGAAATTTGCGTGGCTTCGCTAATAATCAAACCGGCACTGGCACGTTGGCGATAGTATTCCGCCATCAACGGGGTAGGGATGTCACCCGGTTCAATACTGCGCAGACGCGTCAGCGGTGCCATAAAAATACGGTTTGCCGCCGTGATCGCGCCCACTTTCAGTGGGGAATACAGTTTTTCAGATGACATAAAGGCTCCCGGTCGTCTGGTGATAAAAAATGCCTGCTAAACGGCAGGCGTCGCAATAATGTTTTTTACATGGGCCAGCGCGTTTTCCAGTGGCTCGAAACTGCGCGAAATTTTGGCCTGCAAATTCGCACCAAGCCACAGTGCGTAAAGCACTTGTGCCTGTTGCAGCGGTTCGCCACAAAAGGTTAAACAATGGTTCTCACGGCCATTTTCCAGCGCCTGAGAGAGCAGGGCGATCACGCCGCGAGCCCCTTTATCCATTGCGCTGCGCATATCTTCTGACAGATCGCACACTTCGGCAGAGAGTTTTACTGTCAGGCAACCACTGATGGTTCCATGTTGGCAAAACCGGTTCAGTGTTTGCTGGTAATAAGCCAGTATGCGGTCGCGGTAGTTACCTTCGCCGGATTGCAGCAACTCAGTCAGTCGCTGGTGATATGCGGCGTAATGGCGCTCAAGCATGGCAACGCCAAACGCTTCTTTAGAACGAAAGTAGTGATAGAAGGACCCTTTCGGCACTTCAGCGGTTTTTAGGAGTTCGCTTAGCCCCATCCCGGTGAATCCACGTTGCAGGCAAAGTTGCTCGCCCGTCGCCAGGAGATGTTCGCGAGTATCATGTTCGGTGTGTTTGTTCATGCGTTGGAGTGTAGTAGACCAGTCGGTCTAGTGCAAGCAAAGTTGCTACTTTGGACATTAACAGCTTCAATAATGGTAATAATCTTATCTGAGGAGGGCGAGGTGACGGAGCAATTAGAGTTCTTTCCCGTCCAGCCCGTGCCGGGGAATTTGCCAGTCTGACGAACGCGGATTTTGTCGCGGCTGTTTTCGTAGCCGGGATGAGCGTTTTAACTGGAATAAAATGAGCGATGGCGAAAAACAAGAAGTGTTGCGCCTTTGTCGGCAGCGATTAATGCGCAAATTACGTGCAAATAAGCCAGCGTCATCAGGCGAACCGGAGCAACCATCACTCTTTTGAGCCTAATCTTGCGTATACTCCTCTCATATCTGATAAGAGGAAGCGATTATGGTTCAGCGTATTACTATTGCGCCGCAAGGCCCGGAGTTTTCCCGTTTTGTGATGGGCTACTGGCGATTGATGGACTGGAATATGTCCGCCCGCCAGTTGGTCAGTTTTATTGAAGAGCATCTGGATCTCGGCGTGACCACCGTGGACCATGCTGATATTTATGGTGGCTATCAGTGCGAAGCGGCGTTTGGCGAGGCGCTGAAACTGGCACCTCACCTGCGTGAACGGATGGAAATCGTCAGTAAATGCGGTATCGCGACGACCGCGTGTGAAGAAAACGTCATTGGCCATTACATCACTGACCGCGATCACATCATTAAGAGCGCCGAACAGTCGCTAATTAATCTCGCGACCGATCATCTGGATCTGCTGTTAATCCACCGACCAGACCCGTTAATGGATGCCGATGAAGTGGCGGACGCCTTTAAACATCTGCATCAGAGCGGCAAAGTGCGTCATTTTGGTGTATCGAACTTTACACCTGCGCAATTTGCGCTGTTGCAATCACGCCTGCCATTTACCCTTGCCACTAATCAGGTGGAAATATCCCCGGTGCATCAGCCGTTACTGCTGGATGGCACGCTCGACCAACTGCAACAACTGCGTGTTCGTCCGATGGCGTGGTCCTGCCTTGGTGGTGGTCGTCTGTTTAATGATGATTATTTCCAGCCGCTGCGTGATGAACTGGCTGTGGTGGCAGAGGAGTTAAACGCGGGCTCGATTGAACAGGTGGTTTACGCCTGGGTATTACGTTTACCGTCGCAGCCGCTGCCAATTATCGGCTCAGGTAAAATTGAGCGCGTACGGGCAGCAGTCGAAGCAGAAACACTGAAAATGACCCGTCAACAATGGTTTCGTATCCGTAAAGCGGCACTAGGTTACGACGTACCGTAAGCACTTTTAGGAATAGCCGCCGTTCAAAAATGTGTCACTGGTTTACACTTATTCAGGAATGCACAATGAACGGAGGTCCTATGAAACGTTTTAGTCTGGCCATTCTGGCGCTGGTTGTTGCGACCGGCGCACAAGCTGCCAGTGAAAAAGTCGAGATGAACCTCGTCACGTCGCAAGGGGTTGGGCAGTCAATTGGTAACGTCACCATTACTGAAACCGATAAAGGTCTGGAGTTTTCGCCCGATCTGAAAGCATTGCCTCCCGGTGAACATGGCTTCCATATTCATGCCAAAGGAAGCTGCCAGCCAGCCACCAAAGATGGCAAAGCCAGCGCCGCAGAATCCGCAGGCGGGCATCTTGATCCACAAAATACCGGTAAACATGAAGGGCCAGAAGGTGCCGGGCATTTAGGCGATCTGCCTGCACTGGTAGTCAATAATGACGGCAAGGCGACCGATGCCGTCATCGCGCCTCGTCTGAAATCACTGGATGAAGTCAAAGACAAAGCGCTGATAGTCCACGTTGGCGGCGATAATATGTCCGATCAACCCAAACCGCTGGGCGGTGGCGGTGAACGCTATGCCTGTGGTGTAATTAAGTAATTAAGAGGCCAGCGTACCTTGCGGCGGTGCTTGCTCAAGTTGCGAAAGCGAGCAGTACAGCCGCCAGACAATTGCCGCCAGCTCTCGGGCGGCAGGTTGATGATGACGGGCAAGGCTGTCGCAAATCCGCTGTAATTCTTCAAGTGTGGCCGCCAGTGATTTTTGCTGAACGCCGCGCTCACTCATCACTCCCCGCAACAGTGAAATACAGTTATCCCGTACTCGCGATAACGGATCGGAACGCGATTCCCAGTCGCGCAATTGCCAGACAACATGAGAACAGTTCAGCAACACTACACCCCAGCGTAATAACCAACGGCGAGCCAGCGCATCCTGGCTGTTACTCAACTGACTGACGTGATGATAAGTGAGCGATTCAAATTCGCTTTCACTCAGTGTTGGATGGCGGCTTAGTTGATCGACAAAATCCCGGCGCAGCGCGCGAATATGGCGGCGGCTTTTACGAGCATCCGATCCTGGACGCAGAATGGCGAACGCTAACCACGCCAACGCGACGCCAACAATTTTTGCCAGATTATCGTTAAGAAAATCAGCAAAATCATACACCGGGGGATTAGTGACAGCGATAAACGAACCCATAAAAACAATCAGTTGCCCCCACAGTGCGGCAAATTTGGGCATCTGCAATTTAAGAAGCTGCATTGTCGCCAGCAGTGGAAAGAGAAACAGTAAAAATTGCCACAGATCGCTAATCTGCACCATCAGGCCAAATTTGACCACAAAGCTGAATAGCGAAAGTAACACCAGCGTGCGCATCAGCAGTGACAAAGACTTAAACGGTGCTGCGACGGCGGAGTAGAGTACGCAGCTAATTGCTGCCAGCGTTAAAGCATTGGCACCGGCATCCCATTGCGAAGCAATACTCCATGCGCCAATCATCATCAACGTACAAAATGTACGCAGCCCGCTCCACATAGCTTCGGCGTTATCGGTATGACGAGCCAGGCCGGATGTCCGTGGGAGTCTGGCATGATCATCTACACCGCTTTGTAGACGATGTAACTCCTGACTACTTTGCAGATAAAGGCGGCAAAAATAACGTAGTCGCTGCCAGAAGGCGATGTGCCGGTAGTCGGTGACGTTGGTCGGGCGTAGTGGGGAGATAATACGTGCGACGGTGTAAACATCTGTTTGCGAACTGGCGAGCGCCGTCAGCAGCTGTTCGAGAATTTCTCGCGTGGCATCTGGCGGTGAGGGCCAGTTGAGCAACATACGTCGCAGGCTGGAGATGACACTGGTCATACGTAATTGCTGGTGGAGCAGCGCATTAAGGCGTGCGTTTTGCTGGCGAAAACGATAGTGGCTCCAGAAAGCCTGGATACGCAGCAAATTCATGGTCAGTATCTGCCCAATCACCCCTTCATGTGCAGCACGAATGGCATCGGTTGTTTCAGGCTGCCAGAGTAAACTGGCATGTTCCAGTAATCGGGCGTGCATATTTTTCAATGCGGTTAAAAGGGCTGTAGCATCGGAACTGCTCGGCAGGATCATCATCATCATGCCGCCGCACAAAATACCGACTATCACCTCGCAAACACGCGCCTGAGCGATATCCCACAGCTGGCTGGCCTCAGTAATATTAACCATCGGAAAGGCGATGATGGCCGCCGTGTAGCCCGCCAGTTGAAATGCATACGCGACGTTATTCGTGAAGTGCGCACAGGCCCAGGTACAAAAGCCAAGCCACGCCGACATGCTCAATAGAAAAAACCACGGCTCATTGAGCGTATGTCCGGCAAGAAGCAGTGCTGCAATGGCTCCGAGCAAACTGCCAGCGATGCGTCCGAGGCTTTTGCTGATGACACCGCCAACGGTGGGAAAGCTAACCACCGCAGCCGAGGTCATCGCCCAATAGGGTTCATCCAGATTCAAATAATAGGCAACCGTCAGCGCCAGACACATGGCAATGGTATTGCGTAACGCATAACGCCATTGCGCCAGCGTGGCCCTGAACCAGGGCAAATTGCGCAAGGACCATGACGATGCGTTCATTATTGACCTACGGCAATGCTACAGGTGGTGCCCGACACCAGCGTGACATCGCCTGGGACTTTATCCAGCGTAAAGCGGACGGGAACGCGTTGGGCGAGGCGAACCCAGGGG
>OKCW01000278.1_pt1 | contig 7975 bp, 2 predicted proteins | sample 1612251 | NCBI WGS metagenome assembly OKCW01 (sample SAMN04436787, study PRJEB24849) | human gut metagenome | biome: human gut; feature: NICU; material: stool | host: Homo sapiens | place: USA: Saint Louis, MO | collected 2011-05-09 | reverse complement strand
TTAATATATTGAAAAATTTGAAATTCTCATATGATTTATCATATGAAGAAGCATAAAGGGAGCATTAATATAGTTTATAGGAGAAAATATGAATAAGATTTTCAAAGTGGTTTGGAGCAAATCAAAAAATTGTTACGTAGTAGTATCTGAGTTCGCTAAGAATAATAGCGGAAAAAAGAAAATTGTTGTAGCAACTATCTTTGCTGCATTAGCAATGTCTAATGCTAGCATCTCTATGGCGTCAAATGATGTGCCTTCGAATCTGCCTGCAACAGCAGTAGGCTTGGGGCCTAATGCTTCTGTTAAAGGTGATAAAGCTGTAGGTTTTGGTTATAATGCAGCAGCTGCTGGTGGAAATTCTGTTGTTATTGGTTCTAATTCTAGTGTTGCTGCTGGTAGCCCACAAGGAATCGCTATTGGTGGTGGTAATACTGCTAATGAAGGTGCAAGAGTAATTGGAGAACAAGCAATTGCCATCGGGGGAAATACACTAGCCAAAGGACATTCTTCTATTGTTATTGGTGGCGATGATGTAGTTAAAGCTGATGGTGTAAAAGTTATTTACACTACAAGTGGTGGAGCGACTCAAATTGGGGATTTGCGTAGTGCTGTTCAAAGCTTAACTGGCTTTGATATGAGAACCCCAATGTTTACAATGGCGACGGCTGGTGAATCTGGTATCACATTAGGGATGAAAGGTCAGTCAGGCAATGTGGGCATTGCCATTGGTACAGGTGCAAATGCGAAGGATCGTTTATCAGGAACTTCTAGTGGGGCTTCTGGTCAAGCCAATAATGATGTAACAAATGCTATTGCTATTGGCACAGGGGCTAGGGCAAATCGTGATAATGCTATTGCCATCGGTGGTGGTTCTAACACTGATGTAGGCGGTACAAAACAATCTAGCTATACATTGCCAAATAACGTTGTTGCTTCCTGGGCTGGTGGTGATAAAACATTGCCAGGTGACGTTGTATCTTTTGGTTCTAAAGGGTATGAACGTCAGTTGAAACATGTGGCTCCTGGTGAAGTAAGTGCTACTTTCACAGATGCAATTAATGGCTCTCAACTTAGCGCTATTGTAGACCAAATCGCTTATAAATATATATCTATAAAATCTTCTGATGTTGCTAATAAAGATAATACTGGTGCTACGGCCGATAATTCTATTGCTATTGGCCCAAATGCCGCAACAGACGCATCTGCAAGTCGTTCTGTGGCTGTTGGTGATGGCGCCAGAGGTAAAGTAGTAGATGGTGTAGCTGTTGGCTCAAAATCTATAGCTGATATTGCTTCAGGCGTAGCGGGATATAATGTTAATGCTAGTCGTACAGATATATATGCTGGTTTAAGTGGTGCCGCCCTAACGTCTAAATTAGGTGGTGTTGCTGTTGGTACGATAAACCAAACACGTCAAATTAACTATGTTGCTGCAGGTACTGCTGATACAGACGCAGTAAACGTGGCGCAATTAAAGAGTGTTAATCTAGCTTTTACAGGTGATACTGGTACAGGCGATGTGAACCTTGCTAATAGTAAATTGGCTGTAAATGGTGATAATACATACATTAGCACTACAGCTAATGGTAAGAAAATTACAGTTTCTGGTAAAAAGCAAGACATTACTGTAGCAAATGGTAGCGCTACAGCCTCGGCTGGTATGGCGGATTCTGCTAATGTAGCTAATGCGATTAATCAAGCGATTGATCAAAACAAATATGGTTGGAATCTTTCTGCTAATGGTGAAGCTACACCAGTAGCGGTTGAAAAAGGTAATACAGTAGATTTTTCTGGTGACGATAATGTTGCGGTTGCTAGAAATGATAAGAAAATCTCTGTAGCTTTGAAAAAAGATCTTTCTAAATTAAACAGTGCTTCTTTCAATAATGCTGGCGGTAATGAAACTGTTAAAATTGATGGTGATAAAGGTATCAATGCTGGGAATTTGAAAGTTGCTAATGTAGCAGATGGTGTTGCTGATAAAGATGCTGTCAATGTATCTCAATTGAAAAAAGTTGATGATAAAGCTGAAGCTAACAAAATTGCTATTGATACAAATAAAACTGCAATAGCTAAAAATGCAGGTGATATTGCAACAAACAAAACAGATATTGCTGCCAATAAGGACAGTATTGCTGCGAATACGCAAAAAATTGCTGACAATAAAACAGCAATTGACAAAAATGCGGGTGAAATTGCTACAAACAAAGGGGATATTGTTTCTAATAAAGCTAATATTGCCCAAAATACTGCTGCTATCGGTCGTAAGATTTCTTTAGGTGGTAACTCTGGTTCGACTGATGAAAAATCTTTGAGCACAGGTGATGTGAAATTCAATGTGAAAGGTGAAAATGGTCTTACGACTGTTGCTAATGGCGACGATGTGACTGTTAAACTCGATGATACGACTAAAGGCAAAATCGATAATGCAGCTGATCGAGATTTGAGCAATTTGACTCCTGATGGTAAACAACAAGTTAAGGATTTAGCAGCTTGGAATGTAGTCGCTAATAATGAAACGGCTGAAAAGGTTGAAGGTGGTAATACAGTTAAGTTTATCGATGGGGATAACATTTCTATTACTCAAAATGGTAAGGACTTCACCATTTCTACTAAAAAAGATGTAACCTTTGATACGGTAACAGCTACTCAAACGATTACAGCGCCAAAGGTTAAAGCGACAACTGGAGTTGAAACACCTCAAGTAACAGGCTTGACGAACACTGCGTGGGTTCCAGGTCAAACACAACCTGTATCTGGTCGTGCAGCCACAGAAGACCAATTGAAACATGTTGATGATCAAGTAGCAGAAAATAAAGCCAATATCGCTGATAATACAGATAAGATTGGCAAAAATGCTGATGCCATTGCAGATAACAAGCAAAAAATAGCTGACAATAAAACGGCAATTGATAAAAATGCAGTAGATATTGCTACTAACAAAGACAATATTGCTGCGAATAAAACAGATATTGCTACTAATAAGGATAATATTGCAGACAACAAACAAAAAATAGCCGATAATAAAACGGCAATTGATAAGAATACTGGCGACATTGCTACAAACAAAGCTGACATTTCAAGCAACAAAGATAACATCGCAATCAATAAAGCTAACATCGACAAAAACACGACAGCTATTGGCCGTAAGATTTCCTTAGGTGGTAACTCTGGTTCTACCGATGAAAAATCCTTGAGCACAGGTGATGTGAAATTCAATGTGAAAGGTGAAAATGGTCTTACTACGGTTGCTAATGGTGACGATGTAACCGTTAAACTTGATGATGCAACTAAAGGTAAGGTCGACAATGCAGCTGATCGAGATTTGAGTAATTTGACCCCTGACGGTAAGCAACAAGTTAAGGACTTAGCAGCTTGGAATGTAGTCGCTAATAATGAGATGGCTGAAAAGGTTGAAGGTGGTAACACCGTTAAGTTTATCGATGGTGATAACATTTCTATTACTCAAAATGGTAAGGACTTCACCATTTCTACTAAGAAAGATGTAACCTTTGATACGGTAACAGCTACTCAAACGATTACAGCGCCAAAGGTTAAAGCGACAACTGGAGTTGAAACACCTCAAGTAACAGGCTTGACGAACACTGCGTGGGTTCCAGGTCAAACACAACCTGTATCTGGTCGTGCAGCCACAGAAGACCAATTGAAACATGTTGATGATCAAGTATCAGAAAATAAAGCCAAGATTGCTGACAATACAGATAAGATTGGTAAAAATGCAGAGGCTATTGCGGATAACAAACAAAAAATAGCTGATAATAAAGCTGCAATTGATAAAAATGCAGTAGATATTGCTACTAACAAAGATAATATCGCAACTAATAAAGCCGATATAGCAACTAATAAAGATAATATCGCAACTAATAAAGCCGATATAGCAACTAATAAAGATAATATTACGACGAATAAACAAAATATTGCAGATAACAAAGCGGCCATCACTAAAAATGCTGGCGATATCGCAGCCAATAAAGCTAATATTGATAAAAATACAGAAGCTATTGGTCGTAAGATTTCCTTAGGTGGTAATACTGGTTCAACCGATGAGAAATCCTTAAGTACAGGCGATGTGAAATTCAATATTAAAGGGCAAAATGGTATTGTTACTGAAGCTAATGGAGACGATGTAACTGTCAAATTAGATGATGCTACGGCTAATAAAATCAACAATGCAGCAAATACGGATTTGAGCAACTTAACAGATGCTGGTAAACAACAAGTTAAAGATTTATCCGCATGGAACGTAGTAGCTAATGGTAATACTGCCGAAAAAGTTGAAGGTGGCAATACAGTTAAGTTTATCGATGGTGATAACATTTCCATTACTCAAAATGGTAAAGACTTCACAATTGCTACTAAACAAGACGTAACTTTCAATACTGTAAAAGCAAATCAAACCATTACAGCACCAAAAGTGAAAGCTACAGAAGGTGTAGAAACACCTCAAGTAACGGGTTTGACTAACACTGCATGGACTCCGGGTCAAACACAGCCTGTCTCTGGACGTGCCGCCACAGAAGATCAATTGAAACATGTTGATGATCAAGTAGCAGAAAACAAAGCCAACATTGCTGATAATACAGATAAGATTGGTAAAAATGCTGATGCTATTGCGGATAACAAGCAAAAAATAGCTAATAATAAAGCTGCAATTGATAGAAATGCTGCTGATATTGCAACTAATAAGGACAATATTGCTGCGAATAAACAAAATATTGCTGATAACAAAGCGGCTATCACTAAAAATACTAGTGATATTGCAACTAATAAGGATAACATCGCAACCAATAAAGCTAATATCGACAAAAACACGACAGCTATTGCTCGTAAGATTTCTTTAGGTGGTAACTCTGGTTTGACTGATGAAAAATCGTTGAGTACAGGCGATGTAAAATTCAATATTAAAGGCGAAAACGGTTTAACAACTATAGCTAATGGTGAAGATGTAACTGTTAAGATTGATGATCAAACTAAAGCAAAAATCGATAATGCAGCAAATCAAGATTTGAGCAACTTGACAGAGACTGGTAAACAACAAGTTAAAGATATATCTGCATGGAAGGTAACAGCTGCAGGAGGTACTGTTGAAAAAGTACAAGGTAGTGATACCGTAAAATTCCAAGCTGGTGATAATCTTGTAGTTAACCAAGATAGAACTACTTTCACATATGGCTTGGCTAAAGACTTAAAAGGCCTAAACAGTGTTACTGTAGGTGATGAAAACGGTGTATCTACTAAAATCACTCCTGCAGGTACAACTGTGAAAGATGCAGCTGGCAACTCTACTACAATTAATGGGGGTGGTATGACTATTACTCCTGCAGATACAGCAGCTAGCCCTGTATCACTTACTGTAGACGGCTTAAATAATGGTGGCAACAAAATTCATGGAGTAGCGCCTGGCACAGCTGATACTGATGCAGTAAATGTTAGCCAATTGAAAGCATCTAATGCTGGTTTACAAGAAGCTGTTAACCGTGTCGGTACTGAAACACAACGTGTTGGTGCTCATGCGGCAGCTATGGCCGCGTTGAAACCAATTCAATATGATCCATTGGAACCAACACAAATTATGGCTGGTATAGGTAACTACCGTGGTGAAACTGCTGGTGCCATCGGTATTGCTCACTACCGAACTGAAGATACTATGTTCAACGTAGGTGTTTCACTTGGCACTAGCCATAACATGGTAAATGCAGGTGTAACGCATAAATTTGGTGGTAGTCGTGAAAGAAAAGACGCTATTCCAGAACGTTATAAAGCAGGCCCTATTAGCTCTGTTTATGTAATGCAAGACGAAGTATCTAGCCTCAAAAAAGAGAATAGTAATCAAAAAACGGTTATTGCTAATCAAGCAGCACGTTTAAATACATTGGAAGCTGAAAATGAACGTCAACGTCAAGAATTGGCTGAAACTAAACAAGGCTTAGATGACTTGCGTGCCGTAGTAAATCAATTATTAGCTTCTAAAGGTTAAGAGTTGAGAACTAATTTTGATAATAGTCTAAGATAGTTATTTCCCTGTAAAACTAAGAACCTCTTATACATTGTTGTACTTGATAGGGTATATACATTTTGTATAAGAGGTTCTTTTTTGCTATTTTGATATATATTCTTATTTAAAAGGCATAACATATGAATGAATTCTCATGTGTTGTGTGGTATAATACAATAGATATAAGAGGTGAAGTAATGCCTTTACTATATGATCTTACATGAATAGGAGATAGGATGTTAGACCGTATACAACGATGGCTTTCAATAGACACCATGTTGCCTGTTGCAGAACGATTAGGAGCTGTAGGAACTACAAAGCAGCTATATGGTAATTATTTAAAAATAGCTTGGCCAGCTACATTACAAGGCTTGATGTTACAATTTATGACTGCCATTGATTTGGCGATGGTTGGTGCCTTAGGTGCGTCAGCTCTTGCTTCGGTAGGCATTATGGGGCAACCTGAGATGGTAATGCTCATCTTCTGTCGAGCATTATCCATTGCTGTGACGGCAATTATAGCTCGTCGTCATGGTGAAGGCGATGTAGATGGTATGAATGCCGTACTCAAGCAATCTATTTTATTGAATTTTTTAATTTATGTACCGTTATTATTGATATGTTTCTTGAACTTAGAGCATATTCTACGTTTTACGGGTGCTGAAGATGGCTATATTGAAACAGCCGTTTGGTATGGTCGTTTCATAGTTATTAGCTTAATATTTCAGTCCTTTAGCCAAATCGTAGGGGCTGCACTCATTGGATATGGTAACACTAAAGTTATTTTTAAATCTAATGTAGTAGGGAATATTTTGAATACGATAATGAATTTCTTCTTGATTTATGGTATTGGTTTCTTCCCTGAACTTGGCGTTATGGGGGCAGGTGTATCCACTATGATCAGTAGTGCTATTATTGCATTATTGTTGTTGCGTACGATTTCACAACATACTTCTACTGGATTAACATTGCGCCATCCGTCGAAATGGATGTTTGAAAGGCCCGTATTACATACAATGTTTCATGTCGGTGGCAGTTCTTTAGGAGAACAGTTCTTTGAGCGGTTCGGTATGTATACATACACTATGATTGTTGCTTCCTTAGGTGCGGTACCTTTAGCAGCACATTACGTATGTATGAATTTAATGGATATATTTTACTATTTTGCGATGGGTCTTGGATTTGCAGGTGCATCACATACGGGGCAAAGTCTGGGACACAAACGACCAGATATTGCACGTACTTATGGTAAAATTGGTGCTCGTATTGGTTTAGTCGTGGGCCTTGTAAGTGCATTAATCTTTATTGGTCCTGGTGATTTTTTAGTACAGTTATATACTCGTGAAAGTGATGTTGTTACACTTTCAGCCACTTTGATGGGCATTATGGCTATCGCTGCATTCCCTCAAGCATTACAGCAAGTGTATTCCGGTGTGTTGAAAGGGGCAGGAGATACATATTACATCATGAAATATTCTCTTGTAAGCGTAGCAATCATTCGTCCTATTATTACTTATTTATTGTGCATTACACTAGGTTTAGGGCTTTTTGGGGCATGGTTATCTTTGTGCTTCGATCAGTCTCTAAGATTATGTTGTTCTTATTTGAGATTTATTCGAGGAACATGGCAACATAAGGTTGTTTAATGAGATGTAAATTCTTTTTCACATTGAAAGTTTTAGAAGGATTCATGAAAAAGAAGTGAATAAACTCTTGTCTATTAAAAATTTTTGATGTACAATACGTAATGTGAAAAAAATGACACATTGGGGAATGTGTTATCGGACCTGAAATCTATGATTTCGTGTATATATGTAAGGGATACATATAAGAAACAAGTAAAAACCGCCTTAGTTTTACTAAGGCGGTTTTTACTTTTATAAATGGTTTTTCTACAAAATATAATATCAGCATAGCATATTCTATAGAATTCATTGTGTGAGAAACGTCATGCTATAT
>OKCW01000274.1_pt1 | contig 8103 bp, 1 predicted proteins | sample 1612251 | NCBI WGS metagenome assembly OKCW01 (sample SAMN04436787, study PRJEB24849) | human gut metagenome | biome: human gut; feature: NICU; material: stool | host: Homo sapiens | place: USA: Saint Louis, MO | collected 2011-05-09 | reverse complement strand
TCAAGGCGAAAACCAAAGCTACAGTGTGGATGTAAGCCAATTAGGTGGGATGTATTCAGAGAAAATCCATTTGGTGGATAACGGCCAAGGTCTTGGTGTACGCAATGCAGGGCATATTGGTGCATCTGCGGGAAGCGTGAAAATTGATAGCCAAGGACGCATTATTAATGAAGGGGTAATTAGCGGTAAACAAGATGTCCAAATCAATACCAAGTCTGATTTTGTCCAAAAGGGTAAAGTTGAAACAGCACGAGGTGATGTTCTAGTTGATGCTAAAAATAAAATTACTCAGATGGGCTCGACTATTTCTGGTGGACATATTCGTTATCAAGCGAATTCAGTCGAAGCGGGTAAGTCTTCAGTATTAGCTGCGGGTGTTGAGGAAAATGGTAAAGCCCGCGAAGTAGATGAGGTTGGTGAGACTAAAAACCTTGAAATAAAAACAGTAAAAACAACTGTGGCGAAAGGGAAAAATATTGCCTCTGGTAAGGTTGATGTTCAAGCTCAAACAGTCGATGTCAGCGAGAGCCAAACAAGTGGCCAAGATGTTCATATTGTGGCTAATAAAGGTGAAATTAACGCAAATCAAGCAACGCTCGTTGCAAAAAACGAGATCGGATTGCGTACACCTTCTCAACTTTTAACACAGCACGCTAATTTAAAAGCAGATTGGATTAATGCAACCGTGCAAAGGGTGGAAAATCAACATGGCCGATGGGCAAGCCAAGGTGTGCGTGATTTCTCATTAAACCTAGAAAAAGGGTTAAATAATGAAAACGGCTTAATACTTTCTGGTGGAAATATGAGTCTTACACAGCATAATCAATTCTTAAATAATCGAGAAGGACGTTTGCTAAGTGGTAAAGGTTTAACTTTAACTGCATTATCCGTGGATAACCGAGCTGGAATGATTGTTGCTGACGGTTCTTCAACGTTAAATATTGCAAGGGATATTAATAACCAAAAAGTCGGCAATACAGGTTCACTCATTCAAGCACAGGGTGATTTAACGGTTAATACCACTAATCTAAATAACCAAAATACTAAAGGTAATGCGCAATCAGTACCAACACAGGGTATTCTTGCTGGTAAGGCTGAGGTGAATGCTCATCAATTGGACAATAAGCAAGGTGGGATTTATTCGGTTTCTTCTCAGGTATTGAATATTGTTAATCAATTAGACAACACGCAAGGTGAACTATTCTCTACAGGAGATATTCGTATTCAGGGTAGAGGGGCTTCCATAAAAAATAGTCAAGGTTCAATTCAGGCTGCAGAAAAATTGAATATTCAGGTTAATGCACTTTCTGGTGATGGCGATATTGAGGCTAACCATACAAATATCCAACTTGTTCAAGATTTTGATAGTCAACGCGATTTAGTTGGTCGTTCTTCATTAAGTTTAACTACTCAAGGAAATTTGATTAATCGAGCAGGGTTGCTTTCTGAAGGTACTACCCAAGTCAATGCTAAGAATATTGAAAATACAGAGAATGCTGAAATTCAAGGAAAACAAACCGCACTTACAAGTGAGCAGAATATAACCAACCGAGGGTTGATTAAAGGGACAGTAGAAAATGTTATCAAGACCGGTGATACATTAACTAATATCGGTACTGGTCGTATTTATGGTGGTCATGTTGCTTTACAGGCTGGTCAAAAAATAGTGAATACAGATGAATTACAATCTGATGGAACGATTAAATCAGCGGTTGTTGCGGCAAAAGCACGTCTAGATGTTGCAGCGCCTTTAGTTGAGAACAGTAAAACAGTCTTTACCCAAAAATGGGCGTTTAATGGTATTGGCGGTACATTATCCTCTGAAGGGAAAGTTGTATTTGGTCGTACTTTAGATGAAAACAATCAATCAAAAGGTTTAGGCGATAAATTATTAAATAGCGGTAGTTTGATTGAAGGGCGAGGCGTTATCCTTGGTATGCGTGAAACTTTAAACAAAAATGCGCGTATTGATACAAGGCTAGAAGAAGTCAAACGTGAAAAAGTGGATGAACATTATCTGCTTGAAGATGGGAGCTCTGAACGTATTAATTTTGATCAACTTCGTTGGGCATCCTTTAGTCGAGCGGGCAAAGTGGTTTATAAAAATCAAAATAAGGTAACGCGACCATCGGATGGCAAAATTGAAGGCCATATTTTACCAATGCCAAATGAGGAAGTATGCGGCAATGAGCAAACCCGTTCAGGCTGTGTTGTTGTACCTCAAGCACTTTATTTAAATAATGATCCTATATGGGCAGCATTTAATATTGCTCCTCCATCTACTTCTCCAACATTACCCGATCTAAGTGGCTTGGATGAAACGTTAAAGCAAGCACCAGAAGAGCCTAAACAGCCTAAACGAACATGGCGTAATCGTCATGATTATGATCGTCTCATGAAAGAATATGAATCAAAAATGGTAGAGTACCGGAAAGCTGTTGCTGATTATGAGTCTAAATTGGTTGAATATTCTGCTCAAATGAAGCCATATTTCGAGTGGGCTAAGGCAAATGAAAAAGCATTCGAGCAATTAGATGCTGCAATTTTGGCTCACAATAAAAAGCTCTCAGGTAAAGAATTTTATCGATTCTGGGATATTTATGTAAAAGAACGTATTACCAGTGAAACAAAGGTAAAAGAAACGCATCCTGGTAAGATTTTGAGCCAAGGTGATGTTGAATTTAATGGAAATGTGGAAAATAACCGAAGCCAAATAATTGCAGCTGGAAAGATCTATAATCCTAATAACCCTTCTGAAGAAGTAAACAATGTACCAGAAATGGGGATTACTCAAGTTGTTGATAAGGGTAATCAAGAGTGGACTTACTCTCGTTGGAGAGGCGGATTTAAACGATATCATCAACGAGAGTGGGATGGTCGACATGATTATGAAAAAGTAGTAATTACGCCACTCGATCTCAATCAAGTAAAAACTGAATCTTATAGTACCTTTAAGCCAGAGGCGGAAAAGGCTAATCTTTCGATGGAAACTATCGCACTTGCTAACAATATCAATGTTGCCAATGGTGTGAATCAATCGAATGCAAAAGCTGGGCAGCGTGAAATTCGTACGATTGGTGCGGATGTTTCCTTACCTAGCTCGAGCCTTTATCGCACCAATCCAGAGGCAACAAATCGCCCATTAATTGAAACGGATCCACAGTTTACCGATCGTAAACAATGGCTCAGTGGTGACTATATGTTCAAAGCACTTCGTAGTGATCCACAAAATATCTTGAAGCGCTTAGGTGATGGCTATTACGAGCAACGTTTAGTACGTGACCAAGTGAATCAGTTGACGGGACGTATGTTCTTAACGGGCTATCAAGATTTAGAGGCGCAATATAAGGGTTTAATGGATAACGGTATTACTTTTGCTAAACGCTTTAACTTAACCCCTGGTGTGGCTTTAAGCCCTGCGCAGGTCGCACAACTTACTTCAGATATAGTCTGGTTTGAAGAAAAAGAAGTGACACTACCAAGTGGGAAACAAGTCAAAGTGATGGCGCCTCGTGTCTATGCCATGGCGCAGAAAGGTGACTTAAATGGCGAAGGTGCATTGATTTCAGCGGATGTGATTGATTTACGGAGTAACCGTTTAACAAATAGCGGAACCATTGCAGGCCGTAAGCTTACGTTATTAAATACCGAAAGTTTATTAAATGAAGGTGCCATTACGGGTGATAAAGTAGGCATTAAAACCACAAATAACTTCGATAATATCGGCGGTAAAGTGGAAGCCGAGCGTGCCCTCTTGGTAGATGTGGGCGGTGATTTAAATCACGAAAGTACCACGATGACGACAAAGGTGGACTTATCTCATTTTCAACGTAGTGAAACCACGCTTGGTCGTAAAGCGCTTTTCCATGTAAAAGGAGAAGATGGCCAATTACAGCTTTTATCAAATAATCTGAATGCTAAAGGTGCAGATATTGTTAATGACGGCAATGGCAATACGCTTGTTCAAAGCAAAAATAACATGAATCTGACCGCACTTTCAGTGGGCTTTGATGAAAAGATGGGGAAAGGTAATCATTACCGTCATGAGAAAGTGGAAGAAGCCGTAGTAAGCCAAGTAAAAGGCAAAGGCAATGTCTTGCTAACGGGTAAAAATATTTTATCCGAAGGGGCACAGCTGGATAGTGAAGCGAAGTTGATGGCTATTGCTGAAAATGACCTTGTGTTGAATGGTGCAAAAGAAAGCCGTGATTTTGAAGAGTTCCACAAAACGAAAAGTGGCAGCTTTGCTAGAACGACCAAAACCAGTCTTGACCAACAACACTCCGTTACTCAAGTCGGCACACAGGTGAGTGGTAAAGACGTACTTCTTTCAGCAGGTCATGACGTGAAGGCGAAAGGCATTCAGGCTATTGCGGATGATAATCTGCATATTCAGGCTGGACATGATGTTGACATTGCAGCGGATACCAATCATTTCAAAAATAAGCGTGTGGAAACCAAGAAAACGTCAGGGGTATTCACGGGCGGTGGTATTGGCATTACCTTTGGTTCGAAATCAGAAAAACATGATTATGAAACGGAAGGTTGGACACAGTCTGATGCACGTAGCACGCTAGGTTCAATGAATGGCAATATCACAGTGAGTGCGGGTAATCATACAAATGTTCTTGGTGCGGATATGATTACACCACGCACAAATCGAATTGATATTGAAGGCGCAAGTGTTAAGGTGGAAGCCGGAAAAGATATTATTGAACGTAAAGAGGGGCATGAGTATAAACAATCAGGCGTGACGATTGCCTTGAGTACACCGGTGACCGATATGGCACAAGCGGCTTATAACAGTGTGAAGCGAGCCAAGCAGGTGAGCAATTCAAAACTTCAAGCGCTTTATGCCATGAAAGCCGGAGAAGAGGCTTTCATGGCTGCTCAAAATGTGAGTAAGGTAGCGGAAACCTTAGATGCCTTAAGAGCTGGTAATATGCAGAATACTGGGACGACATCCAGCCCAAGTGTGAAAATTAGTATTGGTTATGGCAGCCAAAAACAAACTCAAACCAGCGAAAGCCAAAGTATTAGTCATCAAAAATCAACCGTGAATACGGGGACATTTAATGCAAAAGCGCGCGATGAAAAACTCAGTTTTGAGGGCGTTGATGCGAATGCGAAATTGATGGCATTATCAGGTAAAAAAGGGATTGAGATAAAAGGCGTGAAAGACGAAGAGCATCAACGCACAGAAAATAAATCTGTAGGGGGAAGTGTAGGCGTCTTTGTTGGAACCAATGGTAATAGCTATGGAATTGGTATTGAGGGTTCGGTGAATGTGGCTAAGGGTAAATCTAACTCAGATAGCGAACGTTGGCAAAATAGTCACTTTACTGCAGATAAAATCATCACGAATAGTGAGGAAGGCGGCTTAAACCTTGATGCGGCGAATCTCAAAGCAAAACGCTGGGAAGCGGACATTCAAAATCTCACTGTCACGAGCCGTCAAGATACAGAGAAATACGAATCCAAACAAACGAGTGCGAGAGCAAGCGGTTCGGTAGCGTATGGTTCAGGTGGCGGAGCTTCGGTGAGTGCATCATACAGTAAAGCGAAAGTGGATTATGCTCAAGTAAAAGAGCAAGCCGGCATTAGTGTGGGTGAGGATGGAATGGATGTTACCGTTCATCACCACACGCAATTAAATGGTGCGATTATTGAAAGTGATGCTGATGCAAGTAAAAACCGCTTTAAAACCCAATCAATCTCGACAACAGATATTGAAAATAAAAGTGAGATTAAAACCGAAAGTGCAAGTATTAGTGCAGGCAGTGGTGGTGTGAATCCAATGCAGGCGCTTAGCAGTGCGTTGAGCTTGCTTGGCAATAGTCATGAAAGTGAACATAGCCAAACCAAATCAGCCATCAGTGGCAACATTCAGATAGACACCGAAACACCACAAAAACTGACCGTATCGATAGTCAAGACCCAGGTAAAATCTTAATTGCTGGCAATCTTTCGCTTTCTGGTGATGATTTAAAAAACCAATATAGTAAATTGTTAGTGGGTAAAACCCTTTATTTGGGTGACAGTGCGGTATCTGCTAATGCAAACCATAAAGATTTAGTTGCGGGTGCGACCAAGCTTATCAATGAAGATAAGATTGGGGAAATTCATCGCGTAGATGACGGGAAGTATGGTCAATTACTTTCTTATCGTGATAAAAACCCAGTTAGACGACGTTATGGTCATAAAACTGTATGGGAAGATGATTATCATCACGAGCATGCTACCGACAATTTTAATTTCAATGTGGTGAAAAATAACATTGGTGATTTAGCTGCGGTGAAAGAGGCGAGTTCCCAGTCTACTATTGGTGCGCGTAATGAGGCTGATGCCGTGGGAGCGGTGAATAATGCAGTCCGTTTACCTAATGCGAGCTTATATAAAATTAACCAAGATCCACAAAGTCGTTATGTGGTTGAAACCGATCCTAAGTTTGCAGATAAACGCACTTGGTTAAGTAGCGATTATATGTTTAATGCATTGAAAAATGATCCACAAAACATGCTAAAACGCTTAGGGGATGGATATTACGAACAGCGTTTAATCAATGAGCAGATTAACCAATTAACGGGTAAACGCTTCTTAGATGGCCATGATAACGATTATGCTCAATATAAGAGCTTGATGGATAATGGGGTACTTTATGCGAAAAAATGGCAGTTGGTACCAGGAGTTGCTTTAACTGAAGCTCAAATGAAAGAGCTGACCTCTGATTTGGTGTGGTTTGAGAAACAAGAAACCGTTTTACCAAATGGTCAGAAGGTTTCAGTATTAGCACCAAAAGTTTATTTAGCGCCACGCAATGGCGAATAAGGTCGTGATTAATGGTATTCAAGAAGTTGAGAATAGCGGTACGATTTTAGGGAACGAAGGCGTTAGCATTAATGCAGAGAACATCACGAATGACAAAGGACGTGTACAGGGTGATGTTGTACTCTTACAGGCAGAAAACACACTTAAAAATATTGGTGGTGTGATTGAAGGAAAAGATGCGATTCTTGCCAAAGCGAAAAAAGTTCAAATTGAGGGAAGTGTTTCTGAAACCCAAGATGATGGCAAATTCCACCAAAAAATAATTGGTAAAGCAGCAGAGATTAATCTCACCAATAAAGAGGGAGAGGTACAGATTTATGCTGATGAAAATATTACGGTAAAAGGTGCGAAAGCCAATATTGCTGGTGATGCGGTATTTAATGCGAAGGGTAAATTAGAGCTAGGCGCATTAGATACCCATAATAAAGAGCATTATGGTTCTGGTGACAAGTATTATCGTTTAGACCAAGAGATGCAGGTAGGCAATCAGCTGAATGTTGGCGGTGATGTTAATTATATTGGTGGTGAGAAGGTGAGTATTGTTGGCAATGATTTACATGCTGACGGTAATGCACTGATTGCTTCAAAAGGCGATATTGAAATTAAAGAAGGTCGTAATAAAGAACAGTTAAGCAGTGGTGTGAAAACTGTAGATAAGGGCTTAAGTGAAGTAACAAGAGTAATTAAACATGAGCATGATTATGACCTTGCTCAAGCTTCGACCCTGGATGCGAATAAAATTCGTATACAATCCGATGGCAATATTTCTGTACAAGGTTCGAATGTAGTAGCAGAAAGTGGATTAGCAGTTGCAGGAAAAAATATTGATATAAAAGAAGCTGAAAATCGGGTGTATTCAGAAGATTTTTCAATGACTAAAAAATCCGGTTTGCTAGGTGGGGGGATTGGTTTTACTATCGGCAAGCAAAAACAAACCTTAGAAAATGATCAAACTCGTCTTTATGCTAGCGGCAGTCAAGTTGGAAGTCTTAATAACAATACCACAATAGTCGCAGAGAATGCATATACTCAGACAGCAAGTATAGTAAGTGCCATTAAAGGTGATGTAAATATTCTGGCTAAAAAAGCAGATGTTAAAGCGGCAGATGATAAATATGAAACCAATACCAAACAAACTTTTGAACAAAAAGGTTTAACTATTGCTATTACCTCCCCTATCATTTCTGCAATTCAGGCAGTACAAGGGGCTATCGAATCCACTAAACAAGTTGGTGATAGTAAGCATGGTCGTGTGAATACTATGTCGGCAGCTAA
>OKCW01000268.1_pt1 | contig 8399 bp, 5 predicted proteins | sample 1612251 | NCBI WGS metagenome assembly OKCW01 (sample SAMN04436787, study PRJEB24849) | human gut metagenome | biome: human gut; feature: NICU; material: stool | host: Homo sapiens | place: USA: Saint Louis, MO | collected 2011-05-09 | reverse complement strand
AGTAGATCTATTAACTAAGTTTAATGCTAATATCAGGTGCATAAACTTCAAAAGGACGCTATAGTCTAATCTTCAGTGGTTTATACTGAGTGATTTAGAACTATAGCGTCCTTTTATATTCCGTTCATTTGAGGTATGAGAGGATGTTACAGATATGTCATAGAGATGAGAGAGATTTTATTTCATGCGAACTGCTTCAGCAAATTCGTCTTCTGTCATGAGTTTTTCTTCCAAGATGATTTCTTTAATAGAGCAACCGCGTTTGTACGCTTCTTTTACCACCTTAGCACTCTTATCGTAGCCGATGTATGGTGTTAAGGATGTAGCAATCATGAGGGATTGTTCTACAAAGAAGTTGAGTTTTTCAGGTACGAATTCTACACCGTCGATACAGTGTGTTGTGAACGAATTCATAGCATCTGCAAGGAGGCGACAGCTTTCAACAAAGTCATAGATCATGATAGGCATGTACACGTTCAATTGGAATGCACCGCTACCTGCACAGAGTGTCATAGTCGTATTATGGCCGAATACTTGGGCGCATACCATGGTCAAGGCTTCACATTGTGTAGGATTTACCTTGCCTGGCATGATGGAGGAGCCCGGTTCGTTTTCAGGAAGATGCCATTCGCCATAGCCACAGCGAGGGCCAGAGCCTAAGAAACGAACATCATTAGCGATTTTGAATAGTGTAGTAGCTAACGTATTGAGTGCCCCGTGAGCCATCATGAACGCATCTTTGAGGGCAAGTCCTTGGAATTTGTTGTTCTTCACGCGGAATGGAGCGCCTGTTACCTCTGGTAATACAGTTTCCATAACATCTAGATAGCCTTTAGGCGTGTTCACACCTGTACCAACCGCAGTACCGCCGAGGGCTACGTCGAGGAGGTGGTCAGCATTTTGAAGAAGCATAGTTTTGGCAGTTTTTAGGCCCTCCACAAAGGCGCTAATTTCTTGATCTACCATGATAAAAGTAGCATCTTGTAGGTGGGTACGACCAACTTTTTGCAAGCCTTTCCCTTTTTTTTGCAATTTCTCAAAGGATTCGATAAGGCCATCCAATGCAGGAATTACGCGTTTTGTAATTTCAAAGTACGCACAGATATGCATTGCCGTAGGAAATGTATCGTTTGTACTTTGACCGCGGTTTACATCGTCGTTAGGATGAAGCGGATTGCTTTCATCTAACTGTTTAGCCCGGTGAGCGATTACCTCGTTCACATTCATGTTAGTTTGTGTGCCAGAACCTGTTTGGAATACAGTTAATGGGAATTCTTCATCCCATTTGCCGTCTACAATCTCATCTACTACTTGAGCGATGAGTTTCGCTTTTTCCTCAGTTACTGCGCCACACTTTGCATTGGTTAAAGCACATGCTTTTTTTACAAGCGCAAGCGCCTTAATTTGTTCAATAGGGATGCGGTGGTCACCGATCTTAAAATTATTGAACGAGCGTTGCGTTTGAGGTCCGTAAATTCGTCTAGCGTCGACTTCGACTGGTCCCATTGAATCGTATTCAATTCTTGTTTCCATAATGTTTACAACCTCCTTAAAAGACATGCCGACTCTATTGTCGGTACTTTAATTATATAAAATCCTGTATATTTGTACAGAATAAAAGAGAATGATTTCTATTTTCATATAATTGATAGGTGTATATGCATAATGCGCATATACACCTATCTCCTCCTTACAATATATATGTGATGATTTATATTTAATTTGTATATATGTTTTATATAATGCTGACTTGAGAGGGAGAAGACGATAGCCAAAAAATGACTTAGCGGCCCCACGGAGCAAAGTAGGTGGCTTTGGAGGCTTTTGGAGGGCTACCAAGCCTAATAAAGTGTTTAGGGTACAGAATAGACCTTTTAAGATATCTGTTGGAGGAAGCTAAATTTATAATCTTTTATATGTATACATTATAAATATCGCATATATATTGAAATCATCGCTTTAACACGATAAAATGAAAGTAGCTTAGTATATTGTTTTAAGTTTATGATTTCACAGAGGAGGTAAGTACTTATGAAACATGACTTTACGAGCCATGACCTTCATCTGCCGGAACTGACGTTACGTGGGATGCTACTTGGTGCATTGATTACTGTTATTTTTACAGCATCTAACGTATATCTCGGTTTGAAGGTAGGTTTGACGTTCTCGTCATCCATTCCGGCTGCTATTATTTCAATGGCAATTTTACGGTTCTTCAAGGATTCTAATGTTCTTGAAAATAACATGGTACAAACGCAGGCTTCTGCCGCTGGTACATTGTCCGCTATTATCTTTATCTTGCCAGGTTTACTCATGCTTGGGTATTGGAATGGTTTTCCATTCTGGCAAACGTTTTTGCTCTGCGCATGTGGTGGTTCTCTAGGTGTGTTATTCACCATTCCATTGCGTCGTGCCATGGTAGTGAATAGCGATCTACCATATCCTGAAGGCCGTGCAGCAGCAGAAATTTTAAAGGTTGGCTCTCACAATGGTGAACAAGGCCCTCAATCTAGCTCCGGTATGACAGATATTGTGTCCGGTGGCTTTGTAGCTGGTCTTATTAGCCTTTGTGCAAATGGTTTCAAGGTGCTTGGCGATAGCATGAGCTTCTGGATCCCTGTAGGTAGCAAAGGGATTACTCAAATTCCTTTGGGCTTCTCTACAGCGTTGTTAGGTGCTGGTTATCTTATCGGTATCGCCTCTGGTATCGCTATCCTCGTCGGTGTACTCATCGCATGGGCTGGCTTCGTGCCTTACTTCACTAACATGTTTGCTCCAGATGGCGGTGCTACTGCTAAGTTTGCGATGGCTATTTGGAAATCTAAAGTTCGTTTCATCGGTGCTGGTGCTATTGGTATTGCTGCGATTTGGACTTTGATTACCTTAATCAAACCTATCATCGAAGGTATGAAAATTTCTGTTAAATCCATGAATAGCAGCTCCGCAGAACGTGAATTGCATCGTATGGATACAGATATGAGTACAAAATCCGTTTTAGGTGTATTCATACTTATTCTTATTGGCTTAGTATTTACATTCTGGGATTTCGTATCTGTTGTACCTATTAGTGCAGGTTTAATGTGGACACTCGTTGTAGTAGGTATCGTAGTAGCTTTATTGATTGGCTTCTTCGTAGCTGCAGCATGTGGCTATATGGCAGGCCTTATCGGTACATCTGCTTCTCCAATTTCTGGTATCGGTATTTTAGCGACTATTATTTCTTCCTTAGTTGTATACTTTATCGCAGCGGAAAATAATTTATTTGCTACACAAGAAGGTGTTCAGTTCGCTACCGCTATGGCTATCTTTATGACATCCGTAGTTATTGCGATTGCATCTATTTCTAATGATAATTTACAAGATTTGAAAACTGGCCAACTCGTTGGTGCTACACCTTGGCGTCAACAAATTGCCTTGTTACTTGGTTCTGTAGCCGGTGCCATTGCAATTGCTCCAGTTCTTAACTTGCTTTATCAAGCATACGGTTTCACAGGTGCGTTACCACGTGCTGAAATGGATCCAAACGCTGCATTATCTGCTCCTCAAGCGACTTTGATGACTACCATTGCACAAGGTATCTTCAACTCTAGCATGGATTGGGACTATATCTTAATCGGTGTTGGCGTTGGTGTTGTGGCGATTATCGTCAACTTGATTCTCAAGAGCACAACTGCAACCTTAACATTGCCTCCGTTGGCTGTTGGTATGGGTATTTATTTACCACCTACTTTAGAAGTACCGCTTATTATTGGTTCTTTCATCAGCTACTTCGTAGGTCGTTATCTTGTAGCTCGTGCTAAAATGCGTGCCGGTGAGCTTGCTGACTACGATGTAGAGCAATCCAACCGCCGTGGTGTTCTCTTTGCTTCTGGTCTGATCGTTGGTGAAAGCTTGATTGGTGTAATCATAGCTGTTATTATTGTATTGTCTGTTACAACTGGTGGTGGGGAAGCTCCACTTGAATTAGTAGGGCCTGAATTTGAAAGCACAGCACAATGGTTAGGATTACTTGCATTCATATTCGCTGGTCTCTATCTTGTTCGCCGTGTTGTTACACACAAGTTCAATAAAGAAGAAGCTCTTGCTATGAAAGCTGAGCAAGAACAATAAGAGGTTAAACAATGAAATTAAAACAGTCTGTACTCATCATTATGGCTGCTGCATTGCCAGTAGTCTCCTTCGCAGCAAGCGAAGTAATACCTGTAACGCAAGATACTGTAAATGTACAAGCAAATCAAACAAATGCGAAACGTGTAAATCGTAATGATTTAACATATCGTATTTCTAGTACTGCTACACCTGAGCAGAATCGTGCGTTGCGCTCTAAAGCGTCTAAAGTAGATCGTAATGCAGTGGAAGTGGTAGCTCCAAATGCGGACCGTTATATGGATCGTAAAGAAGTTGCCGTATCTCCTGTGGAATCTACTACAGATCATTTGGATTTAGTATTCCCAGAGGTTAAATCTGTTAGCCCTGCGGTAGAAAAAGCAATCAATACGACCATCAAAAAGTATGTTTCTAAAATACAAAATGATGTAGAAAAGTTAAATGCTAAAGAATCTGATAAAACAAATGTAGTTATGTACTATGATGTTAAAACAGATAAAAACGGTATTTTCAGCGTATTGATTCACACATATACTATGCGTGATCATGATGCCAATGGTGTAAACTATGTAAAAGGCTTCACATTTAACACCACAACAGGTCGACAATTGTCCTTGTACGATCTTGGTGGTCTTAATAAAAAAGAACTGGTGAATGCAATTAATAATAATCAAGATGTGAAAGATAAATTAGGTGGCGATGTAAATATCGATAAAATGCCTACTGAATTCTACACAACAGATGATTATTCCGTTGTAATGATCTTGCAACAAGATGTGGATTCAATCCATAGCGCAGGTACGGTATATGTACCAGTTGGTATCTTGCGTGACCGCGAAAATGATGTAACAAAAAAATAATCGAACTGTGTAAATTCGATTATGTGTGTATAGTAACAGCTGTTTAATTGTGAAAAGAACCGCTCCTAAGGGGGCGGTTCTTTTTTGTCTATGTTATTGTTTGTCGTTATAATAGTTTACGCGCGGTGGTAATGGGAATTGAATGTTTCCGTCTGACTTTGTAAGCGGTTCCGGTGGTAATTGTAAGAATACATTATCATGGAATTTCTTTTTAAATGCTTTCAACGTCGATTTTTGAATAGAATCAACGGTAATGAGAAGGGCACTCGTATCAGTATTTGGGGAGATGGAAAGGATCTTTCCTTGAGGTTCTTTTTGTTGGTAAAGGGCGATGGCATCGGATTGATACTCCTCTAGTTGGGCCTGATTTAATTTACCTTTTGATACGACTACAGTTCTATCTAGCTGTGGATCATGAGCCTCTGTAATCGCTTTGGAAACAAGGTCAGTTTTCTTTTGATCCGTTAAAGATGCATGTAATTGGCCTGCCTCCCAGAATAGAGCTCCGTCTTGACGGAATTTGGTGAAATCATTGCCATAGCCTAATGCTTTGTCGATGATATTAGCTGTTTTGTTTTCTACTTGTTGCTTGAACAATGTATTGTGGAAGGCAAGTGCTTGTTCTGTTTGTGTCATGCGGTACGCAATTTCCGCTGCTTCTGCACGAGTTACATATTTTTCAGGGTTAAACAATGTACCTGGAGCGTAGTTTGTGAACCCAAGATAGGCAAGCTCGCGAACGGCATCTTGTGCCCAAGGAGCTACAAATTTTTGGTCTCCATAGGCTATATTATCAAGAACTGTTGGGTCTTCAGTGGTATATCCTAAGTAATGGATGTAGTTATCCGCTACTACCGCAAACTCTTGGCGGGACATATATTTTTCTGGTTTATATGTGTCATCACCATAGCCGCTGATGATATTTTTGCGAGCTACAGATTCAATAGCAAGAGCAGACCAACGGTCAGATGTAATATCTTTAAATTTACTTGATAAGAAGGCGGCTGTACCATCATCCGTAATATTGTTGAAGAGCGCTGCTACTTCTTCACGTGTCATAGGTTGGTTAGGTCGGAATGTACCATCGGAATACCCCTTCATTAGGTTTGCTTTTGTTACAGTGCTAATCGAGTTAGCTGCCCAAAAATCACTAGGCACATCTGTAAAGATGTGGGCGCGGATTTTTTGAATATCTTGAGGTGTACCGATAGAGGTGTTTACAATTGCAGGTGATGCGGTATTAGTAGATTTAACGTTAGCAGCTTCTGTTTTAGTAGTCTCCATCTTCGTAGCATCTGTTTTAGCCATTGGTGCTTTAGTTGTTTCCATTTTAGTGGCTTCAACAGTGGTTGCAGGAGTATGAGTTGTAGTGGTTGTGTTTGCAGAAGCAAAACCAAGGCCTGTTGTAGTCAATAATGTGCCGAGTACGAGGGCACGTAATGCGTGAGGGGTATTCTTGTACATAAAAATCCTTCCTAATCATGGTAAAGGCTAGCGCTTGATAGCCGTAGAATATAAACTTTCACCAGCATAAAAAGTTATATCCGTCGCATCATAGTCAATTAGTTGGCATGCATAGTGATATACAACAAAGCAGCGTAGTACTGTCGAGTATACGCTGCCTTGGCTGGTTAAGTGTAACGCCGATTAGCGTTTTACTGTCATTTTTACTTTGGAACCGAATAATTTAGAGATTCCTTGTTGTGTTTCTTTAGATGCTGTAGATACAACTGCGTAAAGTTGGTTATTTTCTACATCAGGGAATGTAGCTAGAATTGTACCTGCTTTTTCATTTTTGTTGTAGTAGTTGCGGAAGTTTGTATCGATTGCATCGTATTCAGCTTGGCTGTATTGGGAGGATTCAACTACAACATAGTTATTTATAGTAGAATCACCACGGTTTGCAAGGTTAGCTTTTACTGTGGAAATATCGCTGTCTGTTTTTAAAGCTACGTGTAATTGATTGTCACGCCAGTACATTACGCCATAATTTTGGAATGCATCTTCTGTTTTATAAGTTTTATTTAATTCAGAAAATACTTTGTCTTCTAATGCAGCTTGTTGTTTTTGATCAAGTGCTTTTAGTGTGCTGCGACGAACAGGGTGAATGGTGCGAGTAGGTTCAGCTTTTTCAGCTACTGCAGCATCTTTATTGCCTTTTACGTCTTTTTCAACTTTTTTTGCATCAGATTTTACAGCTTTATCAGCTTTAGCTACATCTTTTTTAGCGTCTTTACTTACTTTAGATGTATCTTTCTCTAATGCTGTATCAGCTTTTTTGGCATCTTCTTTTACAGCTGTTTCAGCTTTAGCTTCAGTAGTAGTGTGTTTTGGTGTTGCAAGGCCAGCACCATTAAGCATACGATTTAAGATTGTTGCAGCTTGTGCTCTTGTTACAGGTTGTTTAGGGTTAAAGTTTTCTGTTGCCCCAGATGCTACGATGCCTCGTTGTGCCATGTATTGGATATCTGCCAAGTAGGCAGAGGAGATACTAGCTTCGTCCTTGAATGTTACTTTTTCTGCTTTTACAGGTGTAGAAAGATTCAATTTTTTAGCTAGACTAGCAGCAGATGCAACGAATTGTTCGCGGTCCATAGTTTTGCTAGGTGTGAAAGCTGTTTTAGATGTGCCTTCCATTACGCCTGCAGCACTAACTAATTTGATAGCAGAGCTAGACCAACGATCTGCTTCCACGTCAGAGTAGGAGGTAGAGGATTCTTTTGTTGCAATCTCTGCTAATTCTTGTTCGTTTAAGTTGTGTTGTAGTACTTTGCCATAAATAGCAGCTGCTTGTTCACGAGTAATTTGTGCACTAGGTTTGAATGTATTATCAGCATAACCAGAAAGGTAACCAGCTTGTGTCATTGCTTGGATAGCATCGCGAGCCCAGTTATCTTTTGTGTCAGGGTATACACCAGTAGGTAAGTTTTCTTTAGTTTTTACAACTTTTTTACCTTCTACCTTTGCAGCATCTTCTTTTACATCATTTTTTACGGAAGTATCAATGCGTTTAACGTCATTTTTTACAGAAGTATCAACGCGTTTAGCATCGTTTTTTACGGATGTATCAGCGCGTTTAGCAGCGTTTTTAGCGGATGCATCAGCATGTTTTGCATCACGTTTTACAACTGTGCTACCGTGTTTAGCATCATTTTTGACGGAGGTATCAATACGTTTAGCATCGTTTTTAACAGATGTATCAACACGGTGTTCATCCGCTTTAGCAGATACCTCAGCTCTAGTAGCCACATTAGATACTTCAGATTTTATATGAGTCGCAGTTGTTTCAGCGTGAGCCATGCTGAATGTAGAACCAAGGGCCAATGTAATTGCTAAAGACAAAGATAATTTATTTAGTTTCATGAAAAGGGCTCCTTTCAAACTATACTTATATAAAATAAATTATAACACTTTTTAAATTTATACACTACT
>OKCW01000261.1_pt1 | contig 8635 bp, 9 predicted proteins | sample 1612251 | NCBI WGS metagenome assembly OKCW01 (sample SAMN04436787, study PRJEB24849) | human gut metagenome | biome: human gut; feature: NICU; material: stool | host: Homo sapiens | place: USA: Saint Louis, MO | collected 2011-05-09 | reverse complement strand
GGAAGACATCTATGCCCTATTCCAATAACAACCTCATCTAAATGAAGAAGTCCAATACTAAGAAAAATACATACTGAAATATGTTCTCCACCTCGTGCAATACCTATTTTTCCGCCTATATTTAAGCCATTAGCTCTATTATTAACCTGTATTATAGCATCTCTTGCCGCACCTATTACTGCACCTTCATGAAGGTGTTCTTCTCTTATAAGACCGTTTCTTTTTGATGCAACTAATGCACTTTCAAGAATCTTAGAAATAGAAGAATTTATATTCCCTCCTATATTTACAGCCGTTACTTTTATTCCTTGTTCAGAATATAATTTTTTAAGTGAATTTTCTTCTTCTCTATCACATATAGCCATTTTTGTGGCTATCTTGGCTACTTTAGTACTATTACTCTCCATATAAATCTTCTCCTTTTATATAATTGCTTTAACTTGATTATATAACAATAAGCAACCTTTGTCAGTTTTAGCATACAAAAAGCACTTAAAAGTTATTTTCTTAACTTTTAAGTGCTTTTTTTAATAGAAATTACCCATCTCTCTGAATTTCTTATATCTTTCATCAACTAAACTGTCCAAATCCTTCTCTTTAACTTTTAATAGAAATTCTGTAATACTGCTTCTTATCTCATCCACTGCTTTTTGAGGATTTTTATGAGCACCACCTCTTGGCTCTTTTATCATTTCATCAATGATTCCAAATTCCTTTAAGTCTTTAGCTGTTATTTTCATAACATCTGCAGCTTCTTTTACTCTCGATGAATCCTTCCATAAAATAGAAGCAAATCCTTCTGGTGAAAGAATAGAATAAATCGAATGTTCAAGCATACATATCTTATCTGCAACCATTAAAGCTAAAGCACCACCGCTTCCTCCTTCACCTGTAATAACAGACATAATTGGAGTCTTTAAGCGACTTAATTCAAATAGATTATTTGCAATTGCCTGACCTTGACCTCTTTCTTCAGCACCAAGTCCACAGAAAGCTCCTGGTGTATCTACAAAACATATTACTGGACGTTTAAATTTCTCTGCTTGTTTCATAAGTCTTAAAGCTTTTCTATATCCTTCTGGATTTGGCATTCCAAAGTTTCTCTTTATATTTTCAGTCGTATTAAATCCCTTAGTAATTGATATAACAGTAACATTTATACCATTTACAGATGCTATACCACCAATAATAGCCTTATCATCTCCAAAAGATCTGTCTCCATGCAGTTCAATAAAGTCCTTAAAAATATTTTCAATGTAATATTGTCCTGTAGGTCTTTCTTTATGTCGTGCTATCTCAACACTTTCCCAGGCTTCATTGCTACCTTTAATAAATTCTTTACTCATAATTCTTCACTCCATGTAATACAAGAATCTTATATATGCAAGTTCTAAGATCTTTTCTTTCAACAATAGAATCAACAAATCCTTTTTCTAATAAAAATTCTGCCTTTTGAAAATCTTCTGGAAGAGTTTCTTTTATAGTATTTTCTATAACTCTTCTTCCTGCAAATCCTACAAGGGCATTAGGTTCACTTAAAATAATGTCACCCTCCATTGCAAAACTTGCCGTTACTCCACCAGTTGTAGGATCTGTTAATACTGAAATATATAAAAGACCTGCCTCATCATGTCTAGCCAGTGCACTACTTACCTTTGCCATTTGCATAAGAGAAAAAATCCCTTCTTGCATCCTTGCACCGCCTGATGTAGTAAATATAATTACAGGAAGCTTATTTTCTGTAGAATATTCAATTAGCCTTGTTAACTTTTCACCAACTACAGTTCCCATACTTCCCATCATAAAAAAGCTATCCATTATTCCACATGCTACTTTTAAACCATTTATCTGGCCAATTCCTGTGACAACCGCTTCTGAACTATTTGTTTTAAGACTACTTTTATTAATCTTCTCATCATAGCCTTCAAAATCAAGAGGATTAGTTGTTTTTAAATCTTTCCACATTTCTGTAAATGATTCTTTATCAAAAAGCATTCTAATTCTTTGTTTTGCATTTAATCTGAAATGATGATTACAGTTTGGACAAACATGTTTATAATTCTCAAGATCGTCCTGATATATTATTCCATTACATTTATCACACTTGGTCCACATGCCTGATGGAATGTTAGGTTTTTCTTCATTTATTTCATTGTATTTTTCTTCATCTCTCTTTAATACTGAAGGTTTTACAGTTGCATATTGTCTTTTTACAAATAAATCCTTAAGCATTCTTCTTCACCATCTTTTCTGCTAAAAATGACGTATCATATTCTCCTCTTAAGAACTCTTCAGTTTCTAAGATAGAAAGATCAAAATTTATGTTTGTAACAACACCACCTACTGCAAATTCAGATAATGCTCTTCTCATTTTAACGATTGCTTCATCCCTATCATTTCCAAATGTTATTACCTTCGCAATCATTGAATCATAACAATGAGGTATCTTATATCCACAGTATATTGCTGAATCTATTCTAACACCCATTCCTCCTGGAATACACAATTCTTCAATCTTTCCAGGACAAGGTCTAAAATCATGATCAGGATCTTCAGCATTTACTCTACATTCAATAGCATGACCTTTTAGTTTTATGTCATCTTGAGTAAATCTTAACTTCTCTCCTGATGCAATTCTTATCTGCTCTTTAACAATATCAATGCCAGTTATCATTTCTGTTATAGGATGTTCTACCTGTATTCTTGTATTCATCTCCATAAAATAGAAATTATTGTCCTTATCAAATAAGAATTCTATAGTTCCAGCATTTTTATAATCTACTGCCAATGCTGCTCTTTTTGCTATTTCACCCATCTTTTCTCTAAGTTCTTCATTTAACACATTAGATGGTGCTTCTTCTAATACTTTTTGATTTTTTCTCTGCATTGAACATTCTCTTTCACCTAGATGAATTACATTTCCATGTTCATCAGCTAAAATCTGAAATTCTATATGTTTAGGTTTTTGTACATACTTCTCTAAATATAATGTATCATTTCCAAAGCATGCTTTAGCTTCTGCTTTAGCAGTTTTAAAGCCCATTAAGAATTCTTCATCATTAAAAGCAATTCTTATTCCTTTTCCACCACCACCTGCTGATGCCTTGATCATAATAGGATATCCTATTTCTTTTGCAAGTTCTAAAGCATGATTCTCATCACGTATTTCTCCTTCATATCCTGGTACTACAGGTACATCAGAAAATTTCATAATTTCTCTCGCTTTGGCTTTATCACCAATAAAATCAATAGTCTCATAGTCTGGGCCTATGAATTTTATATTACATTCTCTGCACATCTTAGCAAATTTAGAGTTTTCAGATAAAAATCCAAACCCTGGATGAATAGCATCCGCTCCAGTTAAAACACATGCACTTAAAATATTAGCCATATTTAAATAACTATCTTTAGGCATTGCGGATCCAATACATACGGCTTCATCTGCAAGCTGAGTATGAAGCGCATCTTTATCTATATCAGAATAAACTGCAACTGTAGCTATTCCCATCTCTCTACATGCTCTTATTACTCGTACAGCTATTTCTCCTCTGTTTGCAATAAGTATTTTTTTTAACATATTATCACCTATCCTATAGCAAATAATATTTCAGCTTCACAGGCTACCTTACCATCTACAGTAGCAACACCTTTTCCTACACCTATAGGTCCTTTAAGTTTTACTATTTCGCAATATAAATCAAGTCGATCTCCTGGAACAACTTTATTTTTAAATCTAACTTTATTTGTTCCTGCAAACAATGGTGTTTTTCCCTTAAATTTTTCCATAGATAAAATAGCAACTGCTCCTGCCTGAGCTAGTGCTTCTATTTGTAATACACCTGGCATAATTGGTTCTTCTGGATAATGTCCTTGAAAGAAAGCTTCATTAGCTGAAACATTTTTATATCCCTTAACATAAAGTTTTTCTTCAATATCCATTTCAATCACCCTATCAATTAATAGCATAGGGTATCTATGAGGTAAAATTTCTTTTATTTCTTTTATATCAAGCATAAATTAAGCCTCCTTTATTTTAAACAACGGCTGACCATATTCAACCATATCACCATCTTTAATTAAACATTCAACTATTTCACCATTGTATTCACTTTCTATTTCATTCATAAGCTTCATAGCTTCAATGATACATATAATTTTTCCTTTTGATATTATATCTCCTACTTTAACAAATGCAGGAGTGTCTGGTGAGGCTGCTGAATAGAATGTTCCTACCATAGGAGAAGTAATAATGCTCAAATTGCTATCTTCTTCTTCCTTAACCTCTTCTTTTACTTCTTCTTTTATTACTTTTTTCATTTCATTATTAGTAGAATTAGATATTGGCTTTTCTACTACTTGTTCAGTAATAATCTTATCATTAGCAGTGCTTACAGTGTTTTCTGATCCACCTCTGTTTAATGATTTATCCATTTTTATATGACTATTTCCATCAGAAAGTTCAAAAAAAGCTAAATCTGAAGTATCTATAAGTGTAATAAGTTCTTTTATCTGTTCAAATTCCATAATATAACCTCCCAGGAGTTTTTACTTCCACTTCTTTAAAAGTAAAACTGCATTATGACCACCAAAACCTAAAGAATTAGTAAGTACATATTGTAAATCTTGTTTTCTTCCTACATTAGGAACATAGTCTAAATCTAGACCTTCATCTGGTGTATTATATCCTATTGTTGGTGGTATAAATCCATCTTCTAAAGCTTTTGCACATATAATTGCTTCAATAGCACCTGCTGCACCTAAAAGATGTCCTGTCATTGACTTAGTTGATGACACTGGAATCTTTGTATCTTCTCCAAACACATTCTTAATTGCATTTGTTTCAAATTTATCGTTTAATTGAGTCGATGTTCCATGAGCATTTATATATGAAACTTCTTCTGGATTAATTCCACCTTCATTTAATGCATCTCTAATTGCCTTTGAAGCTCCACTTCCATCTGGAATAGGAGATGTAATATGATATGCATCACATGTTGAACCATATCCTAAAACTTCTGCAATTATATTTGCTCCTCTTTTTTCTGCATGCTCTAATGATTCTAATACTAAAACACCAGCACCTTCACCCATAACAAATCCACTTCTATCTTTATCAAATGGTATAGATGCTTTTTTAGGATCATTATTTGAATTTAATGCTTTCATTCCATTAAATCCGCCCATTCCAATTTTTGTTATAGGCGCTTCTGATCCACCTGCAACCATAACATCTGCATATCCATGTTTAATCATTCTAAATGCATCACCAATACTATTTGTTCCAGTTGCACATGCTGTTACTACTGATGTACATGGACCTTTCAAACCATATTTAATTGCAATATTACCTGCTACAAGATTTATTATTGCCATAGGTATAAAGAAAGGAGATACTCTCTTAGATTTACCTGACTCTAGTTTTGTACATTCTGTTTCAATACTTTGAAGTCCACCAATTCCAGAACCAACAATTACTCCGATTCTTTCTAAGTCTTCTTTTTCTAAATCTAATCCAGAATTTTCAATAGCTTCATGAGCTGCTACTAATCCAAACTGTTCAAATCTATCTAGTCTTTTACATTCCTTTTTACCTACTATAGCTTCAGGATCAAAATTTTTAACTTCTCCTGCTACTTTTACATCAACAGACTCTTTATCAATTATTGTTATATAATCTATTCCAAGTTTTCCTTCTTTGGCATTATTCCAAAATGTATTAACATCATTTCCAATAGGAGTTACTGCTCCCATACCTGTTATAACAACTCTTCTATCCATATTAATTTTCCTCCACTACATTAACATTCCACCATCAACATGAATAACCTGGCCAGTAATATAATCTGAATTTTCACTTGCAAGAAAAGCGACTACATTAGCAACATCTTCAGGCTTTCCAAGTTTTTTAAGTGGAATATTATTCTTTATTTCATCTTTATATTTATCTCCTAAAACATCAGTCATATCAGTTTCAATAAATCCTGGTGCTACAGCATTTACATTGATTCCTCTTGAACCGACCTCTTTTGCAAGGGATTTTGTCATTCCTATTACACCTGCTTTAGATGCTGAATAATTTACCTGCCCTGCATTTCCTGAAATACCAACAACCGATGAAAGATTTATGATCTTACCATACTTTTGTCTTACCATTACAGGTGTAATTGTTTTTAAACAATTGAATACACCTTTTAAATTTACATCTATAACTGTATCAAAATCTTCTTCTTTCATTCTAAGTATTAAAGTATCTTTAGTTATACCTGCATTATTAACCATAATATCAATTGCACCAAATTTCTCTTTAGCTGTTGAAACAAGTGTTTCTACATCCTCAAGTTTAGAAATATCACCTTTAATACTTATGGCATCAACACCCATATCTTTAACTTGCTTTTCAACTTCTAAAGCTTCTTGCTCGCTACTTCTATAATTTAAAACCAAATTAGCTCCAAGGGATGCTAACTTCAAAGCAATAGCTTTTCCTATTCCTCTTGATGCCCCTGTTACAAGTGCACATTTACCCTTTAGCATAAATCTTCCTCCTTAATAATTTCCTATACAATATCTATTTTGTAAATAATAACTTAACTTAAAATAATTTTACTAATAACATAATAATTCCAAATTATATATAAAAATATACCTTTATAAATCCTATAATTATACATTCAGTGCTGAAATGGTATTATTTAATGAATTCACATCTTCAACATTTAGCAATATTGCTTTTCTATCTATTTTTTTAACAAATCCTCTTAAAGCTTTACCAGGCCCAACTTCAATAAATGTATCAACACCTTTTTCAAGCATATCTCTTATAGTCTTTTCAAAAAGAACTGATGATCTGATATGCTTTTTCAAAAGATCCCTTATGTCATCATTTTCTTCATATAAAGTTCCTTTTACATTTGAATATACTTCTTTTTTAAGAGGTTTGATATTTGCTTTTTTAATTGTATTATAAAATTCCTCACTTGCTTCTTTTAAAAGTGAACTATGGAACGGACCACTTACATTAAGCATAATTCCTAATCCACCTAATTCTTTTGCAATTTTAACAGCTTCTTCAACTGCTTTAAATTCTCCTGACACTGAAACCTGACCAGGACAATTAAAATTCGCACCTTCGATTATTCCAAATTTTCTTGATCTTTCTAATAATTCTTCTAACTTTTCATCATTTAATTTTAAAATTGCTGCCATTGTTCCAAGTCCTTCTGGCAACGCATTTCCCATTATTCTTCCTCGTTCCTTAACAAGACGTAATCCATCTTCTAGCGATAATGCTCCACCATTTATAAGAGCTGCGTATTCACCAAGACTTAATCCTGCAGCATATTCTGCATCTATTCCATTTATCTCTAATGCTTTTAACGCCATAAGTGATGCAACCAATATTGTTGGTTGAGCATTTTCAGTTTCAGTAAGAAGGTCCTCTGGACCTTCAAACATCATCTTCTTTAATGGCATTTTTAAAATTTCTTCACTAGAGTCTAATATTTCTTTACATTCTGGTATGTTTTCATATAATTCCTTTGCCATTCCAACGGTCTGAACACCTTGACCTGGAAAAAGAAATGCTATTTTTCTACTATTCATCTCTGCCTCCAAAAAGCTTAAATCTTTCCTTTGCTTCTGTAAATAATTCTTCTATTATTTCCTTAGCAGTCTGTTCCTTATTAACAAGTCCTGCAATCTGTCCTGACATGACTGAGCCATTATCTACATCACCATCAACAACGGCCTTTCTTAATGCACCTACACCTAATTGCTCTAATTCTTCTAAACTTGCACCGTCTTTTTCCATTTTTATATAAGTTCTTGCAAGCTTATTTCTTAGAACTCTTACAGGATGACCTGTTGGTCTTCCAGTAACTTCTGTATCTATATCTTTAGCTTTTAGCACTTTATCTTTGTAATTTTGATGTACTGTGCATTCTTTTGCTACAAGAAATCTTGTACCAATCTGAATGCCTTCTGATCCAAGCATAAATGATGCTGCAACACCTCTTCCATCACCAATACCACCAGCTGCTATAACAGGAATGCTTACGGCATCAACAACTTGTGGTACTAATGCCATAGTAGTCAACTGACCAACATGGCCTCCAGATTCAGTTCCTTCTGCAATAATTGCATCTGCACCTGATTTTTCCATTCTTTTTGCAAGAGCTACTGAGGCAACTACTGGAATAACTTTTATGTCATGTTCTTTCCATTTAGCCATATACTTTCCTGGACTTCCAGCCCCTGTTGTTACAACTTTTATGCCTTCTTCACAAACTAAATCTGCAATTTCCTCTGCATTTTCTGACATTAACATTATATTTACACCAAAAGGCTTGTCTGTGATCTTTTTAGCTTCCCTAATTTGTTCTCTGACCCATTCTGTTGGCGCTGCTCCAGTTATTATTCCAAGTCCGCCCGCTTCACTTACAGCAGCTGCTAGCGATGCATCGGCAATTCTGGCCATACCACCTTGAAAGATAGGATATTCTATTTTCAAAAGTTCGCATACTCTATTTTTCTCCATAAGAAATTCCCCCTGCCATCATCAAATAAACTTTTAGTTTCTCTGATTGTGCTGATAATTTAAATATCTATATTGAAATACTTTTTACTATTAATTTTC
>OKCW01000232.1_pt1 | contig 10292 bp, 8 predicted proteins | sample 1612251 | NCBI WGS metagenome assembly OKCW01 (sample SAMN04436787, study PRJEB24849) | human gut metagenome | biome: human gut; feature: NICU; material: stool | host: Homo sapiens | place: USA: Saint Louis, MO | collected 2011-05-09 | reverse complement strand
ATCTGATAAAGTTGGAATTTCTTTAGACGAAAGAGAATTTCACTGCAAAGGAGAGTTTAAGGGACTTCACAAAGGAAGACCTAATGAAGAGGATTTAATGGCTGCTAAAGATTTTGCAAAGAAATTTTTAAATTAGATTCGGAAGCTATAAGTGAAAAAGGATAATTATGATATTTTAGAATTATCAGAAAATCGAGGTAAGACAATTGTAAGGACAAGTATTATTGGAATTTTAACCAACGTTTTATTAGCAGCCTTTAAAGCAACTTTAGGTATTCTTGTTTTAGATGCAGTAAATAATTTATCTGATGCTCTCTCCTCTGTTGTTACTATTATTGGCGAGAAGCTATCAAGCAAGGCTCCAGATAAAAGACATCCCATGGGCTATGGGCGAATCGAATACATTTCGTCAATGATTATATCTGCCCTAGTGCTATATGCAGGGATAACTTCCCTAGTTGAAAGTGTTAAAAAAATTTTAAATCCAAGTCCAGCATCCTACACAAAGCTTTCTATTATAGTTATTGGTATTGCTGTCGTTATAAAATTTATTTTAGGTAAATACGTAAAGAGCCAAGGTAAAAAGATCAACTCCACTGCATTAATTGCATCTGGTTCTGACTCTTTATTCGATTCAATTCTTTCTCTTTCAGTTTTTATATCTGCTATAATCTTTATGACTTGGGAGATTTCTCTTGAGGCCTACGTTGGAACTATCATCTCCATATTTATGATAAAAGCGGGAATAGAAATGATGCTCTCAACTATTGACGATCTCATTGGACACAGAGCAGACCGCTACATGGTGAAAAAAATTACTGATTTGATAAATGAAGAAGAACAAGTACTTGGTGTTTACGATTTGGCGCTATTTAATTACGGACCAAACAGATATTACTGTTCTCCGCCAAGATTGGGCCAACTGGGAATAACCACGCTTTGTATGGCAATTCACTAAGATCTCTGCCTTGTGCAATGAAAGCACGACGGAAACGATAGTGAGATACTGCGATACCAACCCAAGCGATGAAACCGCATAGACCAGAAATATTAACAATCCATGTATAGGCTGTACCTTCGCCGATAAAGCTTGTTAGGAACGCAAATAAACCGATTGCTGTCGTTAAGATTAACGCAGGCACTGGAACGCCGCGTTTATTTAACTTAGCAAAAATTTGAGGTGCTTGACCTTCCTTAGCGAGTGCGTACAGCATACGCGTAGAAGAGTACAAACCAGAGTTACCAGCACTCAATACAGCTGTTAAGATGATAGCATTGATAAAGCTAGCAGCAAAGGCAAAACCAAAACGATCAAATACGAGTGTAAATGGAGAAATAGATACGTTCTCTACACTAGAGTTCAACAAATTTGGATCTGTGTACGGAATCAAGAAACCGATAACCGTGAAAGCACCGATATAGAATAATAGAATACGCCAGAAGATTGTATTAATCGCTTTTGGCACGTTCTTTTCAGGGTCTTCCGCTTCACCAGCGGCTACACCGATCAGTTCAGTACCTTGGAAGGAGAATCCTGCCACCATAAAGATAGCTAGAATAGATTCCCAGCCACCTACAAATGGAGCTTCTCCTACAGTCCAGTTTGCAAATCCTGGAGATGTACCACCGATACCAAAGATGAGCATAAAGCCACAGAATAGAAATACGAATACTGTAATAACTTTGATGCTAGAGAACACATATTCACTTTCACCAAAGGAACGAGTAGATAAATAGTTCAAGCCAAATAAAATGAGCAAGAACAGAGCAGACCATACGATGGCAGGCACATCAGGGAACCAATATTTCATGATAAGCGCCCCTGCTAATACTTCAGCAGCCAAGGTAATAGCCCAATTAAACCAGTAATTCCAACCTAAGGCAAAACCAAAAGCAGGGTCTACATAGCGTTTTGCATAAGTCCCGAAGGAACCTGGAATTGGCAAGTATGTAGCCATTTCCCCAAGAGATGTCATGAGGAAATAAACCATGATACCAATGAGGCCGTAAGCTACAAGAGCACCACCAGGGCCAGCTGTACTTACCACTTCACCACCAGCAACGAATAAACCTGTACCGATAGCACCACCTAAAGCAATCATATTCATATGACGAGCTTTTAGGGACCGTTTTAGGTGTTGATCTTTGTTAGACGTAAACTCTACGTTACTATTATGATTTTCAGACATGGGTCACCTCTTACAAATCTAGATTACGCACGTATTTCGCGTTATCTTCAATAAATTTACGACGAGGCTCTACCTTATCACCCATGAGAACCGTAAAGATTTTGTCAGCTTCGATAGAATCTTCTAAGCTAACTTGTAAAATCGTACGATTATCAGGGTTCATTGTAGTTTCCCATAATTGTTCAGGATTCATTTCACCTAAACCTTTATAACGTTGAATTGTAGTACCATCGCGGCCTACTTCATCAAGTTTAGCAGTTAACTCTGCATCAGAGTATACATACCAGTGAGACTTGCCCTTCTTGATTTGGTACAAAGGTGGTTGGGCAATATAGATATGACCTTCCTCTACCAATGGTTTCATATAACGGTAGAAAAATGTTAATAACAATGTACGGATATGAGCACCGTCAACGTCCGCATCTGTCATGATAATAATCTTGTTGTAACGGGATTTTGTAATATCGAATTCTTCCCCAATACCAGTTCCGAAAGCGGTAATCATGGAGCGAATTTCGTTATTAGCCAAAATCTTATCAAGGCGTGCCTTTTCTACGTTAAGAATCTTACCGCGCAATGGCAAAATCGCTTGGTAACGACGATCGCGACCTTGTTTTGCAGAACCGCCCGCAGAATCACCTTCCACAAGATAAATTTCAGTCATAGATGTGTCTTTTTCGGAGCAATCCGCCAATTTACCAGGAAGGCTAGATACCTCCAAAGCATTTTTACGGCGTGTTAAGTCGCGGGCTTTACGAGCAGCCTCACGAGCACGGCTTGCCATCGTTGCTTTTTCAATGATCTTCTTCGCATCTTGAGGATGTTCTTCGAAGAATGTTTTAAGACCTTCTGTAACGATAACGTCTGTAATACCTTTTACTTCACTATTGCCAAGTTTAGTTTTTGTTTGGCCCTCAAATTGAGGTTCCAACACTTTTACAGATACGACAGCTGTCAAACCTTCACGTACGTCTTCACCGGAAAGATTAGACTCACTTTCCTTGATCAAACCAGATTTACGGCCATAATCATTGAGGGTACGAGTCAAGGCAGCACGGAAACCAGATAGATGTGTACCACCGTCAATAGTATTGATGTTATTTACGAAGGACAACAAGTTTTCGCTATAGCTATCGTTATATTGCAATGCCACATCTACCACAACATCGTCTTTTGTATTTTCAATGTTGATAACAGTTGGGTTAATTGCTTCTTTATTTTCGTTCAAGAAGGTAATGAAAGAAACCAAACCACCTTCATAGTGGAAGCTTTCAACACGAGGTTCCTCTAAGCGCAAATCGCTCAATGTAATGCGAAGGCCTTTGTTAAGGAATGCCAATTCTTGTAAACGCATTTTCAATGTATCAAAGCTAAATACGGTAGTTTCAAAGATTTCTGCATCTGGCTTGAAAATAACTGTAGTACCAGTGCCTTCGGCCTTGCCAATTTCGTGCAACTCGGAAGTTTTATGACCACGAGCAAAGGAAATCTCTTGGACAATACCATTTTGAGATACTTGAACCTTAGTCCATTCACTCAATGCATTAACTACGGAAATACCTACACCGTGAAGACCACCAGATACCTTGTAGCCACCACCACCGAATTTACCACCGGCATGCAATTTCGTTAATACTAGCTCTACCGCAGACATACCAGATTCATGCATCCCTGTTGGAATACCACGACCATCATCGACAACAGTAACACTATTATCTGGATTGATGGATACTTCGATATGTGTAGCATAACCAGCAAGCGCTTCGTCCACAGAGTTATCTACAACTTCGTATACGAGGTGATGCAAACCACGAGCAGACGTACTACCAATATACATCCCTGGGCGTTTACGCACCGCGTCTAGACCCTCAAGAACCTGAATATTCTGAGCGCCATAATTTTGTTCAGGCATGAAACAAACTCCTCCTAACAATCTATCATACTGCACTTGATTGAAATAAAGTAACAAAACATGTACAGGATTAAACTTTATCTCTTTATTATACTATAAAACTCATCAATCCGTCTCATTAAAGTCTTAATACTGATACCAGATCCATACACACAATCATCTATGACCACATAGGTCTTGATTTGCTCCTCTGGCACCATGGCGATATATTCTAGCGTTTCATAGTGATGAATAGGACTTTTATGGGACTTTCCGCCCTTGGCATGCACCATCGTAATAATGGATTCTATGGGCACGGAAATGGTATCTCCAATATGAACGTACATAAGAATGCCCCCTCTACTTTTCTAATGTCCCATTAAGGGCATCGATTTTGCGCTGTTCCTCTTCAGCAAGGAACTTTGATCGATATTTATTACACAAATTAATAACGTGCTGATCCGTCAACTCATCAGGCTTTTTGTGGCTGATGAGCATGGCCACCATATACATATGACGGCGATTGATTGATCCTTTGTAAATTTTATCTAGGTAAAAGTATATAGATTCCCGCATAGCTTCTGCAAAATCTGGGAAGGTACATTGTATGAATTGCTGACAATCACTATATTTAAAGTACGGATACTTTCGAATAACAGCTTTAATATCCTTGATATGAGCCCGATGCAATTCATATTCACAGGTTGGACAGATTTCCTTTTTAGATTTCATATGCATGCCACATCGCTCACAACGATGGTATCCATGCTGCTCTAAATAAATTTCTCGCTTTCGAGTCGTAATCTGTACTTTCCGGAAAGCCGCCTTTAATTCTTCGTTATCCGTTTGTTTCAACGATGTATCAATGGCGTCTACGTCTTCTTTTGAAAGCACGATATCTGCAAAGTTAATACGTTTTGTAATAATTTGTTCATCAGGAATCGTGAGAGACGTGTTATTTTCTACTTTCACATAGCTCTGACGTTTCATGATGAAGCGAATATCAGTGATTACCTCTTGGCGATAATACTTGTTGATAGCCTCGATAATACGTCGTTTTTGCATCTGTAATTCCTGCATCCACATGGAATTATCTGCGCTGATAACCATATTTGGAGGCTTGATGGACACAATTTTTGTATGATCCGCAATGACATCACCTACTACATCACGCCACTTGTGAACAAGGGTATTTAATTTATATTGTTCCAGTAAATTCAGTTCTGCTAAGGCCTTTGGTAAACAAAGATCAAGGCTGTCCATACTGAACCTGTCCCCCTTCACAAGAAATAAATTGAACGGATTTTAAATCTTTAAAATCGTGAATATCTGTAGTGGTAATAAATGTTTGAATTCGTTTATGAATAAACTGCAATAAATTCGCTCGTCTCGACTCATCAAGTTCGCTCAATACATCATCCAAAAGAAGTACTGGATATTCTCCTACCTCTGACTTGATAAATTCAAGCTCACTCAACTTTAAGGACAATACAGCGGTTCGTTGCTGCCCTTGAGATCCAAATTTCTTTAAATCCATCGCATCGGAAAAGAATCGTAAATCATCGCGATGAGGACCAACGCTAGTGCTTAAACGATGACGATCCTGAGGCAACGCTGCTTTGATGCGTTCGTAAAAGCCTTCCTTTGTATATTCCAATGAACCATTGTCCATATACGGCTGTTCATAACCAATGGTTAAATTCTCAAGACCACCTGTCAATTTACGATTCATCAAATCGATAAGCAAATTGATTTTCTTTAGGCTTTCTAATCGTTTTTTCACAATAAAGCTTGCCATATCTGCTAGCTGCAAATCCCATTCTTCAAGAGGAATAGTATTCTTTCCTCTATATTCTTTTAGGACTGCATTTCGTTGTTGTAACAACCGATTATACTGCATCAATTGATGATAGTATGTAGCACTAGTCTGAGATATTTCCATATCGAGGAATCGCCTACGTCCCGATGGAGTCCCCTTGATGAGCTGTAAATCTTCAGGACAGAAGATAACTGTATTTAATGTACCAATCAGCTCTTTTTGAGATATTTTTGTGTCGTTTAATCGAATATCCTTAGGGCCTTGACGGAATAATTTAATATTTACCTTTTGAGGTGTATCTTTTTTCTCGAATTTTACAACTATGCCTGCTTCTTCAGTATTGAACATGAGCATATCCGATATATCGTTTGTACGATGGCTTTTACCAATCGTACCAACATAGATAGATTCGAGGATATTCGTCTTACCAGCCCCATTAGTGCCATATAGAACAATAATCTCAGGATTAAACTGTATCTGTACATCCTTATAATTACGAAACTGAAATAACTGCAGTGAGTCAATTCTCACCGATTATGCCTCCTCTTGTGTAATCACGAGGTCTACATCGAGACCTTCACAAGAAATCACATCACCAACGCGGCATTTCTTGCGTTTTTCCGTTACGACCTGACCATTCAAGGTAAGGATGCCTTCATCGATGAAAGATTTAATTTGACCACCTGTTTCAATGATGCCTTCTAACTTCAACAACTGATCAATTTGAATATACTCCGTATGAATGGGTACCTGCTGTTGCTCTTTCATAACGTTCTCCTAAAGTAGACAATTAACATAAGCATATATATCATACTGAGTCCAGGTCGCTCGCTGGGCATTTTTCTTCGAAAAATTGCACGCTCCGACCAAAGTTATATTTGGTTGGAGCCCAAAGCACAGTTCTTCACTGTGGATTTTCTTAGATAACTTTGTTATCTAGAAAATCTTACGTTCAGAACAAAGCGATGCAGTGTCTCTGTCGTCGCAAGCTCCTCCATTGACTACTGCCCTGCTTTTACTTTTATGCATTTGTGCGAACTGGTGTTACTACGTATGTATAGTTCGGATTATTGTCTTGTCGAATAACAACAGGACCATTTTGTTTTAAGAACAAGTGGATATTGTCTCCTGTGCTGTGACGCAAGATGTCAGAGATGTAGCGACCATTGAAGGAGATTGTGAAAGGTGTGCCTTTAAATTCAACAGCTACGTCTTCTTTCGCCATACCGATTTCAGTATTTTGAGTAGACAATGTGACATTGCTTTCAGACCAATCATAACGAATTACATTATAACTAATGTCTTTAGCCAATAAGGATACGCGATCAACAGCGCCAGCGAATTCGCGGCGATCAATTACAGCGCTAGAATCGAATTGAGAAGGAATTACCTTTTCATATTCAGGGTATGTACCTTCAATCAAGCGAGAAATAATATAAATAGATTCAAAATTGAATACGATTTGTGTGCGATTCCAAATGATATTGATCATAGCTGGATTATCTGTTGGTAATAAACGAGATACTTCAGCCAACGTTTTTGTAGGAATGATAGCACGCATTGGAGTCGTTGCTGGTTCATCGATGGTAATTTTTTTTACAGCCATACGGTGTGTATCAGTAGCAACCATAGTCACTTCGTTTTCTTTGATTTCAAGAAGAGCACCGGTAAATACAGGACGATCTTCATCAGTAGCAGCTGCATAATTTGTTAAATCGATAAGTTCTTTCATAGCAAAGCTATCGATGTTTACATGATCTTGGTCGTGAATTTGTTCAACCAAGGAGAAATCATCTGGGTGTAATGTAACAAGGTTAAATTCGGAAGATCCAGATGTAATTGTCAAAGAATTTCCGTCTTCTGGTTTGTAAAGTTCGATAGTATCGCCAGGTAATTTGCGAATTAATTCTTGGAAATAGCGGGAACCTACCACTAAAGTACCAGGTTCTTTGATATCTCCATCGATGGTTAAGCGAATGCCGAGTTCGAAGTCGTTACCTTGCAATTCTACTTGACCATTTTTTGTAGTCATGTAAATAGCGCCTGGCAAGTTAGAACTTGTTTTATTTTGAGATACCTTTTGCAATACGTTAATTGCTTTTTGGAGATTTGCTTTTGGGAATGTAATATGCATATGTTACTCCTTTATGATTTTTATATATTGTAAAAGCACTAATAATTACTTGCTTTGTTTGTAATATTCAATGTTTACTATCGTAGATGCTCTATAGATATTCTACTGTAGATCTATTTCTACTGGTTTTTTGATTGTTTGTTAGTTTTAGTAGTAGTAATAGTAGGGGCCTGTTTATATGTGTAAAAGTGATTTGGCGTTACTAACTGTGTGAATTATGGGTTGTGTATAACTATGTTGATAGTTTGTACCTACTTATCCACATATTAACATCAAAGTATGAGTTTTAGGATATCCACAAAGTTATTCACCGTATATCCACAGAGTTATCCACAGGTTGTTAATTTCTGTTTAATTTCTGCAACCATTCGTTTAGTTTCTTCGTTTTTTTCAATTTCCTTCGTTATTTTATCGTATGCATGGAGAATTGTCGTATGATCACGAGAAAAAGCTGCTGCGATTTGAGGATAGCTTTCATTGATCATATCGCGGCATAGATACATGGCGATTTGCCGTGGAAATGCGAATTGGGCTTTTCGTTTCTTGCCGAGTAGGTCTTGCTTTTTAATATTGAAATAAGAACTTACAAAATTCTGGATGCTTTCAATATTAACCATATTCACCTCTTCGGTATGAACGAGGCCCGCCAAGGCGTGTTTTGTGTATTCTAGGTCGATAGATTCGAGACGTTGATCGATGGATGCTGTACCGATGAGCTTGGTGAAAGCACCTTGCAATACGCGGACGTTTTCGCTAAATTGCAATGCTACGTAGTTAATTGAATCATTATCGATGCGAATAATACGATTCTTTTTATATTCTCGTTCGAGCAGTGATCTGAAGATGGCAATGCGCGTTTCTAAATCTGGATTTTCCATTGTGGCAATGTAACCAGCTTGGAAACGAGAGCGAAGACGATCTTCGAATTGCTCCATATCGTTTGGCATTGTATCAGAAGTAAGTACAATTTGCTTATTATTGTTTAATAATTCATTAAACGTATTAAACAGCTCAGTTTTCGTACTTTCACGGCTTTCAAGGAACTGAATATCGTCAATCATGAGCACATCAATATTGCGGAACGTGTTGCGGAATAATTTACCTTGATTGCGCTGCAATGTTTCAACGAAAATATTCATAAAGTTTTCGCTCGTAATAGACATGACCTTCATATGTGGATGATTTTCTTTGATAGCATTGCCGATGGCATGCATCAAGTGTGTTTTGCCAAGGCCTGAAGGACCGTAAATAAAGAGCGGATTATAGTCTCCACCTGGAAATTCAGCTACATTTTGAGCGGCTCCAAATGGTATTCGGTTCGCATTGCCCGTTACATAATTATCAAAACGGTATGCCGGATTGAGATTAGATAGTGATAAATCCACAGGTACATTGTCAGACTGTAATGTTGGCGTTGTTTCTGATGGTTTCTTTGGTGTCGCTACCATTGGTTCGTCTGGAATCTCCACAGGCGCTGGCGCGCGGTCGATATAGACAGGATCTTGATAGACTGGTGTGTAAAACTCCTCTTGATGAGCCTTTTCCTCTACTATAGGTGGTAAAGGCATTGGCGGTGCTACAACTGGCGTATCGATGAGATTTTCATCAACAAAGGTAGTATCTACACTTTCTTGATTGAAATCGAATAACACCATATCTCGATGGGAACCGATGACCGTGGTAATCGCATCTTGTAAAGCCTTGCTAATTTGCGGCTGCTGGTCGATTAAGTTTTTTACAAATGTTTGCATGACCCCAATATGGATCGAATGACTTTCGAGAGACATGGGAATCAACGATGACGTGACGCGCAAATACAATGCGTCAGGTAAATGTTGCATATTCTTTTTCGCCTCTTGCAATATATGCTCCCATATATTATTTAAATCAAATGATTGCATGACGTGCCTCTTGTGAATAACTATTGCAATAAATGTGTATAACTTTAGGAATAATGTGCATAACTATTGTAAAAGCTGTGGAAAAAACTATTATTCCTGTGAATAACTTGTGTATAACCTGTGAATAAGTAAAAATAAAAGTCTATTTTATATAGATAATTACTGACTTTTTAGTTTTTATAAACTAAAAGAGAAAAAATGTGGATAACCTCGAAAGTTATCCATCAAAAACCTATAAAAATATATAATTTTTCCTAATTTCAAGTATGATTGTACCAAAAAATAAGTAATTTGTCATTCAATCTGTGGATAACTTTTATAAACTGTTTATAATGTATATTTTAAATTTTCTTGGGTA
>OKCW01000227.1_pt1 | contig 10820 bp, 13 predicted proteins | sample 1612251 | NCBI WGS metagenome assembly OKCW01 (sample SAMN04436787, study PRJEB24849) | human gut metagenome | biome: human gut; feature: NICU; material: stool | host: Homo sapiens | place: USA: Saint Louis, MO | collected 2011-05-09 | reverse complement strand
ATAGCAATATGAATACTTATCAAAAAGTTATATGTGATCAATGCAAAAAGGAATTTAAATTATCAGATAAGAATGTTAAGAAACACTGGCTTGACAAAGAAAAGCAGATAGAAGAAACATATTTTGATTGTCCTAAGTGCAAACACAGATATACTATTTCAGTTACAGATGCTGAAGTTAGACAGGCTATTGAAACAGCAACAACTATAGAACTTACAGTTAAGCCATTGATTGAACATAAAGAAACAATCATAAAGAAAGCTAAAAAGAAATCATTGGAGCTAGAGAAACAATGGAAACAACAGAGTTAGTTCAATGGATTCAAAAGCTATTAAGAGATAAGAACATTCATGGATTCTATGTAAGTACAGCTTGGAAACATCTAAGAAAAGAAATACTTAAAGAACAGAATTCAGAATGTCAAATGTGTAAAGCAAAAGGTAAGTACAGTGAAGCTACAACAGTACATCATATCAAGCATGTTAATAAACATCCAGAGCTTTCATTGACTAGAAGTAATTTAATGTGTGTATGCAAAGAGTGTCATAATGAGTTACATCCTGAAAAAGCAAAGTTTAAGTTTAAAAGGAAAGAGCCGTTAAATGATGAACGGTGGTAATTACAGACACCCCGGGTTAAAAAAATCCGATTTTCCTCAGCTATAAGAGAACGGATAGAGATACTCGACAAAACAAGAAAATTGAAATTTCATATAAGGGGGTTGCACCTGCACACAAAATAGATGGTGCAAACACTATGAAAAGAGGTGGTGAAAATGAGTGAAAGAGAAAATTTAACAAATAGTGATAAAGCTTATGAAGATTATATTTCTGGAATGACATATAAAAAAATTGCAGAAAAATATGGAGTGTCTATTAATACAGTGAAATCATGGAAAAAAAGATATGAATGGACACGTGATTGCACCAAAAATAAAGGGTGCAATAAAAAGAGTGTGCAATCTTTGGGAAATAATTTATATGATGAAATAAAATCAGATTTACTTAAGCAGCTAGAGACCAATGGAACATACGGAAAACATTATGAGGATTTAATAAATGACTACATGGAGCTATGGAATACTAAAAATAAATTATTTCAGGACATAAAAGAACGTGGTGTTTCCATTGAATGGAATAATGGTAAGCAGTTTAGTGTGAAAAAAAATGATAGTATAGCTGAAGTAAATAGGACTAACGCTCAGATGTTAAAGATTCTTGATACTCTTAGATTAGTTCCTCCAAAGATACATGAAGATGATTACGATGATATTTAATAAATACATTGATGAATATATCTATTTAGTTGAAAACAATGAAGTAGTAACTAATGATGACATAAAGAAATCAATTGATCTTGTTAAAGAAAAGTTATCTGATCCTAGAGTAATAATAGAACATGATAAGATTGAACAGGCTATTTTAAAAATAGAGGAATATTTTCCGTTTAAATTATTGCCTTGGGAAAAGTACATTGTTGGACTTGCACATTGTTATTATGATGATGATACATTAGTGTTTGATACATTTTTTCTCTATATGGGCAGAGGTGGTGGCAAGAATGGATTCATTTCAGCAATATCATGGTATTTTACAACAGGTTTTCATGGCATTAAGGAATATAACATTGACATTGTTGCAAATAGTGAACAGCAGGCGAAAACATCATTTGAAGATGTATACAACGTTATTGAAGATGATAAAAAGTTAAAAAAGGCATTTTATCATACTAAGGAAAAGATAGTTTATAAAAAGACAAGATCATATTTAAAATACAATACTTCTAATGCAAGAACTAAAGACGGACTTAGACCAGCTTGTATAATCTTTGATGAAATTCACGAATATGAAAATTATGATAATATCAAGGTTTTTAAATCTGCATTGGGTAAGAAAAAGCATTGTAGAACATTCATGATTTCAACAGATGGATATGTTAGAGGTGGAGTACTAGATGATTATTTAGAAAGCTCTAAGGCAATTTTAAATGGTGAAAATAAAACAAGCAGAATGCTACCACTTTTATATCATTTAGAGGATAAAAAAGAAGTAGATAATCGTGAGTTATGGGAAAAAGCTAATCCATCATTTAGATATTTGAAAAATCTTCAGGTAGTAATGGACCAAGAATATATTGATATGCAGACTAATGTTCAACTATATACTGAGTTCATGACTAAAAGAATGAACATACCAGAAGGTAATAAAGATAAAGAAGTAACTTCATGGAAAAATATTTTAGCCACTAATCAGGAAATTCCCAAACTTGAAGGTGCAACATGTAGAGCTGCTATTGATTATGCTAAAACTACAGACTTTGTTTGTGCTGGTTTATTATTTAAATTTGGTGAAAAGTATATATGGATTAGTCATACATGGGTTTGTAAGAATAGCAAAGATTTAAAAAGAATAAAAGCACCACTGGAAGAATGGGAAAAACAAGGGTTGTTAACTTTTGTTGATGAAGTAGAAATTCATCCAGATATACCTGCTGAATGGCTGGCAGAAATGGCGAAAAAATATAATCTTACTATATTAGGAATTGATAATTTCAGACATACACTATTATCAAAATCACTAAGAAATGTTGGATTTGATACAGATAAAAAAGGCGCTAATAATATTAAACTCATTAGGCCTAGTGACCAAATGAGAATATATCCAATAATAGATAGTGCATTTACTAATCATAATATAATTTTTGGAGATAATCCATTAATGCGATGGTATACAAACAATACATGTTTACACAAAGAAAAATATGAAAATTATACATTTGCAAAGATTGAACCAAAATCACGTAAGACAGATGGATTTATGGCTTTTGTTGCGGCAATGTGTTGTGATATTGATGATTTACCAGACTGTTCTATAATTAATGATTTTGAGGATTTTGGAGTTTACACATATTAAGTTAAAGTCTTAGGAAATAAGGCTTTTTTATTTTGCCTGAAAGGGGGTGAAGGATTGAAAATAACAACATTTTTACGTGATCTATTTGGTTCAAAAAGTTCTGTTTATCTGACAGATAGAATTGAAGGAGATTGTACCAGTATTGCAGTAGATGTATTTGCAATTCAAACAGCAATTAATCTTATAGCCTCATGCATTTCTAAATGTGAGTTTAAGACTTTTTTAAACAATAAAGAAGTAAAGCAAGATGAACATTATACATGGAACGTAGAACCTAATAGAAATCAAAATTCTAGTGAGTTTATCCAGGAGTTTGTAAGTAAATTATTGCTTAATAATGAGGTATTAATAGTCCAGCTAGGTAATGGAGAACTTGTAATTGCTGATGGTTTTACAAGACAGGAATATGCAGTGAGTGAGGATTATTTTGAACAGGTATATAGAAAAGAGTTTACATTTGATAAAAGATTCTACATGAAAGATGTTCTTTATTTTAAATATAACAATGAAGATGTTAGGTTCTATTTAAGCAATTTGATGCAGAGCTACAATGAATTGCTTACATTGGCAAAAGGTAAATATAAGCGTGCTGGTGGTAGAAAAGGAACTGTTGAACTTGATGCAATAGCAAAAGGTAATGAAGATGCAAAGAAAAAAATTGAAGATTTATTTACTAATAAATTTAAGAATTTCTTTGAAGCTGAAAATGCAATAGTTGATTTACCTAAAGGTGTTAAGTATACAGAAATAGTTGGAGAGGGTAGTAAAAAAGCTACTAATGAGCTTGGAGATATTACAAGACTTTTAGATGATGCTTTTGTTAGAGTTGCTCAGGCCTTTAGAATTCCTCCAAGTTTACTTAAAGGAGATATTGCAAATATTGAAAATCTTACAGACAATTTTTTAAGTTTTTGTATAGATCCTATAGTAGACCTTATTGAAACTGAAATTAATCGTAAGAGATATGGAAAAGTTAATTTCTTAAAAGGCAGTTATCTATATATTGACACAACAAACATTAAGCATATAGACATATTTGGCATTGCTGAAAAAATAGATAAGCTTATTTCTAATGGAATGTATAGTATTGATGAATTAAGAAAGAAACTTAAAGATACTGTACTCAATGAAGATTGGAGTGAAAAACATTGGATTACAAAAAATTATCAAGGAATAAATGAAATAGATTCGGAAGGAGGTGATTAAATTGAATAAAACATTATTTAGTATAAGACAACAGGCGACAAAATCGAATGCATTAGATATATACATCTATGATGATGTTGAAGGCGATTCTTATAACTGGTGGACAGGAGAAAAAACAGAGAGTGAAACCAGCGCTAATCATATAAAGCAAGTGCTTGAAAGTAATCAAAATGCTACTGAAATTAATTTATATGTTAATTCTTATGGTGGAGAAGTTAAGGAAGGCCTAGGAATATATAATCAGCTTAAAAGACATCCAGCACAAGTTAATGTATATATAGATGGATTTGCTTGTAGTATAGCTTCGGTAATTGCAATGGCTGGTGACAAAGTAATCATGGGAACTAATGCTCTTATGATGATTCATCATGCATCTATGGGGTGCTTTGGTAATGCTGAAGAATTAAGAAAGGCTGCAAATGATGTTGAAGTTATTGATCAGGCAAGCTGTAGTTCGTATTTATCTAAAGCAGGAGATAAACTTGATGAAACTACTTTAAAACAATTATTAGATAATCAGACATGGTTAAACGCTAGTCAATGTTTGGAGTATGGATTAATTGATGAAATTGCTGGACAGGAAGATAAAACTATTGAAGCAGCACAACAAAGATTTAAGCAAAGCATTCAGGCTCAGATAATGCAAGTTAAAGAACCAAGTATTGATGTACCTGAAAAGTTTGCAACACAGAAATCAAATTATGAATTATTAAGACAAAAATTTATGAAGAAAGAAGGAAATAATTAATGTTATCAAAAGACGTATTAAGACAACAATTAACTGAAAAATTTGGTGCAGCAATGCAGTCAGAAAATCAAGAGGATATGATTAATGCATTTGTTGAATTTGCTACAGGAGTACAACAAGAGGTACTTGATGATTTTAAAGCATATCAAGAAACACAAGATAATTCAATACTTCAAAAGAGAGGTATTCACACATTAACTCAGAAGGAAACTAAGTTCTATCAAGGGTGGATTGATGCAGCTAAGTCTAGTAATCCAAGACAAGCCATTACTAATTTAGATATTGCACTTCCTGAAACAGTTATAGACAACGTAATGGTTGATATGAGGGCATCACATCCATTATTAGATATGATTGATTTCCAAAACATGACTGCATTAACTAAGATGCTTATGAATAAAAAAGGAATACAACTTGCTAAATGGGGGACTATTAATTCTGAAATAACTAAAGAATTAGAAGGAGCTATTGGAAAGCTTGATTTAAGCTTAAATAAATTAACAGCATTTATGCCAGTTGCAAAGGATATGTTACTTGTAGGGCCACAATGGATAGATGCATATGTAAGAGCAGTATTAAGTGAAGCAGTTGCTTATGGATTAGAAGAAGGTATTATAAATGGTACGGGAAAAGAAATGCCAATAGGAATGAACAGACAGGTAGGTGAAAATGTAACTGTTACTGCTGGCGTTTATCCTAAAAAGACAGCAGTTGCAATAACTGATTTATCACCTAAAACATTTGGGACTTTATTAGCTACATTAGCAAAAGATCCAGTGGATGAAAACAAAGCAAGAACAATTTCAGATCTTGTTATGATAGTTAATCCTTTTGATTACTATAAGAAGGTTATGCCAGCAACTACAATTCAATTACCAGATGGCACATACAAGAATAATGTATTACCTTATCCAACAACTATAGTGCAATCTACACAAGTTGCTGAAGGGGAAGCAGTTCTTGGACTTGCTAAGAAGTATGCTATGGGAATTGGTACAGGAACTAAAGATGGTAAAATTGAATATTCAGATGAATACAAGTTCTTAGAAGATGAAAGATACTATATTATAAAGCTTATAGGTAATGGCCAGGCTTTAGATGATAACGCATTTATTTTATTAGACATTACTAATCTTGAAGATATGACTTTAAATGTAACAGTTAAAGAAGTAAAAGGAACTGTTAAGACTAAAGAACAGGCATAATTGAGGTGATTTAAATGTCAGAAGAGGAATTAAAGGAATTATTGCAAGATGTTAAAGATTATCTTCACATAAGCTGGGATGATGAAAAAACAGACAAAAACCTTACTGGCATTATAAAAAGAGGTATGGCACATCTGAATAAAATTGCAGGTGTGTCAAATCTTGATTTTATGGCAGAGGATTCACCAAAATCATTATTACTTGATTATGTAAGATATGCTAATTCACAAGCTCTTGAAGTTTTTGAAATGAATTTTCAAAGTGAACTACTATCTTTACATTTAGAATATCAATCAAATGCACAGGAGGATTCAAATGAAGATACCGAATAGAAATTATGAATTTCAAGCATTCAAAGATGGTATTTGTGATATTTATTCTGAGGATGAAGAAGGTAAAAAAACATATAAATATACAGGGTTAAATTTTGATAAGAGAGTTTTAGGGTTTAATCGTCATTATGCTGCTAAGGCTGTACAAGTACAGACTGATATGGTAATAAGAATTCCAGTTGTAAGTAATATAAATAATCATGATTTACTTACTATTAAAGGTATAGGTAAGTTTTCAATTGAACTTGTACAGGATAAATATGAATGTAATCCTCCAAGCTTAGATTTAACATTAAGGCAATTGGAGGTGCATGAATAATGTCAATAGTACAAATTGATGGCCTTGCTGATGCAATTAATCAAGAATTAAGTTTGTATTCAGCTAGTGTTACTAAAAAAACTAAAAGTAATGTTGATAAAGTTTCTAAAGAAGTAGATGAAGAAATTAAAAAACATATTGAATTTAAGCAACCTACTGGTAAATATGTTAAAGCCTTTAGAATTAATAATGCATATGAAGGTCCATTCACTAAGAGAAAAACATGGCATGTTAAAGCACCACATTATAGGCTTACTCATCTATTAGAAAAGGGGCATGCTACTGTTGATGGTGAAAGAACTGAAGCTTATCCTCATATAAAGTATGGAGAAGCTTTAGCAAAAAGAAGAATGGAAGAATTGACAAAGGAGGCTGTACAAGGTGATTAATATAAAAGAATGGTTAGAAACTACTGGATTAAGTGTAGCTGAAACTTGCTTTAAAAAAGCCACCAAGCTTCCATATATTATTTTCATCATAGATGAAAATTCTTCAGGAGCTGATAATAAATTATGTATTTCAGATAGGGATATAACAGTTGAATTGTATTCAGACATAATAAACAGACAAAAAGAAAAGTCAATTGAAGATCTATTAAAAGAAAAATCAATAAATTATTCAAAAAGTCGTACTTGGATTGATTCAGAGAAATTCTTTCAAACAAGTTACGACTTTAATTTATATGAAAAAATGGAGGTATAACAATGTCAGTAGATGGAAAAGAAAAAATTGTTTTAGGTTCAGGAAAATTATTTATTATGGAATTTGATAGTACATCAGGAATACCAGATGATGAAGTAATTGAAGCAGAAGCTAATCAAGCAGGATTGATACAAGGTGGTGCTAACTTAGAATATAAGCCAACATTCTATACTGCTAAAGATGATCTAGGATTAAAGTCTAAGACTATTATTACAGAAGAGGAAGCTACACTTAAGAGTGGTATCATGACATGGTGTGGAACAACTCTTAATAAATTATGTAGTACTGCAAGAGTTAAAGAAGATAAGGTCAAGGGTAAGAGAATTGTAAAAATTGGTGGGACTGGCAATCAAGATGGGAAGAACTATTTAATTAGATTCTTACATGAAGATCCAGCAGATGGAGATATAAGAGTAACGGTTGTAGGCAGAAATGAAGCAGGATTTTCAATAGCATTTGCTAAAGATAAAGAAACTGTAATTGATGCTGAATTTAAGGCACAGCCACATGATTCAGAAGGTACATTAATTGAATATAAAGAAGATATTCCAGTAGTATCAGAATAGATTATAAAAAATAGAAGGGAGATTTTAAAATGTTTGATGTAAAATCAGTAAATGCAAGATATTTTGAAGTTAAATTAAGTTTAACAGATGATAATGGAGAAATTATAAAAAGTATAGATGTGGAAGTAGAACCGCCAAAGGTCAAGGTATTAAAACGTCTTACGGGATTGACTAAGTCTAAAGAGAATACTATGGAAGAATTAACAGAGTGTATTAATTTAATATTAAATAAAAATAAAACAAAATCAACTATACCAGTTGAGTACATTGATGATATGGATTTTGATGAAATGCAAAACTTAATTTTAAAATATTTTGAATGGTTGAGCAGTACTAAAAATCTCCCAAACTAAAAGTGCCTTATTATCCATCAGAGGATGATAGCAAAGGGCATTATGAAATTAATACGATTGAAGAAAAATTAATAAGTGAATATACAGGATTAAATTTTATACAGGTTGATGATCTTAACATAATAGAATTTTGGGTATATTTACGAGATGCACTTATATACAAGTATAATCAGACCGAGCAGGGACAGGAATATCTTGAAAAGTGTTGGATTATGGAGCAGACAAAACCTGATAGAGAAGGATTGAGAAATAAGTTTAAGAAGGACTAGGATTTTACCTGGTCTTTTTCTTTTTATCTTTTTTAGGAAGGAGGTAGATATATGGCAAGTAATATTAAAGGTATTACGGTTGAGATTGGTGGAGATACTACCAAATTAGACAAAGCACTTAAAGGCGTTAATACTTCCAGTAAATCACTTCAAGGGGAATTAAAAAAAGTTAATAGTGCTTTAAAGATGGACCCTACGAATGTTACTTTAATAAAACAAAAACAGGACATTTTAAGAGAATCTATAGAAAAAACAAAAGAAAAATTAGATGTACTGAAAACTACCCAACAACAAGTAGAAAAACAGTTTGAAAATGGGGATATTGGAGCTGACCAATATAGAGCATTTCAAAGAGAAGTTGAAGCAACGCAACAAAAATTAAATACCTTAAATCAAGAATTTAAGAATTTTGGTACAAATATAAGTCCAAGTTTTATTGCAGCTAAAGAACATTTAAGTTCATTTGGAACTAAAGCAACAGAAGCTGGTCAAAAGATGTTACCACTTACTGTAGGGATTTCAGCAATGGGTGCAGGAGCTGTTAAGTTCGCAAGTGACTTTCAAAGTGGAATGTCACAAGTGGCTGCAACTATGGGATATACTACAGAACAACTTCATGATAGTAGTTCACAACAGGCACAAGATTTTGAAAAATTAAAAGATGCAGCTAAAGATATGGGAGCTACAACACAGTTTAGTGCAACAGAAGCAAGTGAAGCATTAAATTACTTAGCACTTGCTGGTTATGATGTAGATAAATCTATTTCAACATTACCAGATGTTTTAAATTTGGCTGCTGCTGGTGGAATGGAATTAGGACAGGCATGTGATATGGTTACTGATGCATCAAGTGCATTAAATCTTACAACTGAGCAGACTAATACATTAGTTGACCAGATGGCTAAAACTTCTCAAAAATCTAATACAAGCGTTGTACAATTAGGAGAAGCTATTCTTACAGTTGGTGGAACAGCCAATGGTTTATCTGGTGGAATAAATGAAATGAATACAGCTTTAGGCGTACTCGCTAATGTTGGTTATAAATCTGCAGAAGGTGGTACACATTTAAGAAATGTTATATTGAGTTTATCGGCAGCATCACCTGGAGTAACAAAAATGTTACAAGAAATGGGCGTAGAAACATTAGACTTACAAGGAAATATGAGGCCATTAAATGAAATATTAGTTGATTTAAATCAAGGAATGTCAACTCTTGGCTCAGGTGAAAAAGCACAAGTATTAAGTGCTATATTCAACAAAACAGACTTAGCAGCAGTTAGTGGATTGATGTCGTCCGTTACAGGAAGTACTTTAGAGTTATCTGATGTAATGATGGCGTTAGATTATAATGTAGAAGATCATGGACGAACTTGGCAAGATTTAAAAAATTATTATGATGAAACTTTAGATAGTGAAGAAATGGTTTCTTTCATGATGGAAAACTTCGGAATGAGCACAGAACAAGCTACGGCTGCATGTGTTACGTTGAATGCTGAATTAGGAAATAGTTCTAATACGTGGAATGATTTGGCTGGAGAAATAGAGAATGCAAGTGGTTCGGCAGCTGCACAGGCTGAAACAATGCTTGATAATCTTAAAGGTAAAGCAACATTACTTAAATCTGCAATTGAAGGTTTAGGAATTCAAATAGGAGATATATTACTTCCATTCATTGAAGCATTAACGACTAAAATAAATGGGTTAATTACATGGCTTTCTAATTTAAGTCCTACGACACAAAAAATAATAGTTTTGATTGGAGCAGTAGTTGCAGCTCTTGGACCAGTGTTAATTATTATTGGTAAAATGGCAACCGGAATAAGTGCATTGATGGGTGCTTATTCATCAATAAAGACTGTTATGGCAGCAACAACAATTGCTCAAAACGGTCTTAATTTAGCATTCCTTGCAAGTCCTATAACATGGATTATAGCTGGAATAGTTGCTTTAGTTGCTACATTCGCAATTTTATGGAATAAATGTGATGCATTTAGGGAGTTTTGGATTAACCTATGGGAAGTAATAAAAAATATTTGTAGTGTGGTTGGGGAATGGTTAGTTAATTTCTTTACTATCACAATACCGCAAGCATTTAATACAGTTATTGATTTTGTTAAAAATAATTGGCAAGGTTTATTATTATTTTTAGTTAATCCTTTTGCAGGAGCATTTAAGTTAATATATGATAACTGTGAAACTTTTAGAAAT
>OKCW01000222.1_pt1 | contig 11194 bp, 10 predicted proteins | sample 1612251 | NCBI WGS metagenome assembly OKCW01 (sample SAMN04436787, study PRJEB24849) | human gut metagenome | biome: human gut; feature: NICU; material: stool | host: Homo sapiens | place: USA: Saint Louis, MO | collected 2011-05-09 | reverse complement strand
TAAATTCTACTACTAAAATTCATATTAGAGTCAATTGGTTGTATATATTTAGAATTTTTAATAACTGGATCGTCTTTACCTATTTTCCATGCATTAGCTTTTGATAAAGGTTGATGCCAATATAATTTATAACCTCTAATAGCACCCGTTTTCATTCCCCAATGATTATAATTTGAGGTCAGAGAATCCATATTTTGTTCCAAATAAAATTGGAAAGATGTTGGTTTTGGACTCATTAATGGATGAGGTAAACTCGTTTCACACCACATAGGTTTATTATCTAAGCGAGCCTCAGAAAAAGATACTCTCCCAGCCCAATTATCTGCATATCCTAAAATACTATCCGTTAAATCAACTATATGACTTTGACGTTTCAAAGATTCTGGCAGGTGATCCTTTATATTTAAATTATAAGCAATTCGATAGAAACGTCCATGACCAAAATGTTCTACCACATTAGATTTTTCCTTATAAAAACAAGGAACAACATAAGTGATATCCGAACATCCTGTATATGTTTTAGCCGCACTTCCTGATTTACCATTTTCTATATCTAACAAATTAAGTGTTGTACGATTACTATCATAAATATAGCTATTAATAACTGATTCAGGAACAGAAATACTTCTATTTTTAAAATTTCCAGGCTTTGCAATCTGTATAAAGGATGCTTTTCTATTCATAGAGCCAGTATGAATATTTACACTCTGGTCTTGCCACTCAATACTAGCTTGATCCTTCTTAGCACTTAACTCAGGATAATTTTTATATAAAAGAGTTTTAAAGTTAGCATTTACAATAAAACATTCGTTCTCAATTGTTTTTATAAGGAATCCTGCTTTTGCTTTTGTTAATGATCGTTGCTTGCCATTCTCATATATACTTTCAACCATACTAGAATCATAATGCTTACGTAGCTCTTGAACGGGACTAGCTAAACCTCTAAAATATAATCTTTTATCCTCAAAATCACCTATTCCCGTTTTACTATCATATGCATTAAATTTACTTGCAGTAGTAATTTTTAAAATCTGCTTAATCATGCTTTTTATACTACTGCCAGGTATAATTGGATTCTCTGTTCCACCAAAAAATTCTTGGTATTCTTGATCTCCTTTTTTAATAACTTTGCCACCTATAAATAATGGAGTCTGAGTAAAAATATCAATATCTATATATCCCGAATTTTTACCATTATCTAAAACATGTTGTGTATATAAATTTTTTAGTTCTTCAGAGGTATAAGAATCCAATTCAAAAAACTCTGCTGGTATTACCTGCTTTGGTAAACTTATAAAATTATATGGTACAGAAACTGGCTCTGTGGATTTCACTCTTTTATTACCAGAGCTGTGTCTATTATTTGAATATTGATTATAGTTAGAAGAGTTTTTATAATTTTTATTTTTTACATTATTTTTCACATCTTCAAAATTCTCACCATTGACTTTTGCCATATGGCTACGACTAGCCTTCAGTCTGTCAGCGATTGTTTTTGCCATACTAGACCTCCTTATCCACGATTTTGACATATCGATAATCTGTATAGCTCGCTTGATGATTATCTAAATAGCCAATGTAATTACGTGTCGTTAAATAACAGTATTGTTTTGTAGTGGACACAGGAATAATTTGTGAAAGTTTACGGCCTATATCAACTAGGCTTATAAAGCCCTCTACTCGGTTCAACTGTGTACGACCTGCATCAACTTCACCAATCATACGAGAGGAAGAGTCCACGTACGTTACAGGTTCACCAGCTTCATCGTTAATATAACGATATGTAATCTCACCATGTTGTACAGTGAGGCGCAACTCTTCAGTTTCATTAAAGATACGCATGTCTTGTAGATACGCCAAATCTACATCAGTCGTACCATCAGAGAATTGGAAGCCACCTTGCTTGAAATAGCCCCATTTGACTTCATGGACAGACCAAGTAATCACTAGGCCCTCTTGTTTCATCTGTTCTTTTGCTACAGCTAGTACGTTCACATTAGCTGTAGGACCACATGTGCCGGTTGTACGTGTATATACACCTTCATGGCTATGTAATTGTTTACTCATGAGCGCCCTCCTTAGCTAACATTGTATCTTCTGCAGATTGATGTAACGCTTGAACCAAAGCTTCAAGTTTAGTAGCTTCACCTTCTGTAACCTTGCCAGCATTATCGATACCATAGCTTTCACCATGATATTGAACCGCAACATTGTTACCTTTAATGCGGCCATAACCTATTGTACGATTAGCGCCCAACGTAATTTGACCTGTCATAAGATCTTTTACAAGAAGTAACACTAGGCCCGCTTCACTATCACTGCAATCTTTAACAGTTATACGCAATGGGAATGTTAACTGTTTTCCTTTTGTATTACGAATAGGGTGGTCTTGGAATAAAGCACCAGTCATAACCCCTCCAGTAAAGCGGTCTATACGGGTACGAATCTGTTCTTCTTGTTTATAAGTAGTATCTAAATATACTTCATCAACCGTTAATCGCCCTTTACGACTATTCTGATTATCGCTATAACCAAACAAATTTTTTGCAACAGTATTAGATAAGTCTATGGAGTACAAAATATTGCAACATTGATGACGTAATACACCTTTGATAGATGTCCCTGGAATAAAGAGAATTTTAGAATATCCCTCCCATACATCTTCAAAAATAGATTTAATAAGAACTGTATCTTCTAAGTAGCATTCCATATCTATAACAAGGTCTTTGTCAGCAATCATACATCGTTCAGGAATAGCAACAGATGTACCCGCTTTACGTAGTAACCACCCTTTTACATGTTCTGGCTTAGTGAAGTCATAATGCTCTAAAGAAATATCTTTACATGTTATGCGACCTAAACCATTCACCGTACGAGCACCAATGGAGATGCCGTTTTTAAGTAGATTAGCTAACGCTACAAGAGCTCGCTCAATCTTATCTGCTTGATTTTCGTGGCATTGACGAATCACGCAATCAATACGCAATCGACCAGTCGCACCAGACTCGATTACCTCGAAGTCATATTTTGCGCCATCTTTAGTGACACCACGCACATCGTCTATACAGATGCCATCACGAACGACAATATTTGTATTATCTAATGGAATATCATTAATCTGTAATGCGCTTTGTGTACCTTTGTCATCAATGGAACCAAATAATATATCTTCAGATACAGGTTCAAGGCCTTGAATCGCTTGGCGCAATACGCCTGCTAAGGATGTCCCAGGAATGAATGGTTGACCATCGTGATAGGTTACCACGATATCATCTACTGTATCATTTAAAATATCATTACTAACACCAGCTCGAATAACGAGAGGGCTTGTGAGTTTGACAGTACCAGTTAGAGTGTACCGCCCTATTACACTTGCAGAGTTTAACATACGACGGTCCTCCTTACTTAATCTTTCTAATATGTCTAAAGAAATATGTCCAATATTCGTAGGCCACTACATTTGAAAGTTTTTGTTTGTCGAGCCCTACCATATCGACTAATTCAGCAGGAATTTCGTAGTATGTTCCACTTTCACCAGATTTTGCCAAACAAGCGGCCACTAATGTAGGAGCATCAAAATCAATGATATACTCCATCAAGTTAACACGTTTTGTTTCACTGCGCGTATAAGCATGCCCTAAATGGAACTCACGCAAGTTCTTTTCAATAACTCTAGGCTCATTTTTCTTTTGCCCTTCTGCCTTCTTGTCTTCCAAGAATTGTTGTAATTGCTTATGACCAGTTTCATGATTTGTACCAAGTTCAGTCAATAGTACAGATGCAAAATGCTTAGATATACCACTTCTAGACATAGTACGTTTAATATACGTATCTACATCCTTAGCAGCACGCAAACGAGCATTTACAATAACTTGTTTTTCCAATACCTTTTTAGCAATTTCTTGTGTTGGCGTATGTAAAGATTTAAGCTTAGGTGCTTCTTGCTTACCTAATTTCACCATCTTGAACTCGCCAGGAGTCCATAAACGGCCTTGACCGTAGCCCTCTTGAAGTCGAGTACCCATTCCGTTATACAAGATATTTTGTAGTTTATCTAGATCATCTTGGGACCAACCAGATTCCTTTACAAGCTCTACGATACTACCAGCAGATGCAGACGCTTCCGCGCTACTACGAACGCCCCAAATACTATTAAAGCTTTGCTCCTCTTGATAAGAAGCAAACACAGCACCTACAGAGATATCTGAACCAAGCGGTTGGACTGCTTGAGCTACTACATGACCAATAGACTCATTACCTAGCACTAATGGCGTATGAAATCTTACATATACAGAGTTACCACTATTTACTAGCGTTGGAACAACTGTAATACCACCAATTTCAACGAGACAATGACCATATTCAGTGCGACGAGAGCGACCGATATGACAATCCAACTGTTTAGGGAATTGACGAACAAACTCTTCTAATGAAGCTTTAGGCCCCACCACAGAACCTACAAACACTTGATTTGGCTCAAGATATTCATAGTTGAAGATATTGCCATCTTTACTGCGACCTTGTACACGTTCTTGCTCTAAAGAACGAGACATATGCAATTTAATAGCTGTTTCAATTTGTACAGGGCTGCATTCTTTGCCCTCTACAACAACAAAACCTTTAACGCCTTTAAAACCCAAAAGATCTTTACCGGTGTAGAAGTCTACGACATCATCACTGGCATAGCCTTCTGCATTTTTGTTCTTTTGTAAGCTCAGCGGTGCTGGAAAAGACGTACCTTTTGGCGTATGCTTATAGGCAGCAACAAATCGTAAGTCACCATAGAATAACTTCATAAAGTCTTGGTTTTTATGAGCTTCTCTACCAAGCTTATGAGCTGAAATAAATTGAGATGCAAAAAGACCTCGCAATATGCGACCATCAATGGAGCCTCGTGTAGATGTTAATACACCAGCTGTAGAGGAATTCGCAATGAGCGTTGGGGCTTTAACGGTAATCGTAATATTTACTTGTTCCATAATGTACCCCCTACAGTTTCTAAATCAAAAGCCTTATCATCAATCGTACATTCTATTTGACCAAAGCCACGGTTACGTTTGCCACCAATACCTGTCAAGTTGCGTACCGCACAAGCTAAAATTAATCGTTCTGTTTCTGTTATATCTTCCACACCAATACGACCACTAAATACGAGGCCTCTATTGAGCACGCGAGAGTTATGCAATGTCCCCTCTAGTGCTGTGCCTGTCACTTGATCGATAGATGTGTAATAGCGCATGGATGTGTACTCTTCAAGAACACGTTTCTTTGTAAACACGTCTGGATAGTGCTGCTCAAGAGCGGCCAACTCGCTGGCTACCACATCATAATCAGCAATAGTTAAATTAGAAAGGGATAATCTAGGATTATCTTCCACACTTTCAAGACGGTTAAATAATACTTTTACATCATCAATAGTAAATGTCTTAAGCCCTGCAGCCTGCATCATTTCAGCTACTTCAAGGGCACTTTCATATAAAACACCACGCACACGTTTAGCAGGAATAAAAGGAATTCCATAACGATCATGAACGATGGTACTGTCTGTGTTAACATCGCCTTGGCCGGACATAAGCATCGTTGGCGACAATAATTTAATAGTTAATGTGTACATACTTACTCCAATCCAGGCAAAATATAATCCATTAATTCTATGGCATCTACGTATGGCGTACGCATTTCACCGTCCACTTTAGCCCATAATTTTTCTTTGAAAGCATCCCAACCAGATACGGTAGGCATAGATTTATCAGTATTGCGCAATTGCTCAAGGAATACAGTCCACATATGCTCGTTATCTTGCAATACGGAACGCAGTTCTTTTACCTTATTATGAGCCAATAAGTCACCTACATAGCCCTTATCTTTAACCAAATTGAATTGACCTGTGCAATCTAACAATTGATGTAATGCTTCCATATCTTTGGTGGCATTTGCGTCCGCCTTACCATACACACGATATGGGCCAAAGTGCATATTACCAGTTAAACTGCTGTATTCATTAGCAAAGAACTGCTCTAATGTAGGCGCTGTTTCACCATGAAGAAAAGCAAAGTCCATCCAACAAGACTCATTAACTTTGTGAGATGCGTTATAAGCGCGCATTTTAGATTTAGCACTATCGCAGAGTTGCTCTGCCATTTCATACCCTCTAAAAAATGGATAAGACGTTGGGATAACTGCGATACCTGCACAAGAGGAAATAGACATGCCGTCTGTATCGCTCAATAATTGTTGCATCAAATAATGGGATGCTTGCACCGCAATACGAGCATTACAGATGAAAGTAATGTCGTCACCACCAACGATGATAGGACGAATTGGTAACATCTGGTCTTTCAATTCAAGATTCTTATCAATGATGTCGTATTTCGCAATAATCCATTCTACTAAAGCTTTGAAGCTCTCCAATGTTTTAGTGGCAACACGTTTAGATAAAGCGCTACGCTCTTCTAATGTTTTACACTGTCTGAAATGAGCACCCATGTTATTACCGTCGATATGAATGATGGCAATATCATTGATACCTGTTTTACTTTTCTCTGTGGATTGGTTTTGCCCTAAATCTTCAAGTTCAGAAGGGAATACCCAATCTGTAATTTCCGTACCAAATAAATCTTTTTTAAGGCGTGATGTAGCTGCATCAAAAACTTCAAACTTAGATGTAAAAGATGTGGCTACTAAGCGCTTATCTTTACCAAAGCTTTGCACTGTATCTGCCACATCGCCACTGAAGTCACAAATGGTTGTCAAACCTGTGTTGGCAGGATGCACAATTGGATTCAATGCAAATTGATTAGATTTCAATTGTTTATATAATTTGCCGAGATCTGCAGAAAACTGTGTTCCATCAAGAGTAATGTAACCAGTTGTGGCACCTACTTTTAGACCTGGATACTGCACCAAAACTTGAGTCGTAAATTTCTTAACAATATCTTGAACCAAACTTTCATGTTTATCATCTACAAGAACCAGAGCATTACCGCCGCCAATATACGCAACGTATATAGGTTTTGGAAGAGATGTAATGCTGTCACTACGTGTCAACCAGGATGTAGTGTCAGCCTCTACCCCAAGCTTATTGATAATTTCTTTACACAATACATCCTCAAACAATCTATCCACAATAAACGATGCTCCAACATTGGCCTTCAATTTATTGTTAGCAAAAATATACTTTTGAATAGACTGCACATCAAACAATATGGCATTTACTTGCATAGGCTCACTCCTTACCTATTAACACAACATTTATAAATGACAATATTCTCGAAATTGAACAAACTGAAAGTTGACGATTTTCTCATTTATGCCTGCTTCGTAAGATTCACTCACCAAGCGCTCACTAGTGGCTGCTAATACAGTAATTCCCACTGCTAATAGTCGTTCCACTAAAGCGTGACAGTATACAAATTCCCCCTGGCACAAGACAGCCTGTGGATTGAGACTTATAATCCTCCCTGCATATTCCTGTACTAGCTGCCCAATTTCACCAGATGGTAACGCTGGATCAATGAGGGGAAATGGTATATCTACCACCTCACCATATTGATGAGCTGCTGCCAACTGTTCATCCGACCAATATTGAGAAGGATGATTCGTATGATTGATAAACATAACCACTCCTCACTATACAAACTACAAAACAGAATTCATTTATTATTCATCTTTAATAATAGCAAATCGTATAAAAAAAATCACTCATAAATACATGATTTATGAAAGATTTTTCATATTTTATAAATTGTATATAATTACACAAATGTATAGGCTAATACCATATTTTTACATATACATCAGCCCCTACTATCAAGATATATTCTCAGATTTTTCAATATCTACTGTTTCACCTAACGATTTGAGATATGAAATAAAAGCTTGTATTTCTTGTTGAATCCATTTTCTTGGTGCTAGATTATTAAGGCGAGAAAGCTCCGCTTTCATATACTCCTCATAAAGCTCCACCCATTTCTTATTGGTCTCTTTAGATAAAAAACAACCTCGTTCTGATAGATCAAAATCTTCAGGGAGTATCATATGACGATTCAATAGTTTTAATACAAAGCGATCGATTATATCTTGTCTAAATATATCCATTACATCGTACACTAAACTATCCTTTCGATTATTCGTGCTATGTAGAACACCTATGCGTACATCTAAACCAGCAGTCAACAAACAGGCACGTACTTCCCGTTCTAAAAACGAATAGCCATAACTCAAGATAGCGTTAACAGGATCAGGGCTAGGATGACGTCTACGGCCAGAAAATTCCCATGGTTCAGATAATACATGCCCTAATACAGAAAAATAAGTCCTAGATGCTAATCCCTCTATACCACGTAATGTGTCTACTTTTTTTGTTCTTTCTACACGTTTCAGCAACGCTTGCATCGTTCTATGTACGGCCACAAAATTTGGAATGCATTTACTCTTTTTGTACTGATTCAACAAGGCTATCTGACCTTTAATCTTACGTCGAACAATATATTTTGCCCCATCTAAGGCAAATTCTTGATTTTGAAAGCATGCTACTTGCCACAACAAACGTTGTAAAGTCGTATGCTCATCCCCTAAGGTCCCTACAAGCTGATACTTATAATCTACAAACTGAATGAGAGAACCTTGCTTCACTAAAGAAAACATAACCTGCGTAGAAATTTGAATCGTTCGGCCTAATACAAGATTTGATACAGTCGCTATAGGAATTTCTTTAATAACAGAATGATCTTTTTCAAGTACTAACAATCCTCCATCTTGTCGTATCGATATACCAGGTGTCATTACATATAAAGTTTCTAACATCACAACCTCCTAGAAAATTAAATAATCAACATCTTATCCTCTGTTAATGGAATCATTTTATTACACCATATAGGTGTCTTAGCTGTGTCAGAAATAGAGACGATGAGGAGGCGCCGTGTTTCATCCCCTTGTGTTAGCACCTCGAGCTTTTTGGCAATTGTTTCTACTCTAACGTGAGCATGAACACATAAAAACACACTATACTGTACGCGGTAACAGAAGGATTCTAAATACTTAACTACCTTATTTCTAATTTTAGTATCGGAAATATCATAAGAAATAAGATACCGCATCAGAACCTCCTGTATCTTTACTTTCTACCATTAGTCAGAGAATCAAAAATCATAAGCAATACAATCCCACACAAAAATATTCCTATGAAGCCAGTCATTCCATTTACTCCTTTACTAAACAACAATCATTGAATCCGGTTTTTCACCATAATTATTAGGATCTTCATCCCCTGGCATCAGCACTAAACCAATTTTTACAAATCCCATTATTTTAGCCAAAGTGGGCTCAAAAATAGCTATTATAGCGGCCACAATATAAATACCTGCTAAATAAGTTGGCCCATTTAAATCATGAATACGACGCGATGCAATAGCTAACTCTCGAACAACAGAATACCCTATAATTGACCAACCCAATACCCAGAAAAACTTTGATACAGGGGCAAGACTAATACAAAGGCCCCCAAGATAGCCAATACCAATAATCATCAACAAATTCATAAAATAAGAGCGACGATTCATACGCCCTGATAAGGACAACATAGACTTTAATTCTTGCTGTAAGTTTTCCATAATACCCTCCTTAATAATCATTCCGTGATGGTAATACAAACCACACCAATAAAGTTAAAAACAACATTGCCATATACTACCTCCTATATAAGACCAATTAAACTTGTTGAGTTCATTATACGAATCATACTGAAAGTAAACTAATCAGAAAAACTAGGAACAAAAAAAGAACTGTATCTTTGTGTGATACACACAAAAACACAGTTCTTTATTATTATGTAATTTTTAAGTTAGATATTCCCATTCTTCGACGCATACCGTAAACGGTAAGTGCTGTTGCAACTTTTTCTGGAAAAAAGAAATCACTGCAAATACAAATTCTGACGTGTTTCAATACCGTAAACGGTAAGCTGAATCCCTTATCACCTTCGTTTTACCTTCACTTCGTTCAGGCACTTGAGATGTGTGGATCTCATCGTCGCTCTGCTCCTCTGCTGTCTCGCACCCTTCTGCGCATACCGTAAACGGTAAGTACTGTTGTAACCTTTGGATTGACAAGGACGGTAATGGTATTCCAGAGTTTCAATACCGTAAACGGTAATCTGAATCCCTTATCACCCTCGTTTTACCTTCACTTCGTTCAGGTACTTGAGATGTGCGGACCTCATCGTCGCATTGCTCCTCTGCTGTCTCGCACCCTTCGGCGCATACCGTAAACGGTAAGCACTGTTGCAACCAATACCAGATATGCAAATCAGCTAGGGACCAGCGTTGAGTTTCAATACCGTAAACGGTAAGCACTGTTGCAACAACTACAAAACAAAAAAAATAATGCTTTAGTTTAAGGTTTCAATACCGTAAACGGTAAGCACTGTTGCAACTCTCAATACTAATAAAATTGAGATTACAGAGCCTGTAGATGGTTTCAATACCGTAAACGGTAAGCACTGTTGCAACTTTAATCTCACTTTGTTTGCAATATACGAACTCTCGACGGTTTCAATACCGTAAACGGTAAGCACTGTTGCAACTTCTTATGGCGAAACATTTGAGTCTATTGTAGAAGTTTCAATACCGTAAACGGTAAGCACTGTTGCAACTAATATTAACAGATCCGTAAGATTTTGCAATCATCTCGTTTCAATACCGTAAACGGTAAGCACTGTTGCAACAGCATACCTCAGAAAGCCAGTATTCATGGGGCTTAAAATTAAGTTTTGGCAAACCTCACACCGTAAACGGTCAGATTGGGCTCCCACTGGATCAAAAATACCGATAAGCATAAGTAAATACTGGTGGTAAATGATTTTTCTAAGGTTACAGTAATTATAAGGGTTTCTCGATTTTACGTCAATATTCTTTATCGTTTTCTTTCTGACTTATGGCTTATTTTTAATTAAATGTAGATAGTATCTAAGTTTAACAACTTTTAACTTAATTTGAATACCTAAAAAAGGATTTAGTCTATCTACTACATATAAAAAGACCTATCCATACGACATCATATGAATAGGCCTATATACAATTATATTCCATCATTATTTCTACTATTAATCCTCAAGATACCAAGCGAATATATACAACAATAATAATACTATTAGAGTTGACATGTACACCTCTCCTATACTCAATCAAATAATTCG
>OKCW01000219.1_pt1 | contig 11294 bp, 2 predicted proteins | sample 1612251 | NCBI WGS metagenome assembly OKCW01 (sample SAMN04436787, study PRJEB24849) | human gut metagenome | biome: human gut; feature: NICU; material: stool | host: Homo sapiens | place: USA: Saint Louis, MO | collected 2011-05-09 | reverse complement strand
GTTTTAGATTATAAGTGTTGTTTGGCCCATTGTAGCAAGGGTTTTTATGATTGAAAATATATTTAAATGAGTAAGAAAATCAATTTTTAAAAGAAGTTTAAAGTTCTGAAAATAAATGAGCGAAATGTGAAAAAAATATATTTACATTCATAAACTAATCTGATATTTTATATGTATAGTAATTAAATTTTTGATGAAAATTTTATTATTTTTAGTGTTTTAGTGTTGGTTTTAGAATCCCTTATAAAACTGTGTGAAAGGTAGGTACTACTAAATGAATCGTATTTATAGGGTAATTTGGAGTCAGGTACGAGGCGCATATGTCGTTGTATCTGAAATCGCAAAAAGCCATACTCGTGGCTCCAAAAGCTTTGTTAGTAATTCCGCTAAAGCTTCGGTAAAAGTTGGCTTGGCGGCTATGGTTTTAACCTGCGGTAGTGGGTTGGTTTCGGGTGTTCAGGCAGAATCTGATCGAGGGGTTGCTTTAACACCGGCTAATGCGGATCGTCAGGAATATACTGCGGGCGGTGTGACATGGTTAACACCAAACCCTGGTGCACCAACTATTAATATGTATGATTACAAAACACCAGGGAATCCAGGACAAGGACACTTATATACCAATAATAAGGTGTTCGGCATCCAAATCGGTAATAAAGCTAATGCACGTGCTAAAGATGGATCCGTATCCGGTATTTCTATCGGCGACTATTCTCAATCTCGTGCGTTGGGTATCGGTTTAGGCCATTATGCTCAATCTGAAGAAATCGGCGCTATTGCTGTCGGTTCTGCTGCTAAAGCAAAAGGTTTTAACTCCTTGGCTATGATGAGACAAGCCTATGCTGGCAAACAATATGCGGCAGCTATCGGTACGGCTGCATCTGCACAGGGTAAAGCTAGCTTGGCTATGGGGCACTCTGCATTGGCAACAGGTGATCAATCTATTGCTATCGGTTCTGCAAATCCAACTCCTAAATATGATGATAATGGCACACCGTATACAGCATATGACGAAACTACTAATACCCAAGCTAATGCAGCTCGTTCCATTGCTATTGGTCAAGGTGCTAAATCAGATACCGAAGATAGCGTAGCTATGGGTACTAGTGCGTATGTAGCATCAGGTTCAAATTATAAAGGTGAAGGTTATGTAAGAGGCGTAGCCATCGGTAATCATGCGACATCTCAAGGTATTCAAGGCGTGGCTATCGGTAACGGTGCAGCACATTATCGTGATAACGGGGTTGCTCTTGGTAACAATGCCAAAACTCGTGCAATGGACGGCATTGCCATTGGTAACAATGCTGAATCCGGTATTCAAAATGACCCTCAATATAAAGTAAATAACTCCGTTGCCGTAGGTAACTCCGCGCGTGCTCATGGTGGTTCCGGCGTGGCATTGGGTAATGATACTTATGCATTGGGCGGTTCCTCTGTGGCTGCAGGTAATGCGGCATGGGCATTAGGCGAACGTTCTACAGCTATCGGTAACAATGCTCACTCCGAAGGTTACGGCTCTATTGCTATGGGTCGTGAAGCAAGTGCGTTAAGTACTCAAGATGGGGACAAGAAAAATGTTGTGGCTATCGGTGATGATGCACAAGCAACCGGTTCCCGCTCCATCGCATTGGGCGTAAGCGCTCAAGCTGGTACATTAGAACGTGTACGTGATCGTAGCGTTTACAAAGATAATCCTGAATTAATCACTAAACTTAAAGCTCAAAAAGAAGTAACTGATGCGGTAGCAATCGGTAGCGAAGCAAGTGTACAAGAAAACGAAGGCTTAGCTCTCGGTAGCAAAGCAACAGTAAATAATGTTCGTGGCGTTGCATTAGGTGCTAATTCTGCAACAGCTGCTCCTGTAAGCACTGCTAGTGAAACTATTAACGGTTTGCAATATAACTATGCTGGTGGTACTGCTGATTCTACCGTTAGCGTAGGTAATAACTCTACAAAACGTACAATTACTAACGTAGCAGCTGGTCGTGTGAATGCACAATCTACAGATGCTATTAATGGTAGCCAATTATATGGCGTTGCTAATGCAGTAGGTAATGTAGCTAAAAGCACTAAAAATATCTTAGGCGGTAATGCTAAGGTTGACCAAAACGGTACTATCACCATGACTAATATTGGTGATACAGGTAAAAACACTGTTCATGAAGCAATTCAATCCGTAAACCAAGGTTGGGAACTTCAAGTTAATGGCCAAAAGGTTAAAGACGTAAAAGCTCCAAACCGTACAGTGAACTTTAACGCTGGTAAAAATATTAAATTAGAAGGCGCCGGAGACAATGTTACAGTTGCAACAGTTGATAATGCAAACTTCAACTCCGTTACAACTGGTAGCGTATCTATGAGCAAAACCGGTATCAATGCTGGTGGTTATCAAATTACCAATGTGCAATCTGGCGGTGATACATTAACTAATGCGGCTAATATTGGTGATATTTCTCGTATTGCTGCAAAATACGATAAATACTTGCAACGTGGTTCTGCAACGTATGAAGCAAACGGTAACGGCAAGATTAACATGACCGGTACAAATGGTTTGACTGCTGAAGTAACAGGTTTGAAAAATACGTATGTTACATCCGGTACAGTATCCAATGACGGTAAGAGATTGACATTGACACGTAATGACAATCAAACATTCGATGTTGATATCTCTAAAATCTCTAATGGTCTTTCCAAAACTGACTACCGTTTGATTGCAAACCCTGCAGCAGGTAGCAATGGCGAATATAAAGTAGCTGCTGATGGTAGCATGACATTGACTGTTGCTGATGCTGATGGTTCCAACCCTAAACAAGTTAAGTTGACGAACCTTGCTTCTAAAGAGCAACAAGATATCAATACTACTAATATCACAAATAACACTAACAAGATCGCTAAAGGCTTGAGCTTCCAAGGCGATAACAATGTTAAAATCAATAAACAACTTGGTGATACTTTAGGTATTACTGGTGGCGCTACAGGTGCTTTATCTGACAATAACATCGGTGTTGTAGCTAAAGACGGAAACCTTAATGTTAAGTTAGCAAAAGACCTAACAGGTTTGAACAGCGTAACTGCAGGTTCTGTTCGTGTAGGTAAACATAGCGACAATAAAAACTATGTAACTGGTTTGGACAATAAAGAATGGAATGTTCAGAATCCTACCATCACATCTGGTCGTGCAGCAACTGAAGATCAGTTGAAAAAAGTGTCTGATGAAATCAAGACTACTAATGCGGCTAAAACAGATTACCGCTTGATCAATAATACAAATTCTGCAGATGGTTCTTACTCTGTAGAAAACAACAAAGTTGATTTGAAAGTTAAAGATGAAGCTCATCCTAACAACCCTGCTAATACGGTAACAATCAACAATATCGCATCCAAAACTGAATTGGATAAATTGACAGAACGTGCTGTTAAATATGATCTTAACGGTGCAACTGTTAATAAAAACAAGGTTACTTTGGAAGGTCAAGGTGGCACAACAATTACTAACTTGAAAGCTGGCGAAGTATCCTCTACTTCTACAGATGCTGTAAATGGTAGCCAATTACATGATGTAAAAATCGAAGCAGGCAAACATTCAAAAGTAACTGTTTCCGATGATAACCTTAAATTGACAACAACTCCTGCTACAAGCACTGAAGGCGCTAAATATGATCTTCGTTTGAACAACAAAGTGACATTGGGTAGCGGTAACAATCAAGTAGTTCTTGATGGTATTGCAGGCAGAGTGACTGCTGGTGCTGTTGTAATGGGCGCTCAAACTGTTCAAAATACGAAACATGCAAGTGAAACTGGTAATTATGTAACTAACTTGAGCAATAAGAACTGGGATTCCACATCTATCGTATCCGGTCGTGCAGCGACTGAAGATCAGTTGAAAAAAGTTAGTGAACAAATTACTCAACAAGGTAGCAGTGCAACTGACTATCGTCTTGTAAGAAACTCCAGCGCTGACGGTTCCTACAAGGTAAACGACAATGGTGAAGTATCCTTGACCGTAGAGGATAAAAACCATGCAGGCGTTAAAGAGCAAGTTACAATCAATAACATTGCATCCAAATCTTCCGTAGATAAATTGACAGATCGTGCTGTTAAATATGACATCAATAACGGTGTTGTTGATAAAACTAAGGTAACATTAGAAGGTGCGAACGGTACTACTATTACAAATGTAAAAGATGGTGCTGTAACAGCTACATCCACAGATGCTATCAACGGTAGCCAATTGTTCAAGACTAAAGAAGAATTGATCAATAAAGGCATGAAATTCGGTGGTGACTCCGGTAACGTAATCAATAAAAAACTTGGTGAACAAGTAAACGTTAAAGGTGGTATCACAGAAGCATCCAAATTAACTGCTGAAGATAACATCGGTGTTGTATCTGATGGCTCTAATGACTTGAAAGTTCGTTTGGCTAAAGACCTTAAAGGTTTGAACAGCGTAACTGTAGGCGATACAAAAGTTACTTCCAACGGTGTAACTATTAGCAACGGTGCTACAAACAATGCATCTGTATCTCTTACTAAAACTGGCTTGGATAATGGTGGTAACAAGATTACTAACGTTGCTCGTGGTACAATCGACAGCGATGCAGTAAACTTGGCACAATTAAAAGAAGTATCCAACAGTGCATCTGCAGCAAATACAAAGGTAGCTGAAGGTAAAAACATTAAAGTTGATGAAAGCATCGACAATGTAACTAAAGCTAAAACGTATACTGTAGGCTTGAAAGATGAAGTAACATTAGGTTCTGGTAACACAGCTATCAATATTAACGGTACAACAGGTATCGTGAAAGCTGGCGACGGCGCTAATGCTGTGACTATCAATGGCACAAATGGTACTATCAACTCTGGTAAAGTAACAATCAATGGTACTACAGGTACTGTTAACGAATTGACTAACAGAACTTGGAATCCTAAGGCTATTACTAATGGTCAAGCTGCTACAGAAGATCAATTGAAAGTTGTAGACAATAAAATTGATACTACAAAAACTGAAATCGTAGAAAAAGGCTTGAACTTCCAAGGTGATGCAGGTACTGCAATTCATAAAGACCTTGGTCAAACTTTGAAAATCTCTGGCGGTCAAGCTGACGCATCTAAACTTTCAGAAAATAATATCGGCGTAGTTAATAACAACGGCGTATTGAATGTTAAACTTGCTAAAGATTTGACAGGCTTGAACAGCGTAACAACTGGTGCTACAACTATTAACAACAATGGTTTGACAATCGGTGGCAACACATTTGTTACAAGTAATGGCTTCAATGCTAACGATACTCAAATCACAAACGTGAAAGCTGGTACTGAGGATAATCATGCAGTTAACCTTAAACAGTTGAAAGAAGTATCTAACAACGCAGCGGCAGCTAAAACTGTTGTAAAAGCAGGCAAAAACATCAATGTAACTGATTCTGAAGATCCACTTACTAAAGCTAAGACTTATACAGTTGGTTTACAAGACACAGTAACATTGGGTTCCGGCAATACAGCTGTTAACATCGACGGTACAAAAGGTATTGTAAAAGCCGGCGAAGGCAACAATGCTGTAACTATCAATGGTACAAACAGCACAATTACTGCTGGTAACGTAGCGATTGACGGTGTAACAGGCAATATCAATTCCGGTAAAGTTCTTGTTAACGGTGCTAAAGGTACTGTAAACAACTTAACAAATATCACTTGGGATGCTAATAACATCACAAGCGGCCAAGCTGCAACAGAAGACCAATTGAAAGTTGTTGATAAGAAAATCACTGACAACGGTAGCAACTTGACTAAGAAGGGCTTGAACTTCAAAGGTGATGATGCTACAAGCATTCATAAAGACCTTGGCGAAACATTAGACGTTGTAGGTGGTACTTCCGATAAAGCTAAATTGTCCGACAATAACATCGGTGTGGTATCTGAAAACGGTAAGTTGAATGTTAAACTCGCTAAAGAGTTGACTGGCTTAACAAGTGTAACAACTGGTGTTACAACAATTAATAACGAAGGTTTAACAATTGGTGGTAATAAATTCGTTACAGCTAACGGTTTTGATGCTAATAACACACAAATCAAAAACGTAAAAGCTGGTACTGATGGCAATGATGCAGTTAACTTGAATCAATTGAATGAAGTTAAAAATGCATCTAACACTACAGTTGAAGGTAGCGAAAACATCAATGTTAACTCCACAGTAGATCCTAATACACAAGCTAAAACTTACAAAGTAGCATTGAAAGATAATGTAACTTTAGGTTCTGGCAATAATGCAATCAACATCAACGGTACTACAGGTATCATAAAAGCTGGTGACGGTGCTAATGCTGTAACTATCAATGGTACAAACGGCACTATCAACTCCGGTAAAGTGACTGTCAACGGTACTGCTGGTACTGTAAATAACTTGACAAACATCACTTGGGATGGCAAAAACTTCACAAGTGGTCAAGCTGCAACAGAAGACCAATTGAAAATTGTTGATAAGAAAATCACTGACAACGGCAATGACTTGACTAAGAAAGGCTTGAACTTCCAAGCTGATTCTGGCGAATTAATCCATAAAGATCTTGGTCAAACATTGGATGTTGTAGGTGGCATTACTGAGAAATCTAAATTGTCTGACAACAACATCGGTGTTGTATCCGAAAACGGTAAGTTGAATGTTAAACTTGCAAAAGACTTAACAGGCTTGAACAGCGTAACAACTGGTCAAACAACTATCAACAACGATGGCTTGACAATCAACAACAAACAATTCGTTACAGCTAATGGCTTTAATGCTAACAATACGCAAATCAAAAACGTAACAGCTGGCGTAGAAGACAACGATGCTGTAAATGTTAAACAATTGAACGATGTAAAAGCTGCATCTAATACAAAAGTAGAAGGTAGCAAAAACATCAATGTTGATGAAACTCAAGATCCTACTACAAAAGCTAAGACTTATACAGTGGCATTGAAAGACACTGTAACATTAGGTTCCGGCGACACAGCTGTTAATATCGACGGTACAACTGGTATCGTAAAAGCTGGTAACGGTGCTAATGCAGTGACTATCAATGGTATGAACAGCACAATTAATGCTGGTAAAGTAGCGATCGATGGTGTAACAGGAAACATCAATGCTGGTAAAGTTCTAGTTAACGGTGCAAATGGTACTGTAAACAACTTGACTAACAGAACGTGGGATCCTAATAACATCACTAACGGTCAAGCTGCAACAGAAGATCAATTGAAATCTGTGGATCAAAAAGTTACAGACAACGGTAAGAAAGGCTTAAACTTCCAAGCTGACTCTGGTGATTTAATTCATAAAGACCTTGGTCAAACATTGGATGTTGTAGGTGGCATTACTGATAAAGCTAAATTGTCTGACAACAATATCGGTGTTGTATCCGAAAACGGTAAGTTGAATGTTAAACTTGCAAAAGATTTAACAGGCTTGAACAGCGTAACAACTGGTCAAACAACTATTAATAATAATGGTTTGACAATTGGCGGTAATACATTTGTTACAAACAACGGCTTCAATGCAAACAATACACAAATCAAAAATGTTAAAGCTGGTACAGAAGATAGCGATGCTGTTAACCTTAAACAATTGAACGAAGTAAAAGCTGCGTCCGATACTAAGGTAAAAGGTAGCAAGAACATTCATGTTGAAGAAGAAATCAACGATCTTACAAAAGCTAAAACATACACTGTAAACTTGAAAGACACAGTGACATTGGGCTCCGGCAATACATCAGTTCATTTCGATGGTACAACAGGTATCATTAGAGCTGGCGAAGGTGCTAATGCTGTAACTATCAATGGTACAAACGGTACAATCAACTCCGGTAAGGTAACTATCAATGGTGGTTCTGGTACTGTTAACGATTTGACTAACAGAACTTGGGATCCTAATAAGATCACTAATGGTCAAGCTGCAACAGAAGATCAATTGAAAGTTGTAGATAACAAAATTGATAAGAACACTCAAGACTTGACTAAGAAAGGCTTGAACTTCAAAGGCGACTCCGGTGAAGCTATCCATAAAGACCTCGGTCAAACATTGGAACTTAAAGGTGGCGAAGCTGATGCTTCTAAACTTTCAAATGGTAACATTGGCGTAGTTAATGAAAACGGTAACTTGAACGTTAAACTTGCTAAGAACCTTAAAGGTCTTGACTCTGTAACAGTTGGTTCCGATCCAAACAAACAAGTTGTACTTGACGATAAAGGCGTATCTGTAGGCGGTAAAACATACATTTCTAACGAAGGCTTAAATGCAAATAATCAAAAGATTACTAACGTGGCAGCTGGTGTAAATGATACAGATGCAGTTAATGTTCAACAGTTGAAGAGCAGCATGGCGGCAGCAACTACAACAGTGAAAGCTGGCGATAGTGGCAATACAACTGTAGAAACTACAGTTAATGCAGATAAGTCTAAAACATACACTGTAGATATCAAAAAAGACTTGAACTTACGCAGTGTAACCACAACTACAGACGATCAACAACACTCTACTTTAACAAACGGTAGAGGTGTTACAAGCACTGATACATTTGGTAATAAGACTACTCTTACTGCAGATAATGTGAAAGTATCTGATAGTCAAAATAATACAACTCAAACAACAGCTAAAGGTGTACTTGTAGACAATCCAACTCAGTCCACTGAGTTGACTGTTAACGGTGTTGTAACTACTGACAAAAAGACTAAGAGAACAAGCACAACTGCAGATGGTGTGGTTGTTACATCTGGCATGGGTAGTACTAAAGTAACTACTACTGTTAGCAGCAACGGTGTTGCAATTACTACTCCTCCAGCAGGTCAAGGTTCCCCTAAAGATGGTACTGGTGCAGTAACATTGACTAAGGACGGCTTGAACAATGGTGGCAATAAAGTTGTTAACATGGCAAGCGGTTATGGCGAAGGCGAAGATATCAACAATATTGCTGATAATAGCAGCAGCTTAACAAATGGTGCTAACATCGGTGACTTGAAGAAAGGTATTGACGGCCTTAAGAAAGCTGGCTTAGACTTTGCAGGTGATAGAGGCGAATTCCATCGTGACCTAGGTCAAAAAGTGACTGTTAAAGGTGGCGTTACTGATGAAAGCAAACTTTCCACTGCAAACAATATCGGTGTTATTTCCGATAACAACGGCAGCTTGAATGTTCGTTTGGCAAAAGATATTACTGGTATCAACTCCATTACAACTATGGATAACTCCGGTCATACAACTGTGACAAATGGTAACGGTATCACAATTAAGAATAATGGTGGTGGCAGCGTATCCTTAACAAGCTCTGGTTTGAACAACGGCGGTAATAAGATTACTAACGTGGCTCCAGGCGAAATTAGCTCCACTTCTACTGATGCTGTTAATGGTTCCCAACTTAATCGTGTTGCAAACAGCATGAATAATGTTGTAAACGAAGTTCGTCAAGTTGGTGCGATGTCCTCCGCGTTGTCCGCATTGAAACCTATGGCTTATGACCCTTACGAACCTACTCAAATCATGGCAGGTTACGGTAACTACCGTGGCGACTCCGCATTGGCATTAGGTGTGGCTCATTATAAAAATGAATCCATGATGTTACATGCTGGTGTAGCTTGGGCAGGCAGCAATAGCCATATGATGGCAAATGCTGGTGTAACTTGGAAAGTAGGTAACAGAGACGGCGAAGCAGAAACTGCAGATCGTTATCGTAAAGGACCTATCAGTTCTACATATGCAATGCAACGTGAACTTGCTGCAATGAAAGCTGAAAATCAAGGATTAAAAGGTGAAGTAGCTGATTTGAAAGCTGAAAATGAACAAATGAAAGCTAATATTGCTGCAATGATGGCAAGACTAGGTTTGTAATACGTTCATACTGAACATTACGGGTTGAGGATTCCCCTTTAGGGGATCCTCCCACCCGATTTAATTCGTTGATAGAAAAGAGGAATATATAATGAAAAAATCCACTTTGCTTGCTTTCACAGCGGCAGTATTATTTGGCAGTGGCGTATTCCATGTTAATGCGGCATCTGCTACATTTGATGATCCATTGCTTTTACCAAATCCAGCTAAAGTGCCTACAACAGGTTCTGTTGTATTGGTTCCTGTGGCTAGCCCTCAGGCGGTACAAAGTATCCATGAATTTGTGAAAGCATGGGAAAATGCGGAAAAACACATTGCTTTAGCTGAAAGCAAAAAGAATAATCATCAAGCGTTAACTAAAGAAGAAGCTAAATGGTTACATTCTAAAGATAAGCATAACTATGCTGATTATTTCCGTAAACATTCTTTAGGTTATGTACATGGCCAAGAAACTGCATTGAACTGGAATGGTGAAAACCGTAATAAAAACGAGTATAGCTATTACACATTCCCTAAATATGATAAGGACCAAGGTTACACAAATAGCTATGGTTACAATGTATTGCGCAGCATGGTTGATCGCATGAATGAATTGCTTCAAAAACAAAAGGCCGTTGGCGGTCCTTTGACTGATGAAGAAGCACAAGCATTGGAAGATGCTATGCTTGATATCATGGCACAAGATCAAGAACATGTATCTAATGAAGAATTGCGTTATTACATGAATGAAGCAGTTTGGTTTGCTACAAAACAAACTGTAAAAAATATGTCTGCAGAAGAACCTTCTGTTAGAGACATGCACGAAATTAACCTTCGTGAAGCGATTCAGACAGATAACTAATCATCTAATACATATAATCACATTATATGTATAGCTTTTGTTATAAGGAATGTACAGTTGCAATAACCTTATATATAAAAGTTTTTATATACAGTGTTGAGACACAAATAAGGGATTCTATTAACACACTGTCATATAGACAAGAAGTCGCAACAGAATGCAATAGATGTATTCTTGTTGCGGCTTCTTTTTATTTTAAATTCTTTCTATATGACATGCCTAAAAAGTAATATAACTCAAGTTTTAAATCTGTAAAATTAGGCCGTGAAATTGTGCAAAAATAATGATAAAATTTTCCTGAAATTTGTCGTAAAATTTGTCCAAATTTTGTTGACATCAGTATATGGAAATGTTATTATATTCAAGTACCCCATATGAAGGGGCGCAGATCTTTGAAAACTGAACAATGATAGGTAATCAATCATAATGATTGAACATATGCCAGAGTGCGGGTTTTGACACAGTCAAAACCAACCATAATTCAAAGTTACTTCAATGTAACGACAACAAATAATGAGCTATTCAAATAGCTTCAAGATATCTTGGAGAGTTTGATCCTGGCTCAGGACGAACGCTGGCGGCGTGCTTAACACATGCAAG
>OKCW01000209.1_pt1 | contig 12129 bp, 9 predicted proteins | sample 1612251 | NCBI WGS metagenome assembly OKCW01 (sample SAMN04436787, study PRJEB24849) | human gut metagenome | biome: human gut; feature: NICU; material: stool | host: Homo sapiens | place: USA: Saint Louis, MO | collected 2011-05-09 | reverse complement strand
GAATTCTCGATTACTTTATTACGATACTGCATATTTTCGCTATGAAATTGATTTTGAGAATAGCATAGAGGTAGATAACGATTGTAATTTAGTGATAGATCGTATTTTTTTTCATCCTCCGTATCATATAGATATGGATTATAGAGATGTGTGTAATTATAAAATCGCTTTTGATAATGATATTAGTGCTAATATTTTGGATGTTTTTCAAATAAATAATACTAATGCGTTTATGGTAAAAGTAGATTATATGCCAAATTTTATTACTCAGAGTGTTCAAGGATACTTTGATGGTCTTTCCCTTTCTGAAGCTGAAAAAAAAGAAAAATATAGCCGTTAATTAATGGATTTGAGTAAATGCGTATTCGAATTTCTTGATATAATTACTTTAATGTCCTCTTTTTTTGAGAAAAATTTCTCAGAAAAAGAGGATTTTTTTATTGTAGTGTCGAAATGTATTAGCAAAGCCGTAATTTGCCAGTAAGGAGGCGATTCCAATGAAAGAGTACAGTAGTGATAAAATTAGAAACGTTGCTGTTGTTTCCCACGATGGTGCGGGCAAAACAGCTCTTGTTGAATCCTTGTTGTTAACTTCTGGTGCGGTTGATTTCGTAGGTAAAGGTCAAGATAATAAACATATTATGGACTTTGAACCGGAAGAAATTAAACGTAATGTAACTATTCAATTGGGCATGGCGCCATGTGAGTGGCATGACCATAAGGTTAACTTCATAGACACTCCAGGCTATAACGAATTCCATGGCGAAGTTCGTGCCGCTTTACGTGCCTGTGATGGCATGTTGATGGTGCTATCCTCCACATCTGGTGTAGAAACTGACACAGTTCGCGCATGGGATTATGCAGTTGAATTACAAATGCCTCGCATGGCATTTATCAATAAAATGGATGTCGATGGTGCTGACTTCTTTGGCACTATTGAAAGAATGCGGGAATTATTTGGCAAAGGGATTATGCCATTGCAGATTCCTATCGGTGAAGGCGCCGATTTTGAAGGCGTTGTAGACGTAGCGAAAATGACCGCGTTTACTTATAAGGACGGCCAACCAACAGAGGTCGCTGTACCAGCTCACCTTATCGAAAAGGCTCAAGAAATTCGGGAAATGACCGTAGAAGCCGCGGCTGAAGGTAGCGATGAGTTGTTGGAAAAATATTTAGAAGGCGAAGAATTATCCTTAGAGGAAATTCGCCAAGGCTTGCGTGAAGGGATGATTAGTGGCCGTGTGTGCCCAATCATGTGTGGCAGTGCCACATCTCGTATTGGCTTAGATCAAGTATTGGATCGTATGATTCGTTACATGCCGGATGCAACTAAAAAAGTGATGACCGCAACTGATGCGGAAACCGGCGAACAATGTGTTGTACATGTAGATAAACCATTAACTGCATTCGTATTTAAAACATTGTTAGACCCATTCGCAGGCAAACAAAGCTTTGTACGTATCTTCTCTGGTGAACTGAAAGAAGGCGATCGCCTTTATGATGTAAACCAAGGTGTAGAAGAAAAATGGGGCAAGATGGTTACCCTTATCGGGAAGCAACAAATCCCTGTATCTGCTGCTAAAGCTGGCGATATCGTAGTGATACCGAAATTGGCCAATGCTAAGACCGGCGATACATTAACGGCTCCTGACTTTAAAGTAACATACGATGCTATTCGTTTTCCTCAACCTCTATATACAGTGGCTATGGAGCCAGTGAAAAAAGGTGAGGAGGAAAAATTAGCTAGTGCTGTTCTTAAAGTGGCGGAAGAAGATCCTACTTGCGTAGTAGTGAAAAATGCTGAAGCTCGCCAATTACAAATCGATTGTATGGGCGAAGTACATCTCGAGCATATCCTCAACAAAATGGACCGTAAATACGGCGTACAAGCTAAACTTGTGGCTCCATATATTCCATACCGCGAAACCATTAAAGGCTCTGCTGAAACCGAGTCTAAGTATAAGAAACAAAGTGGCGGTCATGGTCAATATGGTCACGTTAAGATTCAAGTGGATCCATTATATGATGGTAGCGAATTTGCATTCGTAGACAAAATTTTTGGTGGTGCTGTACCTAAACAATACATACCAGCAGTGGAAAAGGGTGCCAAAGAAACCCTAGATAAAGGCCTAATTGCAGGATATCCTATGATTGGCGTGCAAGTGACACTCTTGGATGGATCTTACCACAGCGTAGACTCCTCAGAGTTAGCATTTAAAGTAGCTACGTCACAGGCTATCAAGGATGTGATTCCTAAGGCGAAACCAGTCCTATTAGAACCAATCTATGAAGTCAACGTGTTTGCACCAGATGCTTTCATGGGCGACATTATGGGTGATTTGAATAGCCGTCGAGGTCGTGTATTAGGCATGGAACAAAGTGAAAGAACAGGTATTTCCGTTGTTAAAGCACAAGTACCATTGGCTGAAATGTCCGATTATGTGACTGCATTACGCTCCATTACCCAAGGTCAAGGTGTATTTAATCGTCAATTCTATACCTATGAAGAGGTTCCACATAAGCAAGCGGAAGAAATTATCGCTGCTCATAAAACCCAAGAATAAGGTAATGGCCACATGCTGTATCTAATACAGTTTGAATCACTACAACTGAATAGACAATTGCATAATGTAACAATTTCATAGTGTAATAATTGACGTAAGTCATAAATTTGAATAGTATTTTACTGAGGCCCTCCATATATGTAGCGTATGGAGGGCTTTTACATAAGAGAATAGCTAGTTCTTTATGTATATATGTGCTAACATAAAAGGTAATATAACTGGTTTATTGTGGTGCCATATCCATAGATATTGTGAAAGGATTGTGTATGTTTTTTTCTAGTATTACCGCAGATTATACAAAAATGGGCTATCCTAAAGCCATCGTGCGCGCTTTGGATTTCTTGAAAAATGCAGATTTGAAAGCTTTGCCTGGGGGGCGTCATGCTATTGAGGGCGACATGATGTATGCTAATGTAGACGATGTAGAAACAAAACTATTTGAAGCTACAAAACCGGAATCGCATCGTAATTATGTAGATATCCAATTTATGGTGAGCGGCGAGGAAAACATGGGCTTTTTCGTAGATAAAAATCTTGTTAAACCTGTGGAGTCTTATCCGGATCGAGATTGCTATTTTTATCCTAACGAAGCTGTTGATGAAGGGCAAATTCATTGCCCAGAAGGGTATTACACTGTATTCTTCCCCTCTGATGTTCATCGGCCTTTGCTTGCTGTAAACGATAAACCTATTAAAATCCGTAAGGTGGTTGTGAAAGTTCACGTATCTTTGCTTGGTGACTAGCATGAAACAATATGAAGTTATTGGTGTTATTATAACTCTATTAGGGGCTGTTTTATGGGGTGTATCTGGTGCATCCGTACAGTTCTTAAGCAATTTTAGAGATATGAATTTGGAATGGCTAGTAACTATGCGATTGATTACAGCAGGTTTACTAACTGTTATTTATGCATGGTTTAGATTTGGAAACTCTATCTTTAATTTATTTCATAGTGTAAAGGATACGCTAGGACTCATTGTTTTTGGCGTATTTGGAATGGCATTATGCCAATATACATACTTTAGATCCATTGCTTTAGCTGGAGCTGGCATTGCAACGGTTTTACAATATCTGGCGCCGTCTATGATTATTATTTACCTGTTGGTTCGCTATGGTAAACGACCATCCAAGGGAGAGATGGTTTCTGTTATACTTGCTTTAGTGGGGACCATTTGTTTGATGGGCAATGATGATGGCCTTTCTATTGAAAGCTTCCCGATGGCGGTTCTCGTATGGGGGCTTTTATCTGCTGTCGGTGTAGCCATATATAGCATTTCTCCTGTTGATTTACTCTATAAATATGGTACATTACCTATTGTAGGCTTCGGGATGCTCATTAGCGGTATTATTGCGGCTATACTATTCCATCAACCGAACTCATATGCAGTGTGGGACGCATGGACTATTATTGGTTGTTTTAATGTCATATTTCTCGGGACGATAGTATCTTTCAATGCCTATTTAGAAGGGGTTAAACGAATTGGGGCCGTACCAGGATCTATTTTGTCATCTATAGAGCCTATTTCGGCAGCTTTCTTTGGGTGGACTTTTTTAGGAAATGAATTTAGTCTATTAGGGCTAATTGGTATGGCTATGATTATTGCTACCGTTGTTATCATTGCATTAGAGAGCGGGAGGGGCACATGGAAGAAAAGCAATGGAAAGGCATGGGCCTAGCCATTATGGGAGCTTTGTTTTGGGGACTTTCAGGTACATCTGTTCAATTTCTTGAAAGTGCAAAGCATATTAATGTAGAGTGGTTACTAGAGGTGCGTTTGCTCGTAGCAGGGATATTAACCATTGGCCTTGCCTATCTGCAAGAGGGAAAATGTATTTTTTCTATTTTTAAAGCACCTAAAGATATAGGCAAGTTATTAATATTTGGCGTACTAGGAATCGCTTTGGCTCAATATACATATTTTAGAGCCATCGCCATTTCAGGGGTAGGGGTTGCTACAGTGCTTCAATACGTAGCACCGACGATGATTATTATTTACTTATTTTTGCGGTATTTTAAAAAGCCATCTATGCCAGAGTTATTTTGTATATTACTTGCTTTGGTGGGCACAATCTGTATTGTCATGCAAAAAGGGCTGGATATTTCATACTTTAATGAAAAAGCTTTATTTTGGGGCCTTGTATCAGCAGCTAGCATTTGTGTATATACATTACAACCTATTGAGCTATTAAAAACATATGGCACCACCGCTATTGTAGGCTTTGCTATGTTTATTTGTGGTATCTTATCTGTTATCATGTTCCAACAATTTGATTCAGAAGCCGTTGTAGACAGTATGACCTTATTGGGACTCTTTGCTATCATTATTTTGGGCACCGTAGTATCCTTTAATGCCTACATGGAAGGAGTAAGGCTCATTGGGGCCGTACAAGGATCCATTCTTTCATCATTAGAACCAATCTCTGCGGCTTTATTCGGTTGGGCGCTCCTAGGGAATGAGTTTACCGTTATCGGTATTTTCGGTATGATATGTATCCTTGCCACCGTATTCATCATCGCTTGGGATAGACAACGAACTATTAAACGAGAAGTACTGGCAAAACTGAATAAAACCATATTAGAATAAATCGATAAGAACACATATATCACAGAAATCATTTCGTAGTATATGTGTTTTTTGTTATAACATAAAGTATATTTTAGATACTGTATACATGCGCCATTTAGTTGACTATTTACATATCAATTCATATAGTAAATGTATACGTGATTATTAGTTTGTTAAGGAGGTATTTATGTCTGTAAAAGATTTTGTGCAACAACGACGTGATACGTTAATCGCTATGCGTCGCGACTTTCATATGTACCCTGAGCCTGCTTGGCTTGAATATCGATCTGCTGCGAAAGTGGCGGATATGCTTATTTCTTTGGGTTATGATGTGGCGTTAGGGGCGGATGTACTCGATTTAGATTCTCGCATGGGCTTGCCTAGTGATGAGGTTATGAAAGCTGCTATGGATCGCGCCATCGAAGAAGGTGCTAATCCAGTGCTTGTAGAAAAGATGGGCTATGGTAAAACGGCCATCGTTGCAACTATGAAGTTTGGTGGTGAAGGTCCTGTAGTAGCGTTTCGTGTAGACATGGATTCCAACGATGTCATCGAAGCTAAAGAGGATAGCCATGTGCCTACAAAGAAAGGATTCCGTTCTTGTCACGATAAGGCGATGCACGCCTGTGGTCATGATGCACATATGACGATGGGGCTAGGCTTAGCTGAATACTTGGCTGCGCACAAGGATGAATTCAAAGGAACTATTAAACTCATTTTCCAACCTGCTGAGGAAGGCGTGCGCGGTGCTAAAGCAATGGCGGAAGCGGGCGATGTGGATGATGTAGATTTGATGTTCGGCATGCATATTGGGTTTAACGAAAATCTATCCAATTGCTTTGCGTGTAGCGATCATGGCTTCTTGGCGACTACAAAACTTGATGCGGTGTTCCACGGTTATTCTGCTCATGCTGGGGGCTCCCCTGAAAAGGCTCAAAATGCAATGCTCGCCGGCTGTACAGCGGTTCTCAACTTACAAGCCATCGCTCGTCATAGTCAAGGGGCTTCTCGCATGAATGTAGGTGTTTTTGAAAGCGGTACAGGCCGCAATGTGACTCCTGATGTGGCGGTTCTTAAACTAGAAACTCGTGGTGCTACGACAAAAATCAATGATTACATGATTGAACGGTCGAAGACTATTATTAAAGGTGCTGCAGAAATGCATGATTGTACCTTTGAAATCACAAAACAAGGAGAAACTCCTGCAGGTCGCATCAGCGATGATTTAGCTCATGAAGTACAAGCTATCGTGGAACCACTTGGGATCTTTAAAGAGGTGCCATTCGATTACAGCGGTGGCGGCAGTGAAGACTGTGCGTACTTCTTGAACCGTGTCATTGATCGCGGCGGTAGAGCGACCTATATGGTTGTGGGATCTGCCATTAAAGCACCGCATCACAATCCGCTCTTTGATATCGATGAAGAAGATATGCTAAATGGTATCGTTGCATTAGGTACCATTGCTGCTCACTATTTAAAATAAGCTTTATGTACTAGCATCATATGGTTTGTCAGTAATTGATGTAATAGATTGTGAGGTGTTATATGATTCGACGAGAGAGATTAGTTAAAGATTTTGATGCTATGGCCCAATTGACGGCACCTGGTGAGGGCATTAATCGCCTTGCTTTCACAGATGCAGACTGGAAGGGGCGTCAATATATTATAGATTGCATGACTGATGTGGGTTTATCCGTTGAAATAGACGATTTTGGTAATGTCATTGGCTATAAGATTGGTAAGAAACCAGATTTACCAGTTGTTATGGTAGGGTCTCATACGGATAGCGTGCCTAATGGAGGTAATTACGATGGTGTGGTGGGCGTATTGTCTGCCATTGAAGTAATTCGTAGCATGATCGATGATGGTTATGAACATGATCATACCATCGCTGTGGTATCCTTCATGTGCGAAGAGTCCGGTCGTTTTGGGAATGCTACACTAGGTAGTAAGGCCATGCGTGGTGAATTAAGATTACAAGACTTACACCGATTGGTAGATAAACAAGGAATTTCCTTGTACGAAGCATTGAAAGGTCGCAACTTAAATCCCGATGGGATTGAAGAAATGGAATATAACCGACCTGTAAAGTCTTTCACAGAAATTCATATAGAACAAGGTAAGGTGCTGGAGCACGAACAGAAAATGATTGGCATTGTGACTGGTATTGCTGCGCCAGAGCGATTCTATGTGACCATTCGGGGCAATGCCGATCATAGTGGCGCTACGCCGATGAACTTGCGTCATGATGCCCTATGTGGAGCCGCTAAAATCATCCTCGGCATCGAGGAGATTGCATCCATGCAAGAGGAGCCACCCGTGGTGGGTACTGTTGGTGTTGTAGAGGTTACACCTGGTGCGATGAATGTCATTCCAGGCGGTGTAAAGCTAGGGGTAGACATTCGCAGCATATCTAAGGTAGCTCGCAATTCCGTAGTCACTCTTGTTAAGGAATTCATCGATATTACTGCCGGAAAACGGGGATTATCTTATACGATTGAGCCTATTGCACAAGACCATCCAGTGGCGATGCACCCTGCGATGATTCGAGAAATCGAAGAGGCTGTTAAGTCTGTAGGTGTAGAATATATGACTATGCCGAGCGGTGCCGGTCACGATGCGATGCATTGGGCGGAGGCAGTTCCGACGGGAATGATCTTTATTCCATGCCGTGACGGCATCAGTCATAATCCTGCAGAATTTGCTGAAATGGATGATATTGTAACGGGTGCAGAGGTACTTGATAAGGTGCTTAGAAAACTTAGCTTGGAAGAAACAAAGCTTGTTTAATATACTTCTTTATGTAGTTATGTAGTTATGTAGTTATGTAGATAAGTAGTTATATAGTTATATGATTATACTGTATATAATTAAGTGATTACTTTTACTATTGTTAGGCCTATTAGGTGTAAGACATAGATAGGACTATTGTATTTTGTATTTAGTGTTGTTAGTTGTGTATTGGGTGTAAAGTGTTTATAGAGGGGATATAGCTATCTTGCATCCTATGTACACGGATAGGAGAGTTATGGTTATTACAGGTATTGTTATCGTAGTAGCGACGTTTATCGCTATTATTAAACAGTTTGAAACACGACTCGTTTTATTATTATCGGGCTTATTGATGTGCTTTATTGGGGGCAACCTTGGAGCTGGTACGACAGCCTTTGTAAAAGAACTTACAAATCCAGGCCTTGTGCCTACAATCTGTACGGTGTTAGGTTTTAGCTATGTTATGGAATATACAAAATGTACAGAGCACATGGTGTATTTCATTTCTGCAGGGCTTAAAAAGATGACGAAAATCATCATTCCTGGTGCTGTTATTATTACATTTTTAATTAATATTGCATTGCCTACAGCGGCAGGCTGTGCGGCGGCCGTAGGTGCACTCTTAATTCCTGCCCTCATTCGTTCTGGAGTACATCCAGCAATGGCTGGTTCTGCTATCTTCTTAGGTACATGGGGTAGCTCCTTGAGCCCAGGCCTTATGTTCAACCCTCAAGTGGCACAACTGGCGGGAGTAGACGTAATGACAGTTATTGCCAGCTTCTCCATGCAAGCCATTATCGGTATCGTAGTGGCCGCTATTTTGCTTAATATTGTAGCTATCGTTAAGAAGGAGCATACAGGGTATGTAATGAAAAACGATACTGTAGAGGAAGGCAAAGAGTTCAAAGTAAATTATTTCTATGCAATCATTCCAATTATTCCTCTTGTATTACTTGTATTAGGTAGTAAACAGGTAGCGGTGATTCCAGAAATCTCCGTTCCTGTATCTATGCTCATCGGTACTGCTATTGGTATCGTTGCAGTTCGCCCTAATGTGACAGAAGCGGTTAAGAAGTTCTTCCGTGGTACTGGTGACGGTATGTGTGATGTAGTAGGCCTTATGGCTGCAGCAGCATGCTTTACAGCAGGGATGCAACTCATTGGACTTACAAGTGCCCTTATTGATGGCATGAAGAACTCTCAACAAATCGCCCAAATCGGGGCAGCCTTTGGTCCGTTCTTATTGGCGGTTATTTCTGGTTCTGGTAATGCGGCAGCTCTTGCCTTTAATGGTGCTGTAACACCTCATGCTGCAGACTTTGGTTATGGTATTATGCAACTTGGATCCATGGCTCAAATCGGTGCTGGTATCGGTCGTAGTATGAGTCCTGTTGCGGGGGCAGGTATCATCATTGCAGGACTGGCAGGTATCAACCCTATGGAAATGGCTAAACGTAATGCCGTGCCTTGTATTATTGCGACTGTAGTCATTATGCTATTGTTATTATAGTCTTAAATCGGTTATATATTTGAAAGTATAGTTATTATAGTGAGTTCAATATGATCGTTATATTGAAATTATAATTATATCAACATTACAATTATATTAATATCATAATTACACAGAATAAAAACCCTTCTGTATACTGATTAGATATGTCATATTCGTGAGAATATAATCTTAATAATCAGCTATAGAAGGGTTTTCTTTTATGTATCGTTATTATTTGAGTTTTAAGCCAATCCAAAGAGCAGAAATTATAAATAAGCAGCCACTTGCCCAGAATAAGGTAGTAAAACCTAGCCAAGCCATTAAGCTTGCACCACCAACAGCGCCTAAGAAGTAACCAAGAAATAAACATGATTGGTTGTAGGAGAATACTTGTCCCGTGAATTCACGAGGCGTTTTAGAGGATAGGTAGGTGTTTAATGCCGGTAACATACCACCTAGGCCGAAGCCTTGTAAAAATCGAATGAGTGCTAGTTGGTAAATATCAGTTACATAGGCTTGAGGAATGTTAAATAAGCCTACATAGATAAGAGATACGACTAATACCTTTCGAGGACCAATCTTGTCAACTAGCTTGCCGAGAGGTGAACTACTTATTAATTGAGCGATACCCATGGCTGAGAAGACAGTGCCTGCAATAAATGCTAGATTTTCAGTGTTGCTCGGAACAATACCTTTAATATATACGGAGATAACAGGTTGTAAGGACATGATGCATATAGCATAAATAAAGGATGCTATACACAATGCTACAATACTATTAAATTCAGGAATTTGTTCTTTTAGTTTGCTAATAGAAAGTTTTTCAACATTAGGCTTCGGTACATAATTTTCATGGATAAAAATAGTAGCTAGCAAACCCGCGAAACCCATGAGAATACCAACTAAAATAAAGCCATTACGAATACCTATGGTATCTGCAATATATCCACCTAGTAAAGGTCCAATTAGAGAGCCCGCTAGATTGGCCGAAGCTAATAGGCCAAGTGCCCAACCAGTTCGTTCGATGGGGGACTCTGAGGCAATTAATGTGATGGTTGCAGAATAAAAACCATTCACTAAACCTTGTATGAGACGAATGATTACAACCCCTTCAGGCGTTGTTTGAAAGGCGAGCAATAGATTACATAAAGCCATTCCAAAGCTAGATCGTATTAATGTGATTTTGCGACCTTTTTTATCTGCTATACGACCCCAAAATGGTGCCACTAAACATACGATTAAATAGGTTGCACCGGTTGCTAAACCTGACCAGAGAGACATAGCCGATGGCGTTTGAACTCCTAAATCATGAAAATATAGGGGGAGAATAGGTGCTAATTGGCTCACCCCGAAGGATGTACAGAATACACATATTAAACTTATATATACCGTACGTTTCCACGTTTCCAAAGTATCTCTCCTTTACTACTCTTAGTACAATTTATAGTACTAGAAAATTAGTAATTCTATATCTTTTTGACTTCATTCCCAATATTAAGTCAAGAAGTTTGTCATTTGCAATGGTATCTTGACTCCAGTGTTTGATGATTAAAATAAAAACTTAGGCTCTCTTTTCCACAAAATAATTAGTGGGAGCTGATAACATATGTAATTTCAGTATACTATTAGTATTTAGCGTAAACAATATAAATATTTTAGACCATAAGGTTAATATTTTAATATACATATATTTATATTAGAATAAAGAGGATTAGAAAATTGTTATGAGAGTGAAGAGAGAATTTTTTAATGTGGCTAGATAATGAACTTTCACTATTTAAACAAAATATAGAAATGCTGCGAGTGAATCAACGTATAGGCCGATTGGCATTTTTATGGGCTGTACTTGGTTTAATGGGAAGCAAATTTTTAGCGTACCTTCTATTTGTGGTATTGATAGGATTTATTCAAGATGGTTTGTTTCAAGGCAGCACATATTTGTCATATATTTATTTTGGATGTTTGCAGATTATACATATAGCAGTAACTATTTTTTTACTCAAACGTAGATTGAATGACTGTGGTTCATCCTTGTGGTATATGATTTTAGTACCCATATCATACCTAAGTTTGTGGGTATATTGGGGTATGAGTTTTAGTTGGGAATCTATATCCGAAACCTTTATAAATGCAGGTTTTCATTGGGACGGATTTTTCTGGCAGTATTTTATCTTGGCTTGCTTTGCGTTGCCACTTAGCGTGCCAGATTCTAATAAATATGGCTTAGATGAAGGTCGAGATAGATATAATAACTACATTATTACTTACGCTCGAAGTTCCACTATTAGTGAAGATAAGGATGCTAGTAGATTTGACTATATGTGTAGTTGTGTATGGGATGCTTTATTTGCTAAACTCGTTGATGTTAATGGCAGATCCTCCGTATCAGCCTTTTGGGTTGGTCTTACAGGATCTTGCATTTTTATGGATATCATTATGTATATGGCTATTGCCGTAGTTTCGTTAATTGTTCATCTCGGTATCATCTCTCTTTATATACCTCATTGGGGCTTTATGATTATCCTAATATGGCCAGCCATAGCAATGATTACATTAGGTATACGTAGACTTCACGATTCTCTATTAAGCGGCTTGTGGATGATTGGCCTTTTTATTCCGTATATCAATATTTTTGTTAGCTATCATCTTTTGTTTAAAAAATCTTGGCATATAGATAATTAAATGGATTTTCTTAGTCGTGTTGGTTGTTAATGAAGGAATAGGAGATTTATAT
>OKCW01000189.1_pt1 | contig 13771 bp, 4 predicted proteins | sample 1612251 | NCBI WGS metagenome assembly OKCW01 (sample SAMN04436787, study PRJEB24849) | human gut metagenome | biome: human gut; feature: NICU; material: stool | host: Homo sapiens | place: USA: Saint Louis, MO | collected 2011-05-09 | reverse complement strand
ACATATCATATTCTATGGTAAAAGTAAAAAATTTTTCACTCTACACTCACTTCCAAATCATAAATATTTATGAATATACAAAAACTCCGCCATATACCTTATGAATATGCTAAATGTACTAATTTTTTCGCATAAAATTAACTTCATGAAAAAATGTATTTCACCTTAGTAAACTATTATGATCTAATTATTACTTACCTATTTTAATTACATTACAAAATACCATGACATATATATGCTCAAATAGCCATTAAATCTATTTTTTGCATGCAAAAAGGCGCCAAAAGCATTTCGCTTTTGGCGCCTTTTATAAGCACTGCCATATCAATATGTTATTTCATATTATTTCAAGCCCGCTTGTTGCATCAATAATGCAATTTGTGCTCTCATTTCTTCATTGTCGCGTTGTACTTTTTCGTACTTAGCTTTCAAAGCAGTCATTTCATCTTGCATTACGTACATGGAGCTAATAGGGCCACCTTTGTAACGTTCAGGAACTGCTTTCTTAGCATCAGAAGTACCGAATTTACGAGTTACACCAGCATTTACCATGTTATGGTGACTACCAACAGATACGCCTACATGGAACATAGTATCTTCTGCTGTGTAATGTGCAACGCCAAGAGCCGCCGCAGTTTCACCTCTGTAATTACCGATACCGGCCATCACTTGAGTTGGTTCCAATGGATCATATTGAATAGGTTTCAATGCAGACATAGCCGCCGCATGAGCGCCTACACGTTGTGTTTCGCCCGCTACGGAGTTAATAGCATTAGCTAACCCATCTGTAGCACCTTTCAATTGATTTACGTTAACTGCATCCGTGCCGTTTACACCAGGGCCTACATTGGTAATTGTATTACCGCCGTTATTGAGACCATCTTTAGTAAGACTTACAGCATTACCGCTAGCAGGTGTAATTGTTACACCGCCACCGTTCATAACTGTAGTGTTACCTGCAGCATCCTTAGTTGTTACTGTTTCAAGACCTTTCAAGTCTTTCGCCATACGAACCTTAAGGTTGCCAGTACCATCGGATACGACACCTAAATTATCTTCTGTAGTCAACTTGCTAGCATCAGTAATGCCACCCACTACATTAACTTGTTCGTTAAGCTTTTTCTTGATTACGGAGCCGCTATCGCCACCGTATTTCATACCATCGTCTTTAGTTGCCACTTGATGTGTCTTACCATTTTCGTCTTGGTACTTAATACGAGTGATTGCATTACCGTCTAAGTCTGGATCACCTTTATCAACGGTAATATCCGCATTACGGCCGTCTTTACCAGTTAAACCAATATGACCAACACCGTCTTTACCGGACATGGATACAGCGTCTTTACCGTCTTTGCCTGTGATACCTACTTTGCCGTCTGTACCGTCAGCACCATTAGGACCAGTAATGGATACGCCGTCCTTACCGTTTTTACCAACTTTTACCTTATCAGTAGTTAAGCTGTCAGTCTTAAGGTCTTTCGCCATCTTGATATTAACATTACCATCTTGGTCGGCTACTGTTTTAATATTTTCGCCGGAGTATTTATCGTCAGACTCTGTACCTTCACCTTTGATAGTAACCTTTTGGCCTAAATCACGGTGGAATTCACCTGTATTACCAGCAAAATTCATACCTTTTTTCGTAATTTCATCACCTAAGTTATTAATCTTGTTATCCAAGGATTTGTGAGATTTTTGCAATTGATCTTCTGTAGCAGCACGACCACTTGTGATATTGTCAGGATCCCAATCTTTGTTTTCTAGACCTGTCACATAACCGTCTTTGCCATCAACAGATACCTTGCCTGCTGCAATCTTACCATCTTTACCATCGATAGTTACCTTGTCACCAGCTTTAATGGTACCGTTTTCACCGTCAATTGTTACGTTGCCAGCTTTAATCGTACCTTTATTGCCATCGATTGTAACTTTATCACCAGCCTTGATAGTACCTGTAGTACCATCCATTGCGATTTGTTTCGTAGCATCAGAGCCCAATGTCACTTGATCTTTAAGACTTACTTCATAGTTCTTGGAACCATTCGCATTGGTGCTAGGTGTCACAGTAATATTATTACCTGCCGATACCGTTGTAGATGCAGCTGCTGTAGCTTTATCCAATTGAGATTTATTAACTGCATCATTAGGATCTGTGCCGTCAGCTACATTCGTAATCTTGTTACCGCCGTTATTTAAGCCGTCTTTTGTAAGACTTACTGCATCGCCACCAGCACGATTGATGGTCATACCATCACCATTGATAACAGTATTGTTGCCGCCATTTGTGAAAGTAGCAGACGTCAAGCCTTTCAATTCTTTCGCCAAGCGCAATTTCAATGTATCGGAACCGTCGGAAACTACACCGATGTTGTCTTCAGTAGCTAATTTGCTTTCATCGGAGATACCGCCCTTAACATTCACTTGATTGTTAAGTTTCTTTTTAATTACATTGCCTGTATCGCCGCCGTACATCATACCATCATCAAGGGTTGCAAGCGTATGTGTATTGCCATCTTTATCTTCAGTCACTAAACGGTTAATGCTTGTACCATCTACACCGTTTTTAGCGTCGCCACCTTTAAGTGTAACGCCGTCTTGACCGTTTTTACCGGCAATTGCCACACTATCAGCTTTGAGGTTTTTGTTCATCTTCACATCGATAGTTGTATTACCATCTTGATCTTGTGTGATGAAAGTTTTAAGGTTTTCACCGCTGTAGTTAGCATCAGCATCAGCACCTTCACCCTTAACAGTAACCGTAGAGCCAAGTTTATTAGTTTTTACGCCACCACTGTTAGCGTCGAATTTTAAACCTTTATTAGTTAATGCGTCTTCGCTATCTTTGATTCTATCTTTCAAGTAATCCACATTAACCGCTTCACTGCCATTATTACCTGTCGCATACGCCACATTTGTTACATGAGTGCCACCAGTTTTATTAGCATAAGGAGAACCTTCATAAGTTACTTTTGTCTTATCAACGGCACCATTATTGTCCAAATCATACTTAACAGCACGATCATTTAATTTGTCGAGGCTAGATTTAGACGCAACGTCCTTAATCTTAACAGTTTCTTTTTTACCTGCATGGTTTTTATCCTCTACAGTCAAGTCAACATCACCGTTAGAATCAACTGTATAAGCCTCATCTGCAGCAGCTGCATTTTTCACCAAACGGTAATCTGTAGCAGCAGCACCTTGGCTCTTAACAACATCACTGATTTTTTTCAATTGATCTTCTGTAGCTGCGCGACCGCTTACAGGATTAGATGTATTTACATCCCAATCTTTATTATCAAGACCAGTTACATAGTTCTTAGTATCAGCGTGTTTACCCATTGTTACACCGCCGGCTTTTACAGTATCTGTAGCCGTCAATGTTTGAACATTAAGATTTTTGTTCAATTTAACGCCGATCTTAGTGTCGTCGCCAGTTTGTGTGATTTCCGTTGTAATGTTGTCGTCGCCGTTTACAGTTACTTTGGAACCGAGCTTGTTCGTTTTTACATCGTTATTATCAGCATCGAAACGAAGGCCTTTGTTGATAAGATCAGTCTTAGCATCATTGATATTAGTATTTAATTCGTTTTTAGCATCGTGCAATTGACCGCCGTTTACAGCGTCCTTACTGCCTGCGCCTACTGTACCATCAGCAACATTAGTAATCTTTTGATTATTCGCATTGATACCTGTTGGAGATACATATGTTTTACCACCTACAGTCAAACCGCTGTTGTTGATAGTAGTACCACCAGCTGTAACGCTATCTAAACCGCTTAACGTTTTCGCCAATTTCACATTCAATGTGCCATTGCCGTCGGATTCAACACCGATATTGCCGTCGGACAATGTGCCTGTAGCACCGCCTTTAACAGTAACTGTATCGCCTAATTGTCGGTTACTTACAGCACCAGTATCACCAGCAAAGTTCAAGCCTTTATTAATTTTTGTATTAATGTTGAAGATGTCTTGCTTGTTTTGAGCAATATTGCCGGCATTGTTTGTAATATTTTGCTTATTATCAGCGATAGCTTGTTTATTCTTATCGATTTGATCCTTATTGGTATTAACTTTATCGTTTACCTTTTTCAACTGATCTTCTGTAGCAGCGCGGCCAGATACAGCCACAGGGTTATCTACATTCCAGTCTTTATTTTGAAGGCCTGTTACATGACCTGTAGTACCGTCAATCGTTACAGGGTTTGCTGTACCTACTTTAATAGTATTACCCAAAATCATGTTGATAGTTGTATCACCATTGGCTTGTGTAATTGCGGCATTGATATTGCTGCCGTCACCTTTGATGGTAACTTTAGAGCCTAATAGGTTGTTTTTCGCACCACCTGTATTAGCATCGAAGTTAAGGCCTTTATCTATAGTGTCTTTATTGAATTTAATAGCATCATGAATTGTGCCTTTACCAGTGTTACCGATATTGCTCATCGACAAGTTGCCAGTATCAGGGTCAAGCGCTGCATTGCCACCTAAAATACCTTTTGTAGTGCTTGCTAAATTACCCAAGGTATTAGCAACAGCATATAATTGGCTACCATTGATTGCATCTGTAGATTGTGCATTCACACGACCTGCAGCCACATTTGTAATAGTACGTTTTAGCGTATCGCTACCTACACTAAGTGTGGAATCAGCAGAACCGCCGGCATAGTTTTTATACCATAAGCCATTTACCAATTGATTTGGTGTGCTTACCACATTAGCAGTCTTGGAATTAGCACCTAATGCAATAGATCTTTGTTGATTAGCATCAACTTGTGCATTATGACCAATAGCAATAGCATCTTCAGATGCCACATTTGCACTAGTACTCATAGCAATAGAATGAGCTGTAGTCGCTTTTGAAGTCTCACCAATAGCAATGGAGGATGCTCCGGTGGCTTCACTATCCCAACCCATAGCAGCTGCATTAATCGCATCAGCTTTAGAGTTAGCACCGATAGCACGGGCACCTTGTGCCAATGCTTTTGCACCGTTACCAATAGCTACACCCCAATCGCCTCTGGATTGAGAACCGTTACCCATAGCAATGGCACCACCTTTAGATGCCTTCGCATTATTACCGAACGCCATGGAGGACCCACCATAAGCACGCGCATTAGAACCAAAAGCTTGGTCATTATCAAGACCTATCAATTGATTATTTTCATCATAACCTGCACGTGCATTATTACCAAGGGCAAAGCCATTAGTGGATGCCACGCGAGTTTCATTACCCAAGGCCACACTATTATTTGTAATAGAACGAGAGTTATGACCGATAGTTACAGCTTGTGCCCCATCAGCACTAGTACCGGAACCAACAGCAATTGCATTAACAACCTTAGTCGTTGCACCTTGACCGATAGCGATACCACCTGTTCTTTGATCTGCTGGAACATCTGCCCCTTTGGCAACATCAACAGTTACAGTTGCACCTTGTCCGATAGCAATACCGCTCTGTGTTTTACCTTCATCAGTATCACCTCTACCTACAGATGCATTAGTACCGATTGAAATACTATAGTCACCCTTAGATGCCGTATTATCACCGATAGCAATACCACCGTCATTTTCAGCTTGTGCACCGTTACCTCTTGTAATAGGTGCCCCTAAGGCATCGGTAGGCATCATAACGCCTGTCAACATAACGGCAACTGCTGTAGCACCTACCATTTTAGAGAATACAACCGACAAAGAGGAACATTTCGTCATGTTCTTTGCTGTTTCTGCCACCACAACATAGCAGCCCTTTGTGCGATTCCAAATCACTTTAAATACTCGATTCATTAATCTTTCTCCTATAAAACTTATAAAACTTACTAACTATCCTATATATTTAATGAAATAACAATGATGGATCGATGATGTATTGAGAATTCATCGACATTCTTGAATGTGTATATCTAAAATACCACATATTACAGGAATTGTAAACTTTTTTTCATTTTATTTTCATAAAACTTTTGTGTTTAAGATATTAATAATTTCGATAAAATTAAATATACTGAATATTCTACATAAATGCTGTATTTTTTTACTATTATTCACCAACTTTCATAAATAATACTAATATGCTCCATAATTATGTACCAATATCACTTCATATATAATCAATTTATTTTCTCTTCATCATTCTGATTTATGATGAACCATATAATAGAATGATATCTTTGCATAAACAGATATCGTACAGTGTTTCTGCCATTTTGACTCAATGTACGTACACAATTACTACATACCTACTTAAGCCAATTAACTATTGCACAATCAATAAAGGTAGCATTTTATTATATAGTAAAAGGAATGGCAGGTGAAATTCAAATCGCCGTCATTCCTTTTTTATTCTAAGGCACTCTAAAGGCGTATTGGCGGGCTTTATAGGCTTTATAGAAATAGAGCATATGTGTATAAAAACAATTTATACGATTACTCCATGTGTTTTTTAATTTTTATTGTTATACTGAAAGCAGAAAGGAGGAAGAAATCTATGTCAGAACTCAATATCTTACAACAAAATATAGATAAACCAAATACGGTTACAGAAGAAGATATCGTAGTTACACGAGATAATCAAACTTTCACAATCAAAGGTCGCTTTAATGGGGAAGAAGGCGTATTCACATATGATGCGGACGTTCAACCTAACGATCAGTTACAATTTCTGCATCACAACTTTACGGCCATCGTAAAAAAAATTACATATAAGGTGATTCAAGGTCAGCGAATCACATTGATTGCAAAATTATATGCATAAAAATATCGGGGTATTGTTAATACAAACAACACCCCGATATTTTTTATCGGTCATACAATTATAAGAAATACAACACAACAACACTTAATTCTTATAATTGAATCATCTAAAATTATTGAATTGTGGGCGCATTAATCGCTTTGCGAAGGTCCACTGTGTGAAGTTCGTCCATTGCAGGAGCTGCTTTTTCATCCACAGGTTTCACGCGATTATTGCCGTCTTTCATAGCTTCATTCAAACTGAAGATGACCATTTCGTTCATGTAGAAACGCAATTCATCATCATGTACATTGGCTGTATTGCGATCCAAGATATCGATGATTTGTTGCGCATAGTCCAATTTAGCATCTTCAGATACAGTCGCATGTTCTGTAAAGAACTGTTTATAATCGTTATACAAACGATCTAACGCCATGCGCGCATAGCTGTCGTTTTTGTAACGATGACTCACAATGTACCAGCTGCGACGAACGTTCATGTAGTACAACACATTGTTACGGTACCGTTCTTGACCGGTCATAATGCGGGAATCATCCATGATACGTTTGCCCTTTTGGTCCAATTGGAATTGTGTGAAAGCATTCACTACATCGCGAACTTCTTCGCTAGGTACGGAAAGTGCCACTTCAGTTTCAAGCACATTCAATGGTTCAGCCGGTTGTTCTGGCATCATCAATCGATCTTGAGCCGCATCCGCTTGACCTACTGCACACACACAAGCAAGTGCCAATACAGGCATAAATGTTTTGAATTTCATAAATCCTCCTAATGACGAGCCGCCCCTCAAAGGGCGGCTTTCATATTCCTTACATGATTCTTACATGACTAGAGTATACTAAATAACCCATTTAATCAAGTCAAATTTACTTTGTAAGCCCTGCTTGTTGCATCAACAATGCAATTTGAGCCTTCATTTGTTCATTATCTTCCTTCACAGAGGATAATTCATCAATACGTTGTTGCATACGTGCATTATCAGCCTTCACAGAAGACAATTCGTTAAGGCTTTCTTGCATGCGTGCATTTTCAGCTTTCAATGCTGTTACCTCATCTTGCAACACATAAACAGAGCTGATAGGGCCACCTTTATAACGTTCTGGAATCGCTTTCTTCGCATCGGAGTTACCGAATTTGTGAGTTACACCAGCATTCACCATATTGTGATGACCACCAACAGATACACCCAAATGGAACATAGTATCTTCTGCAGAGTAATGTGCAACACCTAATGCCGCCGCAGTTTCACCTCTGTAATTACCAACACCAGCCATTACTTGAGTTGGCTCCAATGGATCGTATTGAATTGGTTTCAACGCAGCCATAGCCGCTGCATGAGCGCCTACACGTTGTGTTTCGCCCGCTACAGCATCGATTGCATTCGCCATCTTATCTGTTGCACCTTTTAATTGATTTACGTTAACCGCATCAGTGCCGTTTACACCAGCCGCAACATTGGTAATTGTATTACCACCGTTGTTAAGGCCATCTTTAGTAAGACTAACTGCATTACCACTAGCAGGTGTAATCGTTATACCTCCACCGTTCACAACTGTGGTGTTGCCCGCAGCGTCCTTAGTGGTTACTGTTTCAAGACCTTTCAAGTCTTTAGCCATACGAACCTTGAGATTACCAGTACCGTCGGATACGACACCTAAATTATCTTCTGTAGTCAACTTGCTAGCATCAGTAATACCGCCGATAACGTTTACTTGTTCATTAAGCTTTTTGTTAATCACCGCACCGCTATCGCCACCGTATTTCATACCATCGTCTTTAGTTGCCACTTGGTGGGTTTTACCATTTTCGTCTTGGTATTTAATACGCGTGATTTCGTTGCCTTCGATATCAGGGTCACCTTTTTCAACAGAGATATCAGCACTGCGACCGTCCTTACCATTAAGACCGATGTGACCTACACCGTCTTTGCCGGACATGGATACAGCATCTTTGCCGTCTTTACCAGCGATACCTACCTTGCCGTCTGTGCCATTCGTCGCATCTGGGCCTGTGATGGATACGCCATCTTGACCATCTTTACCAACTTTAATAGTCCCTTTATCACCGTCGATTTCAACCTTGTCGCCAGCTTTGATTGTTCCTGTATTGCCATCGATAGCGATTTGTTTCTTTGGATCGGAGCCCAATGTTACTTGGTCTTTAAGACTTACTTCATAGTTTTGGGAACCATTCGGATTGTCGCTTGGCGTAACCTTAATATTATCGCCCGCTGTTACCGTCGTAGTCGCAGCAGCTGCAGCTTGATCTAGTTGAGATTTATTAACTGCATCAGTTGGAGCTGTACCAGCAGCTACATTAGTAATCTTGTTGCCACCGTTATCCAAACCATCTTTAGTTAGGCTCACAGGGTTACCGCTAGCAGGTGTAATCTTCATGCCGCCGCCATTCACAACCGTAGTATTGCCTGCAGCATCTTTAGTTGTTACTGTTTCAAGACCTTTTAAGTCTTTTGCCATACGAACCTTGAGGTTATTGCTACCATCGGATACGACACCTAAATTGTCTTCAGTAGTCAACTTGCTAGCATCAGTAATGCCACCGATTACGTTTACTTGTTCGTTAAGCTTTTTGTTGATCACCGCACCACTATCGCCACCGTATTTCATACCATCGTCTTTGGTTGCCACTTGGTGTGTTTTACCATTTTCGTCTTGGTATTTAATACGCGTGATTTCGTTGCCTTCAATATCAGGGTCACCTTTTTCAGCAGTAATATCCGCACTACGGCCGTCCTTACCATTAAGACCGATGTGACCTACACCGTCTTTGCCGGACATGGATACAGCTTCTTTACCGTCTTTACCAGTAATGCCTACCTTGCCATCTGTGCCGTTCGCACCATCTGGACCTGTGATAGATACACCATCCTTATTATCACCTTTGCCAACTTTTACAGATTCAGCTTTAAGATTTTTGCTCATCTTCACGTCAATGGTCGTGTTGCCTATTGCTACATCTTGTTTGATGAAAGTCTTGATATTTTCACCGCTATAATCGCTATCAGCAGCTTTACCTTCACCTTGTACGATTACTGTAGAACCTAATTTACTAGTTTGTACACCGCCTACATTGGCATCAAATTTAAGACCTGTTGCCGTTTGATTTGCCAAAGCTTGTTTCAATTGGTCTTCTGTTGCGGCACGACCAGATACAACATTACCTGGATCCCAAGTCTTATTATCAAGACCTGTAATATAGTTGCCTGTATTACCAGGATTCGCACCATCAGCTTGTTTACCCATTGTTACGTCCCCTGCTTTCACAGTGTCTGTAGCCGTAACAGATGTAACATTAAGATTTTTGTTTAATTTAAGAGCAATTTTAGTATCATCACCAGTTTGAGTAATTTCTGTAGTGATATTATCATCACCGTTTACAGTTACTTTAGATCCTAATTTATTTGTTTTTTCATCGTCATTATCCGCGTTAAAACGAAGGCCTTTATTGATAAGGTCAGTTTTAGTATTATCAATTTTATTATTTAAATCATTCTTGGCATTTGTAATTTGGTCACCAAGATCTTGCTTAACTTGATGTAATTGACCACCGTTAACTGCATCTTTAGAGTTTGGAGCCACGTCGCCGTTAGCAACATTCGTTACCTTTTGGTCGTTTGCATTGATACCGTTTGGAGATACATAATTCTTACCACCTACGGTCAAACCGCCGTTATTGATGGTAGTATCACCAGCTGTAACGCTATCCAAACCTGTCAATGTCTTAGCCAATTTCACATTCAATGTACCAGTACCATCGGATACAACACCGATATTGTTGTCAGACAATGTGCCTGTAGCACCGCCTTTAACGGCAACAGTATCACCCAATTTCTTATTGATTGTCGCACCGGAGTCACCGTCAAAGTTCAAACCTTTTTCAATAGTTTTATTGATTGTAACTATATCGCCAGCGTTCTTTGCGATATTTTGCGTATTATTAGCAATATTACCGGCATTTGTTGTGATATTTTGTTTGTTATCAGCGATAGCTTGTTTATTTTTATTGATTTGATCCTTATTGGTATTAACTGTATCGTTAACCTTTTTCAACTGATCTTCTGTAGCCGCGCGACCAGGAACAGCTACAGGATTGTCTACATTCCAATCTGTATTTTGAAGACCTGTAACATGGCCTGCATTACCATCTACAGTTACAGGATGTGCAGTACCAACATTAATTGTATTGCCTAATCCAACAATATATTCCTTACCACCTGCTACATTTGTACCTTCTGTTACAGTTACATTTGCATCTTTTGCTTTCACAGTAGGCGCTTTATCGATAGAGTTAATCGCATTTTGTAATTGACCATAGTTAACCGCATCATTAGAGTTAGTCCCATCAGCTACATTGGTGATCTTTTGATTATTCGCATTGATACCGTTTGGAGATACATAGTTTTTACCATCTACGGTCAAACCGCCGTTATTGATAGTAGTGCCGCCAGCTGTAACGCTGTCCAAACCAGTCAATGTTTTAGCCAATTTAATATTTAGCGTATCAGTGCCATTGGAAACAACACCGATATTGTTATCTGTCAATTTAGTTACATCAGTCACGCCGCCCACAACATTAGTTTGTTCGCCTAGTTTACGCGTGAATTTATTATCTGCAGCTGCCGCAGCTTTTACATCGCCTGCATAGGATACGCCTTTTTCTACTTCCGTTTTAACTGCAAACAATTGGCTACCATTGATAGCATCAGTGGATGTAGCAGAAATACGACCGGCCGCTACATTAGTAACAGTCCGTTCCATACCTGCCTTACCTACGCTTACTGTGGAAGCAGGGTTTGTGCCTGCAAAGTTATGAGTTACCCCATTGATTGTGGCAGAAGAAGTAGCCACAGCCGCTGCTGTTTCAGAGCCATTACCGATGGCTACGGCATTGTCATTGGCTACTTTTGTATTATTACCAAGAGCTAAACCGTTAGCCCCTGTTACAGTAGCACTGTTACCTAAAACCATGCCATTATCTGCGGAAATAGTCGAGTTACTACCTACTACATAGGAATTATCTGTTGTAATGGTATTCTTATAACCGAACGCACCAGCTGTATTACCTTTAACTGTACCAGCAGTAACCTTTTTAATTTTATCGCCATTAGACTCTGTAGTTTCAGTAACAGTAGCCGTCCCTACTGTATTTTCACTACCGATAGCGTATGCATTATTACCATACACCTTATTGCCTCTACCTAGAGCACCTGCAGCGGAACCAGATAGAGTGGCATTCGTCATATCAAAGCCTACTATATTCGCATCGCCGAGGGATGTGGATTTCTCACCATACGCACCGGCTTGGCTACCGATAGCAAGAGAGTTATTCCCCCAGCTACGAGCCATAGCACCAATAGCGGAACTAGCCACACCTTTTGACAAGGAGTTAGCACCGATAGCATTAGAACCCGTGCCTAAAGACTGTGTCATCATACCAATAGCAAGGCTTGCATTTCCGATAGAAGCAGTATTTACATAGTTCTTACTATCATTAAGCCCTGCTGTACCCAATCCACTTGGATATAATGCAGCCACTTCACGATTAAAGTTTTTTTGCGTACCTGGCACCGATAAATCAGGAATAGCCTTATATAAATCAGGCTTTGCCTGATCGATATCATCACCGCCGATAGCGATAGAAGACTGACCAATAGATCTTACATCACCACCGATAGCCACAGATTGTGTGCCATATACCTTCGCTACGCTACCGATAGCTACAGATTGTGAAAACAGCTGTCCGTCACCATCAACAGTAGCATTCTTTCTAATTATATTAGCTTCCGCTGCAGCACCGATAACCACGTCACCACGAGAACCGTAAGAAGCGGCTTCTGCACCCATTACAACTGCACCGGATCCAGGTTGTTGATGATACTTGGAAATCGTGCTCTTCGCTTGACGACCTATTACAATATCACCATTTTCCTTTGCCACAGACCCTTGACCGATAGCAATAGTACCCGCAGGATATGGAACCTTCACTCGTTGTTGACCTTCAGCCTTCGCACCATTACCGATGGCAATACCATTTTCACTTGTTGCTAATGTAGCCGCGTCATTACCTATCGCCACAGACTTAGCACCTGCGGATTTTGCATTATCGCCGACTGCCACGCTATTGCTACCAGTAGCAGCAGCGCCAGGGCCTTGTACTACATTTGCTTCTGCAATTCCCGATACTAAACAACCCGTAATAGCAAACGCGCATAAAGCCGCACGAAAAGTAATGCTCGTTCTTGCAGAATTCACACTAGCTTTACCGCCACCGCTCTTAACTAACTCAGATACTACAACGTAGCAATTTTTAGCTTTACTCCAAATTACATTATAAATTCGATTCATGTTATTCCTTTCTCACCGAACTACCGGACTTGCCGATTACGCATTATGTTTATAGCCTCATATAAAAAAGTAAAATAAAAGAAGAAGTAATAGATATAAAAAATCATCTACACTTCTAACATAAAACAATAGTACTCAATACTATAGTTTAAGTACTATTACGTATATCTTTTCCTATAAGATACTCACTCTAGCGACTACTATATCAAAAATATTCAATATTGTAAACAACTTTTTCATGTTTCATTCATTTTTATAGTTTATTTAATAGATTTAAAAAATAAGATAGAAATTCTTCATCTTTTCTATATATTTATGGAATTAAATTTACATATTCACATACAAAAGATTTAGTCTATGTATGACAAAAGCCGAGGCAGTTTGTGCCTCGGCTTTCGTAATATGATATATTCTAGATTTTATTGAATTGTAGGTGCATTAATCGCTTTGCGAAGGTCCACTGTGTGAAGTTCGTCCATCGCAGGAGCTACTTTTTCATCTACAGGTTTTACACGATTATTGCCGTCTTTCATGGCTTCGTTCAAGCTGAAGATCACCATTTCATTCATGTAGAAACGCAATTCATCATCATGTACATTGGCCGTATTGCGATCCAAGATATCGATGATTTGTTGCGCATAGTCCAATTTAGCATCTT
>OKCW01000123.1_pt1 | contig 23430 bp, 19 predicted proteins | sample 1612251 | NCBI WGS metagenome assembly OKCW01 (sample SAMN04436787, study PRJEB24849) | human gut metagenome | biome: human gut; feature: NICU; material: stool | host: Homo sapiens | place: USA: Saint Louis, MO | collected 2011-05-09 | reverse complement strand
AATGGTATAATAAAGAGTATTTAAAATTTCTATAAAGGAGGCAAACATGAATCCTTCTTTTTCTCATATTAAAATGGTTGCCATCGATTGTGATGAAACCTTGGTACGCAGTGATAATACTGTATCTGACTATACAGTAGATGTGTTACATCGTTTACAGCAAAGGGGCATCGTTGTTACCATTGCTACGGGACGGATGTATCAAACGGCTAAGCCCATTGGGCAGGCATTAAAGCTTGGTAATGTACCGATGATTTTGTTCTCTGGAGGACTCATTCAAGAATTGGAAACAGGGTGTAAACTATTTGAGCAGACCGTTTCTGTTGAGGCTGTACAGCGTATTTATGAATTAGCAAAACAATATGATTGGCATATACAATCTTATGTGGATGATCATTTACTATGCCATCATAAGACGTGGCAGTCCGCTCTTTATGAAAAACAGACTGGTGCTACGGCAGAATTTTTAGGTGATAAGTTATATAGTTTAAACTCTGAACCGAATAAGCTAATTGCCATAGATACAGTAGAAGGAATTAACAGAATTATTGAAATTTTAACTCCTAGAGTTGGTGATATGGTGACTCTAGTTCGTAGCCAAAAAGACTTTTTAGAAATCGTTGCTCTTAATGTGTCAAAGGGGCGTGCTTTGACACAACTAGCTTTAGATAATCATATTAGTTTAGAACATATCGTTTCTTTTGGTAATGCAGAAAATGATATTTCTATGCTACGTAAAACAGGTTACTCTGTAGCTGTTGAAAACGCTACAGATCATGTAAAATCTGTGGCTCATACAATTTGTGGCCATCATAATGACGATGGAGTAGCCCATTGGATTGAAGATAATCTTTTATAATGGAGTAAAACTATGGAAGCATTTCGTTTGTTAATAGTTACAGGTATGTCAGGTGCCGGCAAAACTCAAGTATTGCAAGCTTTAGAAGATATGGGGTATTTATGTATTGATAATATTCCTCCTGTGCTGATCCCTAAATTAAGTGAAATTTGCCGACAAGGTGGAGAACGGACTAATCGCGTTGCTCTTGTTGTAGATATTCGGGGGGGCGAATTTTTTGAAGCTCTTTCTTCATCTTTAGATACATTAAAAGATATGAAGGTAGATTTTGAAATTGTATTTATGGATGCTACAGATGAGACTTTGATTCGTCGATATAAGGAAAGTCGACGGAGTCATCCATTGGCTCCTAATGGGCTAATTACAACAGGGCTAAAAAAAGAACGCCAAATTCTTAACTCTGTGCGCCATAAAGCAGATTTTATTATTGATACCACTAATATGAAAACAGCCAGCTTGAAAGAGTATTTAAAAACGCGCTTTGCTCAAGTTGATGAAGCTCATGGTATGGCTATTACTGTAGTGAGCTTTGGTTTTAAGTATGGTATTCCTCTCGATGCAGATATGGTATGGGATGTTCGTTTTCTACCTAATCCATTTTATATTCCTGAGTTTCGTCATAAAACAGGTCGTGTGAAAGCAGTGAATGAATATATCCATTCCTTTGAAGTAACCGAGGAATTTAAAAAACGTTACTTTGATACCATGGACTTCCTTGTGCCAAATTATGAACAAGAAGGGAAATCTCAGTTTATTGTGGCAGTAGGTTGCACAGGTGGTATGCATAGATCTGTAGCTATGGCAGAGGCTCTATACTCCCACTTGTTAGAAAAAGGATATCGTGTAACTGTTGAACATAGAGATATGATGAAAAATAATGTAGAAGAAGATTATAATCCTCATGAAATTATAACACTTGATAACTAGATAGGGGGGATTATGTTGCGAAAAGGATGGTTCCGGTGGCTAATTCCGGGTCTAAATATAAAACGTTGGCTTGCCCTATTTAGTTGTGGTGTAGGTCTTTTAATTATTGGTATTTCTTTGATTTTTAACTATCAATGGCTTGCGGTTCTTGAAGATATTGTGCTTGCCTTTTCCTATAATATGACGGGCTTTTACAATTATAATGTACTCATTGCTGTAGGGGCTGTAGTATTATCGATTGGTGCTGTATTAATGCTCATCGGTACGAGTAAAGTTATTAAAACGATTATTCGTGCGGTACTACCTAATCCTGACAGCAAGGTATCGGATATTATTTTTCAAAATATCCGACTCGATAAGGGCCCAAAAATTGTAGTAATCGGTGGTGGTACGGGCTTATCAAATTTATTGCGTGGTTTGAAATCACATACATCAAACCTATCTGCGATTGTAACTGTCGCTGATGATGGAGGTTCTTCTGGTCGCTTGCGAAAAGACTTTCAAATGATAGCTCCTGGTGATTTGCGAAACTGTTTAGTATCATTAGCTGAACAAGAAGGAGTAATGGAGAACTTATTCCGTTATCGTTTCGATGGTGAGAATGAGCTTTCTGGGCACAGTTTTGGTAATCTATTTATCACTGCGCTTGCTCAAGTTTATGATGGAGATATTGAAGAAGCTCTTGAAGCGGCTAGTAAATTGTTGCGTGTCCGTGGTCGTGTAATTCCTTCCTCTACAGAGTTTATTAAATTGCGTGCAGAGATGACAGATGGCACTATTGTAGAAGGTGAAAGTAATATACCACACTCGGGTAAACGAATTCGCCATATCTATAGTGATCCAGCATTGCCTAAGCCAGAGGGGGCTGCATTACGTGCCATTGATGAAGCGGATGTAATTATTTTAGGTCCTGGTAGTTTATATACAAGTATTATCCCAAATTTACTAACTGATAAGTTGGCCTCTCATGTACGTGCCAGTAAGGCTAATAAAATCTATATTGCTAATGTTATGACACAACCGGGTGAAACCACAGGCTACACATTAAATGACCATGTAGAGGCTTTAATTGCTCATGGCGGAGAAGGAATTATAGATACTGTTCTTGCCAATGATGGGCCGTTGCCAATTCAAATGGTTGAACAATATAGTGCTGTAGGATCTGAACCATTGGTATTAGATACTAAAAAGTTACAAGACAAAGGAATCCGCACTATACGAGCTACCTTAATTAACCCTCAAAAACCAGCTGTTCACGATCCTGAACGGTTAGGTAAAGTTATTATGGATATCATTCATGCTATGCAATCTAACACTGAACCGCATATCTTAGAATATTATCTTCAACGAGATGATCATTAATGAGAAGGGATGTCCATGTCATTTGCAGAAGATGTAAAAAATGAATTATGCCAATATGAAGCCTCTAGTGATGCGGATGTGGCCATGAAAATTGAAGCGTCTTGCTTATTGCGTATGAGCGGATCTATCATTTTGGGGATGAAAGGTGCAGTTGGCATTCGTTTGGCTACGGCTAATAATGCAGTAGCTCGTCGGTTGCTTGGTATTTTGAAAAAGCAATACGAATTACCTACAAATGTATTAGTACGACAAGGTTTAAACCTGCGTAAAAAAAATGTATACGCTCTCTGTGGAACCTTCTATAGAGGGGAGACAGGCTTTAGAGGATCTCGCTTTATGGCCTGTAACCGAACAAATTCCTCGCAGTTGGCTCAAATCAATGGAAGCACGACGTGCCTTTTTAAGGGGAGCTTTTTTAGGGGGAGGCTCTGTTAATAAACCACAAAGTGATTACCATCTTGAGTTTATGACGGGAAACGAGATTTTTGCGAGGGAAATTATCCATGTATTACGGCTTTTTCACATTCATGCAGGCTTAACGGAGCGGAAGGAAGAGTATGTAGTATATCTTAAAGAAGGGGATGCAGTAACAAATTGTTTGCAAATCATGGGTGCTCAATCGGCGCTTATGGAATTTGAAAACGTGCGGATTATGAAAACCGTACGGAATCAAATAAATCGTCAAGTCAACTGTGAGACGGCAAATTTACAGAAGGTTGTGGATGCAGCAGTTCGTCAGGTAAAAGCAATCCGTATTATTGATAGAGAAATCGGTATTGAAGAATTACCTGAAAAGTTGCGCGTCGTTGCAAGACTTCGGTGGGAGAATCCTGAAGCGAGTTTAAAAGAGCTTGAAGAGTTGATGGAGGGGGAACTATCTAAATCTGGAATTGGCCATCGACTAAAGAAGATTGAAGCATTAGCACTTACGTATGACCCGTTGGGGCTCGAAGAAATATAGAGGTAATAATATATGTTTTCCTATAAATCAAGATATTGTGTAGCTGCGGCTATGGCTGCCATGGCTGCCCTTACAGGCCATGTAGAAGCTCGTGATATAGATTTACAATCAATTGGATATTTTCAGTTTTCTCCGTTACCACCATCTTTGGTGTCTCAAACGGATACATTGCTCCTATCGGATAGTCCTGAATATGTAGGACCTGTAGGAGGTACGTTAAGTGCAGGTACAATTAATGGCAATGGGCGTATCTATTTCTATCATGTAAATGAAATGGATCTACCTCACAAGATTGCTATCGTCTTAGAAAACCAAACGGCTTATCCAACTTCAGTACATGTCATGAGACAATTAAAATCTGTAGCTACACCTGACTATTTTGCAGCAGGTCGTGATTTGTCTCGGAAGGATTTGGAGCAGCCTCTTAATGAAAGCCCAGATGCAAGACCATTATATTCTCTTAGCATTCCACCACAAGGGCGCCAATTAATCTTTAGTGACTTAGAAAATACACCGGTAAATCGAGATGCATTATTTACGGGTATTGTAGATATTAAAACAGAAGGGCCTATATTTGCGCGTGTTATGATGTTGCCTATGGGGATGGACCCTGTAGATGCGTCACATTGGGTGAAAAACCTTCCTATTGATGAAATACAATTACGCGGTACTTATACTGGTGCTAAACGTAATATGGAGGTTACTACACCATTCGATACCGCTTTAGGTGGTGCCTTTGTAGAAATTGGTAATGACCGCGAAGATACGTTTATCAATGGTGTAGATGAAATGCAAAATAAAGCATTTGTTCGTGACCGTGGTAACTACGGCGTATCGTATACGTTAAAAATTCCTACAAAGGGGAATGAACCGTTTAGACTGTATTTTAACCCTCTTGGGGGACCTTATTCTGGTTCCTTTATGGTAAAAGCATTGCATCAACAAGGTGCTAGACGGGGACAGACCGATACACGGACTTATCACATTGGTGGTGCAGATGGTATTTCCGCATTAGGAGAAGGTACTATATTAGATAGCCGTCTTTTAGGGAACTATAATGCGGGCGATTTATTAACATTAAACTTTATGCCAGCTGGTGCATCGAATTTGCCAATTCGTTTCTTGTTGATTCCTGAATCTCTTGCAAATCCACAAAAACATCAAACCATTGCTGTTAATGTACCGAAAGATGTTAAAGATATCTTAGGGCACCCAACTCAAGGGGGCACACAAATACCTGTAGGTCCTGTAGGTGGTAAAGATGGAGATAAAGGTACAGTAGATACTAAAAAATCTACTGCTGAAAGTCCAGCTAAACGGGCAGAAACAATTGCTCATGAAGAAACTAAAAAGTTAAGCGATAAAGCTGCAGCAGATGTAAAAAAAGAAGCGCAACTTAAAAAAGCAAAAGACGAGAAAGAAGCCTTAGCTCGTAAAAAAGCCGAAGAGGCTCGACTAGCTGCAGAAAAAGCTGAAATGTCTCGAAAGGCTGCAGAAGCCAAGCATGCTGAAATTGAGCGCAAGATGGCTGAAAAAGCCGAAGCAGAGCGTAAAGCAGAGGAAGCTCGCAAGGCGGAAGCGGCTCGTAAAGCTGAAATGGCACGTATCGAGGCAGCGAGAAAAGCGGAAGCGGATCGACTAGCGGCGGCTCGTAAAGCAGAAGAAGCTCGACTAGCAGCGGAAGCAAAACGCCTTGAAGAAGAACGTAGAATTGAAGCTGCTCGTATTGAGGCCGCACGCAAAGCGGAGGAAGAAAGAAAAGCGGCCGAAGCTAAGGCTCGCTTTGAAGCGCAACGAGCAGCAGAAAAAGCTGCTTTAGAAGCCAAAAAGGCCGAAGAGGAACGCTTGGCTGCTGAGGCTAGAGCTCGTTTAGAAGCACAACGTAAAGCTGAGCAGGAAGCATTGGAAGCAAGACGTGCCGAAGAAGCTCGTAAAGCAGCAGAAGCGAAAGCTGCTTTAGAAGCACAACGTGCTGCCGAGCAAGCCGCTCTTGAAGCGAAGCGCCAAGAAGACGCTCGTAGAGCGGCAGAGGCTAAGGCTGCATTGGAAGCACAACAAATGGAAGCAGCAAGAAAAGCAGAAGAGGCTCGTCGTGCGGAGGAAGCGCGTAGAGCAGAAGAAGCTCGAATTGAAGCGGAACGTAAAGCTGAGGCCGCTCGCGTAGCAGCAGAAGCAAAACGAGCAGAGGACGCACGCAAAGCTGAAGCAGCTCGAATTGAAGCAGCGCGTAAAGCTGAACAAGCTCGTTTAGCAGCAGAAGCACGTAGAGCAGAAGAAGCTCGGAAAGCAGAAGCAGCTAGACTTGAGGCACAACGTAGAGCTGAACAGGAACGTCTTGAAGCTGCGCGCCGTGCAGAAGAAGCTCGAATTGTTGCAGAGGCTAAACGTGCTGAAGAAGCGCTTAGAGCCGAAGAAGCTCGCCGCATAGAAGAAGCAAGACGTGCCGAAGAGGCTCGTAAAGCAGAGGCGGCTCGTATAGTGGCGGAAGCTCGTAAGGCAGAGCAAGAGCGACTTGCTGCAGAACGAGCTGAAGCAGAACGTCAAGCCGCAGAGGCACGACGTATTGCTGAGGAACGATATAAAGCACAACTAGAAGCAGAGCGTAAAGCTGAAGCTGCTCGTCAACAAGCGTTGGCTCAAGCTGAAATCGAGCGTAAAGCAAAAGAGCGTGCTGAAGCTATTCAACGTGTCCGAGATCAACAAGAGAGTGCTCGTCGTCGTGCAGAACTTGCACGTCAACAACTTGAAGCCGAACGTAAGGCTGCTCAAGCATCTAAGAGGACTCCTTCCTTCAGTGAACTTGATGATATTCATGGGGATACATCAAATGTAACTATTCCAAATGCTGTATCCATTGATGAGTTGACAAAACCTAGACCGACTGCATCTCAAAATACACGTCGTCGTGAGCAACGTCAACCTCAATTGTCGCCAAATCAGCAATATGTGCAGATAGATCCTGTAGCGAATGAGCCGCAACAAGATCAAATGCCATATACTCCACAAAATGAACAGCAAAATGATGAAGAAAACCCACCAAGATTATATCCATTAGGTTAAGACCCTTAATTTCTAAAAAAAATTTTAGATTAAAGTTTAAGATATAGAAGTGGATTAATAGCTGTTTAAATATAGAGAGGACAAGCAATTTTATATGCTTGTCCTCTTTTTAAAATCCATATGAATTTTGTGTTTTACATTGACTTTCAAAGGTGGATTCAGTACAATAAATAAAGAAATGCATATATGGTACGAGAGACCATTGCATAATACAATACCTTTTAATTTAGTCCAGAGAGGCTGAGAAAGGAATATAGTTGAAGTGCCCATAGGGGCTTCTTTGTGCAAACTATTTGACCTTTTGCCCTGGGCAAAAGGTCTTTTTTGTTACGTGAGTTAGGAGGAAATCATGGGACAAGTTAGCCTAAAAGGCAAAGATTTATTGGGTTTGCAAAATGTGTCACCTGAAGAAATCAAATTGATTTTAGATGTGGCAAAGAAAATGAAGAAAATCGTTCTTTCTGATGACAAGAAGGTTCCACTATTAAAGGGGAAATCCATTATCAACCTTTTTATGGAACCAAGTACTCGTACCCGTAGTTCCTTTGAGTTAGCCGGCAAATACTTAGGGGCTGACGTAATCAATCTTTCTCCTAGTGGATCTTCCATGGGTAAAGGTGAAAGTTTCCGCGATACATTATTAACTATGTCCTACATGGGTACAGATGCTATCGTAATGCGGCACAGCGCAGAAGGTGCACCTTTATACGCTACGAAAGCCGTAGATCCGATTATCATTAACGCAGGTGATGGCGCTCATGAGCATCCAACACAAGCATTACTAGACATGTATTCTATCTTAGAGAAAAAGGAATCTATTGAAGGATTAAAGGTGGTTATCCTTGGCGATATAATGCATAGTCGCGTGGCACGCTCCAATATTTATGGACTTACAAAAATGGGGGCTGATGTACATTTAGCTGGTCCTCGTACAATGGTATATCCAGAACTTGAAAAATTAGGTGTTACCGTACACCACGATATTCGTGAAGCCGTTGCTGATGCAGATGTGGTAAACGTACTTCGCATTCAATTAGAACGCATTCACTCTGCACTATATCCTACAAACAGAGAATATGCACGTATCTTTGGTATCAATAGCGATGTATTGAAATTAGCTAAAGACGATGTAATGGTCATGCATCCAGGTCCAATGAACCGTGGCCTAGAAATCGCACCAGATGTTGCGTATTCTGATCAATCAGTAATTCAAGAACAAGTGCGTAATGGCGTAGCTATACGTATGGCTGTATTGTACTTAACTATTATCGGAGGTGACGGTAGTGAGCTTGCTTATTAAAAATGGTACGGTAGTAAATCCGGCGAAAAAACAAAACGAAGTAGCAGACATTCTCGTAAAAGATGGTAAAATTGCAGCCATCGGTCAAAACTTAAATGCTGAAGGTGCTGAGATATATGATGCAACAGGTCTTATTGTAGCACCAGGCCTTATCGATATTCACACACATTTGCGTGAGCCAGGTCAAGAAGCGAAAGAAGATTTCCACTCCGGTACACAAGCCGCTGCTGCAGGTGGTTTCACACGTGTTGTAACTATGGCTAATACAAATCCTGTAGTAGATAATGCTGCGCTCGTAAGAGGGTTGCAAAAGCAAGCCGAACTTACTGGTGTTGTTAAGGTAGAATTTATTGGTGCTGTATCAAAAGGTCTTGAAGGTAAGGAACTTGCTGAAATGGGGGATATGGCAGAAGCTGGTGTAGTAGCTTTCTCCGATGATGGCCACTATGTAGAAAATGCTGCATTTATGCGTCGTGCTTTAGAATACTCGTCCATGTTTAATAAGATGGTTATCGACCATGCAGAAGATATTACATTGACTAAAAATGGTCATATGCATGAAGGTATTGTTTCTTATGAATTAGGTGTTATTGGTCGTCCTGCAGTAGCTGAAGATTTGGCTGTTGCTCGTGATATCTTGTTATCTGAAATGACAGGTGGTCATATCCATATTGCTCACGTAAGTAGTAAAAATACTGTAGATATGGTGCGCCGTGCGAAGGCTAAAGGTCTTAATGTAACCTGTGAAGTTACAAGCCAACATTTGTCTTTCACAGATGAATACTTACGCGAATATAATCCAGCATTTAAAATGGCTCCTCCAATTCGCTCAGAAGATCATCGCCAAGCATTATTAGAAGGCTTGAAAGATGGCACAATCGATGCGATTATTACAGACCATGCACCACATGCATACGAAGAAAAAGACCATGAATTCTGCTGTGCACCAAATGGTTTCAGCGGCCTCGAAACATCTTTGGCAGCGGTTATTACAAATGCATATGGTCCTGATAAACTTAGCATTGATCAAGTTGTGTACTATATGAGTACTCGACCAGCTGAGTTGATGCACCTTGATGCAGGTGTTCTTGAAGTTGGTAAGCCAGCGGATATTACTGTATTCTCTACAACTGAAAAGTGGACAGTAGATAGAAATAAATTTTATACAAAAGGTAAAGTTAGCCCATTTGATGGTATGACTGTTACAGGTAAAGCTAAACTCACAGTAGTTGATGGCAAAATTGTTATGAAGGAGGGCGTAGTCTTATAATGAAAGGCAAGTTAGTTCTTGAAGATGGTTCCGTGTTTGAAGGTTCCTTATTAGGTGGCGCCCCAACGGTAGGGGAAGTTGTATTTAACACAGGTATGACCGGGTATCAAGAAATCTTGACTGACCCATCCTATGCGGATCAAATTATTACATTAACCTATCCTTTAATTGGTAATTATGGTACTTTAAATTCTATCACTCAAGGTCCTAAACCATATTGTAAAGGTTTTATTGTAGGTGAACTGTGTGACTTCCCATCTAACTGGCAAAATGAGGGGTTATTTAGTGAGTATCTTCGTTTGCACGGCATCCCTTGCCTTTATGATGTAGATACACGTGCGATTACACGTGTTCTTCGTAACCATGGTGTAATGAAGGGCGTACTCGTACGCTCTGATTACCCTATGGAAGATATTCAAAAATTGTTTAAACAAGACTTGCCAACAGATCAAGTTATGCGTGTAACTACAAAATGGCAAGGTATGCGTGGCGATAAAAATGCTGAATTCCACGTAGCGGTAATGGATTATGGTGTAAAGGAAAATATCCTTCGCTCTCTAGAAGCTGCAGGCTGTCGTCTTACTGTATTTCCTGCAGATGCTAAGGCTGAAGATGTGTTGGCAGCAAATCCAGATGGTATTTTTTTATCTAATGGCCCTGGAGACCCTCAAGATCTTGGCTATGCAGTAGAAGAAGTAAAGAAAATGTTTGGTAAGAAACCAATCTTTGGCATCTGTATGGGGCATCAAGTATTGGCACAAGCTTATGGTGGCACCACATTCAAATTGAAATTTGGTCACCGTGGTTCTAACCATCCTGTACAAGATTTACGTACTGGTCGGGTATATATTACATCTCAAAACCATGGTTATGCGGTAGATGATACTTCTTTGCCAGATTTCGTAGAAATTACACATCGTAGCGTAAATGATGGTACCGTAGAAGGTATGCGTCATAAAGAATTGCCAATCTTCTCCGTACAATACCATCCAGAAGCATCCCCAGGACCTACTGATAACCTATATTTATTTGACGAATTTGAAGACTTAATGAGAAAGGGAAAATAATATGACCTCAGAAGCAAAAAAAGTACTTGTAATTGGTTCTGGTCCAATTATTATCGGTCAAGCTGCAGAGTTTGATTATGCTGGTACACAAGCATGCCGTTCCCTTCGAGAAGAGGGTTATAAAGTAGTATTAGTTAACTCCAACCCTGCTACTATTATGACTGATACAGATATTGCAGACCGCGTATATGTAGAACCAATTAGTCTTGAATTCGTAACAGAAGTTATAAAAAAAGAACGCCCTTGGGGTTTGTTGGCTACATTAGGTGGTCAAGTAGGTCTTAATATGGCGGTACAATTGTCTGAAGCTGGCGTATTAGAAGAATATGGTGTAAAACTTCTTGGTACAACTCTTGAAGCCATTAAACAAGCCGAAGACCGTGAACTCTTCAAAGAAGCGATGAAGGAAATCAACCAACCGGTCCCTGAATCCGATATCTTTAACGATCTTGAAGAAGCAGTAGCCTTTGCTAATCGTATTGGGTATCCTATTATCATCCGTCCTGCATACACATTAGGCGGTACTGGTGGAGGTATTGCCCATAATGAAGATGAAATGTATGAAATCACACGTCGTGGTTTGAAACTTTCACCAATTCACCAAATTCTAGCAGAACGTTCCGTTGCAGGCTGGAAAGAGATTGAATACGAAGTAATGCGCGATAGTGCAGATAACTGCATCATCGTATGTAATATGGAAAATATTGACCCTGTTGGTGTGCATACTGGGGATTCTATCGTTGTGGCACCAAGCCAAACCTTGAACGATATTCAATACCAAATGCTGCGTACCGCATCTGTAGAGATTATCCGTTATTTAAAAATCGAAGGCGGTTGTAACGTACAATACGCTTTGAATCCAAATAGCAACGAATATATTGTTATCGAAGTAAACCCTCGCGTATCTCGTTCCTCTGCATTGGCATCTAAAGCAACTGGGTACCCAATTGCGAAGGTAGCAGCAAAAATTGCAGTAGGCATGACATTGGATCAAATTACAAATGCTGTAACAGGCGAAACAAAAGCATGCTTCGAGCCTACACTCGACTATGTAGTAACGAAGTTCCCACGTTGGCCATTTGAAAAATTCAATTTGGCGGACCGCACATTGGGCACTCAAATGAAGGCTACTGGCGAAGTTATGGCTATCGACCGCTCTTTAGAAGGGTCTTTGTTAAAAGCAATTCGTTCCTTGGAGATCGGTTTAGACCATATTGAGCTTAAGAAAATCGCCCATGAATCCATGGAACAGCTTATCGAACGTTTACACTTAGTAGATGATGAACGTATCTATGTTGTGGCAGAAGCTCTTCGCAAGGGGATTAGTGTAGAAAAAATCCACTATATTACAAAAATTGATACATTCTTTATTGAAAAAATCAAAAACATTGTTAATGTAGAAAAAGCATTGGCTGAACAGGGCTTAACAGAAGATGTATTGCGCAAAGCAAAACGCTATTCCTTCACCGATTCTGTTATTGCTCGCTATGCTAATACAACTGTAGAAGAAGTTCGCGCAAAACGTAAAGAATGGAACATTCTTCCAACATATAAATACGTAGATACATGTGCGGCAGAATTTGAATCTAAAACGCCGTACTATTATAGTGCTTATGCGCAAGAAGATGAAGTTAAACCACTAGGTGAAAAATCCGTAGTAGTACTTGGTTCTGGGCCAATTCGTATCGGTCAAGGCGTAGAGTTTGACTATTGTTCCGTACACTCCTCTTGGGCACTCCGTAAAGCGGGTTACCAATCCATTATGATTAATAACAATCCAGAAACAGTGTCTACAGACTTTGATATTTCTGACTCTTTATACTTTGAGCCATTGACTGTGGACGATGTAATGGAAATCATCAATAAAGAACAGCCAGCTGGCGTCATTGCTCAATTTGGTGGTCAAACGGCTATCAATTTGGCAGGCCCATTGGCAGAACGTGGCGTCAAAATCCTCGGTACATCCGTAGATAGCATTGATATGGCGGAAGACCGTGAACGCTTTGATGAATTGTTGGCGAAACTTGGTATCCCTCGCCCAGTAGGTGCTCTGGTAACCTCTGATGAAGAAGCACAAGAAGCAGCTAAAAAGTTGAAATACCCATTAATCGTTCGCCCTTCTTATGTATTGGGCGGTCGTGCGATGGAAATCGTATACAACGATAAAGAGCTTGATGTATACATGAAGGAAGCCGTAGTAGCATCTAAGGAGCATCCTGTTCTTATCGACCGTTATATGGTTGGTATGGAGGTAGAGGTTGACGCTATTTCCGACGGTACCGATGTATGTATCCCTGGTATTATGGAACAAATCGAACGTGCCGGTGTTCACTCTGGTGACTCCATGGCCGTTTATCCAGCTCAACATTTGAGCCAAGAATTGATTGATCAAATCGTTGATTATACACGTCGTATTGCAGTAGGCCTTAATGTTAAAGGTGTACTTAATATTCAATATATCGTGGCTGATGGTGAACTTAACGTTATCGAAGTTAACCCTCGTTCTAGCCGTACTGTACCATTCATTTCTAAGGTTACAGGTATCAATATGGTAGAATGTGCAACACGCATTGCCCTTGGTGAAAGCTTAAAAGACTTAGGCTTACCACTTGGTCTTGTACCTAATAAACCATATGTAGCTGTAAAAGCACCTGTATTCTCCTTCTCTAAAATGGGTCTTGTAGAAATTGCTCTTGGACCTGAAATGAAGTCTACTGGTGAAGTTATGGGTATTGGCCGCACGTATTCTGAAGCATTATTTAAAGCTATCAATGGTGCAAACATGCGTATTCCAGAGGATGGTACAATTCTCATGACAGTAGCAGACCGTGATAAAGCAGAAGCTTGTGAACTTGCAAAAGGGTTCATCGATCTTGGTTATCATATTGAAGCAACTGGTGGTACAGGTAAATACTTTATCGAACACGGTGTTAATTGTAAGGTGGTTAATAAAATCTCTGAAGGGGATGACAACTGTGCTGACCACATTCGTCAAGACAAGGTCGATCTTGTACTTAATACATTGACTGCAGGTAAACGTCCTGAACGCGAAGGCTTCCAATTACGTCGTCTCGCTGTAGAAATGGGTACACCTTGCTTAACAAGTCTTGATACAGCACGGGAAGTATTGCGTGTTGTGGCGAATCGTAAAGATGATGCTAACTACTCTGTAGAAGCGTTACAAGATTTTGAATTGGAGTAATAACCATGAGTGGCTATGTAGAACAGGGCGAAGTCGTTCGCAATGAGCAAATAGGCTCTGATGTGTGGATTATGGATATTCACGCACCAAAACAAGCAGTAGAAGCAAAGGTAGGACAGTTTTGTAATGTTCGCGTAGCGGACTCTACGGCGCCATTATTGCGCCGCCCTATTAGCTATGCTGGATTTGATGCCCGAAAGGGTACGATTACCCTTTTGTATCGCGTCGTAGGTAAGGGGACTGAGATTATGACACATCTCGTACCTGGCGATACATTAGATTGTTTAGGCCCTTTGGGCGAACCGTTTGTAACATCTAATAATATGCTTCTCATTGGCGGTGGCGTTGGTATTGCACCGATGCTATGTATCGCATCTCATTTGAAAGAAGGTGAAGAAGCACAAGTTATTTTGGGCTTTAGAAATGAAAGCGAAACCTTCTGGGCAGATTTATTTAAAGATACACCTGTTCAAGTCCACATCACTACTGATGATGGTAGTGTGGGCACAAAAGGTTTCCCTACGGCTATTATGCCTGACCTAATTAATGCTAATTCCTTTACTTCTGTCATGACTTGTGGTCCTACGCCGATGATGAAAGGCGTAGCTCAAGTGGCTAAAGAACTGAATGTGCCTTGCCAAGTTTCTCTTGAGGAGCGTATGGGCTGTGGTACTGGAGGTTGTTTAGGCTGTGCTTGTGATGGTGCAGAAGGTAAACGCTATAAAGTTTGTAAGGATGGTCCTGTATTCTCCGCTGAGGAGGTGTTCTTTTAATGCATGAACGCGATTTAAATAACACCGTTACGCCAAATCCAAAGCTTGCCATTGATTATTGCGGGATTAAGATGAAAAATCCTATTATCGCCGCATCTGGCACCTTTGGCAATGGCCCTGAGTATGCTGGGTATTTAGATCTTAGCAATGAGATAGGAGCTATCTCCGTAAAAGGTTTAACACCTAAGGGGCGTCACGGAAACCCTGGAACTCGTATTGCAGAAACACCATCTGGCGTATTGAACTGCATTGGCCTTGAAAATCCTGGAGCTGAACATTTTGTTAGAGAAATTCTACCAGAGCTTAAGAAATATGATGTACCATTGCTAGCGAATATGTCTGCGGGCACAATTGATGAGTTTGCTTGGATGGCAGAGACATTATCTGTAGATGGCATTGCAGGGTTAGAAGTCAACGTATCTTGCCCAAATGTAGAATGTGAAGGCATGGCTTTTGGTGTAGATCCAAAGGTTGTTGAATCGGTAACTAAAGCGGTTCGTAAGGTAACGGATAAACCTGTTATCGTTAAGCTTTCACCAAATGTAACAGACATTGTAGAAATCGCAAAGGCTGTTGAAGCAGGCGGTGGTAATGGAGTAAGTCTAATTAATACCTTGTTGGGCATGGCTATAGATATTCACCGTCGCAAGCCTGTATTGGGGAACACTTATGGTGGATTATCCGGCCCAGCCGTAAAACCCGTGGCTCTTCGCATGGTGCACCAAGTTTATAAAGGGGTAACTATTCCTATTATTGGTCTTGGTGGTATCATGACTGGCACAGATGCTATCGAATTTATGATGGCAGGGGCGCAAGCCGTTCAAGTTGGTACAGCTACGATGGTAGATCCAACAGCAATTTCACGTATTGCCCGTGAAATGAGCGAATATGTAGAACAATATAATCTTAACAGCATCACTGATATTGTAGGTGCTGTTCATCAAGTATAACAGAATCATATATACGGCGAGCTTAAACAACCATAAGAATTGTCGTTATATAGGATATGATACAAAAAAACCTAGTACATTTAGTACTAGGTCTTTTCTTATGTATTGAATTGGGGTCTATAATTACATAGATGCCAATTATATAGACTGTTAATGTCATAGTATGGTAATAATATGTATAATTATGATTATACATATGCTTTGTAGAAGTCAATAAATTGCTGTGCTACTGGGGAAAGTGCATGGCCTTTAAGTGTGATAAAAGCTTTTTTGAAATCCCCCGAGAATTCAGGCAATTTGATGCGGGCCATTTTGCGATGATTGATGAGCTCCTTAGCGTCCATTGGGACTAAAGAAACTGTACGTCCAGAAGAGGCCCATTCAATAGCTGAGCTTTTTGTGGTGGTGATAGCTACCGCATTAAGTTGATCCATATCTGTTAAGCTAGATTGCATAATCATTCGGACAGAGCCACCAGAAAGGGAAAGGGGACATTTTTTTATGTCTTCCCACGTGATGGTATCATGCTCACGATCTGTCCAGAATACATCACGGCGGAAAATAGCGTATAAATGCTCTTCTTGGGTAAGCAGGATATCGAATTTATCGATATCTACCATTTGAATATTGGCGATACCTAATTCGGCGCTACCGTTGATGAGTTGGGTCACTACATTTGTCATAAGTCCTTCATAAATTTCAAAATGGACAGATGGATATTTCATGGAAAAAGCTGGTAAATATTGCTGTACGATTGGCGTTGAACGAGATGCAGATGTCGCAATGCGTAAAGTACCTTCAATGCGTGAATTCAATTGTTGTACAGCATTATATGTAGATTCTTCAATAGAGCAGAGTTGTTGTGCTTTTTCATAGAAGATTTTACCAGCATCTGTTAATTGCAAGTTTGATCCTCGTTGGCCGCGTTTAATGTTGATTAATTGAGCCCCAAATTCAGCCTCTAAATATTTCAACTGCTTACTTAACGCTGGTTGTGTAATATGAAGAATCTCTGCGGCCTGTGTCATATTGCCCGTTTGAACAAGGGTAATAAAATTGTGGTAGTAAGATGTATCCATAGAATCTCCCTATTATACACATAATATGATAAATAAAAATTATAACGAACTAAGTAACGGTCATTTCACATTTAATAAAATGCTATATATACTAAATTCAACAAAGTAATAGAAAGTAAATTAAGTTTTAAATTATCTTTCTATACTTATCACAAATTTTGATATATAACAATAGTTAAGAAAGTAGGTACTACTATGGGCGTGGTAAAAAGAACATTAAGTCGAGCAATTCGTAATTGGGAAGCACGTAGATTAATGACGGCTCGTAATAAAATTAGCCGGAAAAAACAATTAGAACGAGTATGGCCTTATCCTATGACTAAGGAAAAACGTCGTGAACTCGGTCAAGGTATAGCCGGTTTAGTTAATAACGGCAATTAAAAGTTTGGAATCTACTAACTAGATTATTTATCTAGTGGTAGTACCACCTCAATAGAATCTAATACATTACAAGTAGCAGCTCCATGACTTATGTCTTGGAGCTCTTTTTGTATGCGCTCTACATCCGTAGGTGGTATTAGGATTGTTATGTCTACATATTCACCAAAGCTTGCTTCATAATGTAAATTTTCGTCCTGTAAATATCTTTCTACTGCTCCATACAGCGAATAGTCAATCTTTGCTTGTAGTCGGGTTCGTGTTGTATGTAGTTCTTTAGGCGCAAGACGTAAGGTTTCCGCAACAGAGTGTGAATAGGCCCGAATCAAGCCACCAGCGCCCAATTTAATACCTCCAAAATAACGCGTTACGACGACGGCTACATTGGTAATGCCAGTCTTTTTGAGTACTTCTAGCATTGGTTTACCTGCTGTACCTGATGGTTCTCCATTATCGGAAAATCGTTGTTGTTCTTGCTGTGGTCCTAATGTATAGGCTGTGCAGTTATGACGTGCATCCCAGAATTCTTTATTGATGCGGCTTATAAAGGTTTGGGCTTCCTCTTCAGTCTTGCAAGGATATACAGTTGTTATAAACCGTGATTTTTCAACAACATATTCATGGCGAAATTCTTTCGCTACCGAAGTAAATTCTACCGTAGGGCTTATTGATTCAGACATATATTCACCTCCTTTGGAATCAAAGTTTATGTTTATTCATCATCACTTTATTATAATCTATTTATGAATGCTATGTATAGGTAAAAGAGGTTAATTCCCTTATAAAAAAGAAATAACCCTCTATATTTGGTAGGATATTGACGTAATGAGAATTTATGTTATCATTAAATATAGATATATGAGTAGTTAGTCATGTAATATGTTCATATATTGAAGTTTTAGAATATATTGAAACATTCTTAGTGAACGTGTTTATTGCTATTTTATTTACAATAGGATATATAGCTTTTTATAGATAGATGTTTAGACGTATATTTAAGTACATAAATACAAAATATAGTACGAATTTGTAATAATATAGTAAGTTGTAAGATAAGATATATCTACAGAGTAGAAAGGCCTGTGAATATGAGCGTAAAAAAACAAGAATTTGATATTACAGGTATGCACTGTGCAGCCTGTGTAAAACGCGTTGAAAATGTCGTTTCTAAAGTTGATGGCGTAGAATCTGTTAAGGTCAACCTCTTAACTAGAAAGGGGAGCGTTGAATATAAAGATGGCGCTACTATAGATTCACAACAGATTATTGATGCCATTACAAATATTGGTTTTGGTGCTGCAGAAGCAGACGAAACAAAGCAAGAAATAGAAAAGGTTAACTTAAAACCTCATATTACACGCCTTATTATTGCCGCCTGTATGGCGGTACCGATGATGATTAATATGACCTTACATCGATTTGGTATTCAGGCATTGCCTGTATGGGTAGAGTTTGTTCTTGCTACTATTGCTCAGTTCGGTCCTGGTCTCATGTTCTATAAGAGCGCCTGGAGTGCAGTGAAAAATGGGGCGCTTACGATGGATGTGCTCGTTGTAATGGGCACGACGGTAGCTTATCTATTCAGTATCTATAACTGGCAATTTCACCCTGAATTAGGCCCTCATGGAATATATTTTGAAACCTCTGCGTGGCTCATTACTTTTATCCTTCTTGGTAAACTCTTAGAAGAGATTGCAAAAGGGCGTACCTCCGAAGCACTTCAAAAATTGATTGCCTTACAACCTGCAACGGCTCATGTGTTGCGTGATGGAGGATTTATTGATATCCCTACATCTAAGGTGGTAGCCGGTGATATTTTACAAGTTCGTGCAGGTGAAAAGATCCCTGTTGATGGCACGATTACTGAGGGATATTCCACAGTAGATGAGGCTATGCTGACCGGTGAAAGCTTACCGGTAGAAAAACAAGTTGGTTCTGAAGTTATTGGTGCTACTATAAACCTAAGTGGTGCTTTTACCATGGAAGCCAAGCGTATCGGTTCCGATACGATGTTGTCTCAAATTATCAAGGTTGTCGAAGAGGCACAAACCTCCAAGGCTAGTATTCAACGTATTGCAGATATCGTGGCTCAATATTTTGTACCGACCGTTATTGGCCTTGCTGTTTTGACAGGTCTTGTGTGGTACTTCATTATGGGAGATTCTATTAACGTTGCTCTCATTAATGCAACAGCGGTACTGGTTATCGCATGTCCTTGTGCGCTTGGCCTTGCTACACCAACATCTATCATGGTTGGGTCTGGCCTTGGTGCGGAACACGGTGTGCTCATCAAGAGTGCAGAATATCTTGAAAAAGCGGGTAAACTCGATGCCATTGTTATGGATAAAACCGGTACCCTTACACAGGGTGTATTGGATGTGACGGCTTTTAAAAATTATAATGGTGATGAAAGTACTAATATGTCTATTATGATGGCTCTTGAAAGTGGTACATCTCATCCGATTGCAAAGGCCATGGTTTACTATGGTGAAGATCATGGCTATAAAGGTAAAGCTGTTGAACTTGAAAGTTTTGCTGATGTACCAGGTAAAGGGTTACAAGGTGCATACCAAGGCGTATCCGTACAACTTGGGCACAGTCGTTGGATGAATGAACTAGGTTATGATTTAACGGCGGTTCAAGAAGATATTTTACGCTTTGAAGAACAAGGTGCTTCCGTATCTGTTCTAGCTGTAGATGGCGTTGTTAGTGCTTTGTGGGCTGTAGAAGACGAATTACGTCCAGAAACTATCGAGGTTGTAAAAGAGTTACATGCTCAAGGTATTGATGTATGGATGCTTACTGGTGATAATCGTCGAACTGCTCAATATATTGCTAAACAAGCGGGTATCTCTCATGTTATAGCTGAAGTATTGCCTCAAGATAAGGCTAGCAAGGTAAAAGAATTGCAAGATAAAGGTCTTGTAGTGGGGATGGTTGGTGACGGTATCAATGATGCTCCGGCTCTTGTTACAGCAGATATTGGTTTTGCCATCGGTAGTGGTACAGATATTGCGGTAGAGGCGGCGGATATCGTTCTTGTACGAAATGATTTGCATACACTGGAACAAGCTGTACGCCTCAGCCGTAAGACAATGACCAACATTAAACAAAACCTATTCTGGGCATTGATCTTTAACTGTATTGGCATTCCTTTGGCCGCTATTGGTGCGTTAAATCCTATGATTGCTGGTACAGCGATGGCATTTAGCTCTGTTACAGTTGTAAGTAATTCACTTCGTTTGAAACGAGCTAAAATTTAAGATTATACATATAATTGAATACTATAAAGCACCTATACAGAGGTATAGGTGCTTTATTATATCTACAGACATATAGCTAAGTATATATTTATATCTTGTATTGAGACGTGAAATGGATATTTAATTCCTATGATAATGGTGTTTTTAGACGGCTTATGATTTGTTATACTGAATATAGTGATTGATTTAAAAGAGAGGTTCATGATTATGAAATTAAGTACTCGAGACATTGTCTATATTGGTTTTATTGCCGCGTTATGTGCAGTGGCTACTACAATTCGCATTGAAATACCAGGTGGCGCTATGGTTCATTTAGGATCTGCTGCACTCTTTACAACATCTATCCTCTTTGGTGGATTATATGGCGGCTTAGGTGCGGCAATTGGATCTGCACTATTTGATCTCTTTGGTGGTCATACGCAGTATATCGTATTCTCTTTCTTTATTAAAGGCATTGCAGGACTTATCGTAGGTGGTATGACTGCAGGCTATTTGCCACCCTCTATTACAAAACCAACGGCATCCTTTGGTCGTATTTTAGTAGCCCTTATTATTGGTGCTATTTGGACAGCTTTAGGCTACTTCCTTGCGTGGTGGTTCGTTCTTGAAAGTGCGGTCGTTGCGGCTAGCAAAATTCAATACTCCTTGATTACAAGTGCCGCAGGCAATAATAGAACTATATGTACAGAAGTACGTTTAGGAGGTGTTAGTTTGATACAAGATTTATTATCTGAGGATAATGTATCCTTTCATTATCCCGCTGAGACGTGGGAGGATGTTATTCGTCATGGTGGTCAACTGATGGTTGATGCGGGTTTTACGGATCCATCTTATACAGAGGCTATGGTTGAAGTAGTTCGCGAAATGGGCCCATATATCGTATTGGCTCCAGGTCTTGCTATGCCACATGCTCGCCCAGAACATGGTGCAAAGCGTGTAGGAACGGCTTTGGTGACATTGGAAAAACCATTGAATTTTGGCAGTCCTGATAATGACCCTGTATCTGTCGCATTATTTTTATGTGCTCCCAACAAAGATGAGCATATTCAATTGTTAACAGATATTGCTACTTTATTTGAGGATGAAGAATTCTTAGATGCGGCTGTTGACTTTGAAAGTATCGATGATGTTCAAGCATTCCTGGCAGAGCATTTAGACGAGCAATAAACATTTAGAAGGAGGCAAGTATGATTTCTGTATTAACTGTATGTGGTAATGGTATTGGTTCTAGCTTGATGTTAAAAATGAAAATTGAAGAAATTTGTGCTGAAAATGGTATCGATGCACAAGTTGAATCTATCGATTTTAACGCGGCTCAAGGTCGTAAGGCAGATCTCATCGTAACTGTAAAAGAGTTGGCTGAACAATTTGACGATAAAAATGTTGCTATTGTTCGTAGCTATATTAATAAAAAGAAGATTACAGAAGATGTTCTTGAAGCATTAAAACAAGCTGCTCAATAATATGTAACAATTATATAGGAGGTAGTGCCATGGAAATGGTATTAGAGTTCTTGCGTGATGTGCTGTCTCAACCAGCACTTTTGATTGGTATTATGTCATGTATAGGCCTGATCGCCTTGAAACGTCCGTTTCATAAAATAATGACGGGCACATTAAAACCTATTCTTGGGTATTTAATGTTAGCTGCAGGTGCGGGTGTTATCGTTAGCAATCTTGACCCTTTGGGGAAAATGATTGAACATGGATTCCATATTACTGGTGTAGTGCCAAATAATGAAGCTATTGTAGCTGTTGCACAAAAGGTACTTGGCGTTGAAACAATGTCTATTCTTGTTGTAGGCTTATTGATGAACTTATGTATTGCACGTTTCACCAAGTTTAAATATGTGTTCTTAACAGGTCATCACAGCTTATTTATGGCATGCCTTATGTCTGCCGTACTTGGTACTGCAGGTTTATCTGGTATGGAACTCATACTTGTAGGTGGTTTCTTAATGGGGGCATGGTCTGCCATTTCTCCAGCTATTGGTCAAAGTTATACATCCAAAGTGACAGATGGTGATGAAATTGCCATTGGTCATTTTGGTAGTTTAGGCTACTATTTATCGGCTTGGGTTGCTAAATATGTTGGTAAAGCTGAAGATAGTACAGAAGATATTGAAATACCAGAAAAATGGGGCTTTTTACGGGACTCAACATTATCTACCGCATTGACTATGATTGTATTCTACTTAATTGCGGCTTTTGCGGCTGGTTCCGAGTTTGTAGCCATTTTATCCGGAGATATGAGCCCATATTTATACGCTGTTATGAGTGCTATGAACTTTGCTGTTGGTGTAACAATCGTATACTCTGGTGTGCGTATGATCTTAGGTGATTTAATCCCTGCATTCCAAGGCATTGCTACAAAAATTATCCCTAATGCAATTCCAGCTGTAGATTGTGCCGTATTCTTCACCTATGCTCCAACTGCAGTGGTATTAGGCTTCCTTAGCTCCTTTATTGGTGGTATTATCGGTATGCTTATCCTTGGTGCTGTAGGTGGCGTATTAATTATTCCTGGTCTTGTGCCACACTTCTTCTGTGGTGCTACAGCAGGTATTTATGGCAATGCTACTGGTGGACGTCGTGGTGCAGCAGTAGGCGCTTTCCTAAATGGTTTGGCTATTACATTCTTGCCAGCTTTGGCGTTGCCAGTTCTTGGTCAATTAGGCTTCCAAAATACAACCTTTGGTGATGCGGACTTTGCCGTAATGGGTCTAGTATTAGGTAATGCTTATGAATGGGTAGGTATGGCTGGTATCTATGGCATTGTAGCTATTGCCGCTTTAGTACTCATTGTTCCTAACTTTATTAAAACAAAGGGTAAAGTTATTAACTATGTAGAAGAGGATTAATGAAAACAACTGAGCAACATCGTAATGTAGTTGTTCGATATGTATTCCTGACTATTGGGGCCATAAGTCGGGGCGGTGAGCGTGGTGGATAACACCTTCTTAAGCCCGGCATTACAAAA
>OKCW01000110.1_pt1:2500-24737 | contig 24737 bp, 21 predicted proteins | sample 1612251 | NCBI WGS metagenome assembly OKCW01 (sample SAMN04436787, study PRJEB24849) | human gut metagenome | biome: human gut; feature: NICU; material: stool | host: Homo sapiens | place: USA: Saint Louis, MO | collected 2011-05-09 | reverse complement strand
CGTCACCTGCTTTCAGAAGAAGGTCTTGTATTAGCTGTCGCGACAGTGGATATCAAGAAAAAAGAAATCTTGGCTGGTCCAGATATTCTCTCTCGTGGATTTGTCTACATGCGAGAATCAGGAGAAATGATCAATGAAGCTCAGCGAATCTTATTCCACGCTTTAAGAGAATGTTTGAATGGACCTGACTGTTCAGAATATAAATTGAAAGAAGCGATGACTGGCGCGCTTCAGCCTTTCTTATTCGAACGTACAGAAAGACATCCAATGATTTTGCCAATGGTAATGACACCAGATGAAGAATAAATAAGAGGTTATGAAATCAGCACCTTGTCCTGAATATGAGAGAAAACAAATGAAAAACATGAGAAGCCATTTTTGTTTGTTCTTATTCCTTGATACAAGGTGGCTCTTTCATAGCCTCTTAAATTTATTTACTTTTTCATACAAAAAAATACCTGCCACAAGAGAAATTGTCTCTTGTGGCAGGTATTTTTGTTACTCGCTTTGTTCTCTCGTAAAAATTGATGTCTACCATCAATTTGATTTACAGATAAAATTAAGCTTTTACAACGTTTGCAGCTTGTGGGCCACGGTCTGATTCTTCAACGTCGAAAGTCACTGCTTGACCTTCTTCTAATGTTTTGAATCCGTCACCTTGGATAGCTGAGAAGTGAACGAATACGTCGCTTCCATCTTCACGTGAGATAAATCCAAATCCTTTTTCAGCGTTGAACCATTTTACTGTTCCGTTTTCCATAATAATATCCTCCTCGTGCCAAAAGCACTAATTTAAATTGTAACATTGCTCGTGTACGATAGAGGTGCAACAGATGTTTCAACTTCTATTCCCAAACAAAATTACAATATAATTGTACACTTGCTTCATTTTTTTTGCAAGAAAGCAACTTACTTCTCTTCCATCATTCCTTCTTCTCTCAAACTAAAATATCGTTTGCGTCCGATGATCAAGTGGTCCAATACAGTGATCCCCATCATTTCTCCACACTTTTGTATCCTTTTGGTAAAATTCATATCCTGCTGCGATGGAATAACATTACCAGAAGGATGATTATGCGCTAAAACGATCCTTGCTGCACAATAACGTACAGCATAATGGAAAATTTCTCTAGGATGAGCGACTGACTGATTCAGCGAACCGATGAACACTGTTTTTTTTAAGATCACTTGATTCTTCGTGTCCAAATAAATACAAACCAAATGTTCTTGTTTGTGATCTTTCATTTCCAGAATCAATTGCTGGGCCAATTCGTAGCTGGTACGAACCGGCGGAGCCGCTCTTTCATGATCCGTCTGAATTCGTCGACCTAATTCGATCAAGGCTTTGATTTCGATTGCTTTCACGCGTCCTATCCCTCGAATCTCTTCTAACTCATGCAAAGTAGCCTGTCGTAAAGAGGCCAGTCCTCCAAACGTTTTTAACAGATTTCCAGCAATCGACATCACACTATAAGGGTGTTGACCGGTACGCAGTAAGATTGCCAAAAGCTCCTGATCCGATAAAGCTTCAGCGCCATAAATTTCCATACGTTCCCTTGGTAAAGAGCTAGTAGGTACTTCTTTGATCAATCGTTTTCCCAAAAAAACATCTCCTTTCTATCTTATCTAAAATAAGATACGAAAAGAGATGGATTTTTATTTTAACAATGCAGGGATTTCATGTAATGAAGAAACAACCCCAGCTGTTTTTTTGATCAATTCTTGGGATGGTGGAAGCAGATCTGGTACCATGACTACCGGGATCTCAGCCGCAGAAGCTGCTAAAATACCATTTTGTGAATCTTCTAAAATCAATGTTTCTTTCTTCGCTGTACCTAGCTTCTGATTAGCTAACAAGAAAATTTCTGGGTCTGGTTTTGCTCGTTGAACATTTTCTGCAGAAACAATCGTCTCAAATCGTTCAAACAGATTGTTCTTCTTCAATAAAAGTTCAATGACTGCTCGTTGGTTACTGGAAGCGACAACTTTGGGAATCTGATGTTCTTCTAAAAAAGAGAGGAGTTCCAACACACCGGGCTTCATTTGTACCGCTCCTTGCGAAAAACGTTCAAGCGTTTCCTGGTATTAATCATCTATGAATCTTTGTACACTTGTTTTGCCAAATTCCGAGAAAATCATATGATAATTCGCCCATACTTCTTCATCTGAAATACCTAAGAATTTTAAATACAGGTCTTTATCATAAGGAAAACCCATCTTGTCTGCTACTACTTGTGTGGCTTCGTAATACACTAACTCTGTGTCGAACAGCAAACCATCCATGTCAAAAATCACTGCATTATACTTCATGATCTCCTCCTAATTGTATTAATAAATGGCGAACTTCTGAAATGAAATAAAGTGAACCGGTCACAACTAATACGTCTTCATTTGTCATCTTTTCCAATATATCTGCTAATCCGAATTGCCACAATGAAACGATTGATACTCTCTCACTTGCTAAATCTGATACTTCACTTAATTCGATGGCTTTTGGATGTTCAAAGGTCGTCAAATAAATATGGACATTTGGTACTTGCTGCAATCGTTCTAGCATTTCTCTAACATTTTTAGTTCGTAAGGCGGAAAACAAAATGTTGATTTGATATCCTTTGAATTCTTTTTTCAAATTCTCAACAAGCCGGTTCATTGCATGCGTATTATGGGCACCATCTAAAACAACTAATGGCTCGTTACTCAAACGCTCCATTCTTCCTGGCCATCGAGATTTCTTCAATCCCTTCAAAACATCTTTTTCTCGGAAAGGCAGCTTTTCCAATTGACAGTAAACAAAATACAATTCGATGGCTACTCCTGCATTTTCAGCTTGATGTTGCCCTAAAAGCGGAGTGGTTAATTGAGGGATCTTTCCTATTTCATTAAAAAATTCAAATACTTCTCCCCACATCTCATCAGGATGCAGATAGTTTATTTTATAATTTTCCCCGTATACATAAAGCGGTGCATTTTTTGCTTTAGCTGTTTGTTGGATGACAGTAAAAGCTTCTGGGGCAATATTTCCTGTTACTACTGGAACGCCTTGTTTGATGATTCCAGCTTTTTGTGCAGCGATTTCTTCAATTGTATCTCCAAGTATTTCGGTATGATCAAGTCCAATCGTTGTTATTCCCGTCAGCATTGGTACAGCTACATTGGTAGAATCCAATAAGCCGCCTAAGCCAACTTCGATAATCGCTACGTCCACTTTCTTCATCAAAAAATAATCAAATGCCATTGCTGTTAATGTCTCGAATTCAGTAATACCAGCTACTGCTTCAAATTGATCAAGTTGTTTGATCAGTGGCTGATATTTTTTTACAAGCTGGATCAAATCATTGTCTGGGATGCTTTTGCCATTGATTGCGATCCGTTCATTGAACGTTTCGATATAAGGTGAAGTAAATGTACCTACTGTCAGCCCAGCCTCTTCTAATAGGCTTCTCAAATAAGCTACAGTAGAACCTTTTCCGTTTGTTCCAGCGATATGGATCGTTTTTACTTTTCTCTCTGGATGCCCTACCACTTCTAATAAAGCTTCGACTCGGTCAAGGCCAGGACGTGAACCAAATGGTAATCGACTATGGATCCATTCTATTGCTTCTTCAATCGTCATCAACAATTCCCCCATTTCTCTTTTATTATAACAAATAGAACACATAAGAAAAATAAAAGTATGACAAAGAGAAAAGAAACAGAGAGAGGAACGATTTTATCAACTACTTTATTGACTCTTGATACATGATCCATCTCCCTCCTTCTCCTACATAATAAGAGTAGACTAAAAAAGAGATGTGACAAAATTTATGTCACATCTCCTTATGAATCGAAGCTAAGAGTGAGGCTCAAACTCTTTCCTGTAACGATGTTCAATCAGCTAGCTTTTAGTAATAGCTAGCTGATTTCACACTCTCTTTTTCTATTCTTATTGAATAGTACGCAAACTTTCGATTCGTTCTTTGACAGCCGTTTGCTTCTCTAAATAATCTTTTTCTTTTGCACGCTCTGCCTCTACTACTTCTTCCGGCGCGTTAGAAACAAAACGTTCATTAGAAAGTTTTCCTTGGACACGTTTTACTTCGCTTGTCCACTTTTCCAGTTCTTTTTCTAATCGTTTGATTTCCTCTTCGATATTGATCAATCCTGCTAACGGCAAGAAGATTTCTGCACCTGTCAGAACAGCTGACATCGCTAGATCTGGTGCAGTGATCTCACTTGATATCGTCAACTCTTCGGGATTACAGAAGCGTTCGATATAGCTTGTATTTTCAACTAAAAATTGATCGATTTTAGCATCGTTTGTTTTAATTAGCAACGTAATTGGTTTAGACAATGGTGTATTCACTTCTGAACGAATATTTCGAACGGCTCGAATCAATTCTTTCAATACTTCCATCCCTTTAGAAGCTGTTTCATCATCAAACTCTGGACGTACAACAGGATATTCTGCCACTACTAGAGAATTTCCCTGATGAGGAATATGTTCCCATATTTCTTCTGTAACGAATGGCATGATTGGATGCAATAAACGTAGGATCTGATCAAGTGTATGAACTAAGATGCTACGGGTGGTTTGTTTTGAAACAGCATCATCTCCATAAAGTACTTCTTTACTCATTTCGATGTACCAGTCACAAAAATCATCCCAGATAAAGTTATACAGTTGTCGACCTGCTTCACCAAATTCAAAACGATCAAATAGCTCAGTTACTCGTTCGATCGTTTCATTCAAACGAGTAAGGATCCACCGGTCAGCCACTGATTTTTCTCCAGATAAATCGATCTCTTCTACGGTCATTCCTTCGATATTCATGATAACGAAACGTGAAGCATTCCAGATTTTGTTGATAAAGTTCCAAGAAGCATCCATTTTTTCATAGCTGAAGCGGACATCTTGTCCTGGTGCAGAACCATTCGATAAGAACCAGCGGAGAGCATCTGCTCCATACTTTTCGATTACTTCCATCGGATCGATTCCATTACCTAATGATTTACTCATCTTCCGCCCTTGTTCGTCACGGATCAATCCATGAATCAAGACATTCTCAAATGGACGTTCGCCAGTAAATTCCAAGCTTTGGAAAATCATTCTGCTTACCCAGAAGAAAATGATGTCATAACCGGTTACTAAAGTGCTAGTAGGGAAGTATCGCTTATAATCTTCGCTTTCCGTATCTGGCCAGCCCATTGTTGAGAAAGGCCACAAAGCTGAACTAAACCAAGTGTCTAAAACATCAGGATCTTGTACCCAGTTTTCACTATCCGCTGGTGCTTCCATCCCTACATACATTTCACCTGTTTCTTTGTGATACCATGCAGGAATTTGATGTCCCCACCATAATTGTCGTGAGATTACCCAATCATGGACATTTTCCATCCAACGTAAAAACGTTTGATTGAATCTTGGAGGGAAGAATTCCACTGCTTGATCTGTTTCTTGGTTATCAATGGCTTTTTTCGCTAACGGCGCCATTTTTACAAACCATTGAGTAGACAGCCGAGGTTCAACAACGACACCTGTCCGCTCGGAATGACCCACACTGTGGATCATCGTATCGATTTTAATCAATCGACCGATTTCTTTCAGATCTTGCACGATTGCTTTACGAGCAGCAAAACGATCCATTCCAGCATATTTTCCTGCTAGTTCATTCATCGTACCATCATCATCCATAACATTTACGCGTGGAAGATCATGACGATTACCTACCTCAAAGTCGTTTGGATCATGTGCTGGAGTGATTTTTACTACACCTGTCCCGAATTCCATATCTACATATTCATCTGCAATGATTGGGATTTCTTTATTGACTAAAGGTAGAATCACTTTTTTGCCGATGAGCGCTTGATAACGCTCGTCTTCTGGATGAACAGCAATCGCCGTATCTCCCAACATCGTTTCTGGACGGGTTGTCGCAATTTCTACTACGCCTGATCCATCTGCTAGTTCATAGCTCATATGATAAAAGGCGCCTTCGATATCTTTATGAATAACTTCGATATCAGATAGAGCTGTTCGTGCTTGAGGATCCCAGTTGATGATATATTCACCACGATAAATCAAACCTTTTTCGTATAAGGTAACAAAAACTTTACGTACTGCTTCAGATAATCCATCATCTAATGTAAAACGTTCCCTACTGTAATCTAAAGATAAGCCCATTTTAGCCCACTGTTCGCGGATGTGGCTCGCATACTCTTCTTTCCATTCCCACACTTGATCGATGAACTTTTCACGACCTAGATCATAACGAGAAATCCCTTGCTCTCTAAGCTTCGCTTCTACTTTTGCTTGTGTCGCGATTCCTGCATGGTCCATACCAGGCAGCCATAAAGTATCATATCCTTGCATTCTCTTTTGACGAATCAGCATATCTTGCAAGGTCGTATCCCAAGCATGCCCTAAATGAAGTTTTCCAGTAACATTTGGGGGCGGGATCACGATTGAATAAGGTTTTGCTTTTTTATTTCCGCTCGGTTTAAACAAATCTTGTTCTAACCAATGCTGATAACGTCCAGCTTCAACTTCTTGCGGATTATATTTTGTTGATAGGTTATTTTCTTCCGTCATGCTGTTTTCCTCCTTTAAACTAAAAAACGTCCTAAAATACTTTCGTATTCTAGGACGTATGATTTACGCGGTACCACCTAAATTGCAATAATCAATCATTATTGCCTCTCAAGTGAGTTAACGATCACGACTCGTCTATCTCTACTCCATTCAAGACAGAAACTCCCAAGCTACCTTCACTGGTTGTCATTGAGAACCTTTCAGCAGATAGTTCTCTCTCTAAGAATGAATGTGCCAGTTACTCCTCTTGTTCAGCGTTATGCTTCATTCTACAATGGTTTTTTTTTTTAGTCAACAAGTGGTCGTGAAAAAACCACTTCATTTAGTACTAAAAAATTTTTGAAAGAATTACGACGAGTTCTCGCAAGATCAATAAGCCTACTCAAATTTTCCTAAGAAAAAACTTCTGAGTAATTCTCATCAAAGTAAATAAGCGTCTGCAACTCGGTTGTCAAATCAATGTATTGAACATTGACATAAGCTGGAACAGTTACTCTGTCAGGCGCAAAATTAAGTATAGCGGTTACATTTCCTTTGACAATTTCATCAATAGCAGATTGTGAATATTTACTTGGTACCGTAGAGATTGCTACTGTCACATTTTTTGTTTTGGCTATCTCCGCGAAACGATCAATCGGATAGATCATTTCTCCATCAATTACTCGATTGATCAGTGCTGGATCATTATCAAAGACGCACACGATATTTAGATTTTCATTTCTTCTAAAATTGTTGTGTTTCAATGCTTTGCCAAGATTTCCATATCCTACTAATGCGATTCGTTTTTCTTCTTTAGTATTAAGGATATTATTGAATACATCGATAAGGAAAGGGACATCATAGCCATATCCGCTTCTGCCTAGCTCGCCTAATTGCGAGAAGTCTCTGCGGATCGTTGCAGAAGGAATTTGGGTGATTTCGCTAAACTCATTTGATTTGATTCTACTTATGCCTGAGTCATCCAGCATCTTCAAGTAGCGTAAATATAAAGGTAATCTTTTCGCAGTTGCTTTTGGCAGTGTATCTGTTTTTTCTCGCATAACGACGCTCCTTGTTAATAATTTCACATATTTAGTGTAACATGTTTCTAACCCGGGAGCAAGGTTACAAGTAGGAAGGAAAAGGGTGTGAGACAAATAAAACGGTGTTCAAAAGCTTGCATCTGCGGTAATAAGCTCAACCAAACGTAAAATATGAGGAACTATTTTTGTTTGGCTGTTCTTATTACTTGATGCAGGGCAGCTTTTTCACAACCTCTGATACACGGTGTTCCAGAAGTAACTTCTTCGAAAAATAAGCCGAAATTTCACAAAAATTTGAAAAGCAATTTTCGTAAATTCCTTCTTATTTCTTGAAGCTGCCCACTTCTGTCACAACCTCGCTATTTCATGGGAAATTCTCTTTTTTATATCATTTATCAACTGTAGCTTGATCTCTAAATAAAATTTTATTTTTCAGTTAGTAAAAAAGAACCGGCTTTTCCATAACTTCTTGATAAATGGTATTCAATCAGCTAATCTTCGACATTAGTTCAAAAACGGTAAAATACATGGAGCTATTTTTTCGTTTTGTTTCTCTAATACTCTGGTCAAAACACTATTTTCATAACCTCTTATAGCAATTCTGAAAATTCTTCAGTTTTTTCATTAGACGATTCTGCTTGTATCCCTTCCATCTTCAAGCCAGCTAGTGCTCGTTGGATCATTTCATCTATTGCTAAACGCTCTTCATATTGATGGACCTTTTCCAGTTGAGGGCGTGTTTTTGGCTGTGGAGGAGCAAAAATCGTACAGCAGTCTTCAAAAGGCTGGATAGAAAGATTAAATGTATCGATCTGTTCTGCTACTTCAATGATTTCAAGTTTATCCATTGTCGCTACAGGCCGAATGATTGGCGTATTCGTTACTTCATTGATAGCTACCATACTTTGCAAAGTTTGCGAAGCCACTTGACCTAATGATTCACCATTCAAAATGACTAAACCATGACGAATACGGCGAATTTCATCGGTCAAACGCAACATCATTCGACGAGTAATTGTCATCCAATATCCTTGTGGCACTGACTTTTTGATTTCTTCTTGAATCTCGGTAAATGGCACTTCGATAAAATGGATCGTTCCCACATAAGGTGCTAGTTTGGCTGTTAGATCTTTTGCTTTTTGCAGTGCTTGTTCACTTGTATACGGCGGACTAGCAAAATGAACAGCTTCAATTTCCACTCCCCGCTTCATGGCAAAGTACCCTGCTACAGGAGAATCAATCCCCCCAGAAAGCATAAGCATTCCTTTTCCGCTTGTTCCTACGGGCAATCCTCCAGATCCCTTGATCGTTTCATACGATAGATAAGCGCCATCACGCCGAATCTCTACACGTAATGGAATATCTGGTTGACGCATTTGAACTTGGATATGCGGGAAAATATCAAAAACAGCATTACCTAATATTTGATTCAATTCATTACTTGTCAATTCAAATTGGTGATCGCTTCTTTTAGCGATAATTTTAAATGTTTCTTTCCCAGTATAAATTTCTTTCATGATGTCTTGAACAGCTTGTTTCAAAACTTCGACATCTTTTTCTACACGAATACTTGGAGAAAAATTTTGGATCCCAAATATTTTTGCTAGTTTTGGAATAACTAGCTGCCCGTCTGCGCCATTCAATAAAAGATGCATCCGGTCCCGATCAGCATGGATTTTGATTTCTGGAAAGTCTTTCAAAGCTTGTCTGACATTTTGTGCTAGTTGCATGATAAAGCTTTTTCGATTCTTTCCTTTTGTCGAAAGTTCCCCATAACGGACCATAATTTCACTGTATTTCACAAGAACACTCCTCTTTTAATTGATTGCAGAAAATTTCTTATAAAGCTGCTTGAAAATAATCATAAATTGCTCGACTTCTGCAAGCGAATTGTTTTCATCTAAGCTGATTCGAACAGCAGATGTAGCCAGATCATTTGGTACATGCATTGCGTGCAATGTACTGCTTGCCATATGTTTACGTGAGGAGCAGGCACTAGTAGTAGAAACAAATATTTGTTTTTCTTCTAAGGCATGGACGAGAACTTCGCCGCGAATTCCTTTTAGAGCAAAACATAAAATATGCGGTGCATAGTCAGTTCCTTCTGAAAAAATCGTCACTTTCTCATACGTCTTCAACGCATTGATTAGAGCTACTTTTAAGCGTTGTGTCTGCTCAGGTTTTTGTTCCTTTATCTCTAATGATAAACGTAAAGCTTTAGCCATAGCCACAATACCTGGAACATTTTCTGTCCCACTTCGCTGATTTCTTTCTTGCCCTCCACCTGTCAGTAATGGTGCTAAACGACGACCCTTTTTCCAATAAATGAAACCAGTTCCCCGTGGGCCATGGAATTTATGAGCTGAAAATGTTGCAAAATCAACTCTTTCTGTCAACCATTGCGAGAATGGTACTTTTCCAATCGCCTGAACAGCATCTACATGGAAATGAATTTTAGGAAAATCATCCAAAAGATCACTGATTTCCTGGATGGGCTGAATCGATCCTACTTCATTATTCACAGCCATAACAGAGACTAATACTGTCTCTTTTCTTATTAATTCTTTCAATTCGTCGACACGTACAAATCCGCGTTTATCCACTGGGGCGATACTTACTTCGATTCCTAATTCTTTTAATTGTTCTGCTGTCTCGCTGACGGCCGGATGTTCGACTCCTGAAATGATCATATGATTCCCATATTCTCTTTTTTCGATCATCGTTCCTTTTAATACCCAGTTATCTCCTTCTGTTCCGCCTGAAGTAAAATAGATTTCTTCTGGTTCTACATGGATCAAATCAGCGATCTGCTTTCTTGCTTGCTGCAACAACCGGTTAGCTTGATTGCCTAAATCATGCAAGCTTGATGGATTCCCAATAATCCGCTGACTGGTTTTTACATATGCATCTAAGCTTTGCGGAAAGATTGGGGTTGTTGCACTGTTATCAAAATATATCATAAGAAACCCCTCTTTTTTGAAATTCTTTTCTATTATAACGGTTGTCCAAGGTGCTTTCAAGAGCAGGTGAAATTTTCACTTGTTTCAATTTTCAAATATACAAAAAAAGACAAGAACAAGACAATAATCCGTCTTGCTCTTGCTGGTTTACTAACTTTTTTGCTTTATACTAAGTCTGGATGATTAAAATAAAAATCTTCGATGCGTTTGAAAGCACCTGGTTCTACTCGCTCTAATGCTGTACCGATTTCGTCTAATGCTTCTTGATAGTGATATTCTTTATTGAATAAATAGTAGCTTTTATCAATTGCTTCTCTCACTTCTTCGTGTGTATGACGATAACGATTTGCATATTGGAGCATTTGCTCCGTTAATGCTGCTGCATCTACTAAATCATGTGTCTTCTTATCTAATAATTCTAGATCTTCTTCACATAGAGCAACTAAACGATTGACCTCTTCCATGTTTACTCGAATTTTATTCAAGACAACACTTAGTTCTTCAATACGGTCAGTAGCAACAAAAAAGAATTCTAGGTAATCATTCGGCAAGCCAGGCAAACGTTGTTTTTCTACAAAACGTTTCAAACTGCGCAATTTGAATTCGAATGTATCGATCTTTTCTTGCGCTTCTTTTTCGCCTTTTCTCAATTCATGTAATGAGTCGTCGATCTCTACTTGTTGCTTTTCGATATCTTCTAAGACTTTGAAGACTGTTTTATAGAACGTGCGCACTTCTGAATAAGGAATTTCGTGTTGACGGATCTGTGGAATCATCTGTTCATTTTGACGTTCCATTTCTTCCACTTCGGTTTGGAAACCTCGTACACGGCCAATTTCATTGTGGTTCAATGTATAGCTTTGAGATGTGTGATCCAGCTCAATCAATAATTGACGGTTATTCTTTGTTGTATGTTTGATATACTCTGCAATCGTTGATTGGTTAGTTTTTACATATCTCTGAGCTTCCATTTCCCGTTCTAAGATATCATATAACGAATCAATCAAATCAGCTGTTTCACGGTTTTCAAATTCGACCGTTTCAACTTCTGTTTTTTCAAGATTGGCTAATGAATTTTCAATTCTTCGACTTACTTTTGCGATATCTTCAGCAAGATCTTCTTCTGGGAATACATATTGTTCTTCCATCAATTTCTCGTAAGTATCACTGATTTCTTCAAGTTGTTCAGGGAAAGTGGTATGGAGCTCCTCATACAGCGGTGGAATTTTTTTCATCAGAGCTTCCACTTCATACGTATGTTTTTCTGCTTTATCCAAAACCTCGCGGGCTTCAACAGGGTCTCCAGAAGTGTTTAAAGTCACAAACTGCGTAAATTCTTTTTCGATCACTTTGATCTGTTTTTGCAATTCAAAAAGAGCTGGTCCGTATTCATGCTCGTCTTCTCTGACTTTTTCTTTCAGCTCTTCATAGACGTCAAGTGCCTGCTGAACAGCTAGTGAGTTGCGTTCTTCCGTTTCCCGCAATTCCTTTAGACCTTCACGGATTTCCGTCACTTGTTTCTCCATTTGGTCCATTGTAGCTTCTGCTTCAACAACTGCTTTTTTTCCTTTTAAGAACCGAAAACTTTCATTGAGGTTTTCCACTTCGAAAATTTGACTTTCTAGCTCAGCGAACGAGGAAGTAGATATGTCATTCCATTTTTGACTCCATTCACGAAAGGTATTTTGGCTTTGCCCAACCAGATGCATTTTTTTAACATCATCGACTTCTTCAATCACTGGCAAGTCAAATAATTCTTCCTTGCGTTTTTCTAAGGCATCCAATCGATCTTGGTTTTTTTTCTTCATCAAGTAACTAACCAAAAAGACGACAATGGCGACTATAATGATTGCAATGACGATTCCGATGATAACATTATTTCCCATTTATGGTTCCTCCGTTTTCAGTATGCATCTTTTATGCAACAGATGGCGTTCTGCTTGGCATAAATCCAAATAATACGTCTCTCGTGCAAAAGACATCTATTCTAGATTATAGCATACTATTTTCATGCATTCACTAACTTAAACGAAAATCTTTTGTTTTTCCATCGTATAAAGATAACAAAAATAGTGAAACTCTGATCACTCTTTTTCATTTGTACACATGCCTATATCAGCGGATTTTTTCTTAGCAATCGCTTCTTGAATCTGACGTTGGATTTCTGCCGCGATTTTAGGTTCTGGAGCATATTCCATCTGCCAGTTTTCAGGTTTCAACACTTTATTTGTTACAGGGTCATAATGAGGTTTTCCATCTGGAAATAATTTCCCCATATTTGCCTGATGGACGATTTCGAATATTCGATCAGGCACTATTCCTAGTAATGAAAAAGAACCATAAGTAAAGTAAAGGATATCTGTCAGTGCATCTACTTGTTCAATCAGCGGATCACTTCCCCACTGTGTTTTACCAAGTATTTTTTCTTCTGCTTTATCTAATGCTTCGTGCAGCAGCATAACAGCTTCATGCAGTTGTTCTTTATTAGGTGAAGTAGCTGCAACAAATTCAACAAGTTCTTCTATTTTGAACGCAGCACGTGTATGAGCTTCATTTTCTGTAAAAGCCGTGGGTATCTCTGGTCTTCTTGGATCAAAAGTTTTGTGGAATGTTTCTACTTTTTGAAAAGGTGTCTCTGCTTCCATACTGATTTTTTCCTTCTTTCATTGACTAATAAATCAGACCGAAGTGTTTCAGTCCTTCGTATATCCCATCTTCTTCATTTGATTGAGTCACAAAGTCTGCAGCATGTTTTACTTCGATCTGAGCATTCCCCATGGCCACTCCAATTCCTACACCTTTCAGCATCTCGATATCATTGTAATGATCGCCAAATGCCATAATTTCTTCCATTTCAATTCCGACAGCATTTGCGAAAGCTTGGATGCCTAGTAATTTTGAACCACCTTTTGGGATGATATCTACAGTATACGTATTTGAACGCTGAAACGTACACTCGGGAAAGCGATGTTCTAACTTTTTCTGTTCTGACTCCGGACTGAGCAATATACATTGATAAATTGGTTCTTTTAATATCTCTAACGTTTCATAACGATCCTTTTGTCGGTGAGGGCTAAAAACCTGGAGGATTTTTTTCATCAGACGTACCGGGAATTTACGCGGTAAAAAGCTGACTAGTCGCTTGATAAAAATCGATTGTCCTAATAGCATCGTCGTTGATCCATCTAACCGATTTCTCGCACCAAAAACGATTTGTCGATGGTTCTCATCTGCAAATTCAACAATATGTTCCAATACTTTTTGTTCAAAAGGGTGGTCGATAATCGTGCGATCTGCAGTAAAAACCAGTTGACCATTATACACGACATACATATCTAATTCCAATTCATCAATGATTTCTTTGATCTTTACTGGGCTGCGCCCCGTTGCTACACCGCATAAAATGCCGTTTTTCCGAGCATATTCAATTGCTTGTTTTGTTGATTCCAACGCTTTTGAACGATTGGTGACCAATGTTCCGTCAATATCAAAAAAAATAGCTTTGATCATAGACTTCGCCCCTTTCTTGAATAAAATAAGCCCTTAAAACAGATCCATTTGGGTTGGATTGAGTCCATCTGGCTTGATATTTAATATTTTTTGCAATGCTAATGCATTTTCAGCCGCATCACCACCAGAATTATTATTAAAAATCACACCTACCTCTTTTGTCTTAGAATCAACTACTTTGACTTCATGTGCTAGTTCTTGCAGTTCTTTTTCTGAATAACGATATAACGTTCTTTTTTTACGCCACTCTTTATCATTTGCTTGCCATCCTTGCGCATTCCTACCATGGAATCGAAAAAGAGCAAAGTTCGGATTGGTGACAAATGGATCAAAAGGAATCGTTGTATTCAGCAACTGTGGCTCATCGATGATGGCTAAAGAAAAAGCGGCTTTAGACATAAAGTTTCTTGTACGTTCAAGAAATTCATCGCTGTACCAAGAATAATCCCGCAATTCTATAGAAACAGGATAACCCTCAAACCACTTTCTAAGTTTGCGCAAGTACTGGACATTTTCTTTAGTACATTTGAATGATGAGGGGAATTGGACTAAAAAGCAAAACATCTTTCCAGCATCTACCATCGGCGACATAACATCTAAAAAATGCGCAATCATCTCTTCTTCGGTCTGATAATAAGGCTTCCAGTCTCCTTGACCGCTGATTCCTTGATAGACTTTGACTACAAAGCGAAATGATTCAGGTACTTCATTTATCCAATTCTCAACTGAGGACTTTCGGGGAATTCCATAATAGGCAGTATCTAATTCCACTAAGGGTAGAAATCCGGCATATTCATACAGAGTGTTATTCTTTTTGCCAGTTAATTTGTCATGTTCTTTAAACGATGTTAATCCGATTCTGATCATTTTCGACCACCTTCGTAATTGTTTTCTCTTGACTGCTTTTTTATAAAAGAAACTCAACCAAATACTCCGTGCATTAAGAGGTCAAGGTCGAGTCTTCTTCGTTTAAGTAAGGGCAGCTTTTTTATAATAAGTCTGGCTATTGTTATTCTTCACTGATAGCAAAACTCTTTTATATAGTATACAATAAGATTTAACGGCTATGCAAAATTATTCGTAAGGAAGTCTGTAAAATGAAAAAAATACTTGTACTACACACCGGCGGAACGATCGCCATGAAAGAAAACATGCTCACGGGCGGTGTTAGTCCTGATGTGGCAAACCCATTATTAGATGCAGAAATCACAATCCCCAAGCATGTAGAATTATTAGTTGAAGATATCTTCAATCTTCCCTCACCACACATCATGCCTTCTCACATGTTGGTATTAAAAGAACGTATCTTGTCCGCTTATGCATCAGGTATATCCGGAGTGGTGATCACACACGGTACAGATACATTAGAAGAAACTGCTTTTTTTCTTGATACAACGATTGGCGACAAATTACCAATTGTTTTGACTGGGGCAATGCGTTCAAGTAATGAACTTGGAAGTGACGGCCTTTATAATTTTGAAAGTGCGATTCGTGTCGCAAGTTGTGAAGAAGCGCTAGATAAGGGGGTTTTGGTGGTCATGAACGATGAGATCCATTCTGCACGCTACGTGACAAAGACCCATACCACAAATGTTGCTACTTTCCGAACACCTACATTGGGTCCCATCGGCTTAGTAACTAAGAATCGAATTTTATTCTTGCAGGAACTTTTAGAAACAAAGCGACTGGACATTTCCGCTGTAGATGGGACTATCCCGATCGTTAAAGCATATGCTGGGATGCAAGGGGACTTATTGGAAGCCATCGCCCATACGAAAGTAGACGGTTTGGTAATCGAAGCTTTAGGTGCGGGGAATCTCCCTCCACAAGCCTTAGCTGCTTTGGAAAAGCTTCTTGTCCAAAAAATCCCTGTAGTACTTGTTTCTCGTTGTTTCAATGGAATAGCTGAGCCTGTTTATGATTATGAAGGCGGGGGAAAAGAACTAGAAAAAATGGGGATTATTTTCTGTAACAGTATTAATAGTCAAAAAGCACGTTTAAAACTATTGATTGCTGTAAACTATGGTTTGTCGGGTGAAGAATTGATTTCGTTTATCCAAAACTAAACAATATCTAATAGCTAAACTTAAAAAGAGAGGCTGTGACAAAAATAGCTTCTTCGAAAACTAAGTCGAAAATTTACAAAAATTTGAGAAACAATTTTCGTAAATTTCTTCTTATTTCTTGAAGCTGACCCCTTCTGTCACAACCTCTTTTTTATTTATTTTTCCATATAATATTTGCTTCACAATACAGCTGTTCCTGCATTCGGATTTCATGTTTTGTTTTGACACCATTTTCGATAGGGATTTGTTCAAAATGGCTTTCGATCTCATTCCCGTACTCTACTTCTTTATCAAATCGAATAATTACTTTTTCTGGAACATGCGTAGTCAAAAAGTCATATCCTAATACGTCAATGATCCAATTAAAATACATCGCATTATTAACATGCTGATTACTATCGATATCATAAAAACGAACACGATATGGCAACATGAAGCCCGAATCAATCTTTTCAATTTTTTCCTGACGCTTGATTTTCTTGATCTTCTCACTCTCAAAAGGAGCAATGATCTCTTCATTAACACTGCTCATTTTTCGATTCACAAAATCCATCAATACGAAAACAGATTCTATTTTGACTAATTCTTTCCCATCTTCATCATGGATCCAGAAGTTCCGATAACAGAAAAACTTATTGTACTCCATGGCTTGAGTCGTTACTGAGATTACTTCACCGACTCTAGGGAGACGATTAATCTCCATGGAATAATTCGTGATGACCCAAGTAAGTCCAAAGCTATTGACGAATTCACTGCCTCTTCCCAACTGGTCGCTTTGATCTTCAGACGTTTTGATAACTACTCCTAACATCGAAGGAAATGTCATCGTTTGGTTGATGTCACACTCATAATATGAAACTTCATGCTTTTTGGTATATTTTTTTGCCAAAAACACGCCCTCCTCTTAAAAATTTTCTAGTAATTGATCTACTTGGGAACCGTAACTTTCTCCAAACATATTCAAATGTGCCAAAAGATAATATAACTGGTAAATCGGCAGTCGGTCTTTCCATCCCTTTTCTAATGGAAATATAGTTTGATAAGCATCTAAAAATTCCGGTCGGAAACCACCGAATAACTGGCTCATTGCAATATCTTGTTCCCGATTCCCATAAGAAACAGCTGGGTCGACAAAAACTGGATGCCCTTGCTGGTCAAAGAACACATTACCACTCCACAGGTCTCCGTGCAAGAGGCGTGGAGTGATCTTTTTTGGTTCAACCGATTTCAATACACGTTCTTTAAATCGCAGATACTTTTCTTGACGCTGTACATTCCATCGATTCGTTTCTTCTGCCAAAGAAATCTGGGATTCAAGCCGATCTTTAAAGAAAAAAGTCCACCAATCTTCTTCAAAAGAATTTTTCTGAACAAGTGTACCCAAATAGTTATCTTTACGAAAACCAAATTGTGGCGCTGTTTGCTGATGGAGATTAGCTAAAGCTGCAGCAAGATCTCGTTGATCCCCTTTTCCCGGCTCGATCCATTCCATTAACAAATAAGCGCCTTCACTTGTTTCACCTAGCATATACGTATCCGGTACACGTACGAATGCTGACAGTTCTTTTAATCCGTCTACTTCTGCTTCAAAAAATCCTTTTTTTACATTCGGATGGATTTTTAAAAAATAAGCACGATGTTCGGTTTTTATACGATAGGTCTGATTAACATCGCCACCAACAACTGGAATCACTTTACCATTTAATTTCAGATCAGATAAAACAGTTTGGATATCCATGACTTTCCCCCCTACTCCCAATTTTATTCTACTTCGTCATCATATTTTTAATGATAAAAGGATTATTTCCAATCCTTATCCTTTATTTAGAATTATAGCACAGAGACCATAAAAAACAGGGAATGGACTTTAAAGATAAAAAGAGCTGGCTTAAGCCAGCTCTTTTTATCTTTACTACATACTCTTCATTGAAATACTCGTCTATGCTAAAGCACCCATTGGATCCCACGGAGATAGAACAATTGGTTCTTCATTGAACGCATTTAATTGCTCTTTCGTCAATAAATCTTTTCTTACAACGATTTGGTACGTATATTCGTCCATCCAGGCATCACTCATAACGAAGAAGCCATTCTTTCCAACTTTTTCGCCCCAGCTATTTTCGACTTTCCATTTTGTTGATTGCCCGTCTATTAAGTCAACACCGGTCAATACCATCGCATGGGTCATCAGACTTTCTCCAAAATCTAAACGTTCAGCTTTAGTCATTGTAAAATCCGTATCAAATAGATCATCCATTGAATAAGCATCTAAGGCCATGATGCCACTAGTTCTAGTAGAAGATTGACCTACATCACAACCAAACCAGACAGATTCTCCTTCTTCAAGCTGAGCAATCGCTAATTTTTTGAAAGTTTCCATATCAACATTCAGATATTTGACTTCTTTCCCGCCAACGACATTTCCTAGCATCTCTACTGTATAAGAACGATTGAATGGTTTGTCTTTTGTTGGTGCATTAATCACGCTAACATAATCATCTAATTTTACACCGATGTATTTATCATAAAAAATTTGTGGTGTCAGTCCTCGGTCAAGATGATAGTTCTTTTCTTCATCGCGGTACTCAAAATCGAATTCTTTTGGAGGTGTTCCTAATGAGATAGATAAGAAGTTATAAATGCTTTCTAGCATTTCTTCTTTCTTTTCTTCAATAGCGTCTAATGTTTCTCCTTGAGCAACCATTTTCCGTAACACTACTGCATCTTTACGTAGTAATTTGTTCAAGTAGTTATTCAAATCTCGAGAATTTGAACTATTCGCACTTTCCGGCATCACCGATTTAGGCACAACGCCATATTTTTGGAATAATGAAACGATCATATCCCATTGGCCGCCATCTTGTTGAGGAGTAGCGAGTAAGAAAGCTACTTTCCGGCTATCGATTGCCTCTTTTCCTGTTGCAATGATGTTTTCATAGAAATAATTTGCCTTTTCATATTTATCCCAGAAAAAAGTGTAATTTTGTGATAATTCAAACTCTTTTAAATGGAATTGATTCAGCATCTTATGACGGAATGTGTTCAGTGCAGCAAACATCCAGCAACGCCCCGATTGCATTTGATTAGCCACTTTCCCCGTAGCCAAATCTATAGAAAATACCGGTGTATTCTCCACATGTGCTGAAACATTTTCAGCAGAAGCGGTAATTCCGTTCTTCACAACTGCCCGCTGCAATGCCTGCTGTTTGATATTTGCTTGAAACTGTTTGTTAAATTTTGTTGTCATATCAGGCGTAATAGCTTTCATCCAATCATCCTTCCAAATCCAAGTTATACTTCGTATTTTACTCTTAAGAATTTAGAAATACAATCTCTTCTATGATGAAAATTTCAATTGAATGAGAATATACTTACAATTTCATGAATGAAAACTTCATACGGTATCGATAATTTTCAGATAAAAATGGGGATATTTCTATGAGATCATGATAATGGACTGTATAATAAAGAAAAGGCTTAGAAGAACATAATTCTACAAAATAACGTTCAAGAATGCTGAATGAATAAAATACTATAATGCAAGAAAGGAGGTTAAATAAAATGAAAAATCTGATGGCTGGCGGCTTTTTGTTTGTAGGTGGTAGCATACTTATGAATACAGAACATTTTGGAAATATTGTCCCTTTCCTTGGGGTAGCTTGCGCCTTGATTGGTGTAGGGATGCTCATTTATTTCGTATTTAGCGATGACGGGAAATATGGTTAATTGAATTGTGCGTAGAAGACTTTACTCTCTTCCAAGGAAAGCGATATACAGTATAAAAATGGAAGACTTTATTTATCGTAAAAAAAAGAAATCCAAGTGAATGGATTTCTTTTTTTAGCTGTGTAAGCTTTTATTTACTCCGGCAGTAGGACTCGAACCTACGACATCATGATTAACAGTCATGCGCTACTACCAACTGAGCTATGCCGGAATCAAGTACATGAATATAATATCAATTTCTTCTAAATAACGCAATACTTTTTTTGAATTTTTTTATTATATTATCAAAGAAACCGTTCGCATTTTTTGTTATTTTTATTTTTTCTAAAATCTGTTTTCCTATTAGAGAAACACATTTTTTCGAAAAAATTCTATTGACAAATACATTAATATTCGTTATCCTATTATTTGTATTAATGATAATGCCGCTTTAGCTCAGCTGGTAGAGCGCTTCCATGGTAAGGAAGAGGTCGCCGGTTCAAGCCCGGCAAGTGGCTTCCTTAAACAGTGCAGCATATTGGTTTAACAATGTGTCTGCGCTGTTTTTTTATTTTATGACATAAGAAATGAATGTTTATATTTTAATAGTACAAAGAAAGTCTATATGATAACTATAAAAAGGAGAGCAATATGAAAATTGTTTTTTTGCATGGTCTAGGCCAAGACGAACAATCATGGAAAGATGTAATCTCTTATCTACCCAATAGTTATTCTTGCAAAAGTCTTTCATTGTTCAATCATTTAAACAGCACAGACACTGCTACTTTAGACGACTTAACCAAATACATCGAAGTACAATTGAATCAGATAAAGGAACCTTTTATTTTATGTGGATTATCTTTAGGCGCTGTTATTGCTTTAAACTATCTTGCAACTCCTTCTCCATATTTAAAAAAGGTTGTTTTAGTCGTTCCACAATTTGAGTCTCCTAATCGCTTATTGCTTACTTTCCAGAATATTTATTTTTACTGCGTACCTTCTAAGATATTTGAAAAATTAGGTCTATCTAAAAAACAAACCCTTACCCTACTTCGTTCACTTGAAACATTAGACTGCAAAAAACAGCTTCGTACATCACGACTTCCTAAATTGATTTTATGCGGTACCAAAGATCATGCGAATAAACCAGCAGCAAAACGTTTATATAAACTTTCAACGAATGGCCGGCTACTCTTTATTAAAAACGGAAAACATGAATTGAATAGAGAAAAGCCAGAAATAATGGCACAAGCTATGCGATCTTTTATCGAAAATAGTTAATTTAAAAAAAGACGACAAAATGTGTCGTCTTTTTTATTTACCATGGTAAGAATGTTGTCTTGTTTTTTCAATACAGCTTGATTGAGACTAGTTTTATGGATCATGGATCAATGAAGAGAAAGTTATTGTTTTATTCCAGAGAATTTTTCTGGTCGTAAATCTACTAATTGAACATGACTGTCTAAAGAACCACTTGGGCTTTCAAGAGTAAATACACCTAGACGTGGATCTAAAGAAAGGGTCATATGTTCATCCATGTACATTTTTGAATAATCTTTTATATAAACATCCCCAATATCACTATCTAATTGGAGTTTATAATCATTTTTTCTCTGTTCTTTATCAAGAAGAAGTAAACGAAAACTAGTATCTAAAGAGCAAACACCCATTTTAGAATATTCCCCAACGCCATCATCTAAATCCAATATAACTGTTGCGCCTTCATCAATATATTTTTGTAATCTTTCTTGTGCTTGTTCCGTAATTTTAAGATACATAACTAATACGCCCTCTTTCTTTTTCTTACAAAAGCATGCTAGCATATATTAATAAAATTATCTAAAGTCCTGCTCGAAACAAAAAGATGTAAGAAATATCTTATGATATTTCTTACATCTACTTTTACTCCGGCAGTAGGACTCGAACCTACGACATCATGATTAACAGTCATGCGCTACTACCAACTGAGCTATGCCGGAATAACATCAGCGTGGCGACGTCCTACTCTCACAAGGGGCAACCCCTCACTACAATCGGCGCTAAGAAGCTTAACTTCTGTGTTCGGCATGGTTACAGGTGTATCCTTCTCGCTATCGCCACCACACTGTGGTGTTATCTTTTATTGAGTAAATTTTGTTCACTCAAAACTGGATTTGAAGTCACATAAGTTTTTTTCCGAGTTCTTTTCTTTTAACCTATTGGTTAAGTCCTCGATCGATTAGTATCAGTCCGCTCCATACATCACTGTACTTCCACTCCTGACCTATCTACCTGATCATCTCTCAGGGATCTTACTTTCTTAAAGAAATGGGAAATCTCATCTTGAGGTGGGCTTCACACTTAGATGCTTTCAGCGTTTATCCCTTCCCTACATAGCTACCCAGCAATGCCCTTGGCAGAACAACT
>OKCW01000094.1_pt1 | contig 29497 bp, 20 predicted proteins | sample 1612251 | NCBI WGS metagenome assembly OKCW01 (sample SAMN04436787, study PRJEB24849) | human gut metagenome | biome: human gut; feature: NICU; material: stool | host: Homo sapiens | place: USA: Saint Louis, MO | collected 2011-05-09 | reverse complement strand
TATAAAAATAAAACTATAATAAATACGTATTGTATAGTAGATAGTAAAAAATGAATGCTAACGATGAGCAAAAAACACTTGTTTACTTATTGAATTATAGATGATTAGGAGGCAATCTATTGAATAAAAAATATTCTGCTGGTCTAGTTTCTAAACGCTTTTGGTTTTCAGAGTTCAAGTTATATATTCAATTACGACTAGAAGGATATACAGATATAGAAATTAAAGAGAAAAATGAACATGAAAATATTTTTTTGGCAGTGAGCAGTAACCGTCAAAAAGAAATCTATCAGAACGTGAAAAGGAGAGTTAGTCAACTGGATGAAGCTGGATTGCAACTTTTCAATCAGTTAAATATAGATAATCAAAAGTTAGTGAATTTGATTTCCATCCTTATGATTGATGATCTTTTTAGTGAATTTATGACTGAGGTATATGCTGAAAATCTACGTAAAGGAAATTTGCAATTAACACCAGTTGATTACCGTTCTTTTTTTACAGAGAAGCGGAGAAGTTCAGAAGATATTTCAAAATGGAAAGATTATACGATTAAACGGCTTATTGCCGCTTATCAAACGAATCTAATTGAAACAGGATTAGTCAGAGGGGAAAAAGAATACGGACGAATGACCCCGATATTATTAGATAAACGATTGATTCAATGGTTAGTTGACAAGAATCGTAAAGATATTGTACTAGCATTGGGAGGAATTTTATAATGTCATTATCGATTCAAGAGCATTTGGAAAAGCTGGGCGAAGTAATCCAAAAAGAAGATTTTTTATTGAATCGTGGTTTAGGTAATGAAGTAGGCTATTATATCTTTGACTACGATCCGAAAGACGAGTTAATTGTAAGAGATTATATTAATGATATATCTGGAACATCTGTTGGTGATAATTATGAAGTGAAAGTTTATAATCTCTATGTGATTATGTTAGAGTATCTAGAAAAACGCGGTTTCACTGAAAAAGCGATTAAGATGGAAGAACGACGTGGTTTACAAAAATTAGTGGAAAGCATTGGTCGTTTATTGAAAATGGATTTACCTGAGGAAGAAAATGTATTTTTTGAATATGTGGATGCCCATACACCAGAAAAATCAGTTGTGTTCCTGACAGGAATTGGCGAATTATATCCATTAATTAGAGCGCACTCTATTTTAAATAAAATGCATCAGGTATTTGATCGCGTACCAGTTGTGATGATGTATCCAGGGGAATATGATGAATTAAGTTTGACAATTCTTAATACCAATAAAGATGATAATTATTATCGAGCATTTAGAATTTAGTTGGGATGGAAGGTAGGAGATTAAATGCTAATTAAAGATATTTTTGCAAAACCAATTGACCGAAATATTCAAGGAGTTATTAAGGTCGGTCAAGCAAAGGATGAAAATGTTCAACAAGAATTAGAAGAATACGTGGTTACGAAAGAACTACAAAAACACTTTAAAACAATTTTTGATGCCTACCAACGGAGTATCAATACACCAACAGATAAAATGGGTGTTTGGATTCAGGGGTTCTTTGGTTCAGGTAAATCTCATTTCTTAAAAATTATTTCTTACTTACTCGCAAATCGAGAAATAAATGACAAGAAAGCCATTGATTACTTCAAAGAAGATGGGAAAATCAAAGATCCACTGACTTTGGCAACGATGGAACGGTGCTCACAAATAAATACAGATGTTATTCTGTTTAATATTGATTCAAAAAGTGATGCAGGTGGTAAAAAAGACAAAAACGGAATCGTGAATGTTTTTTTAAAGGTATTTAACGAAATGCAAGGATTAAGCACGATTCCACATCTAGCAGATTTTGAACGTCGGTTAATTAAAGAAGAAAAGTTTGATGCATTCAAAGCTGCTTTTGAAGAGATTAATGGGGCAAAATGGCAAGAAGAGCGCCATGAGTTTGATTGGATCCAAGATGATATCAAAGAAGCGGCACTTAAAATCGATTTTATGAGTGAAGCCGCTATTGATAATTTTTTAGAAAAAGCATCAGGAAATTATTTAATAAGCATTGATGACTTTGCAAATCTAGTTAAAAGCTATCTTGATTCCAAAGAAGCAGACCATCATATTGCCTTTCTAGTCGATGAGGTTGGACAATATATCGGCGGTAATCGTGAGTTGACTTTGCAGTTACAAACCGTTGTGGAAGATTTGGGTCGAATTTGTGAAGGTAAGGCTTGGGTATTAGTGACAAGTCAGGAAGCGATTGATCACGTAACAAACTTTGATAACAATTCTGATAATGATTTTTCTAAAATCAAGGATCGTTTTGCCACAACTGTGAGTTTATCTTCAGCAAATGCCGATGAAGTAATTAAAGAACGTATTTTGAAGAAAAAAGAGTTTGCCAATGATTCTTTAGCCTTACAATTTGAAACTGTTCAAACAGAATTGAAAAATAAATTACTCTTTGTTGATAGTCCTGAATTAAAGCTCTTCCAAGATGCTGAAAATTACGCAGAAGTTTATCCTTTTATTCCCTATCAATTCAATTTATTGGGGCAAATTCTAACCGAGATTCGTAATCACAGCTATCAAGGATCAAACTTATCGTCTGGTGAACGTTCATTACTAGCAATGTTTAAAGAAGCCGCTGAACGAAATAAGGAAAATGATACAACCAGTTTGGTTTCTTTAGATCAGTTTTATTACTCGTTAGAACGTTGGATTGATACAGCAATTAGCCGAGTGATTACACAAGCTACAAATAATTCTCACATTCAAAGGCCAACTGATATAGATGACTTTAACGTGAATGTCTTACGAATTTTATTCATGATTAAATATGTTGATCAAGCCATCAAACCAAATGTTGAAAATATTACGAGCTTGATGATAAGAAATATCAACGAAGACCGCCTAGAAACTAAAAAACGAGTAGAAGAAGCATTGGACCTTTTAATTAAGGAAAACTTTGTGCGGAAGAACTTAGATAGTTATATTTTCCAAACTGATGAAGAACAGGAAATTACTCGTGAGATTAAAAATCAAAATATTACAGATAGTGATTTGATCGTAGAACTATCTAAACGAATTTTTGACGGCGTTCTAGACCGAAATAGTTTTGCCTATGAAAAATTAGGCATGTCAGGTGGAAATAAATTTAAAAACCGGTATACATTTACTTATGCACAAGTGTTAGACCAACGTCCATATAAGCAAGCTGGAAATGCTGAAATGACAGTTAATTTTATTTCACCATACTCTGATTTAGCAGGTCAAGAGGCAGAACTCGCGCTTAAGAGTTCCCGTAACTTATTATTCGTAGAATTGCCATCAGATAAAGAATTTAAAGATGATTTAGCAATGTATGCTAGAATGAATCTTTATTTAACAACGACTTATTCGAGTGTAGTAAAGAACTTTGACGCGATTCGTTCGGAAAAATCTGGTGAATTACAGGAACTAAGTGCAAGTATCAACGATCAATTAAATGAACTGTTGAAATCTGCAAAATTTTTCTATAACGGGGCAGAGATTCAACTGACAGGCTCCGACTTTAAAGCAAAATTCCAATCAGCACTTCAGAAAATGGCTGAAGAAGTATACCATAAATTAAACCAAATTGATGCGCCTAAAGAAAAAGAAGATATCTTATATTTAGTGAAAGAAAGCAAAAATGAAATCATTGAAGATTCATCAAATGAGCAAGCAGTTCAGGAAATTTTCAATTTTATCAATGATCAAAAGAGAAATCACCTAACGATTACGATGAAAACAATTCGTGATCGTTTTGAAACTAAACAACCGTATGGATTCACAGAGCTTGATGTGGAATGGTGCATCGCTAAACTTTTCATGTCTGGTAAAATTGATTTACTTTATAACAATGTACGAATTTCACGGATGGATGATCCAAATAGTATTGTAATGATTATTCAAAAACGACGAGAAAGTGAAAAGATAAAAATTGAACCAAGCGCGGTGATTTCGCCAAAAGCAAAAAAATTGGTTGACGAAATCGGTAGAGAACTGTTTCAAAGTCGTAATATTGTTGATGAAAATAACAATGAACATACAATGGAAAATTTCAAGAAACATTTAAAAGGTCAATTAGACAATTTACGCTCTTATTTTGATTTACAAAACACTTATACCTACCCTAGTGCTTATGAATATGAGCAAATAAAAAAATATCTTGAAGTAATTGTTCAAACGTCAGATGTTGAAGACTTTTTTTATACAATCAAAAAATATCGCGATGAATTATTCGACTGGGCTGAAACATATGATAAAATTAAAAATTTCCACAAGCAAAATAGTACTCAGAAAAAAATCTGGGAGAATGCACAAGATAAAATTAGATTAATCGAAAAAAGTCGGCGTCAAACTTCTAGCCAAGAAATTGATCAATTGATTCATGAGATGAAAACCATTTTGAAAAAGGCTGATCCTTATTCAGATATGATGAAACTAAATGAGTTGATTCAAGAATTTATCGAACAATATAACCAACTGTTAGAGTTGGAAAGTCAGGAAATATTAAATAAGCTAACGGAAGAAAAACAAGCAACATTTAAATTATTAGAAGGAAAAGATTTTAAAGATCAATTTGTACCAATAGTTGACCAAGAATTCCAAGAACTGAAAGCAAAAATTGAACAAGCGAATACTATAGATGATCTTGTTTTCTTATCATTAAACGTAGCAGAACAGTATTCGATCTTTAATCAACGTTTCGATAAAGAAGAAAATCGCAGACGTCAAGAAGAACAAGCACGTAAACAAATTGAAGCAGCAAACTTGATTCGTGAAACTGAAAAAGATGAAATAGACTCTGCAGCAGAAGCTGAAGAAATAGCGATAGTAAAACCTACTATTCGACAGAAAACAGTACCAATGAGAACACTTAACGTTCATGTTAAAACTATTAAGTCAGCAGCAGATATTGATGAGTTAACAGCTGAAATTAATCAAAAACTGAAGGAACAACTTCAAGAAAATACAGAAATCACGATTCAATTCTAGTGAAAAGACAGGCATAAAAAGGTGCCTGTCTTTTCAAAGGTTACATATAGAAGGGAAAGAAAAATGGATAAGAAAGCGATAAAGAATTTCGCGGTCAATGCCCGTAGAAAATTAATTGATGAAGTAATGACTAAAGCAAAACGTTTAGGAATTGATGAATCAAAAATTGAAGATGTGAAGAAAATTGATAGCAATTTACAAGAAATCGAAAAATCAGGAATAAGAATTCAAGGAAAAGAAATAGCGCAAAGAAACAAATTGATTGCAGAACTAAAACAACGTGCTTCTGTCACTTCTTATTCAGAAGCTTTTCAAGAGTTAATCGAAGAGGTTGCTTATACGTGGTTTAACCGATTGATTGCCATTCGGTTTATGGAGGTAAATGATTATTTACCTGACACGTATCGTGTATTATCTAGTGAAATAAGTGGGAAAATTGAGCCAGATATTATTACAGATATTTATGATGCCGATATCTTTGAAGAATTATCTAGTAATGAACAGCAACAAGTCAGAACTTGGAAAACAGATAATTCAGCAGAAGCAATGGACAAGCTGTATCAATTGATTTTTATAAAAATCTGTAATCAATTGAATGATTACTTACCTGAGCTATTTGAAGAAGTAGAAGATTATACAGAACTTTTGTTTACAGCTTCTTATATTAAAAAAGATGGCGTAATCGCTGATCTTTTAAGTATTCCAGAGGATGATTTCAATGTTCAAGCTGGTGGACAGGTAGAGATTATTGGGTGGTTGTATCAGTACTATAATAGTGAGCCGAAAGATCAGGTATTTGCACGACCTAAATCACAAAAAGTCCGCAAACAAGATATTCCGGCGGCTACTCAATTATTTACGCCAGATTGGATCGTTCGATATATGGTCGAAAATTCTTTAGGACGTTTTTACATTGAAAAATTACTTGGTAAAGGTGACTCACGAACGGAAAAAGAAATCGCTCAAAGTTTTAATTGGGAGTATTACTTAGAAGCCGCTGAACAACCTGAAAATGTTGTTATTCAATTAAAGCAGGAACAACAAGAGAAAGCAGATTATGCGATAGAGAATATTCATTTTATTGATCCTTCTATGGGTAGTGGACATATTTTAGTGTATGCATTCGAAGTCTTTATGCAACTCTATGAAAATGAAGGATACTCTACTAGGGAAGCAGCAAGTTTAATCTTAGAAAAAAACCTATTTGGATTAGATATTGATCAACGGGCGAAACAATTAGCCTATTTTGCTTTGATGATGAAAGGTCGAGAGTATAATCGACAAATATTAAAGAAACAAATCAAACCAAATGTGTTTGATGTACCTGAGTCTAAAGAATTACAACAAGATCAAGATTTTTTTAATGAACTTAAAACATCTATCAATGATGCTGAACAATATGAAAACTTGATTCAAATCATTCAGTATTTCACTCACGGGAAAGATTATGGATCATTAATTAAAATTCAAGAAAACTTTGAATATGAGCAGTTGATAGAGATAGTGCAGCGATTTGGAGAGAAACAAACTGAGGGATTATTTGTTGAGGAATTTAAACAAAAAGTAAACCAGCTGATAAACTTGATTACAGTGGCTAAGATACTATCGAACAAATACGAGATTGTTGTAACCAATCCACCTTATATGGGCAGTAGTGGTATGGATAAAGCATTATCTGATTTTGTTAAGAAACAGTACCCAAATAGTAAGAGTGATCTATTTGCGGTGTTTATTGAACAGTGTGATTTTTTAGCTTCCCAAAATGGCTATTGTGGAATGATTACACAACAATCATGGATGTTCTTATCTAGCTTTGAAAAATTACGTATTAAATTAATTGAATATACTACCATCATCAATATGGCCAATTTGGGAGCACGAGCTTTTGAAGAAATAGGCGGAGAGGTGGTACAAACAACAACATTTATTTTAAATAAAGCACAAAAAGAAAAATATAGAGGTAATTATATTCGTTTAGTAGACTTCAAATCTCAAGTTGCTAAACAGGAAGCATACAAAAATGCGATTGATTCTGAAGTCTCTGAAATCAAATTTGTTTTAGGGCAGAACAACTTCAAAAAAATTCCTGGAATGCCAATTGCTTATAACCTAACAAAAAAATCATTTGATGCGTATTCAGGTGGGAAACCATTAGGTCAGTTAGCAAAACCAAGAAAAGGAAATTCAACGTCTGATAACCAGCGCTTTTTAAGATTATGGTTTGAAGTGGAAAAAGACAAATTAAACATAGGCAATGGGCAGATAGATGTTGAGGATAGTAAAAAGAGGAGATGGTATCCTTACAATAAGGGTGGGGGATTTAGAAAATGGTACGGGTTGAATGAATATGTTATTGATTGGTATAATGATGCTTATGAAATTAGAAATATTAAGACAGCTGTAATTGCTAATTATGATTACTTTATGAAGCCAGGATTAACTTGGTCGACGGTAAGCAGTAAAAAATTCAGTTTAAGAAGATTTGGGAAGGGATTCATTTTCGATAATGGAGGGTGTTGCATTTTTGACTTAGGAGAAAATGAGAATTATCTTTTAGGATTACTAAATTCTAATGTTTTTATCCATTTATTCGGTGAATTGAACCCTACGCTGAATTTTCAATCTGGGGAAGTTGCCAAATTTCCAGTTTTAATAAACAGTAATTATAAGAAAAAAATAGATGAGATAGTTGATGAAAATGTAAAACTTTCTAAAGAAGACTGGGACTCAAATGAAATATCGTGGGATTTTAAGAGAATTGATTTGCTTAAGAATAATAGTGATAGTTTAAATATAAAAGATGCTGTTGAAAAAAGTATTGTTGAACAAATATTAAAAAGGGAAAAAATGCACGATAATGAAATAGTTCTAAATAGTATATATTCTAAAATATATAAACTGGAGCAAGAAGTTAATAAAGAGGTGTTATCAACAGATATAAGCTATACCGTTTCAAAAAAAGAAGAATTAATTCGAAACCTTATTTCCTATTCTGTTGGAATCATATTTGCACGCTACTCTCTAGACGAAGATGGCCTTATTTATGCTGGTGGTGAATGGGATCCTTCTCGTTATCAAAAATTTAAACCTGATGCTGATAATGTTTTACTCATCACCGATGATGAGTATTTCAAGGATAGCCAAATTGACATTGTCAATCGTTTCATTGATTTCGTTGAGGTGACTTTTGGTGAAGATACTCTAGAAGAAAACTTACAATTCATTGCTGACACTTTAGGTGGCAAAGGGACAAGTCGAGAAATTATTCGTCGTTACTTCGTAAAAGATTTTTACAAAGACCATTTAAAAACATACTCCAATCGACCAATTTATTGGCAATTGGACTCAGGAAAACAAAATGGCTTTAAAGCGTTAATGTACTTGCATCGCTATACACCAGATCAATTAGGAAAAGTACGTACTGAATACCTACACGAACTACAAAAAGCGTATGACAATCGAATCGAATTACGTCAGCAACAAATTTCAACAAGTGATAACCCAAAAGAAAGAAATGCAATGACAAAAGAAATTGCAAAGATTCAGAAGCAATTAAAAGAAGTTCGTGAGTATGACGAGAAGTTGGGTCACTTAGCATTAAAACGAATTGAATTAGACTTAGATGATGGTGTGATTGTCAACTATGATAAGTTGCAGCGTGATCCTAAAACCGGCGAGAAATTCCAAATTTTGGCAAAAGGGGTCAAAGAACCAAAAAAATAGTTATCTAAGAAAGTTGTTTTCTAACAACTTTCTTTTTTATTCTTAAATTGCGTGCGAAATTATCCAAATTATGTCAATATAAGGGGTATAGAAAGAGAACGATTAGGTGAGATTGATGACAGATATAAATACGCAACAAATTGAAGAAAAATTAAATCAACGTTTTCCTAATTATGGACGTAGGAAAATCATTTTTTGGTTTGATTCAAATCAGGATTTTCTTGAAGAAATTGACTCATTGGTCATTCAAAATGCAAAAATCTATCAATTAGAAAATAATGCTCAGTTTAAAACTAAGCGGTTATTGGAATATGAAGATCCCGAATCAAATTATTTAATCTATGTGCCATTTCCTCGTTGGGATGATAAAGATGATGATAATCATTTATTAAGTATATTGAAATATTCAGAGGAATTTAGTGCAGACCGCTTAGCGATTATCATGAATGAATTGGCTATTCCACTTAGATTTCATCAGACAGTTAAACAGTATCGTAATTTCTTTAATGCAAAGGATCGCATGAGAAGTTTTGGTGAATTTAGTACGCATATGACAATTAATAAATCGGAAACGATTGAATTAATGATGATGGCTGTTTTGTTGAAATCGAAAAGTATTCGATTAAATGACTTACTGCGTGTAGTTCTAAAAAGCTTTACAGAAAGCAGGGAGAATCCTTTAAGGGAACTTGATAAGTATCAGTTAACAGCTAAATTTTGGGAATTTATTCAAATAAAATTTGGCTTTACGGATAGCCAGCCAACATTGGAAAAGCTGACGATGTGTCTTTATTTGAACTATTTTTATTATCAAATTGATCAAGAGATGCCGAAGAAGTTCAAAGGATTTGAAATACTACATTTGAAAGCAAACATTATTACTTTCATGGATCAGTTTATGAATGATACACGTTACGTGGAAAGCTTTGAACAGCTATCTAAAAAAGTATATCAGACTATTGATGGTGATGGATTATTAGACAGTATAGAAATTGATGATCTAATTGAAGCAGACGTGTTTTCTGAGATTCATGCAAAAATATTAATGTTTTATGCAGAACGATTAAAGGCTTCTGACACTACAACGAAAATTGCAGGACAAACAATTTTTGATAGTTTAAAGCAGCGCGAAAAAATGCATTTCGCATCGGATTATATTTACGAGTATCAATTATTGAAACATGCTTATTATCTTGTGGATAAAAACAGATTATGCTTGCCGATGAACATGGATAATTTGCTAACTCAATATGAGAAGGAAATGTATTGGATTGATACGCATTATCGGAAATTTATTTGGAATAGTGATCATATAGAAGAAAAGCAAAAATATGACCAATTGTATCGATTAGTTGAAGCAAATTATTCGAAGTTTCTTGATCAATCAGGACAAATTTGGAATCAAACTTTTGAATTTAAGAATCGTCCGTCCATTCGGAAATTTTATAATCAAGCCGTAATGAAACGCTCTGTTAAAACTGTAGTTATTATTTCAGATGCTTTTCGATATGAGTTAGGGATGAATTTAGAACGTAAGTTAGTTAGAGAAAAGAAGTATTCAACAAATATGGCTAGCTTTCTTTCTGTATTACCTTCAGTTACTGAATTCGGTAAAGCCGCCTTATTACCAAACAATCAACTAACTTACAATGAAGGAACAGAAGTACTGGTTGATGGGAAAAAAACGAATGGTTTATCCAATCGAAATGCGATTCTCCAGCAACGAGATGCAAATGCTGTAGCTTTAAATTATGATAATGTGGTTAAGATGAATAAGGCTGAGGTACGAGAAGTATTTAATGGCAAATCAGTCATTTATATTTATCACGATCAAGTGGATAGAACAGGTGATCACTCGAATGAAAATCGAGTTTTTGATGCCTGTGATTTAGCGATAAGCGAAATTTCCCGACTTATTAATCGCTTGCATAATGATGGAAGTATCTATCGTTTTATAGTTACGGCTGATCATGGATTTATTTATAAAAGAAGCCACGTTGAAGAAGTAGATAAGATTGAAAATCCATCTAGAAATGAAAAAGATCGTGTAGAACGTCGTTTTATTCTTAGTGAAGAAGAATACGAAATAATTGGTACGAAAAATTACTCTTTGGGAGATTCTTTAGGAAATGATGACACTAGAAACATTTGCGTCCCGGTTACTTCAAGTATTTTTAAGAAAGCTGGCGGGGGACAAAACTACGTTCATGGAGGGTCATCTATTCAAGAAATGCTAGTCCCTGTTCTAGAAATTACGGTAGCCAAAGGTAGCAATGCAAAGGAACCAGTAGCAATTGAATTAATGACTAGCAACCGCAGAATTACAGGATTATCAACCACGTTAGAATTCTATCAAAAAAATGCAATTAGTGATGTTTATGACCCCGCATCTTTCTGGCTTTATTTTGAAGATGAACATGGTGAACGTATCTCAAATGAAGAAATCTATGTTGCGGATTCAAAAGCAGAAGATGCAAATCAGCGGTTTACTAAATTTGTTTTTGAATTTGTAAATCGTCGATATAAAGTTGAAGATACTTATTATTTAGTGATAAAAAATCAAAAAAATGATTTGACCGAGCGAATTAAATTCATTATAGATAATCCTTTTGCAGAATCATTTGATTTTGATATATAAACACGAGGTATCCACAATTTTTTGTGGATACTTTTTCTTTTGTATTATCAAGCCTACTGGTTAAGTATGATATACTTTAATTGCTATTATAATGACTGAATACATGGAGGAATTCTAGTGGAACAACAGGAAATTTTAAAGTTATCTGAATTCTTTCCCGGAAAGATTGTCAGAAAAGATTTAACAAAGAAAATTAAAGAAGGTGCGAATGTACCTGTTTATGTATTGGAATATTTACTTGGTATGTATGCTTCGTCATTGGATGAAACATTGGTTGAAAAAGGTGTAGAAAATGTTAAAAATATACTTGCTCGAAACTATGTGCGTCCTGATGAAGCAGAAAAAGTAAAAGCTAAAATTCGTGAATTGGGTGGCTATACAGTTATTGATAAAGTAACTGTACATTTAAATGAAAAGAAAGATTGCTATGAAGCAGAATTCTCTAACCTCGGATTAAAAAATGTTCAAATTAGTGAAGAATATCCGAAAAAATTTGATCGATTATTAGGTGGGGGAATCTGGTGTATTGTTTCGATGGAATATTGGTATGACGAGAATGATCGTTGGAATAGCCCTTTTATTGCAAAAAAGGTTGATCCAATCCAAATGCCTGGTTTAGATATTGAGGCTTACAAGATGGCTCGCAAAGAGTTTACTACAGATGAATGGATTGACTTACTTCTACGGTCCATTGGTATGGAACCTACACAATTTAATAAAAGGGTAAAATGGCTTCATTTAGCAAGACTTATTCCATTAATTGAAAATAATTTTAATCTCTGTGAACTAGGACCACGTGGTACAGGTAAATCGCATGTATATAAAGAAATTTCACCAAACTCAATCCTTGTTTCAGGTGGACAAACAACAGTAGCAAACCTTTTCTATAATATGGCTAGTCGTACAATGGGACTTGTAGGTATGTGGGACTGTGTTGCTTTTGACGAAGTTGCTGGGATTAAATTTAAGGATAATGATGGCGTTCAAATCATGAAAGATTACATGGCTTCAGGATCTTTTGCTAGAGGCAAAGAAGAAAAGAATGCTTCAGCATCAATGGCTTTTGTAGGAAATATTAATCAAAGCGTTGATGTAATATTGAAAACTTCGAATTTATTTGAGCCATTTCCGGAGGTTATGGGGACGGATTCAGCCTTTTTGGATCGGATGCATTGTTATTTACCAGGTTGGGAAATTCCTAAATATCGACCAGACTTTTTTACAAATGACTATGGCTTCATTACAGATTATTTTTCTGAAGTCATGCGTGAGCTTCGAAAAGTTAGTTTTGGGGATAGTTTTGATAAATATTTCAAACTTGGTTCTCAATTAAATCAGCGGGATACTATTGCAGTTCGTCGGATTGTATCTGGGATGATGAAACTGTTGTATCCTGATGGTAGATTTGAAAAAAGTGATGTTGAAGAAATACTAAGATTTGCTCTTGAAATGCGTCGTCGTGTAAAAGAACAATTAAAGAAAATTGGTGGAATGGAATTTTATGATGTCAATTTTTCATACATTGATTTAGAAGAAGAGCGAGAAGAGTATGTTTCTGTTCCTGAACAAGGTGGAGGAACTTTGATTCCAGAAGGGTTAGGAAAGCCAGGGCATTTGTACACGGTATCTTATGGCAAAACTGGGCAATTAGGTACCTATAAATTGGAAACGCAAATGACTTCGGGAAATGGTAAGTTTGAACGTACTGGGATCAATTCAGATGCTGGAGCAAGAGAAGCGATGGATTCGGCATACCGATATTTAAGAGCTAATTATGGAAGTGTTAGTCAGTCTATTAGTTTGACGACAAAAGACTTTGTCGTACATGTCCAAGATATGAATGGCATTGGTATGACAAAAACATTATCGTTACCAACTATAATAGCTTTATGTTCAGTTTCCTTAAACAAACCTGTATTACCAAGTTTAGTTATTTTAGGTGATATTACAATTGGTGGATCTATGATTAAGGTAGATAATTTAGCTAACTGTTTACAAGTAGCAAAAGATGCCGGAGCGAAAAAAGTACTTGTACCTATGATAAGCGCTGCTGATATTGGAACTGTACCCCCAGAATTAATGGGTACCTTTAATTTGATTTTTTATCAAACGCCGGAAGATGCTGTCTTTAAAGCCCTTGGGGTGGAATAGACAACTTTTCCATTTGCTGGTTTGACTACGTACCAATCTATATTACTTACTAGATTAGTCGTTAATCTATTCGGATCGAATGGGCAAAATATTTTTGTGTATGTCCGTCCTTGATCATGATTCCAAAAAGAATCATTGGGGGCTGTGGCGTAAATATTATACTATAAGCCAGAAATACCTATATTTAGTTATTTCTGGATTTTTTGATAGAAAAATAACAGAAGAATAATACAAATAGCCTAATACTAGAATAGTTAGTCATTTTTTTTACCTATCATTCTGAACTTTTTTATTTAGGAACTTTCATCTCAAAGCTTTTTCAATTAATTTGTACCCCTGTTTTTTGGATAAGATCATGTGCATTGATTTTTTCTATCTCTACGTTCATCTCCTACTTAATGCCTATCTGGCTCCTGAGGGGTTCTTTTTAAGGCGTCGTCATAGTCTTGGCTGAGGATTTCTTGGTAATCTGAGGGAATGGCTTCCCAAGAGAGCAGGCGAACGTTCATGACGTGTTTTCCTTTGTGTTTGATTACAGCATGATTCTTACCTTTTTCTACCTCTCCAGCGTGAAAAGACAGCCATGTACCATGACCAAAGATATCATTACATACCCAATGTTCGATGGAATTGTCCACGTATCCTACAGGGAGTATGGCATAGCCGATTTGTGGTTTCAAAAAAGGATTGAATCGATCAATCGTTTCATTTTTGTATTGATAATTGATAAGAAAAAGATAGACCAAACAAAAGACGAGCAGAAAGAAAGATAGTGTCTTTTTGAGTGAGAAGGGTTGTTTTGATGAATAAGATTTCTTGATAACAAGAGGTTCATCCGGCAATGTTGGTTCTATTGATTCGGTAGCTGATTCAATAGAAGGAAAATCAATCGGCAGACCTAAAGTCTGATGTAAAAGTGACAGCATTTCAAGGTCTGGCATTGTACGAGAATTTTCCCAACTAGAAATCGTTTTATCGGAAACACCGATTTTTTCGCCTAATTCTTTTTGCGTAAGGTTACAATTTCTGCGGTAAGTTCGTATTTTTTCTCCGATGTTCATCTTCTTCTCCTTTCGATTCTACAGTATATAGATTTATTCTACATGACCTATACACTTGATAGATACGTTTTTTTGATGAAAAACGGTATGATTTTATCGAAGAATCATTTAAGTAAAGGAGAGTGGTGATAATCAAAAAAAAGTTCACAGTTTTACTCACAATCATAGTGACCGGTATCATGAGTGGTTTTGCCTAGGTTAGTATAAATAAACAGGTACTCTATCGGACAAATGAATTTTTCCATCAAACAGATACTTATACTCCGATTCGATTGCCACAACATTTTATTGGGCAAGAAGAATATGAGCAGCTAATCATGGTATTTGAAAATGTCTCATCAGAAACTGAGCTTTCTTATATGAAAAAAACAGTAAATGAATCCAATGAAGTAGATACATCTTGGAACTTCAAGATACAGCCAAAGCTTGAAATGACATTGTATTATCAAGGGGATGTCAAATCTTCTCACGAGAAGGTACCCTATTCTAATACCTCCTTTCGCGTAACGTCCATTGAAGAATCGATCAAAATAAAAGATTTTGAAGGTGAATTTTTCTTGATGACGAGAGAAAAAGAAGAATATGAACGGTTCATTTCACTATTCACTGATCGATTCAATCAAGCATTTCACACTGATTATGCTACTAATATTTTTGAAGACTTTGAAAATAGCTATTCGTATTCGGTTATTTCAAGTACAGACGTATATAATTATCGAGTGTATTTAACTATTGGATTGATTCTTTTATTCCTTTTGTTATCATCCTTTTTCTTATTGATGAATAAAGAAATCAGTTTATTATTGAATAATGGCTTTTCATTACATCAAGTATTGTGGTGTTTATTGGGGAAAAAGAAAATCATTATTACATTCATAATTGCAGGAATCATTGGTGGTTTTATTTTTATGTATTATAAGGAGCAATTTCTTTATTTGTTCCAGATGTACGTTTTCTTGTTCAGCGGAATATATGGTATCTCTTTGATTTCTCTTTTATTAGTTGAAAAAATCGCTTCGTTAAGAGAAGCGTTCAACTATATCCAATACATTCTTTTTACATTTGGATTGTTGTTTTCTCTTCTTTTGACCGTTGCCAATGTCGAATTAGCAACTATTGTTTTTTCTTCTTCACAGTTAGCTGTTTCCCATGAACCTCCAAAAGAAATCGCTGATGAAGACTATTATGTGTTTTATCCAGTAACCATCGGGAAAAACCACGTGGATTTTATTTATTCCAATCGTTTTGCATCAGCAGCAGATCAGGAATTATATGAAACTTTGAATAAAAACGGAAGTATATTAGTCAATGTATCAGATTACTTGAATGAAGATAACGAACAGTTTGGCAGAGGGATAAAAATAAATCTGAATTATCTTAAGAAATTTCCTTTGATTGATGTCTCTGGAAGGATGATCCAAATAACCGAAGAAGAAACGCACCCTGTTATATTGATCCCTGAACGATATAGACATACAGATTTAAAAAATGACCTGGCGCAAATAACAGAATATTATCAAGAAATCAGTGAAAAAGAACCGGAATTTCTATTTATAAAAAACAATCAACCCATTTATACATTTATTCCTTCTATCCCCTGGATCGAACATTATCCGGTTGTTGAAATACTGACATTGAAAAACAGTACGTATTGGGAAAGGAATATTCTCAGCGGAGAAATCTATCCACCGTTAAAGATCAAGATAGGCTCTTTGTCGAAAGAAAGGTTATTTAAGCTGATTGAAGAAAGTCAGTTACGTGATAACTTGCAGTTATCATTTCCGTATACTCAGACTGAAGAGATAGCTGTCAAAGTGTTAAGCAGATCATTTCATTACTTGATACAGATATGTTTTCTCACTTTCTTTTCTTTCTTCTTGTTGAGCTACGTCATGTTATGCATATATTTTGTCTACAATTGTCGGAAAATCGCTATCTTTCGTTCAAGTGGTTATTCGCTCTTTGAAACGTATAAAGATTTCTTCATGATGAATCTCATCAAATGGGGGACGACAAGTGTAATCTTCCTTTTTCTTATAGAAAGAGAGCCTAAATATCTTTTTAATATTTTTTTCTTTAGTTTCATTGATTTTATTCTTTCAGTTGTTTTTATTTTGTCTACAGAAAAGAAAAGTCAGTTATTGTTGATGAATGGAGGTTAACAATTGGAGCCGTTGATAGTGATAAAAGGTGCGAAAAAAATCATTCGAAACAAAACGATTCTTCATTTGGATCGTTTCATTGCGGATGCTGGGGATCTTGTGACTGTTGTTGGAGAAAGTGGAGCAGGTAAAAGTACGTTATTGAATATATTAGGATTGAATGATCGGTTCAGTTCAGGACAATTCTATTTGTTCGATCAAGAGACGAAACAATTAACTGGAAGAGAGAAGCGCTTGATAAAAAGAAATACCATATCTTTTCTTTTTCAAGATTTTGGGTTGATTGAATATGAAACAATCGATTTTAATTTAGATATTGGATTGAAGTTTTCGAATTTAAATGTTTCAGATAAGCGAACAGCAAAGTATGAGGCATTGAAAAAAGTAAATATAAACAAGAAACTAAGTACGCCTATCTACACATTATCTGGTGGTGAGAAGCAAAGAATCGCCTGTGCGAGAGTCATATTGAAGAATAGCAAAATCATTTTAGCCGATGAACCAACTGGATCATTAGATAAACGAAATAAGGAGCAAGTCGTTGAAATCTTATCGCAACAGGCTTCTCAAGGTACGTTAGTTATCGTGGTCACGCATGATCCATATCTGACCAAAATAGGAAACAAGAAGATCATGCTTTAGAAAACAAATGAAAAATCAAATTTTTTTCAATAAAAACAACAAAAAAATGTCTGGAAAATCGAACATAAAAGTGTCTGATTTGAATATCCCAACAGCGGAAGAAGAAAAACAAAATCGATAACATTTGTTCTAAGAATTAGTTACGTTAAATACGGAACGCAAGATAGACTTGAAAAACGGTAACAAAAGAAGTAGTATATTAAGGTGTGATGTGCTACTTGACATTTATTCTGCTGAGCGAACTTTCTGGATTGTGTAGCCTTATATCTATTCAGGACGTATCGAGCAGATTAGTAAAGGTGTTCTTGATGATTTTCATCTTGAACACCTTTGTTTTTAGCAATTCGCAAAAAACGAAAAGTAGGAGAAATGATAAATGAAAAAAAGATTTTTAGCACTTGCCATCGTACTAGGCGTTGGCTTATTGTCAGGCTGTACGAATGCCGGTGAAAAAACAGCCGTTAGTTATAAAGGCGGTACAATCAGCGAACAAGAAGTAATGGATAGCTTGAAAAAAATGCAAGGAGCAGATTCCGCTGTGCAACAGTTGATCGTTTATCAAGTATTTGAAGATAAATATGGAGATGACGTATCAACCAAAGAAATCGATTCCCAATATGATCAAACAAAGAAACAATTGGGTGATTCATTTGATTCACAATTGAAATCTGCAGGTTACACAGAACAAACATTCAAAGACAGTATCAAACAAAGCTTAGCCTTCCAAGAAGGTCTAAAGAAACATATCAAATTGACCGATGAAGATTTAAAAACGGCTTGGGAATCTTTCCATCCAGAAGTGGAAGCTCAAATTATCCAAGTAGCAAGTGAAGATGATGCAAAAGATGTGAAGAAAGCTGCTGATAAGGGAGACGATTTCTCTAAATTAGCCAAAGACAAGTCAACTGATACTACGACAAAAGAAGATGGCGGAAAAGTGAAGTTTGATTCAACTACTGCAACGATTCCGGCAGAAGTCAAAGAAGCAGCCTTTAAGTTGAAAGATGGTCAAGTTTCTGATGTGATCACTTCTACCAATGCTTCAACTTATACTACGGAATATTATGTGGTTAAAATGGTGAAAAACCAAAACAAAGGCAACGACATGGATAAATACAAAAAAGAATTGAAAGAAATTGCAACAGACACAAAATTAAGTGATAGTAATTTCCAAAATAAAGTGATTGGTGAAGTATTGAAAGACGCTAATGTAAAAATCAAAGACAAAGACTTTGAAAATGTTTTGAGTACATTCACTTCAGATTCCAGTACAGCAAGTAGTAAATAAGCGGAATAAATAAAAAATATGAACTATTTAAATCAATAAAACTGTTCATCTAAATCTTTTTATTAGAACTAAATCAACAGTAGTTTCATTACTACTTGATTTAGTTCTTTTTATTTTTAAAATTTTTTTACTTAGAATCCAAGATAGCCACCCTAGATATTTTTCTGTATAATCTTAAATAAAGAAAACGATATTAAAAAATGCACGTAGAAGTAGATAAATGGAGTGGTTTTGCAAATTTCTTTTATTTCTAGAAGTTATTCACGTATACGGATTTGTTTTTCTCACAAATAAAAAGGCAGGAAGTACAATGGATCATTTGTATATAAAATATATTCATCGATTTTCCGTTTTGGTGTTAGGCACACTAATTATAGCGGGGATTGTCGCATTTATTATTCAAGGTCGTGAAATATTAACAGTACATCAAGAGTTTTTCAGTTATGCATTTGGTATTCCTCTGATCGCTATAAGGTCTGATAACAAAAAGTGGAAGAAACGCTATTATATTCTCTTGCTATTTTTGTGTTTTTATCTGCCACCTAAAATTTTTACTTTATTAGGTGTGCAACGCCTATCATTTTCTTTTATTTCCTATATCATTGTTTTAATTTTCTTCAGTTTCATAGTATGGCTGTTTTATTTTGTCAAAAAATAAATGAATGTTTCATGAACAGTACTTCATCACAGCCTAATTTTTTTCTTTATGCTATCGTTATATTAAAGAAATCAATGAGAAGGGAAAGAAAGTGATGAAAAAAGTTTTATTAGTGGTAAACCCCAGTTCAGGCGGTGAACAAGCAAAGGAATTTGAGCAATTAGCGATAGCAAAATTGGAATCGGTGTTTGATGAAGTGGTCGTCTTGCATACAAAAAAAGCAGGGGATGCAAAAAACTTTACTCGCGAAGCTGCTACGGAAGGGTATCATAGTGTGTTTGTCATGGGCGGAGATGGAACAGTCAACGAAGGAATCAGTGGAATCGCTGAACAAGAACATCGGCCAAATTTCGGATTTTTCCCATTGGGTACGGTGAATGACTTGGCTCGAGCATTAGGGATACCGCTAGAACCTGAGGAAGCGATCAATCATTTTTCGATTGAATCAGTCAAGCCATTGGATATTGGAAAAATAAATGACGACTATTTTATGAATGTCGTCGCAATTGGCTCTATCCCTGAAGCAATCAATGATGTAGATGCGGAGAAGAAGACGAAATTTGGAAAACTAGCTTATTTCATGTCAGGAATCAAACAGTTAGCTTCCACACAATCCTACTCGTTTCACGTAGAAATTGATGGAAAGAAGGAAGAAATTGAGAGCAGTACCTTGCTGATAGGACTAACTAACTCAGTCGGCGGTTTTGAAACATTACTTCCAAATGCAAAAGTGGATGATGGTAAGCTCCATTTGGTTTATTTAAAAGATTCTTCTTTGATCGATACGCTTAAAACATTGCCAGACCTATTAAAAGGAGTAGATGAATCTACGAAAAATCTAGCCTATCTTACTTGTGAGCAATTAGTTGTGTCATTAGCTGATGAGGAAGAATTGACGACGAATGTTGATGGGGATGAAGGGGATAAATTACCTGTGACAATCAAAGTGTTACCCTCACATTTACAGGTTTATTGTTAAAATGGAGGTTGTGACCGAGGAGTTGTCAGGAGAACACCGCTTGTTTGGAATAAGGGACTGTGACAAGACTTTTGTCACAGCCTTTTTTTTGTACAAAAAAGAAATTTTCACCTAACAGAAAAATTTGCCATAAAAATACATATTTTAAATATGAAAGTACAATTACAAATAAATTAAAACGTTAAAATAAAATTGTCAAAACGTCAGAGAGGATGGTGGAGAATGAATCAATATGTAAAAAAGCTGATTGCGTCGATTTTGTTTGTCTTCCCTCTCTTGATGGTGACATCCGTTTTTGCCGATGTAGAGAAAACAAGCGAATCAACGCAATCAGAGAATCAAAGTTTTGACAAGACTACTTTTTCAGAAGAATCAATTACTTCTGAAACTACAGAATCCCAAAGTGAGGCGCCTACTTCTAATACAAGGCAAGAAGAAAATAAGACAAGTGAGACCTCAGAAGTAGCTGAACAAACGTCTGATAGCAGTGAAGAGGTACAGGTTAGAGTTGTTTCAGCGGATGGGTACAGCGAAGCTGCCACAACAGAAGAACTGACGCAGCTTCTCGCAGACGAATCAGTAGCTAAGATTCGTTTAACTCAGCCTTTGACTTTAGACAGGGAATTGGAGATCAAGCGAGATATCGTTATCGATTTTGGCGGACTTGCTCATAATTTCGGCACACATCACATCTATATCAATGAGACACCTCAGTCGATCGAGTTTCAGAATTTTAAAGGAACGGCAGCTCATCCAGGTGGGTTGATACCAAATATCGATGGAAATGCCATTATCATTGCTTATATGTCCGATTTTTGGGGAAACAGATATCATTTTACGGGAGAAATAAAATTTACCGGGACACTTGACTTATATGATGGTTCTAAATTAGGCCTGATTTACGCCCCTCGTGCAACTGTCACATTAGATGGTGTTTCCGGTGTATTGGATGTCCAACCAGTGAAAGAAGGGATGAATGCCGCTCCGGGTAAAGCTTATTTTTGTAGAAGCTATCAGCTAAATGTAATCAATGGTAGTCAGCTTTATGGACCATATCTAGGAAAATTCTATGGTTTTCTAGATTCAGGTGATGAGACGGGCAGTGGAAAAACAGCACCAGGACTCCATATCTTGAGTGGTTCAAAGGTCTCTCTTGACTATGATCGGGCAGATGGCGTCAGCGATGAAGGAGAGGCTGTCGATACGCTACCCGGGAATGTCACATTTGAAGTCAGTGGCTCAGGAAGTGAATTTTCGGTAAATACAAAGATCAATATTACCAACGACAACAATCGCGGAATTATCCAAATGAGAGGCTCAGGATCAAGAGTCGCTGTGTCGAATGATGGGAAAATCACAATCAATACAGCGACTACTGGCGGATTTCGCCTGCAAGGAGATTCTAGTCAAATCCATGTATCAAGTGGTGGACAAATCTCGGTCAAAATGGCTGGAGATGGCGACCAACCTGGAAACAATGGGATGCGTTTTGTAGGGAAAGGACTTTCTTTGATCGTAGAAGGAGCCGGATCAGTCATCGATATTGATAAGCAAAGTGGTCGTTCTAGCGCAGTTCGTTTTGAGAACGGTACGCAAAAACTAACAGTAACTAATGGAGGCTCATTGAAGGTAAGAAATGCAGGGGATGGCAAATCTTATGTGAACAGACTCAATCAAGGAAACCAAGCGATCCAATTTTATGACGCTTCTGGTTTTCTAGAAAGTCCAGGGTCAGCTGATTTTACGGTTACTGGAGAAAAATCAAATATCGATATACGCGCAGATTCCGGAGCTACCGTAGATACAACTGGAGATATTGATTTGAACTTTATGGCTGGCGAAAAAACTTATTTAGTCATGGTCGGGAAAACTGGGGAAGATAAGACTGGCATCATCAGTGGGGATGTGTTGAATGTAGACTTAGAATCTCCTACCTATTTCGATTTCCAAAACAAACGGATCGGAAGCGAGACTAATGGCATAGGTGGCTGGGTATTTCAAGGAAATGGCGATTCTTCATTGAAGATCGCTCATTCAGAAATTGCTTTATGGCGAAAGGCAGGAGCAACGTTCGATAACTTTGAAAAAGATCCGGATTATTTTTCTGATATGACAGACTTATCGATCAATGGAACCGACTTAGGTAATTTTGTATCAAGCCCTAGTGCAGGTTTAACAAATGAATTTGCTCAGACAGGTGTCGGAATGAAAAATTATAATCGAATCAGTGCCAATAACCAGCTTCCGATGATTGAATCCTTAAGAGTACCAACGAATGCAGATAAAAAAATCTATGGGCATGTCGTTGTTCCCGAAGGTGTCGAGGCAAAGCCAAGAGATGCTTGGACAGGCGAAGTAGAAGTGACTTTACGTATTACTTATGCAGATACGACGAAATCACCTGTAGAAATTACTGCTCTCACACAAGGACAAACAGATGAAAATGAAGGGGCAGGATATAATCCGTGGGGAGAAGGCGAACAAGGCGGTTTGTTTGAAGTTCAAGTACCCAACGAAGAAAGACTAACAACGGGGGATCAAGTGCAAGTAGTTGCTGCTAAAAAAGTAAGAGGTGGCCAAGAAGTGACAGAACTGGACTCTGCCAAAACGACAGTCGATGTGATTCCTCCTGAACCTGCTAATTTAAGTACCACATTGATCAATGCAGCTTCTCGCACGATCACAGGTACAGGTGAAGCAGGAGCCTTGGTTTCATTGAAAAAAAATCAAGCTGTTTTGTCCGAAACAACTATTGATGATACAGGGGAATTTGTTCTTTCTATCCCAGAAAATCAACTTTTTGCAGGAGATGTATTAGAAATTGTATTAAACGACCAAGCAGGAGAAGCTGCTGCTAAGGGTGTGCAGAACAAGCCAAGTACCAACGATGAAATTGGGAATCACAATCCAAGTGATACGCCAGTTGTTTATCATGATGCCCCGCCTTTTGCACCTGCTACGAAGATCGTAGTAGAAGGTGGTCTCTCATTTCTTGCCCCTTCCAAACTCGATTTTGGTCAGATCAAAGCAACTGGGTTGACGCAAGAAGCATTTGGCCAAATGGATATACAGGAAAAATTATGGATTTATGATCAGCGAGAAACAAAAAGTCCATGGATCTTAACGATAAAATTATCTCAGCCTTTCACAAACGATGCAGGATTTTCTATGCAGGATGTCCTATATTTCAAGAAAGGCGAGGAGTATCAATTAGTGAATGAAGAAGAACTGGAAATTGTCAGAGGACAAAATTCAACGAATGTGCAAGCAGATTATTCAGAATATTTAAATAACGGTCGGGCGTTTAAACTTGTCTTAACCAAAGAAAATCAGATAGCTGGTAATTACTCAGCAGAGATGACATGGACATTAGCAGATGCGCCGACAGAATAAAGATCAAGGAGGATGATTGATGAATCGAATATGGAATAAAAGTCATCGAAACAACTGCTCTTTACTTCTGATCCTTCTCCTTGGATTCATCCTTTGGCAGACACCTGTCCATGCCTCCGAATTCAATTTTGCGGTAGATTTTGAATTACCGGCTAATCAGATTGATAAGAACAAAACATATATAAATGTAAGGATGGAGCCTGGGAAAACACAGGAAATCCCCTACACGGTCTTTAACCGAACAGATAAATCAGTAACAGTTGAGACATTGATCCACTCCGCTACGACGAATTCAAACGGTGTGATCGAATATGGAGAATCAAAAAGTAAATTAGATGAAACATTAAGTTATGATATGAAAAACTTAGCAAAAACAGTGGGAGAAATAACTGTTCCTCCTCAAAGTGCGGTCACTGAGATACTTTCACTGAAAGCGCCAGAAAAAGAGCTGGCTGGTGTGGTCGCAGGAGGGATCACGTTTCAAGAAAAAAAAGAGAACGTTTCTAACAAAAGTACAGTTGGTGTCGTCAATCAGTTTTCTCAAGTGAAAGCAATCTTGATTCGAAATAGCGAAAAAGAGTCTTCCCCAGATTTGAAATTAAAAAAAGCTTATGCGGATCAAAGCGATGGAAGAAATGTGATTAAGGCGAATCTTCAAAATCCAAATGCTTCTTATATGTTCGGCTTGACTACATCGGTTGAAATCTACAAAAAAGAAACAAAAGAGCCTTACCTTTCAATAAAAAAAGAAAAAATAGATGTAGCACCCAATACAAATTTTGATTTACTTGTCCCATTAGAAGGAAAAAAATTAGCTCCGGGACATTATCAAGCGGTTGTGAAGGGTGCTTGGAAAGAAAAACGCTGGAATCTCCATACCGATTTTGAAATAACTGATGATGCAGCGGACCAATTGAATGAAAAGGATATTGATTTAAAAAATCAGCCAGAAACATTTGACTGGCGATGGCTGATACTTGTTGGAGTCATTCTTATTGGCTTATTTGCTGGATTATTTATTTTAAAAGAAAGAAGGAAAAAGAAATGAAAAAAACAATTGCATTAAGTACCGTTCTAGCTGGAAGTCTATTATTATGTACACAAAGTGTTTTTGCTGAGAATAAGAGCTCAGCCACTACAGAAGGAACGATTTCTGTGACCAAACCAGATGCTGCAAATCCTGAAGACGTTGTTCCAGTTCCTCCTGTTGATCCAAATGATCCTGATACTCCTTTTACACCTGACGAACCAAATCAGGGAACATCCGGATTACTGACGATTGACCAAGCTCCAGATCTTGATTTTGGAACAATCAAGTTAGGTACAGCAAAAACAGTATATGCTGCATTACAAAACGGAACGGACAGTACAGGGACAGCAACACAAGTACAGAATTTCGTACAAGTAACGGATAAAAGCGGAAATTATGCCGGTTGGAAACTATCAGTCAAACGAACAGAATTTATTGGTACAACATCTGATACGAATAAACTAACTGGTTCAAAGGTGAAATTCAAAAACGCCGTGATTCGAAATAGCGCAACTAATAGCAGTGGAACGCCATCTACCGTTTCTGGAACTGGCGCTGAAGGAATTGAGATCCCAGCAGATCAGGCAGTAGATCTAGTAACTGCAGGAGCAAATGAAGGGATTGGCACATGGATTTATTCATTAGGAGAGAATGTGGAACAAGGGAGACAATCAGTGGAATTATTTGTTCCTGTATCCAATTATGCCGTAGACAACTACGTTTCAACATTCACATGGTCGTTAACAGATGCTCCTACAGAAGGGAAAGCGTAAAATCAAATCAATGACTTCAGGGAGTGGAGCCGATTCAAGGCCCACTCCCTGAAATCTGCTATGCTTACGTCTCAGCTCTTATTCATCAACTCGAAGCAGTTTTTTGGAAGTCATGGAAACGTTCCTTTGTCTTTTCAAAGATCTTTCGACCAACTAGTAAGGAGTCACCATTGAAAAATTCTAACACATAATGAGCAGAATCAATTTTCTGCAATTGCGATAAGTTGATACAGTAAGATTTTAAAAGTAAAAAGTAAGCATACTTTTCTAACTCTGTCTTCAATTGTTTTAAAGAAGTATTCACTAATTTATCTTCTGTAGTTGTTTTGACCATAACTTGGTTTTTCAAACCTTTGATACTTTCAATATATAAAATTTCCCGAGGATACAGGACGAGACTTCCACCTTTTTGATCAATAAAGATTTTATCGACATTTACGATCTGCTGTTCTTTCCAATTGATCTGTTCTAGCACTTGACGAATTTGTTCAGATAAATTCCTGTCTTTTCTGATATATCCAATCGGAAGGATTTTCCGATTGATGATCTCTACTGCAAAATTCGTATAAGCGGTGAAAAAAACAATATTACTATGTGCATTTTTTTTACGTATTTGTTCGGCGACATCAATACCTGTGAGTGATTGCTTCAAGTCGATATCGATAAAGAAAACATCGTGATTATCAATAGTGCCCAACTGGATCAACTGATTGATTTGAGAGACAGAAGTGAGCTGCACGATATTCTCTATATGATGATTGACCAATTCTTTGATGATCCATTCGCTGTGAAACTGGTTATCTTCTATGATAAAATACTTTTTCATATGCAGGCTCCTATCAAAAAAATATGTGTACATTTTGAAACAAAACAATGGAGGAATAAGATGGTCGCAACAGTGACACTTTATTTGACCTTTACTTTGATTTTAGATTTAGGTATCTATTTATTCTTTTCGAAACAACTGCTAGTAAAAAACAGCTTTGGTTGTATAGCTTTGATGGTGGTGACACTTTTACTTCCTATCCCTAAAGTGAGCTTTCCTTACCTAGTTGGCTTATTATTGATGTTTCTTTTTTATTTTACTACGAAAAACCTGTTTATCAGCTGTTTGATCAGTAATCTTTTTTTTGCTATCACTGGACTCAGCTTTTTTCTGGTTTTTGATCTGATGGATTATTTAGGAAAGAGACATCTTGGAACAGCAAGTTTTTTTGCACTACTTATCGCATTTATTTTCTATCTATTAGTAAAAAGTATAGACAAACAGACGAGATTTCTCAACTTGCTTTTTACTTATCCAACTGAACACTATTTTGGAGGTATTTGTATTTTATTAAGTTGGGGCGTGATTTACTTGGTATTGGGAAGTGTTCACTTCCGCTCATCTAATTATCTGCTTCTATCTCTTTTGTCGATAGTCATCAGTTTTTTTTCTTTGTTTTTTTCCATTATGTTGATCAGTTTCCAAGTAAAAGAAAGACAACATCAGGAATCGCTTCAACTGTATCAAATAAATGAAGAATATTACCATCATCTAGAGGAATTCAAACATGATTATAAAAGTCTACTGTTTTCATTAAAAATTACTCTTCAGGAAAATAAAAAAGAAACGTTGGAATTTTTAGAAATCTTAGAAGATCATTCTGCAGCTATTTTTGAAAAACCGCAAATACAACAGCTAACAAATATTGTATCCCCAGCTGTCAGGGGTGTCTTTTTAAAATTTCTAGAAAAAGCAGAATCGGAGAAAATCCCGATCCAAGTAGTTATTCCTGTCGAAGTGAAAACAATCCCGATTGATCTGGTTGTTTTTATTCGCTGTTTATCTATTTTTATTTCTAACGCATTCGATCATCGTGTAGCCGATCAGAGTCCGATTACGATCAATCTGCTGGAAGAAAAAGAGGGATTACGTTTTAGTATAGCGAACAAGGCAAATCCAACGAATTTGACGCTATCGGAGATGGTCAAAAGAGGAAAAACCTCTAAAAAAAATGGCGGGTTAGGTCTATACAGTGCGAAAAAAATGCTGGATGTTTACGAAAATGCAGAACTAAAAATCGATTTTTCAAAGCAGAATCACTGTTTCTTTGTAGAAATGTATCTGGCATCTAGAAAGAGCAAATCAGCCTACTGACTTACTGTCAAAGGATAAGCTTGAGGAAAGTCTACACGGAGATAGAGACAACAACACAGCATATTCAAAAGAAACAGAAGCGTGATGACCGTTGTCACCCTTCTGTTTGTTTTGCTATGTAGTTAAACAAAGTAGTTGACACTTCCGCTACTTAGTATTAGTACGAAAGTATACTTCATGATACTAAGTAGATAAGAAGTGAAAAGCGGAACCCACGATCGTCAAAATGCTAACTGCTTTGCTTACACCAGATAAAGGGAAGAGCAATGTCGCTTATTTTAGGCGTGGAGAAGCAAGAAAATCCCTACGATCACAAAAAAAATGCTGACCCAGCAGTTAAGAGAGTTAGAACAAGATGAAAGTATCCATCGAAAAGCCTATAACCAAGTCCCGCCTAAAGTAGAGTACTCGCTCACCGAAGAAGGAAAATCATTAAGAGAGATTCTAGTAGCGATGTCTGTTTGGGAAGAAGAACGTATCGAAAAACAAAAAGCCTCAGGGGAAGAAGTCACATTACTGCATACACATGGTGGCTACCTAAATTACTGATTTCTATGACATTTATTTTAAATAAAAGAAAACAGGAGTTTTTTTAAAAGCATCATCTATTTTTTATGTAAAAAAATGGTATGATTAATCAAGTAAGAAATGATTGGAAGAAGGCAAGCAAATGAATAGCATGGAAAAAGTCAACCAGTTTAGAGATGAACGTAATTGGCGACAATTTCATAACGAAAAAGATTTGGCTATTTCTATTTCTTTGGAAGCATCTGAATTGTTAGAACTTTTTCAATGGAAAACGCCGGAAGAAGTAAAAGAAACACAATTAGAACGAATCAAAGAAGAACTGGCAGATGTATTGATCTATTCATACATGATGGCAGACAACCTTCACCTGGATCTAGATGAGATCATTGAAGAAAAATTGATCAAAAATAATTTGAAATATCCTGTAGAAAAAAGCGCAGGTGTACGAAAAAAATACACAGAGTTGTAGAAATGTGTCATTCGGCTGTTGGAAAGAGCAAAAGGAAAACAGTAAAATGAGTCTGGAGGGAGAGAAAATGAAAAAAAAAGGAAAAGCAAAAAGATGGCTAGTCAATATCCTCTTGTTCCTCTTGTTATTAGTAGGACTAGCTTTGATTTTCAATGAACAGATCAAGGATTATCTTGTCAGAGAGACAGGAGATAAATATGCTATAGCGAATGTAACAAAAGAAGATCTGAAAAAGAATAACGATAAAGATGTCAGTTTTGACTTTGATGCGGTAGAACCAATGACGACAGAAGGGGTCATGAGGTCGCAAATGAGAGGAACAGATCTACCAGTGATTGCTAGTATCGCAGTCCCTTCAGTTTCAATCAATTTACCGGTTTTCAAAGGCTTGGATAATACGTCACTACTTTACGGAGCAGGAACATTATCTCCAGATCAAGAAATGGGAAAAGGAAATTATGCCTTAGCAAGCCATCGTGCAACGAACCCTGAATTGCTGTTTACACCGCTAGAAAATTTAGAGATGGGTGCCAAGATCTATTTGACAGATTTAGAAAATGTGTATACATACAAAACATTTTTTAAAGAAAAAGTTGCTCCTACAGATACCCAATTACTGAATGAAGTCGAGGGAAAAGAAATTGTCACACTAATTACTTGTGGCGACATGGATGCCGTCACGCGACTAGTTGTACAAGGAGAACTGGAAAGTGTTACACCGATAAAAGATGCGACAGATGATATGAGATCTGCTTTCAATCTAGAGACAAAAACATTTTAGGATACTGGGACATAAGTCGTTACAGATTAAAAACAGCCAAAGGATATGAATCGATAAGGAAAAACCAATTTGCTGAAAAAAAGAGGAACGC
>OKCW01000090.1_pt1 | contig 30474 bp, 32 predicted proteins | sample 1612251 | NCBI WGS metagenome assembly OKCW01 (sample SAMN04436787, study PRJEB24849) | human gut metagenome | biome: human gut; feature: NICU; material: stool | host: Homo sapiens | place: USA: Saint Louis, MO | collected 2011-05-09 | reverse complement strand
TTTCTTCTAGTCTACACACCTTAATTTTTCTGTCTAGTTAATTGTAGCCTATCCAACTTAAGATTAATGACACTAAATTAACAGACTATACGTAGTATCTATTTGCTATGACCATATCTTATATCCATAAGTCAACTCAGCCGGACTAAAAGGGCTAATCTTACTAGAACACAAGCTGCACTTGATATGCAAATTAACCCTGAATCGGAAAGGTGCTTAAATTGGATATTAACGGAGGGATAAAGTAAAATTTATCTCTAGGGAATGTTTAGAAAGGATCCAAGTTCCTTAACAAGTGACAATTAGTAATGTAGTAACAACGATAGATTGTATGCCGAACATTTCAATTTGATACGTATAAAAGACGATTTCAAGCTCATCCGTGATAAATAACCCACATGAATGATTTGAAATCGTCTTAAAATGCTTTATTTTATAACCCAAAATAGAATAATTACTTCAAAATGACGTCGCATATCACTATTAATGATTAATCGATGACTTCCATAATCATTTTAAGTTCCCCGGATGTTAAATCCTCGCTAAAAATGCCAGTAACTTTTTGTCCAGGTCCAATTTCCTTTGATGATAGGTTTAACAAAGAGATAGGGATATAGATTAATCCGTTTTGTTTCAAAGACAGAGCCAATATTTTTTTCCTTGTTCGAATAGCTGCATCATAGCGAAGAGAAGAGTAAACACCTCTGCCAACAATAGAAATATGCTTCCCCAATAATAAATCAAGGCTACCTATTACTTGTAATTTCTGAAAGGTCGTCCCATCCGTTTTGATTTGAATATCCTGTAAATTTATTTTCCTGTCTAAGGCATCTTGAAAAAACAAGTGTGTGCCTCTGCGATAATCAATGCCACAGAGGTGCATAAAATTAGTTGTCGAAAAAATAATCGCTACCGTTGAGACTTCTCCGACAAAGGATACTTTTTTATCTACAAAATGTTCTTGTAAGAGATGAGCAGCCTTATAAATCGCGTTTAACTGTCTGGTAATTTGGGTTGTCTCTTTTATAGACATGCGTTTGTATTCTTTTTTTGCCGCGTGCGAAGAATGCTCCTTTTTCCCAATAAAAAAAGCTGCTCAAAAGAGCAGCCTTTTGTACAGGTTTAGTTTTGGTGCTTGCCACCCGCCGGACCCTTACGTTCCGGATTTGTATCGAGTTTAGTTTTGGTGCTCGCCACCCGCCGGACCCTTATGTTCCGGATTTATATCAAGTTGACTATGAGCCTGCTCTCATTTGTATATATAATATACCAAAAAAAGGTTGATTTGTCCAATACTGTGGGTGATTATAACCGTCTTACTGTGCTTATCTATTATATAATACAATCAAAAACCTAACCGAAAATTTAATAACGTTTCACTGATTTCATCTTCATTAATTCCGATGTAGCGTTTGGTAATCTTCTCGCTGCTGTGACCAAAGATTTCCATTAAGGTGGCCACGTCTTTGGTTTTCTTGTAATAGTGGTAACCAAAGGTTTTTCGTAGGGTGTGGGTGCCGATATCGTCCCTTCCTAACAGCTTCGCGACCTTTTGAAACATCTGGTAGACCGTATTGACTTCTAAATGGCCGCCCTTAGTACTGGGAAACAAGTAAGCCTCCGGATCTAAGGGTGCGGTATAGCCGTGAATCAAGTCCTGTAAGCTGCTTAAGTATAAAATGCGTGTTTTCCCTGTCTTTTGCTCCACGATGCGCGGGTTTTTTGAGGTAATCACGTCTTTTTTCTTGAGTTTAACGATGTCGGACATGCGCAGACCGCTGTTAATTCCAATTAGAAACAAGAAAACGTCACGTTCCGCATTTTTATTCCGTCGCAGGCAAAATAAAAAATCATTAATCTCCTGTTGCGACCGTAGTGGCTGAACATTATAGCCCATGACAATCCCTCCTTTTTAGTCTGTTCGAATACATGATTATAGTTATTACAACACGAAATCGTGTGTTTAGGGGGAGTAAAAAAAAAGAACCCTATAAGGATAGGATTCTTGATACATGATTTTATGTAATTTCATGTATTTAGGTCCGATATTATTTATTATAAAAGAAGTCTCAAAATTTATTGGTACCACATTTAATTTTCACTTCATTTTTGAAAGTAAATAAGAAGGAAAATGATATTCCCCCCTTCGTATTATTTTTGGTTGGACATGTACCTAAGTACATGGTTTATAATTAAAAAAAGGATGTGATAGCATGGCTTATTTTATTAGCTCCTTCTCTGAAAAATGTGGTGTAAATAAGGAATCCATTCGATATTACGAACGAAAAAACTTACTACCAGAACCCGATCGGACTAATTCCGGTTATCGAGTTTATTCAGAGGAAGATGTAAAACGAGTAAAATTCATTAAACACCTACAAGAAATTGGCTTTTCTTTAAATGAAATTTATAAATTACTTGGTGTTGTAGATAAAGACAACATTCGTTGTGAAGGTATGTTTGAATTTGTCTCTAAGAAAGAAAGAGAAATTCAAAAAAAAATCGAGAATTTGAATAGAATAGAATATATGCTAAAAGATTTACGAGCAAGATGTCCAGATGAAAAAGAACTATACGCGTGTCCTATCATAGAAGTATTAATAGAAAATTAACGGGGGTAGGAAAATGAATCAATTTAGAATGCGCATTCAAGGAATGACCTGTACTGGCTGTGAAAAACATATAGAAAAAGCGCTTGAGAGCATGGGAGCTCTCAACGCTAAAGCAGATTTCAGTCAAAGCGAAGCGGTATTTCAATTACCAGACGACTATGCAATAGAAAACGCGATAGAAGCAGTTAAAAAAATAAATTATCAGCCCGAAGAAGTAGAAAAGTTACCTGTTCAAAAACGCGTGATGACTAATAACAAGGAAGATTATGATTTGCTCATTATCGGTTCTGGTGGAGCAGCTTTTTCAGCAGCTATAAAAGCAGTCGAGTATGGATCAAAGGTGGGCATGATTGAACGCGGAACTGTAGGCGGAACCTGTGTGAACATTGGTTGTATCCCTTCAAAAACGCTGCTTCGAGCTGGAGAAATCAATCAATCAGCACATGTAAATATTTTTGAAGGATTGCACACTTCTACGGGAGAAGTAGAATTAGACCGCTTAGTCGATCAAAAAAATGAACTAGTTGATGATTTACGCAAACAAAAATACACTAATTTAATTGACGACTATGGTTTTGATTTAATTAAAGGAGAAGCAAAATTCATTGACGAAAACACTGTGACAGTTAGTGGGCAAACATATTCTGCCCAACGGTTTTTAATCGCAACGGGTGCTTCTCCACTCTTACCTCGTATTACTGGACTTAAAGAAGTAGATTATTTAACTAGCACAACCCTCCTTGAACTAAGAAAAGTACCAAAACGATTAACAATTATTGGATCGGGTTATATTGGAAGAGAACTGGGACAGCTCTTCCACAATCTGGGTTCTGAGGTTACCCTTATTCAAAGAAGCAAACGACTTTTAAAAGAGTATGATCCAGAGATTTCTGAAGCAATGGAGAAAGCTTTAATCGAACAAGGAATAAAGCTCATTTCCGGAGCAACTTATGAACGAGTAGAGCAAGACGGAAATATTAAAAAAGTTCATATTATTGTAAACGGCAAAAATAAGGTCATTGAGTCAGACGAGCTACTAGTTGGAACAGGAAGAAAACCGAATACAGAAGTATTGAACTTGAGCGCAGCAGGCGTTCAAGTTGGGCCAAACAATGAAATCAAGATAAATGCTTTTGCTCAGACAAGTAATAGAAAAATTTATGCAGCAGGAGACGTGACATTAGGACCTCAGTTTGTCTATGTAGCAGCCTATGAAGGAGGAATTGCAGCAGGAAATGCAATTGGTGGGTTAAATAAAGCAATCGATTTATCGGTAGTTCCTGGAGTATCATTTACCAGTCCGCAATTTGCAACTGTTGGGTTAACACAACAACAAGCGAAAGAAAAAGGATACGAAGTAAAAAAAGCGGTATTGTCATTAGAAAATGTTCCTAGAGCGATTGTCAATCATAATACGACAGGGGTGTTTAAACTTGTGGTTGATAGAAAAACACAGAAGATTTTGGGAGTTCATATCGTTTCTGAAAATGCAGGAGAAGTTATTTATGGAGCATCCTTAGCCGTTAAATTTGGATTGACCGTAGCTGATTTAAAAGATACTTTAGCGCCTTATCTAACAATGTCAGAAGGCTTAAAGTTAGCAGCTCTAGCCTTTGATAAAGATATTTCGAAATTATCTTGTTGTGCAGGTTAATATTTCTATTTAGTTTCTTGTAGTAGCTGGTAACACCTTGGTTTATCTTTCGTTATTATCTATAACGATAGGAGTTGAAGATTATGACATCAGCAAACGTCTACGTGCCAATTAATAGCTCTATTCTAGTGGAGGTTGAAGAAATAAAAGACTATTTAGAAACGCAATTGCTCATTTAGGCAACGCAGCAAGATATTATTGAAGATGCGATTGTTGCCTTACGTGCTTAATATAGATAATTAAATCGTATCAAAAAAGGATTCTACCGCTTAAAAAGCAGTAGAATCCTTTTTTATTAAACATGCTTGCACTCAATTTGAATGGTTTATTTGTAAATATTTTTTCTATGACCAATCTCTAACATTAAAATGGTTACGGTCTCGTCATTGATATCAGCTATTAAGCGATAATCACCGATTCTATAGCGCCATTCGCCTGATCGATTGACGGTTAATCCTTTTCCATGCTGCCTAGGATCGGTACAATTCACTAGATTCTTTTGAATCCATCCCATAATTAAAAGGGATTGGTATTTGTCCATTTTTTTTAACGCTTTTTGAGCTCCTTTTTCAAACTCGACTTGATAACCTGAGCTCATTTAATCAGATAGCTCCTTTAGCATGTCTTCAAAAGAAATACTTTTCGGATTCTCTTTATGATCCTTCATGGCTTGATTATATAGGCCCAAATCAATTTCATCCTCGATTTTTTCCAAGACAGAACTTCTAATCAGAGCCGAAACCGAAATATTCTTCGCCTTAGCATATTCTTTAATTAATTTATCTTCCTGAGTATCAATTCTGAGCGATATGACAGTCATTAGAATCACCCCCTTCTTTTTGTATATACATTGTAATACAAAATTAGAGAGGCTGCAAACTTTAGATACATGATTTTATCCAATTTCATGTATTTATTTAGACTTTAATAATCGAAGACCATTTAATATCACGACTAAGGTACTTCCTTCATGAACAATCACACTAATGGCTATATCCGTTAATCCTACTAAGCTTACGGTAATTAGAAAAGCGACAACTACCATTGAGAAAATAATATTTTGCCAAATAACTCGATTCATTTTTAAAGAAATTTCATGAGCTTTTACCAATTTAGACAAATCATTTTTCATTAATACTAGATCAGATACATCTACTGCAACATCCGTACCCTCTCCCATAGCAATTCCAACATCTGCCTTCACAAGAGCAGGTGCGTCGTTTATACCATCTCCCACCATAGCGGTTATACCATAGGTTTCTTTTTGTTCATTGATAATGTTAGATTTATCTTCTGGCATGACGTTTGCAATTACTTGATCTACTCCTAATTGTTTACCAACAGCTTGCCCTGTCATTTCAGAATCCCCAGTAATTAAAGTGGTATGGATACCACACTTCTTAAAGTAATCTATAGTTGCTTTCGCATGTTCACTTGGAATATCCATTAATGCTATCAGGCCGATTACTTTTTCATTTTCTGATACATATACAACCGTATTACCTTCTGAAGCCCATTCTTTATTCAAACGTGTATAGTCATCCGATACAGCCTCAAAAGAAGTTGGTTTACCTATACGATAAGTGTTTTCGTTATAATCGCCTATTAAACCTTTTCCAATCTGATTTTCCACTTCAATAGCTAGTTTATTTTTTGGTTCAAACTTGTCTAAAATAGCACTTGCTAACGGGTGATTTGATTCTTTTTCAAGAGCCACTACGATATCAATCATATTTTCCTCGTTCACAGAATCAGAAAAGTAATAATTGGTTACTTCCGGTTTCCCTTTAGTTAATGTTCCTGTTTTATCAAAGGCAATGGCTTGAATATCCGCTAATTGGGACAAATAGGCACTTCCTTTTGAAAGTACGCCTCTTTTTGCTAGATTAGAAGTGGCTGACAATGTTACGGATACGGTAGCTGCTGCTAAAGCACACGGAGAAGCTGCGACTAAAAGGACTAATCCTCTATAAATACTTTGTGACCATGTCAAATCAAACAGCATAGGAGCAAGTAAAATGAAGAGTGGGATTGCAATTAAAACAAATTTAACATACTTAGGCTCAAACTTTTGGATAATACTAGACGCTTTTGTTTGATTCTCTTGATTTTGATTCACTAGTTGTAAAATCTTTGAAAAGACAGTATCGTTAGTTTCTTTTGTGACTTCCATAGTAAAGGTACCCGTTCCATTAATTGTACTCCCAAAAACTCCGTCTCCCTTTGATTTCTCTTTAGGTATACTCTCACCATTAATAGAAGATTCGTCAATCGAAGTAGAGCCTGATACTATTACTCCGTCAATCGGTACTTGGTCACCGTTTAACACTTGAAGTTGATCTCCTACTTTCAACTCACTAACATTAACGATTGTTGTATTGCCATCTTGCATGATTAGCCTAGCTGTTGTTGGATTCATTTCTAATAACTTGGTAATTTCTCTTTTACTTCTTCCTTCAGCATAATCTTCAAGAAAATGTGCTCCAGAGAAAATAAGAACCAATAACGTTCCTTCCCAAAAATTTCCTATCAGAGAAGCACCTATTGCAGCTATTCCCATTAAAATATGAGAATTAGGGGTAAATTTGTGTTGTCTTTTTGAGTTTTCAATCGTTTCTCCAATTCCTTCAAGAATAATGACATGATAACCAGCACTAATTGAAGCAATTGAAAACAAAGTGTTTTGGATTAAATTATTTTCTCCGTTTACAAATAACGCAATGAGCGACAATGCTAAACCAATAAAGTACAAAATAATTGGCATTTTCCCATGATCGTGACTATTATTTTCGTGTGAGTGTTGCTCTTGAATCTCTTTCATTTCTATCACCTTTCTTAATAAAACTTTTTTTTAGAAATCGTAATGCTTACGAATTACGTTTGAACGAACATTCATATGTCTATACATTCATTTTATATCGCTCTATCTAATTTGTCAAAAAAATAGTTATCTTATTTAGGTGATAAAAAAAATAGGACTCTAAAATAGCTACCCTTATACAAAAAATCTTGCTTTATAAAAATATTATGATAATCTAAATGTGAATAAACAAACATATGAAGGAGAGAAATTCTTATGAATTCATTATCAACTTCTCCATTAAAAAATGAATCTATCCAAGAGGTAAGTAAAATATTTAAAATGATCAGTGACCCTACCCGACTTTCAATTTTATTTCTTCTGCAGAAAGAAGAACTTAGCGTTGGAGCTATTGCGCATTCTTTGAGTATGGAACAATCAGCAATTTCTCACCAGTTAAAAACTTTAAAGACTTCAAGATTAGTAAAATCAAAAAGAGCTGGTAAAAATATGATTTATAGCCTTGACGATCTTCATATTTTTAGTATTCTTGAGCAAGTTTCAACTCATATCGAAGAACAAGAAAAAGAAAAATAAAGACAAACTACAAGGTTAAAATGATTTTACAATTCATTAGTTCAAATAAAAAAAGACAGCGAGTTAAAATCTCGCTGTCTTTTTTTATTTGAACTTCACTATCGTAGTTGTTTATATAAAATTTAATAGTGTTTGAATCGTCCCATTTTCTATCAAAATATAAATTCCTAAGCCAATAAACACTATAGGAACAAGGATTCGTTCATATTTTTCTAAGGTTTCGGAAACAAAAGAAATCTTGGCTAATTTGTAACTGATATAGCAAAGAACCGCAACAGAAATAGCAAATACGATTAGAGCGGTGACAATCTCTGAAAAAGATAACGAGGCAAAGTAAGGAATATAAATCCCTAAGTTATCGCCACCAGAAGCAATTGTTATTAAGGCAACGGTCCAAAAGAAGCGGTTTGTTCCTCTTGATTCAAGCTTTTCAACGACTTCCTCTTCTTCTTCCTCCTCTTCGCCAACCAATGCCACTCTGATTCCTAAGAAAATCGGAATTAGACCGAGAAGCCCAATGATCCAATCTTGCGGAATGAAATTCAGCACATATGCTGCAAATAAACTTACGGCTACTAAGATACCTGTTCCTAGATATTGACCCCAAAAAATCTGACGGAGCCCTTTTTTTGTATGACTTTGAGAAAAAATAATCAGCAAGATAAACAAATAATCAATGCTGGTAGAAATATAAACAGCGATAGCTGAAAAAATACTTTGTAACAAAATAACTTCCTCCAAACTAAGATTTCATAGATAGATTTTCTGATAACTTTAAAAAAACATGAATAGCGGAAAGGATGTCTTCATTCGCTAAAGAGTAATAAACTACTTTTCCATCTTGACGTGATTTTGCCATTCCATGTTTTTTTAAAAAACGTAAATGGTGTGACGTTGTAGCGACACTAGCATTAAGTATTTCTGCTAAATCACAGACACACATTTCCTTATAGGTTTCTAAAGCATAAAAAATTTTAATTCTAGAAGAATCGCTGAAACATTTCCCTAACACAAGTAAGTTTGAAAAATCTTTTTGATCCAATTTTTTTTTTATTACATTTACTTTTTCTTTATGTACGATAGTCACTTGGCAAACTTTTTCCATTCATCTCACCTCACATTCAAACGGTCGTTTGAAGGTAGTATATCTATTTGATCACTCGTTTGTCAATCTACCTTAATTTCAATACACTATTATAAGCAATTTCATGTGTTACAACTTAATAGGAATTTAAATTTTATTATTAAATTTTTTAATCATTTACACGAAAATTAATTTTATAAAGAACATACTCTATACTCTTATTTTTTTTCAAGAACTCAAAAAAGCGGAAAATCCCAGATTTAAAAATCTGAGTTTCCGCTTTTGTCATTTCAAGGATGGACTATTGTCTCAGCCTCTTCTAATTTATTCTTAAGATATTTTTACTTTCTCTGCAGGTGCTGATACTTCTTTTTGTTCTTTTCGACCTTTCAACTTATACTTCATTAATCTCATGCCATTGAAAATTACCACCAAGATACTACCTTCATGAACCAACATTCCGATAGACATATTCATCCATTCGCTGAAGAAGACGCTGGTCAACAAGACCAACACTACTCCAATTGAAATCACGATATTTTGTTTCATATTATTTGCGGTGGCTTTTACTAATCCTAATGCGTGAGGCAAGTTGCTGAAGTTCGAGTTCATTAAAACGACATCGGATGTTTCAATCGCTACGTCCGTTCCGCTTCCCATTGCGATTCCAATGTCTGCTAAAGCTAAGGACGGACTATCGTTAACGCCATCTCCAACAAAGGCTACAATTTGACCACGTTGTTGAAGTTTTCCGATATAAGCCGATTTGTCTTCCGGCAACATGTGGCCGTGAGCTTCGGTCAAACCAAGTTCGCCGGCGACCACATCAACGGTTCCTTGGTTATCTCCTGAAAGAACGACTAGATTTTTCACGCCCAAGTCTTTTAATTCCTGCAAATTAGCTTTCACACCCGGACGGACTTGATCGCGAATGCCCATCAGTACTTTTAATTCACCGTCGACCGCTGTCAAAACGAGAGAGTTCCCATGTTGTTCAAACCGTTTGATATCTTTTTGCACCTTTTTGCTGAGAGTGACATTTTCTTTTTCCATCAAGGCCACATTCCCAACAGCCACTCTATGTCCAGCTACACTTGAAACGATTCCGCCGCCTTTCACGACTTCAGTTCCTTCAACAGGATAAAAGTTTGTTTCTCCAATTTGATTTAAGACCGCTTTTGCTAATGGATGATCTGATTCCCGTTCCACACTGGCCAGATAGCCAAGCGTTTCAGCAGGATCTTTTTCATACAGTTCAGTCGCTGCAACGGTTGGGTTTCCGACAGTTAAAGTACCTGTCTTATCAAATACAATTGTATCCACATTGCTGAAGTCTTGAATGACTTCACTCCCTTTTAAAAGAACACCGTTACGAGCACCATTCCCAATACCGGCAACGTTTGAGACAGGCACTCCGATAACTAATGCGCCTGGGCAACCTAGAACCAAGATGGTGATTGCTAACTCAATATTTTGACTGAACGCCCATACAACAATTGCCAGAACCAAGACAGCTGGTGTGTAGTATTTAGAAAAGCGATCAATGAACCGTTCCGCTTCGGATTTAGAATCTTGTGCTTCTTCCACGAGTTCAATAATTTTTCCAAATGTGGTGTCCTCACCAACTCGGTCAGCTCTGATTTGAATCGTTCCGTTTTCTAAAATGGTTCCTGCAAAAACTTCTGCATCAGCTAGCTTGTTGACTGGAACAGCTTCACCTGTAATGCTAGCTTCATTGATATGCCCTTCACCCGTAAGGACTATGCCATCTACTGGAACTTTCGCACCCGTTTTAACGAGCAAGATATCCCCTTCATCTATATCATCCACTTCTACTTCTTCAAATTCGCCATTATCCATTTGTTTCAAGGCGCTTTCGGGTGCCATTTCAGTCAATTCTTTGATAGCAGATCGCGTTTGGTTCAATGTTCGTTGTTCCAAGTAGTGTCCGAATAAGAATAAGAATGTGACAATAGCCGATTCTTCATAATTTTGAATAAAAAGCGCACCAATCGCTGCAATACTGACTAAGACATCAATACTGATGACTTTGACTTTCATTGCTTGAAACGCTTGAATGGCAATTGGCGTAATCCCAAAGACAGAGGCGATGATCAAAGACCACTCTGAAAGTCCTACGTTTTCTAAAACAAAGTGACTGAAGAAACCGAGTACGATTAACAATCCACTGATGACGGTGATAACATTTTTCTTGCTTAATATATATTGTTGCATGCTTTTTCCCTCCAAATTTAATTTCTCTTTTATTGATAAACACAGTATAAGATAATTGCCTAAGTAATTAATTGACTGACATCAAGTTTAGAAAGTTCTCTTTTATCGTCTCTAAGCACCTCGAATCGGATTGCAACAAAAAAAGCAATCCTGGAAAAATAGCTTTTCTTCCAGAATTGCCTAGTTCATTTAATCTGTTAAGCGGCCTTGACTTTTGCTTTAAGGACCGGATAGCCTACGTTTTCGATAGCTTTTTGAATCTCTTCAATCGAAGTGACAGCTGAATCAAAATTGGCTTTGACTTTGCTGGAGTTGAATAATACTTTAATGCTGTCTTTATCAACACCGTTAACTGATTTTACGGCACCTTCAATTTTTTGCATACAACTTGGACAAGACAACGTTTCTAATTGCAATATAGCTTTTTCCATAATTCCTATCTCCTTTATGTGTTTTTATTTTATCGGCAGCAGATTAATGAACACTGCCTTTTCCTCTTTACAACTGTAGTATAGCTCCCTTTTAGCAAACGAAAATTGACGCATATCAAGTTTTGCACTTCTTTTTATCTTTTTGCTCAATTCACCATCTTAATAGTCTTTTTCTGCCCCTTATTGCCATCAGAATAATAAGAAATTGGTGGATAATCTTGTCTGCGTATAAACCATACTACAATCGCGCCAATAAACAGGGCCAGAGACAAGGCTTGCGAAACGCGGATCCACTCGCCAATCCATAAACTGTCCTTTCGCATACCTTCAATGAAGAACCGACCCACTGAGTACCACAAAACGTAACTCAAAGCGACTTCTCCTTGACGCAAAAGCTGTTTTCGGTTCCGTATAGTGACGATGAGGACAAAGCCCAACAAACTCCACAATGACTCGTATAAAAAAGTCGGATGGTAGTAGGTACCATTCATATTCATTTGTTCAATGATAAATTCAGGTAAATAAAGATTTTCCAAGAATTGACGAGTAACCGGCCCACCATGAGCTTCCTGATTCATAAAATTGACCCAACGACCAATGGACTGGGCTAACAATACATTGGGCGCTAAAATATCAAGAACGAGTGCCAAAGAAGTACCTTTTTTCTTTGCATACCAATATAGCGTACCCCCTCCTGCAATCAATCCCCCATAAATCGCAATACCGCCATTCCAAATCGTAAGGATTTGTCCTGGATTTTGCAGATAATAACCAAGTTCAAATAACACATAATAAAGCCGAGCGCCGAGGAGTCCAATCGGAATTGCCCATAAGGCCATATCGATAATGGTATCCTCTTCCAGTCCTTTTTTCTTTGCTTCCTTGGTGCTCAACTGGGGAGCCGCTAATATGCCCGCTGCAATAATGACTCCATACCAATGAATCACAACAGAACCAATCTCCACCACATGGGGATTCAAAACGCCTAATACGAATCCCATTCTATTTGCTCCATTTCTTCAATTTTTCGCGTCATTCTAGTCATGGTGATGCTGAACAAGATTCCGGCTAACCTCCAGGGAAACCAAACAGTGAATTCACTTTTAGCTCCCTGGTCACTCGCTTCGTAATACGCCACTTTTCCGTGTCCGATTATTCGCTGTAAAGCAATAAATCATCTAAATCCTGAATCTTGATCCTTTTCCCAGACAGCTGTTGAATCAATCCCTCGTCCTCCAATTCTCCAAATTTGCGACTGATGGTCTCAGGTGTCGTTCCTAAATAGGAAGCAATGTCCTTTTTTGCCATCGGCAGGGTGATGGTGGGAGAGTTACCCATTTCAGGTCCCACATTTTCTGCCAAAAACAAAACTAAACGGGTAATGACACTCTCCACGGCTACTTGTGCAGTTTGACGTCCGGAGCTTTCTAACCGCTGTGACATCTCTCCTAGCAGCTTTAACGAAATTGCATGATACTCTTTTAGAAACTCTTGTACATCATGTTGTTGAATCATGCAGACAGACGTATCTCGAGTAGCTTCTGCGTATTCCTCGTGCACAGCATCAGGATTGAACAACGTCCATTCTCCCGTAAAGTCACCCGGATTCAAAATACGAACTAGTTGCTCTTTGCCAGAATTAGACAAGCGATAGATGCGGACTTTTCCGCGATTCACAATATACAAGGCATCATCTTTTTCTTGCGAGCGAAACAGAAACTCCCCTTTTTGATAGTGCTTCGTGTGAGCTTTTCCAGCGATGCGATCCATCGAGCTTTCCTCCAAATGATTGAATATCGGGACTAAGCGGATACAAGCTGAGTGGTCTCCTGCTGCATGTGGTTGGGTGTATTGAGTCAATTCGTTCTTCCCCTTTATCAGTTTATTGTCCTTCTTTTAACTTTCCTATATTTAGTATAAAGGCCCCCTACCTCAAAAAAATTGACAATCATCAAGAAAAGTCTTTTTAACGGCAAAAAAATGGGAGCTGGAAAGAGTCCCAACCCCAAAATCTTTAATTTTTAAATGTATGTTTACGAAAAACCTAATCTTCATCCTCATCAAACGCATCGTCGTCTTCCAATGCCTCTTTGCCAATGAACGCTTGCAGCATCCAAATGTTCTTGTCTAAGTCATTTTTAAAAGCAATCAATGTATCTTCTAAAGCATCGTCACCCTCGTCTTGAGCTAAACGAATCGCGCGAATAGTTAGGTCACGAGTGCTTCTGAAGTCCTCGATAATATTTTCAACCATGTCTTCTGCTTTAGCGTATTTATTAACTGCATCTTCCGAAAGCATCGAATATTTTTCAAATTCAACCGTTGTCGAAGCAGGTTTATGCCCAGAAGTAATTAGACGCTCCGCAAGTTTGTCGAACCATTTTTCATTTTCGTTATACAACTCTTCAAATTTTTCATGCAACGTAAAGAAATTGGCTCCTTTTACATACCAGTGATATTGGTGCAGTTTCACATGTAATGTATGCATGTTGCCTAAAAGATGATCCGCAATGGCCGCTGCATTAATTTTCGTATGATGAACGTGTTCCTTGTGTTCTTGTTCTTCTTGCAATCTTTCTTGGGGTGTTCTTTCTTGAGTAGCTTTATTTTCAGTCATGATTTATTCCTCCTATAATTTTGGTTTGTTTAAAATAGCTTTCTTTGATTCCTCCTTTTTCTTTACTGAATTTAGTATAGGATAGATTTCCGTTAAAAAAATTGACGCTCATCAAGAAAAGTATTTCTTAATAGACGACAGGCTTCTCTATTAAATTCAACTGAAATAATCAAAGGAATGAAGTCGTTCCCTCCAAACAAAAATTTCATTAAAGTAGGGCCTAAAAAAAGAATAGCAACTATACTTTGTCAAGAGACCTGACTACTATTTTTTTGCTTGTTATTCTTCAATTACCAAATGTCTTGCCTTGCAGTATATTTAATGCTCTTTCTCACTAGTGTTGCATGCAACACTAGTGAGAAAGAGCATTAATAAGATTAACCTAGAAGAATAACTTTACTTTATTTATGTCACACCATAAATAAAAATTGAAAAGAATTTTTTTATTTATTTTTAGTAGATCGATTAATAGGAGTTTTAGCTTGGGAGCGTCAATAATTTTGTGTAAATGGTTCTTCCCTACTGTAGATTGTTTCTAATTCTCCATCGGTTGACTCAGCATTTGTTCGAGCTCGCCTTCGGCCTGTTGGAAACCTTTATGACTGCGACCTAGGAATTTTTGGTTGTAAGTATCAAAAGACGAGACTAAGAAACGTTCCATCGACTCTTCATTTTGGAACTGTTCCTTGCGGTGGCTGTATTTCTTGATTTGTTTATTAAAGGATTCAATCAAGTTCGTAGAATAAATACTCTTGCGTATGGCCAAGGGGAAATCATAGAAAGTGAGCAAGTGATCGTTCGAAAGAATCGATTCAACCACTTTTGGATAGCTGGTTTTCCATTTTTCCGCAAAAGTACCACGTGCTTCCAACGCCACCTCTTTAGATGAGGCTTGATACACCATTTTAAAATCATCACAGACTTCCTTACGATCATCGACACGCACTTTGTGACTGATATTACGGGAAACGTGTACACAACAATGTTGAAAACGAGCTTTGGGATAGAACCGACTAATCGTTCCTACCATCCCCTTTAAGCCATCCGTGATGAACAGGAGAACATTTTTCAAACCGCGCTCTTGAAGGTCCAATAAAATTTCCTCCCAAATCGTGATGGATTCAGTCGGTGCAATCGCATAGCTCAATACTTCCTTTGATCCGTCCGGGCGAATGCCAACTGCGATAAGAATAGCTTCCTTGGCGACGGTTTTCCGCTTTAACGGAATATACGTTGCGTCCATATAAATAGCAGCATAACGGTCATGAAGCTCCCGCCCTTTAAACGCCGTTACCTCTTCTGTAAATGATTTTGTTATATTGGACATGGTTTGGGGCGTGTAGTGATGCCCATACATTTTCTCAATCAAGTCTGCGATTTCCGACATGGTAATACCTTTTCGGAAGAGGTGAATGACGGTCTCCTCTAAGGTATCATTCGTCCGTCTATAAGCAGGAACAGTCTGTTGCTTGAACTCGCCGTTGCGGTCGCGCGGAATCTGGAGATGAAGTTCCCCGTACTCGGTCTTGACCGTACGGTCATAGGAGCCGTTACGAGAATTACCCGTGTTAAAACCAATGCGATCGTACTTTTCGTAATCGAGGAAAGCCGTTAACTCCGTTTTGAGAAGCGTATTGACAGCTTTTTCCAAATGGACACGGAATAATTCATTCAAATCGCCTTTGTTCGCTAGAGTCTTTAGAATTTCTGTAGTAAAATCGTTCATAGGGAAGTCCTCTCTTCTGTGAATGTGTTGTGGTAACTCTATTCTACAGAAGGGACTTCCTTTTTTGTATGGATTTTTTCATTTACACAAAATATTTTATACTCTCATTGCATACTACAACATATTTGTTGAAATGATAGAATAAAAGAATAATTTTAACAAATTAGAAAAGCTTGTTTCCATTTTTCATAGTGTAAAAAGTTTTTCAATTTATTCTGTGGCTGATAAACGTGGAAGCTGACTTAGTATCTCCGACATGGTAGTTAGTTCTGTTAAATGGTAATGCCCATTTGGTAATGTCTCTATTAAAATTTTGTTCGCAACAAATACCGCGATTTCTGCAGTCATTTTTGCTTCTTCTTCTCCAAAGAGAACAATTTTTTCAGGATCTTTAACTTGTCCATTTGATACTTTTACAACAAAAGAACGATCTCCGACTAATCCTCGTTTCATGAACCATACGGGGCTCTTTATTACTCTTGGATTTTTAAAAAGTCTTGCTAGTCCAACTTTTTTTATTGTTCTTAACAATGCAGTCAACCAATTTTGATCCAAACCGAGAAATGTTACATAATTGCGTGAAGGATCTGCAGAAAAAAGTAAATGCTGATCGGCAAAGCCAAAGTTAGCACTGCGACGCTTCCCAAATGGTGGTCCAAAATCCGTTTTTCGACTATAGACAAAATTTTCAATTGGTTGTGCCCATTTAGGATGTATATACGTACGATTTAATTGCTCAAAGGTCCATCTTACTGCTGCTTCACCGTGACGATCACCTATTCCTAAAAGGACATCAATTACTATCATTTGAGCAGATGGCTCTTTCTTAGTGTACGCGGCCGCGGCTAAGTTGGTAACACCAGGTGCTAACCCTAAACCAATGACTCTCTTGCTTTTTTCAGGAATGGGTAGCAAATTAACTTTTTTCAAAAAATCACTATTGGCACTGATATCCAAATAATCAATTCCTAATTTTTGACATTGTTCGACAAACTGGGTATCCGTTTGGTCCAAACAAACAATTACCATATCAAGATCAGCAAGTTTTTCAGGAATAACAAATTTATTCAAGTCTACTTCACTCTGTTCTAGAATGGGTAAAAATTCTTGGGCAAATACTTCCATTTTTTTTAAATTTCTTCCCATTAAAACAACGAAATACCCATGATTTGTTAACTCTCTAACATTACCTTTTCCAACCTGTCCATGACCGCCAACTACTGCTATCGTCTTCATCTTTCTTCTCCTTTATCTACCAAGTTAATTCATTTTTACCGATAGGCTAAATCGTATAAAAACTAACCACTTTTAATCATTATTTTATTCTTAGTTTTATGTGAGATAAATTAACCATTTTAAGTTTACAAATGTAATCAATTTCTATTACTTTATAAGTATCGTTTACATTCGTCAACGATAGAGCTTGAAATATTTTTATTTGAAAATTTTGTATTTAGATGATTATGAACTAATACAGTGTCGGAGGATACCTATGTATTTAAACTAAACTATTTTAGAAAAACCAGTAATCCTTTGAATTTTCTATTGGAAAATGAAGTAAAATATTATAAGAATAACCTTTAAAGTTGGGCAACTATTATTCAAACATCTAAACATACTCCTAAGAGAAATAGATATATAATAGACTAAAGAAGCGTTTTAAATATTGTAGAAAATAGAGAAAATTTATCAGATCTTCGGTTTAATTTTTACAGCGTTAATCGCTCTTGATATGAATGAGCTCTGATAAAGCCGAAGTAAATTGGCGATTTGAAAAGTTCAATTATTTGAGAATAGAATATTTTTTATATAGAATTGAGTTATAGTTAAGGGGGAATAGGTGTGTTAAATAAAATGTCAATTTCAACTGTGGAAGTCGATGGTGGTCGTGAAAATGAGCGATAATTTATTTTTAGAAGTACAACCAGAAGTATTTAAGCAAGTACCTCGTTTAAAGGATGGATTCTTGTTAACTTTAAATGATGGCTCTAATCAATTTTCTTCAGCAGAGGGATGCTGTATGATTGGTGATCATTTTTTATTAGTTTCCACACAACATTATATTCCAGCATATGATTTAACAATACCTTGCGAAGAAGCAACAGTTAAAACATCTGAATACGATACTACCTTTATTAATGGGCATTTAGTATTAGAGGTAACTCCATCAAATCAAACAATTCGTTTAAAGAATGAAAGTGGTATTTTAGATAGCAATGTCCAAGTCTATTTTGACTCATCAGACGCTTCGTAAATCTGTTCTAAATATAGTTTTAAAACCTCGAATATTTCTTATATCGAGGTTTTTTGATGAATTACCTAGTGTTTACGTGTTAGGGAACAATCGATCGAGCGTCACTAAAACACCGTCTTCGTCATTTGAAGGACATTGATGCTTAGCAACTTGCTTAACAGCTTCCGTTGCATTATCCATTGCATAACTCAGACCACAATACTCCAACATCTCAATGTCATTGCCCCCATCTCCAAAAGCAACGCACTGGTCAGGATTAATCCCCAAGCGCTCAACTAACATTTTCAAGCCGAAAGTTTTATGGCACTCAGAAAGAATCAAGTCTACAGAACCATGACCACTACTGGTAGGTACTAATAGCCCGGCTAATTTTTCACGGAACAATTCAACGTAAAATTCGGTTTTTTCAACAGGCATAGTCGGAGCAAATTTTAAAATTTTATCTTGAACTTCTGCAAAATCAGCTACCCATTCTAATCTATGGTAATAGATATTGGTTAGATCAAAAAATGCTTGACTCACCTTTCCTCTTTCACAGTAGGCACTATTCAGACCACACATCACATTTTTTACTTCAGGATAGTCTTTACATAAATCAAGGACCACCTCGATCGCTTTTCTAGGCATATCGGCTGAAAATAGTACCTCTGTTTTATCTTTAACAAAAGCACCATTTTCAGCAACAAAACTTAATTCATCATAATAATTTGGAAATAACGATCTCAATTGGTAGTATTGATTTCCACTTGCAACAACAAATTGACAATCAACAGCTTTCATTCACGATAAAACAGCCTTGAACCTTGGGATATCGTATGTGTAATCAGTACGAGCAAATGTTCCATCCATATCTACTGCTACCAACTTTAGATTATGAGGATTCTTATTCATAAAAACACTCCTGTCGCCTTTGATATCTTCATTATATTGAAAAAGTATTCAGACCTAAAGCAGCCTATTTTTCTTACTCCGTTAAAAATAAGAACATTTCTAATTTCAGTTAACTATCTAGATACATACAAGCCATTTTTTGTATTAAAAGCTACCGACCTGTCTTTCTCCTAACCCACAGGTCAGCCTAAATCAGTGTTGACATAAGATTTTTATCATTTTTACTTTAACTGATTTTCTATAACTGGTACATCCTTGGTCAGCTAGTATCATAAGTTGATCCTAAGATAAGCACCTTATTACTGAATGTAATACACAAATTTGATCTGGATAATTCATAACCTAGAAATAGGCCATCAAAATAAAAATATTACTTTTATTCATGTTCAATCAGGTAATAAACCATTCATGAATTATTTTTTTACTAAATGCGTTATAGGGTATGGTTTACCAAAACCATCTAAGTCTTCTTCAGATTCAATTTCAAATCCATGGCTTAAATAAAAATGTTTTGCATATTTATTTTGACTATTAACATCAATTCTTTTTATATCTTCAGTTTCAATCAGCTCAATTAATATTTGACTACCATATCGCTTACCAATAAAATCTGGATCAAGAAATAGCATAACTAATTCTTCTGCACTTACACCACTAAAACCGACAATTTCTCCGTTATCTTCCCATAAATAAAGTTTAACCTCATCTAAGTTCTCAGGAATGATTGCTTTATAAAAATTAAAATCTGCTTCAGCTAGAAAATCATGGGTTTGCTTTACTGACTTCTCCTAAATTTCTAAAACTAATTTATAATCATTTTTATTTGCTATTCTTTTGTTTAACATGCTCTTATTCCCCTTTTCTTATAATTTTAACTTTATTTGCAAGCATAGTTAGTCAAACATAAAGCTACCGCTATATTTTATTTAAAAAGGAGAATTCGTAATGACTAAAATCTATTTTATGCTTACTTCTAATAGTGGCGTTGGTTCTACCACAATATTTGCGACCCGCGCTAGACGTAACATTGATGATCTTTTAGCTTTTTTCTCTCAGTATTATGACGTATCAGCAAATTATACCAAAGATAAGGATATGATTGATCTATTGGTGCTACCAGAGCCCTTTGGACCGTTTAATAATGAGCGTAATTTGCCGGTCATTCAGATTCCGACTATTTTATTTTTGGAGAGAGACTTTGAAAAAATAAAAACACACATTGATGCTTATTTGGCTAAAAAATAAAACAAAAAAATCCTAAGTTATTGTCTGTGTCAAACCAATGCTTATTAAAGTATTGATTTGACTTTTTCTATTAATGCATCATCTGGATTGATACAAGGAATTCTCGTTCTGGACTGATATTCTGTAAGAAAATAAGGAAAATGAGTACAACCGATCAAAATCGCTTCGACTTGATTTTTCATAAAAAAACTCATTGAATCCGTCAGTCCAAATTGTTCTACAATAATACTAGGGTGGATCTTTGCTTCCACCGCATGTACCCAATCCAGATTCGTGACATTATAAACTCGTATTGTTGAATGGTGCTGCACTAAAACACTTTCTATTCCAGCCGCTCCTTGACCATTAGCGGTCAACACACCAATACGCTCGTGTTTTTGAGCCAAATCCGCATATACTTGAAATGGTGTGATAATCTTCATTGAATATTTCTTAGCCAGAAAATCAAAATCAATCGATGCACTCAGTGAATTACAATAAACCAACAGTAAATCAATTTTTTTACTCTGTAGATCTTTTATTTTCACTTCAATTTGGTGCATCTTTTCGAAGACTGGAAGTGTTTGGAAATAGGTCTGTTGAGCTGGATTTCCTGAAATAGGTACTTCTAACAATTCACAGGAAATTTCGTTCAATAGATCAGCTCCCATCCTAGTATCAATAGGTGTTCCCGCCATTACAGCCACTTTAGGCATACTGATCATTCCTTCAAAATGAATTTTTGCCTATTATACTCTAAAAATCAAATTTGAAGAATAGCGATCCGGAAGTTAAACTGAAAATTCTAAAGTAATTCTTTGATTTATTTAGATTCAACTTAACATCTTTAGTGTACTAATAAAAAATTCGCTCAATATTTCTAGCTATACTTTATATCCCAATATACATAAGCTTCCCTATTTTTACAGGTTACAAGTGAAAATTAAACTGCTTATATTGATTGCATTTAACTACTAAGGATGATGCTTGTTGTTAGTATGTCAGAAAAATCCAACAGTATAGTTTTGTCAGCACATTCATCATTCTTTCCTGTAAAACAAAAAGAGAGTAGACCTATTCTTCCACTTCATCATCGTTATCTAAAACAGCAATTTTCTGCTGTAAAATAGTCATAAATTTTTTCTAGTAGCCTTCTCTTTAAACTCATCATAATCTCAATTATCTTTTTTTAAGATTTGCTCAACTTTTTCCCTCTTGATTATTGCAATTCACACCTTATAAAGTTTTAAACTAATGGGAGACGTCATCTAGCTTAACTTATAGTCCCTGCTCCGTTTAATCTACACTTGTTATCTTGTATTATTGATAAAAGATAGACTAGTTACGGATTGAAATTAGGTTGCAATTCTAAAAATCCAGTAGTCTAAAATCATGCTTATTAATTTACAATATCTTAAAAAAGGGTTTTAACTTAATAACAGAAAAAATTATTCATGGGCGAAAAAATGATTAGGATGGCGTAAAAGTTAAAGATCTTAGTAGGCTCTTTGTCAATAAGGACTGATGAGTTGTGCAAAATCAAATCTGAGTCAGAATGAACCACATTCTGGCTCAGATTTTTTGTTATCTTACATTGATTAATTGATTGATCAAAAAGATTCTAATTCTCATGTTCTCAAATGATTTAAATCCGTAGGATACTCGTTTCATTGTCTTTATGTGGGTATTCTTCGCTTCTATTTTTCCATTGGAATAAGGATAGATCATTGCGTTGGTGATGCCTTCTTCATAGGTCAGAAGGTTTTGAATCTTTTCCCGAAAGCTGTCATCTAACGTTTCGGGAAGTTCTGCCAATAAGGAGAAAAATAAGTCAGGTCTTTGTCTCGAAAGGCTTCAACTAATTCATGAAAAAAGGGATACGCCTCCTTTAGGGGCGGAGAAAACTCAAGCAATCGATCAATCATCATTGCTTCAGTAAGAAATGGGTATTTTGGTGCTCGGAAACTTTTCCATGTTTTGTATTCATAATGGTTGATGTTTGCACGATTTTTTAGCAAAAAGCGCCAGTTCTTTTTCAGTTTTTCTGCCTGGCTTTTCTGTCCGGCTTTACGAAGTTCATTCATTTCACGGATACGCAACTCATTGAACGCTTGATTCATGTGTTTGACAATATGAAACCGATCAATCACGACTTTCGCATTTGGCAGAACACGTTTGGTGAGCTGGAAGTAGGCGGCGTTCATGTCTGTCACCAAGAATTCTACTTCTTCTGGATTGGTAAAACCTAAGAAATAGCTTGTTAATCGAGGTAATTTACGCGTAGGCAAAACATCTATTAATTTTCCTGTTTCGCCATCTGCACAAATAAAGCTCATTTTATCTTCTATAGAAGCATGCGAACGAAATTCATCAACCATCAATACTCTGGGGAGAATCTTCTTAGATTGCTTTGGTAAATAGCTTTTAAACTCTTTCAATGTACGAATAACGGTGGTCAAAGATACCTGACAGCTTTTCGCAATAAAAGATAAAGATACTTTTTCAGTCAGTAAAGAAGCAATTTTATATCTAACATGATTTGCGATTGAATGTCTGGGTTGGACAAAATAACTTTGAGCAGTCCAATGGGTGCGACAGTTTTTACAGGTATAGCGCTGCTTTTTTAGGCGCATAACCAAAGGCATATGATTTTATTGTTCAAAACGGACAATCGTTTCCTTCTTCCCATTTTTCACTATAATTGCTTTCCCGTTTCCATCTACCACAGTAGAACCACAACTTCTACAAGCACGAGGAGTAGGCGAGAGAACAGCATCGACGACCAACGTCTTTTTCTTCTGAAGGGTCTCGTAAGAGACCTCTGTAATCATCAAATCTTTCTCTATTATTCTCGGCATTTTTTTGATAGAATCATTCATATAGCATATCGTCCTCTCAGTTGTTTATTTTGTGGTGATTTAATCATACTAGAGAACGATATGTTTTTTAATACCTAAAATGAAAATGGGGCTGAAGAATCAATTCTGATTCATCAGTCCCATAAATTATAGAGCCAAAAGACTTTGTACGCCTATTGGTTTCAGGCACACAAAGTCTTTTTCGATTAAATAAACGTCACCGTTTCCGTCACTTCGATCGCTGGATCTAATGATTGGATCACGGGGCAATTTGGTGAAACGAGTTTTAGGCAACGGGTCGCTTTGTCATGGTCGGCTTCAGCGATTTTCGCATAAAACTGAATGTGGATGGCACTGACTGGTTGGGCTTTTTTGTTGTCGTCTCGGTCATAGCTGACTTCGATCTTTTCGATTTCTGCTGTGATTTTTGAATTCTCTAAGACGGATGCGTATACATAGCCACCGCAAGCAGCGACCGCACTCACCAGCATTTGGACTGGCGAATAGCCTTTTTCCCGTGCTAACACCCAATTGCCAGTTGGGGTCGTCATTTCAAGTTTGTCGCTTCCTTGATGGATCGTCAATGTTTCTACTGTCATCGTTTTTCTCTCCTCACAAAATGATCTGGTTCAACTTCGACCCATTCATACAATGGTGTCAAAGTAATCGTGCTTTGAATCTCCGTTTGTTCCATCGCACCTCTTGCTAACACAGGATCAGCGATCGGCGCTGCTGCTAATAATTTCTTCGTGTAGGGATGCAGCGGATTGTCAAACAAACGGTCGGTGGGTGCCAATTCAACTAGTTTCCCTTGATACATGACGGCTGTTCGGTCACTGATATGACGAATCACGGACAAGTCATGGGAAATGAACAAATAAGACAATGAAAACTCTTTTTGCAAACGCAGCAGCAATTGGATGATCTGAGCCTGAATGGAGACATCTAATGCCGAAGTCGGTTCATCACACAAGACGAACGCCGGGCGATTGACCACCGCACGAGCGATGCCGATCCGTTGCCGTTGTCCGCCGCTGAAACTGCGGGGCAGTTTATGGACATCATCACCCGTGATCCCGACGATCGCTAAGATTTCTTTGGCTTTCGCTCGGGCAGCATCTTTCGTTTCATGATACAACGGCTCCATCACCAGTTCAAGTGCCGTCATGCGGGGATTCAATGATGAATACGGATCTTGGAAAATGATCTGCATTTGCTGATACGCTGCTTTGCGATCTTCTGCCGTCAATGCTGTTAGCTCTTTGCCTTCAAAGAAAATCTCCCCGCTTGTTAAAGTCTCTAAATTTAAAATACTGCGTCCTAAAGTGGTTTTCCCACTCCCAGATTCCCCTACTAGCCCCAATGTCTCGCCCCGATGGATCGTTAGACTGACATCTTCGACCGCTCGGACTTCACTGACAGTGCCGCGCCAGTTTTTGCTGCGAAAGGTTTTCGTCGCATGTTCTACGCGAATCAGTTCTTCCATTATTCTGTCACCTCCTGATTGCACCAAACGCGATGGGTCTTAGATAACTGCGTTTCTTGCAACTCATTTGCCAATGTCTCATGATAGTCAAAGACTTTTAATTCGGCATGCTTGTCGCCTAAATGTGCCGCTTGCAATAATTGTTTCGTATAAGGATGCGCAGGTTGATAAAAGATCTCTTCCGTGGTGCCTTCTTCCACGACTCGACCTTGATACATCACTTTAATAAAGTCGCACATTCCTGCAACGACCCCAAAGTCATGGGTCACAAGGACGACGGAAAGCTGGTTCTCTCTTTGCAGGTTTTTGATCAAGGCCAAAATCTGTGCTTGGATCGTCACATCTAAAGCCGTCGTCGGTTCATCTGCGATCAGCAATTTCGGTTGCGCCAATAAAGCCATGGCGATCATCACCCGCTGACGCATCCCTCCTGATAACTCGTGGGGATATTGTTTCATACGTTGTACTGGAAAAGGTATGCCGACTTTTTCTAACTCTTTGACGGCGATTTCTTGAGCTGCTTTTTTCGATACGTTTTGTGAGCGGCGAATCACTTCGATCAAATGATAGCCAATCGTACGCAAAGGATTCAACGAAGTCATCGGGTCTTGAAAAATCATGGCGATCGGTAATGTTCGACGATCGGTCACTGCTGCTCCTTCAAATGTATAACTGGCATAGTGATCGGTCACCTTATCAGGCAAAAGATCCATGACACTTTTCATGGTCATACTTTTGCCACTACCAGATTCGCCGACGATCCCAACCACTTTGCCTTTTGGAATCACTAGATCCAGCTTTTTGACTAACGGTTTCGGACCGGTTTTGCTGTGAAACGTCACATTCAACGCTTCGATCGCTAACAATTCTGTCTTCATCGGTCACACCTCCCTTTGCAAGACATGTTTGATCATGTCGCCGATGTTGTTGAAGGAATAGATGGTGAAAATAACAAAGATCCCTGGAAGGATCGCCATGTATGGTGCCTGCTGCAAGCTGTTTTGCGCATTTTGCAACAGACTGCCCCACGAAGCCATCGGCTGCTGAATGCCTAATCCGAGGAAGCTCAACGCTGATTCGGTCATGATCGCCCCAGAAATACTTGCGGATGCCGCAACGATCAAGGTTGGCAGTACTGCTGGGAAAACATGCTTCACGATAATACTGAATGAAGAACGGCCGATAAATTTCCCGTAAGCAACATACTCCCGTTCTTTCACTGCTAACGTTTCACCACGAATCAAACGAGCGATGTTCATCCATGAAAACCCGCCGATCACAATAATGATCGTGGTTAGTCCAGGACGTAAAAAAACGCTCAAAACGATCACTAACACCAGCCAAGGAATCGATGACAACACATCGACGAGCCGCATCAGCAAGTTATCGATCCATCCGCCAAAGTAGCCAGAAACAAGACCGACAAGGGTCCCGATAAACGTCGCAGTGATCATTGCCAAAACACCTACAAACAAGGACACCCGACCGCCGTAGACGACCCGAATAAAGTAATCCCGCCCCACTTCATCAGTCCCAAATAAATGAGACCAACTCGGTGGCTGTGACATGTTGCTGACATCCGTTGCATTGGGATCGATCGGGATCAAAGGTGCAACAAGCGATAGAACGATCAATAGGGTCAAGAAAACGACAGAAAAAGTATAGATGGGCGAAGCAAGCATGACTTCACTGATTTTTTTGAAACGTTTCATTACTTGCTCCCTCCTTTACGGATACGTGGATCAACCACGGAATATAATACATCCGCTAACAAATTCCCTAAGATGACCAGTGTTGCTGACAGCAGCATGATCGCCATGATCACAGGATAATCGAGGCTTTTCGTTGCACTCATCAAGTAAGGTCCGACGCCCGGCCAGCCGTAGATCGTTTCTGTGATAATCGCTCCTGTGACCAACATCGGTAACGCCAAGCCGATTTGGGTGACAACGGGAATCAAAATATTGCGACTAATGTGACGACTGAAAATCTGCCATTTGCTGGCGTGGAATGCCCGTTGCACCATTACGTAGTCTTCTGATACTTGCTGAGTCGCTGATGCCCGAATATACCTTGTCAAATCTGGGAAGAAGGCGACAGTCAATGTGATATAAGGCAAAATAAAGTGCTGCAGAAAATCGCCAAAATCCCCTTCTTTGCCGACTGTATACATGCCAATGATCGGGAACATATTCAATAAGTAACCAAATACATAAATCAAGATCATCGCAAACCAGAAGGTCGGCACGGCGATCCCTAGAGATGCTACAGCATCAATGATCCGATCCCAAATCTTTCCTTTGTTGGCAGCGGCTAACAGGCCTAAAATGATCGCCAGCAATAAAGCCGTCAAATATGCAGGGATCACTAGCCGCATCGTATTCGGGATCCGAGTCGCAAGTTCTTGTGAAATGCTGCTTTGAGAAACCAACGAAAAGCCAAGATTACCAGTAAGAACATTTCTGATCCAAAGAAAATATTGAACCAAAAAGGGTTGATCCAAGCCATAGCGCTGCCGCAACAGATCGATTTGCTCTTGTGACATATTCGGTGTCGTGATGGAATCGATCACATCATACGGGGCGATATGTATAAGTGAAAATACGATAAAAGAGATCACAAATAGCAAAGGGATCGCTTGCAATACTCGTTTTGCAATATATCGAAACATAATTGACCTTCTTTCTTTTTCATAGAAAAAAGCTGTGATAAAAAAGATTCCTCTTTATCACAGCCAATGGATTTACTTGATTGTCAATTTAGACATATCTTCGAATGTATAGATTGGAATCAAGCCTGCATCTTCTACATTACCAATTCGGTTATTGACCGCTAAGATTTTCTTGTTGTCAACGATTGGGTAAATGATCGCTTCGTCAGCAATGGCTTTTTGCAGATCATCGTACAATGCTTCACGCTTGTCTGTGTCCAATTCAACTGCTGCTTGCGCAAACAAATTGTCAATGGTTTCGCTATTGCTTTGGAAGTAGTTGGCACTGCCGCCAGTTTCGAATAAACTGCCGTATAAGTCAGGGTCATTCCCCATGATATACCCGCCAAGGAACAGGTTGTATTTCGTTGAATCAGGTTTTTTCAACTCAGTGAAGATCGCAGTACCATCGCCCCCTTCAAGGGTAACTGTAATGCCTGCTTGTTGCAATTGTTGTTGGATCAACGTAGCTTGGATCGTTTGAGCTGGGTCAGTTGAGTTGAACGCCAAGTTCAATGACAAATCAGTGACACCTGCTTCTTGTAAAAGCTCTTTTGCTTTTTCAGCATTTGTTTCATATTTCTCGACATCTTCGGTAACGTATGGATTGTTCGGTGGTAAGAATGAATACGGTGTTGCATAATAGTCTTCATCTAAATACGCTGCTTGATTTAATTCATCTTTGTTCAAAGCAAACAATACTGCTTGACGGACCTTCACATCTTGTAATGCATCTGAATGAGTATTTAAGCCTAAGTATCCGATGCGGTTTTCTGTATAGGGATAAACAGAAATTTGCGTATCATCTAAGTCTTCGATATCTGAAGGCAAAACAACGGCTGCATCAACTTCCCCTTTTTGCAAAGCAACTTTGGCCGTATCAGTACTTTCAATGATCCGCAAGGTCACGTTTTGAATCGAAGGCTTGCCGCCATAATAGTTTTCATTGGCTTCAAAAGTAAAGTACTCACCACGTTTGTATTCTTTCAATTGATATGGACCCGTACCAACTGGTTTTTCAGGCAGTTCACTGACCGAAAAGTCGCTAACATCTTTAAAGATGTGCTCTGGAATGATGTATGTTTCGGTTGCGATATTGCTGATCGCTGCTGCACTCGGTGTTGGCAACACAAATTTCACGGTGTATTCATCCACTTTTTCGATCGCGATCGGCTGGTCGTCGACCCAAAGCGAATCGGCATTGCCGTTTTCTTTTTTGACTTTTTGTTCATACGTGAAAACAACGTCATCGGCAGTAAAATCTTCGCCATCAGACCATTTGACATCTTGTTTCAAATGCACGGTCAATGAAAGGCCGTCTTCCGCCGGTTCCACTGATTCTGCTAACGCATTTTGTGTTGTTCCATCTGCTTCCACTGTAACGAGTGGAGAATAGATCATGTTTGTCACTGTCAAGCCCCAGCGATCACTGGTGTTGATCGGGTTGGTGGACGATGGGTCCCCGCTGATGGCATAAGTGAATGTTGCATCATCGCCAGCACCAGCTGCACTGCTGGTTGCCGTTTCCTCTGTATTTGATCCACCGCAAGCTGCTAGAACGAATCCTAGTCCGACGACGGCAACACTTGCTAAACCTTTTTTCCAATTGATCATTTTTCCATCCTACTTCCTGTTCCTATATAATTATAGTAGATTTTTTGCTTTTTATTCCCAAACAGGGATACTTGATTTCTTGGTAACTTCGTCAATAATTGCTTTTACTTCATCGGTCTGGTAATACGCTACGACCGTTTGGTACACATCATTTTCTGCTTCGTCTGCTCGCGCAGCAATGACATTATAATAGGGCGTGGAGGAGTCAGCCACAGGTTCTAAGAAAATCGCATCTTCTGTAGGAACCAAGCCAGCATCGACTGCCATGCCGTTGTTGATCAAAGAGATGTCGACATCGGTCATTGCTCGAGCCGTTTGATTGGAATCAAGCAGCTCAAATTTCAAGGCTTTGGGATTCTCAGTGACATCACTCGTTGTTGGCAGTAACCCTTTTGATTCATCCAAAGTGATCAAACCGGCCGTTTGTAAGAGTAATAGTGCGCGGCTTTCATTTGACACATCATTGGGTAAAGCCACCGTAGCACCATCTGCCAATTCGCTGACATCAGTGATTTTATCGGAATAAATACCAAGTGGGTTTAATGTCGTATACGCAATCGTCGTGTTGGAATAACCACTTTCTTCGTTGACATTATCCATAAAAATTTCCGTCAATGCTGCGTGAAGATCGATAGACCCATCCTCTAGTGCGACGATTGGTTGGCGATAATCGGTGAACTTCACCAGTTGCAAGTCGATATTTTCGTTTTCCTTCAATTCTTCTTGCACATGTTCCCAGGCTTCATTTTGTTCGCCAACGACACCTAATTTGACGACGGTCGTTTCTTCATCCGCTTGGTTGGTGCCACAGGCAGCCAAGCTAAACAAGGCAAGCAGCCCAATCACTCCTGTCGTCAACACATTTACTACATTTCTTTTCATCCCTTTTTTCCCCTTTTGTTCCCTCCTCAGATCAATCGTCCTATTTCCTTTTCGAATGGTCCAACTAGACCAATTTCCCCTCTGTTTCTCAAAACAACCTACTTTTTCAAAGGAGAAATGGTTAATCCCTGTTGCCGTCAACCGAAAACATCGGACTCACCATTCATATGTAGTGTAACTTTATCCTATACAACTAAAACTGTCAATAAAATTACTCTACAAAAGTAAGTTTTTCACTAGCTGATCTGTGGTTGGGTTATTTGAATATCTTCAGTGCATTTTCTAAGTCATCGATCAAATCTTTACTACTTTCGATCCCAATGGAGATCCGTAAAAGATCCGGCGTCAATCCATAAGATTCTCGTACCTCTTGAGGAATATCTGCGTGGGTCTGTGTCGTTGGATACGTGATGAGACTTTCCACACCACCCAGGCTTTCCGCAAAGGTAAAGACCTTTAATGCCGCTAAGAAGCCGCTGATTTTGGTTTCATCAAGCACCCGAATACTGATCATCGCCCCTGCATTTGGGTACAGCACCTCTTTGACCGCCGGATGGGCTCGTAAAAAGCGGCCAACTTCCTTGGCGTTGGCTTCCTGTCGTTCAAAGCGCAACGGCAGCGTCTTTAAACTTCGGATAAATAACCACGTATCAAAGCTGCTCAAGGTCGGGCCTGAAGTATTGGCTAAATAATTCAAGCGCTCCCCTACTTGCGCATCTTTGGCGATCACGGCGCCAGCCAAAAGGTTCTGTTGCAAAGTTTTAAATAAAGAATAAAATCCCTTACGGTATCTATGATT
>OKCW01000072.1_pt1 | contig 34981 bp, 40 predicted proteins | sample 1612251 | NCBI WGS metagenome assembly OKCW01 (sample SAMN04436787, study PRJEB24849) | human gut metagenome | biome: human gut; feature: NICU; material: stool | host: Homo sapiens | place: USA: Saint Louis, MO | collected 2011-05-09 | reverse complement strand
TATTCTACAGAAGGGACTTCCTTTTTTCTATTTACACAAAATATTTTACACTCTCTTCAACGATATTCTTGTAAGTAATTATGCCCCAACTAGGATTTGTGGGTTCATTTCCATCTGGAGTTAAAAAAACAAAAATTTTTTTATAGTTAGAATAATTGCGTTCTATATATCTTTGGTATTTATTAAGTTGCCCTCCAGACTCCGAAGACAGAATTTTATTTTCGATGCACACCACTATTTTATTTTTTTCCGATACCAATAAAATATCAATATTCTTATTTTCTCTGTAAACAATTAAATCTTCATAGCTATTAAGTAAAGCATCAAAATAATTGATAGCAGCTTTGGTATCATCATTAGAATCTATATACCTTTTCAAAAACATTTTAAAAAACTCATCAGATAAATTGTGGGTTTCATTTGGAGCAAACAAAAAAGCTAAAAAATTACTATGTCTTATTTCATTTTTAGATAGCTTAAGTATCTGAAATATATTTGTTTTCCCAGTCCATTTAGATAGTTTTCTTCAATATCATCCATATCCTCTAATAGATTTTTTAAACACTTTTTTTCATCTATCATGTTTTTTCTCCTTGCCATTATTCTAACTAAAATTTTACGTATTTATTTCTATGTCTACATTATCTTTTTAACAGTATCTATTTTTCTTTTGCAGCTTACTTGGCTACCAAAGCAAATAACAAAGTTATTTATAAATTTCTTCCTACCACTACCTATTGCTATTATTTAAAATAGGGATAATTTTTTCTCTTAAAAAATATCATTATTTGTGGTATGGAGCCCCCGCATTGATCCGGAAGGCACGGTAGATTTGCTCGACGAGGATCAGACGCATCAATTGATGTGGATACGTCATTTTGCCAAAAGAGATCTGAGCATTGCTTCTTTTCATGACGGCTTCGCTGAGTCCTAAAGAGCCGCCGATAACAAAAACAAGGTGGCTTTTTCCTTGGATACCTAATTGGTCGATTTGTTTAGCAAAAGATTCGCTTGTGGGATTTTTCCCTTCAATTGCTAAGGCATAGACGTATTCTTGCTCTTTGATTTTCGCTAAGATCCGTTCTCCTTCTTTTTCTTTTACTTGTCTCATTTGCGCTTCACTTAAATTCTCCGGGGCTTTTTCGTCAGGAACTTCGATCAATTCGATTTTTGCATAGGCATTCAGCCGTTTGACATACTCATTGATACCTTGGATCAAGTATTTTTCTTTTAATTTTCCTACTGAAATAATTTTGATATTCATGTTTTCTCTCCTTTGGTCTTCATGCTCACTTTGTTTATTATAATCAATTTTTTCGTCTATATGTTTATTTTGGCTATTTTTGTTAAAAAGATTTCCCCAACAGTTATGCACAACATCCACAGGTTTATCCACAGAAAGCAGTGTTATTTTACCTTATTTCATCACATTCATTAGGCAAACATACGTTTTATAAGAATTTATCCACTTTATACACAGGCTGTGGATATGTTTTATCCCTTATTTTTCCAATCCTATCCGCGTAGTTTTACACAGTTTCTGTGGAAAAAAGCAAATCAAATATTTTCATCTGAAAACAATGGTTTTTCCTAAAGTTTTTCATAAAAAGTTCACAGTCTCAAAGTAGACTAAAGTCAACAAATAAGACTATACTAACAGTAGATAAATGAATGTAATTGGAGGAGGAACACATGGATAGAAAAAATGTGACACCAAAGATGAAAAAAAATAAAAATAATAGCCTCTGGCGTAAGTTAGGTCTGGGGCTTGTTGGAGGGATCGTTGGAGGACTACTGACAGCTGGCATTTTTTATGCAGCGATGGGCACTGGCAACAATAGTTCTACTGCTACAAGCGGCAATCAGAATTCTGCCGGTGAAACAGTTGTGGAAAATGTCAAAGTCAATGTAGATTCTGATATCACCAAAGCGGTAGATAAAGTTCAAGACGCTGTCGTTTCTGTTATCAACTTACAAAGTCAAAACCAATCAAGCGGTTTTGGCGGACTATTCGGGCAGCAAGAAGAAAGTAGCAGCTCAGATGATAGTAATTTGGAAGCTTATAGTGAAGGAAGCGGCGTGATCTACAAAAAAGACGGGAATACTGCTTATGTAGTCACGAATAATCACGTAGTAGATGGCCAGCAAGGTCTTGAAGTCTTGATGAAAGACGGTACGAAGGTAAAAGCTGAATTAGTTGGAACAGATGCTTATTCAGATTTAGCGGTGTTGAAGATCAATTCAGACAAAGTCGAAACAGTTGCCTCTTTTGGTGACTCAAGTGCTCTGAAGGTTGGTGAGCCTGCGATTGCGATTGGTTCCCCACTAGGATCTGAATATGCAAATTCTGTCACTTCAGGAATCATTTCTTCCTTGAACCGACAAGTGACAAGTACGAATGAATCGAACGAAACAGTCAATATCAATGCGATCCAAACAGATGCAGCAATCAACCCTGGAAATTCTGGTGGTCCTTTAGTTAATATCGAAGGACAAGTTATCGGTATCAACTCAAGTAAGATCGCAAGTACTTCTGAATCTACTTCTAATGTAAGCGTAGAAGGAATGGGATTTGCTATTCCAAGTAACGATGTAGTGAATATCATCAATCAACTGGAAAAAGACGGAAAAGTGACACGTCCAGCTCTAGGTATCACAATGGTCGACTTATCTGCCGTTTCTACTCAGCAACAAGAACAAATCTTGAAGATTCCTTCATCTGTAACTAACGGTGTCATCGTGACAAATGTCCAAACAGCTACACCGGCTGAAAAAGCTGGATTGAAACAATACGACGTCATTACTAAGATCGATGACAAAGAAGTTTCTTCTGGTGTAGAACTTCAATCTGCTTTGTATAAGAAAAAAGTGGGAGATTCTGTCAAAATCACTTACTATGAAGGCTCGAAAGAAAAAACAACTACTGTTGAATTGACGATCGATCAATCGGCATTAAAACAAAATCAAAATAGTGAAAATTAATAAAAAAGAGGTTGTGACAAAGACTTGTCACAACCTCTTTTTATAAACTATATTTTTCTTGCCAACTCCTCGGTCACAAGTCACAAGATCCAACAAACATGAGAAGCTGTTTTTTGAAATTGCTCCTTGTGACTCAGAGTGAAACGGCAGACTCACAACCTCTTTATTTTGGAAATGCTTCTCCGACTACGGCATCCTCAGGCAATACTAAGATTCCTTTTTTTGCTGGAGCATTTGGCAAATGCAATTCACGAGCGGAACAGATCATTCCATAGCTATCTACCCCTCGCAAAGTTCCTGGCCAGATCATCATTCCATCTGGCATCATAGCTCCTGGTTTTGCAACGACAACTTTTTGTCCAGCTTCGATATTGGGTGCACCGCAAACGATTTGCAATACTGTACCATTGTCTACTTCTGTCTCAGTAATCGATAAATGGTCAGAATCAGGATGTGGGACGCATGTTTTTACGTACCCGACAACGATCTTCGGTTCATGATCAGCTTCAAGCTGTTCTTCGAATCCTGCTTCTTTGATCAATCGATTCAATTTCGCTAATTCTTCATCGGTTAATCTTACTTGGCCGTTCCCTTCGATCGTTAGATGATCGGAGATATGGAAAAAGTTCCAAGCAACAACTTGTCCTTGTTCATCTTTGATCCGAGCAACATTCCATTTGCGTTCAACGGTGTTTTCTGTTCCTTTATCGTCGGCTATGATAACCATCAAGGTGTCTCCGACGTGTGCTTTATTATAAGCAAAAATCATGTTCTTTCCTCCATTATCCTTTGCTGAGATTTATCTTAACAAAAAATTGCATTCACTGCATGAGATTTTTTTCATGCTTTATTTCCGAAGAAGCCTCTTCTGGAACACCATTTATTCGTAACAAGGGACTGTGACAAGACTTTTGTCACAGTCCCTTTACTGTTTTAGTTAATTGATTAAAAAGGTCGTACAAGTTCCACTTGCTTAATTACTTGGCTGTTCTTCTTCGTCAGAAACGATCAAGACATCACAAGGTGAATGACGTATCACGTAGCTGGCTACACTTCCTGTCATAAAGCGTTCGACTGCATTTAGACCTGACTGCCCAACCATGATTAGATCGATTGCATATTTTTTTGGCAATTTGACTGCCATGGATTCACGAACAGAACCATATGCAATAATTCCTTCTATATTTGTGTAATCAACAGATTTCCCATATTCTTTACATTCTTCGATCATTTCCTTGGCTGTTTCAGTTTGCTGATCGACTAGATTTTGATCAATAGGTGCATAGCCCATAAAGTTATAAAATTGCTGATCGATTACGTTTGCTACATATACTTTCCCATTATTACGGCGAGCCACTTCTACCGCTTTTTTGAAAGCAGCAAGTGCTTGTTCACTACCGTCGATACCTACTAAAATGTTCTTATATTCTTGATTCATCTTGACCCCTCCTAACAGATGTCAGCCTTTTGTTACACTTTCTAGGAACGATTCGATTTCCTGTTTTGTTTTACGATCTTTATTCACTAGACGCCCTAATTCTTTTCCGTCTTGGATCACGACAAAACTTGGGATACCAAAAATGTTCCATTCAGCGGCTACATCTATGTACTTGTCACGATCTACTTCAATAAATTGCCAATCAGAAAAGTCATTTTCAATTTCAGGCATTTGCGGTTTGATAAAACGGCAGTCTCCGCACCAGCCGGCAGTAAAGAAAAATACACTCTTTCCAGTTTCTACGTAGCCTGCTAATTCTTCTAAACTATTTGGGATAATCATTCTTTGTCCTCTACTTTCTGTTTATGTATTTTTCAATTAAATTATACACCTTTCTTTCGAACTAACAAACATTGATCCTCTTTTTATAAAAAAAATCTGGCAAAAGCAATCTTTTGCCAGATTTTATAGTTTCACTATCGCGTTATTTTCCGTATACAATCGTATTCACTGTTGATTTATCCAAGCCTTTCAGTGTTTGAATCAACATTTCTCGTGCAGCTTCAAAATCGCGAATACTGAACATCGTTTGATGCGTATGGATATAACGTCCCACTACGCCAATCACTGTACTTGGGATTCCTTCGTTTTGTGTATGAGCAGCACCTGCATCTGTACCGCCTTTTGAAACAAAGTATTGATAAGGGATATTGTTTGTTTCAGCGATATCCAGCAAGTACTCGCGCAAACGAGGAAGCATGATCAAACCTGGATCTTGGATACGCATCAATGTACCTTCTCCTAAATGTCCGAATGTGCCATTTTTCGTCACTGTATCATCTGCTGCAGAGCAGTCTACTGCAAAGAACAGATCTGGCTTGAATTTATTGACAGAAGCTTTAGAACCACGCAAGCCTACTTCTTCCTGGACATTCGCGCCTGCAATCAATGTATGACCTAATGTTTCATTTTGCAACGCTTCTAAAGCTTCTAATACCATTGTACAGCCATAGCGGTTGTCCCATGATTTGCTGATGATATTCTTTCCGTTGGCTGTTTTGATCGTTTCAGCGTAAGGAACGATTGTGTCTCCTGGAAGGACACCGTAACTCATTGCCTCTTCTCTTGATTCAAACCCAGCATCGAACAAAATATCGGTTACTTCTACTGATTTTTGTCCGCTTGTTCCTCGCAATAAATGCGGGGGAACGGAAGAAGAAATACATGGATAATTCTTACCAGTAGAGGTTTTAAGTGTAAAACGCTGTGCAGAAACAACGTAAGGATTCCAGCCGCCTAGAGGTACGACTTTAAAAAGCCCGTTTTCTTGGATTTGTGTCAGCATGAATCCGACTTCATCCATATGTGCTGCGACCATTACACGGGGTGCATCCGCTTCTTCATGATGGCGCAGACCAAAAATGCCGCCCAAACCATCTAACTGTAACTCATCTACCAGCGGTTCCATATGACTTTCCATATAAGCGCGAACATCTTGTTCAAAACCGCTTGTTCCTTGTAATTCTGTTAACTCTTTGATTCGTTGAAATGTTTTTTCTTCCATATGCTATTCGTCTAAATTTCAGACTAAACTCCTCTCAGACTTATATTGATCTGCGGATAAAATATGATTTTTTCTGCAGACCGATCGTATTTATTATAGCTTATTTTTTCTGGTAGCGGTTATTTATTTCAAAGAAAATATGAGAGTGTGGTAAAATAAGCATACGGAGTAACAAGTGAGAAGAAGGAGGTATGTCCACATGTATGAAGAAAGCGAACTAAGCTATTTTAAAGGCGGGTTAGCAGTTGGAATCGGTCTAGGATTATTGAGCGGGGTAGCTTCAACGATTTGGTATCATCGCAAAAAAGTATTGTCAGCAGACCAAGTACTTGAAAATATCAAGTCATCTTTTCTAAAAGAAGGTGCAATCGAAGGTTCTTGGATCTCTTTTGAAAAGGAACCTATTAGGAAATTCGCCGTTCGGTCGAGTGCTTATCGGGGAGGTCTTTCTCGAATAGAAGATGGCGAAACTGTTTATTATGAATTTTTAGCAGATGCTCATACAGGAACCGTATTAGAAATTTCAAGAAAAAAAGGTGCAACAGATTAATACGTCAAAAAAGTGAGAGAACGGATACGCACCCACTATTCAAAAGAGAGGTATCATGTCCTTCTTTTGTAGTGGGTGGTTTTTTAGATAGAGCTTTCCAAACATATATTCCAGTATTTTCTTTTTAAATAAATGATATTTAGCGGGAAAAACTAGCATTTCCTTTGATTATGAGGTATTTTTAATTTAGCTTTTGTTTTCTATAGTTAAGGAGAGTGAAAAATGGAACAACAAGAAAAAATTGCTGTTCTGATTCCTTGTTACAATGAGGAAGCAACAATTTCAACAGTCATTGCAGACTTTAAACGAGAATTACCAGAAGCAGATATTTATGTCTATGATAATAATTCGACCGATCGAACATACGAATTGGCCGTTCAAGGTGGAGCAATCGTAAAAAAAGAACCTCGTCAAGGAAAAGGAAATGTGATCCGCCAAATGTTCTTTGATATCGATGCCGACTATTATTTAATGGTAGATGGCGATGATACTTATCCTGCAGAAGCTGTACATGGTTTGCTCGAGAAATTACGTTCTGGTGAAGCAGATATGGTCATTGGTGATCGCCTATCAAATGGAACCTACTTTGATGAGAATAAGAGACCTTTCCACGATTTTGGAAATAACCTTGTTAGAAATACAATTACTAGGATGTATAAAACAAAAATTCTTGATGTCATGACCGGCTATCGAGGATTCAATCGTATCTTTGTCAAAAGTTTTCCTATTATGAGTTCTGGTTTTCAAATCGAAACGGAATTGACGATCCATGCTTTAGATAAAAAATTCAAGTTCGTTGAGATCCCAATCGATTATCGTGATCGTCCTGAAGGCAGCGAATCAAAATTGAATACATTCTCTGACGGATTCAAAGTGATCATGATGATTATTAAAATGTTTAAAGATTATAAGCCTTTGCTTTTCTTTGGGATTTGGACCATCTTCTTCTTTTTATTTGGATTGGTCACGGGGATTCCTGTGATTCGCGAATATATGCTGACAAGCTTTATTACACGCATCCCTTCTGCGATTTTAAGTACTGGATTGATGACTTTAGCACTTCTTTCATTAGTAACAGGGTTGATTTTGGATACAGTCGTCACGAACGCTAAGAAAGAATATGAATTGAATCTATATCATGTTTATCATGAATACCACAGTAGAAAGTAAAAAAAGGATCAAGACTGCAAAAATAATTTGCAATTCTTGATCCTCTTTTTAATTAATTATTTTGCCAAACGATAGATGGCATCTGCATAGATTGCTGTTGCTCTGAACAAGTCATCAAGACTCATAAATTCGTTTGCTTGGTGCATTGTATCAGTATATCCTGGGAACATCGCTCCATAAGCAACGCCACGTTTCAACAAACGTCCGTAAGTTCCGCCACCGATGATTTGTTCGTAGCCTTTTTCTCCAGTGTGGTCTTCATAGACTTGCAATAATGTAGCCACCAATGGATCATCCATTGGTACGTAATGTGGTTCCATTACGCGAGCACCTCGAGTAACTGTTGCGCCTTCTTGCCCCACTGTTTGTTCGATGTCACTTTGCAATCCGTCTACTGTTACACCTTTTGGAAAACGGAAATTCATATTGATGAAGTTCGCTTCCTCTGTACCATTTTCTTCAAAAGCAAATAGTCCAGCATTCATTGTCAATTTGCCCATTTTTTCATCTTCATAAGCGACTCCTAGTTTTTCTCCATAAAAATCTTCATGGACATAAGCAGCTGCTACATGGATAAATTGTTTAGCAGATCCTAGGAATTCATAGTTATCTAAGAACAATGCCAAGAAAGAACCTGCATTGATACCAGATTGTGGGCTTGCACCATGTGCGCCTTTACCAACTAATTCGATTTTTACATACGTATTGTCCGCTTCAATCGTTCCGCTTACTGGATTTGCTTCGATGAATTGGTAAAATGCTTCTTCCATCGCGATAGCTGCATCTGCACTTGGTACTTGAAGTGCTGCAGTTGCTGTTCCTGGCACCATATTTTCGCGAAGTCCGGAAACAAAAGATTTCAAGACATAATCTCCTGCATTGTCGCCTTTGAAGCGTAAAGCTAAAGAAACATTTCCTTTTTCACCATTGATGATTGGGAATTCAGCATCTGGTGAGAAACCAAAATCTGGTTCTTCTTCATGTTCGAAATAATAAGCCATATCGCCCCAGCCGCTTTCTTCATCGCTGCCGACTACGAAGCGAACTTTTTTTGATAGTTTCAAGTCAAGTTCTTTAATGATCTTCATCGCATAGTAAGCTGCCATACTTGGACCTTTGTCATCGCTTGATCCGCGTGCAAAGATCTTTCCATCCTTGATTACTGGTTCATAAGGATCTGTGTCCCAGCCATCTCCTGCAGGAACGACATCCATGTGTCCAAATATCCCTAGCGTTTCGTCTCCTTCGCCAAGATCAATATGCCCTGCATAGTTATCGACATTTTTTACTTTAAATCCATCACGTTCGCCATAAGCTAACATATGTTTCAATGCGTCGCGAGGTCCAGGTCCAAATGGTGCATCTGGTGTTACTTTTGAGTCATCGCGCTCGCTGTTGACACGTAAAAGATTTTTCAAGTCTTCAAGCAAGTCTTCTTTACGTGCTTCTACTTCTTTTTGCCAATCAATTGTCATAAAGTTAATCCTCCACTTATTTAAGTCTTCGTGTTCATGATACCACAAATTACAGAAAAAAATAGTTCAAAAAATCTGACAATTCCTTTTCTTATCTGTTTTTCTCTAAAAAAAATATACGCTATAATGAGTAAAAGGAGGTTTTTCGATGCTGATAAACGAACAACTAGTGAAAAGAGTCATCACACCTCGTCCAAAAATTTCACATAAAGGAACATTTGGACGTATCGTTTTGATTGGCGGCAATGAACAATATGGCGGAGCAATCATTATGAGTGCTTTAGCTGCCGTACACACTGGAGCGGGTCTCACGACTGTAGTAACTGATGAAAAAAATCGGAGTGCTCTTCACAGTCATCTGCCAGAAGCAATGATTGTAGATTGGACGGATACTGACCAGTTTCTTTCCGTAATAAAGCAAGCAGATGTACTCTTGATTGGTCCCGGATTGGGTACTTCTTCTAAGAGTTTGGAACGTTTCAAACAAGTACTAGAAAACCAATCAAAAGAACAATGGCTGGTGATTGATGGCTCTGCTTTAAGTTTACTTGCTGCTAATCATCTTTTGCTACCCTATCCCGAACAAACTGTACTTACACCTCATCAAATGGAGTGGCAACGGTTGAGTTCTCTACCGATACAAGAACAACGGGATAAAGAAAACAAAAAGAAGCAACAGGAAATCGGTGCTGCGGTCGTTTTGAAAAGTCATGAGACAAAAATTTATGGTCACCAGCACTTCTACACCAATCCTTTAGGTTCTGCTGCTATGGCAACAGGCGGCATGGGTGACACTTTAGCTGGGATGATCACAGGATTTTTAGCCCAGTTTCCTCAAAATGACCAAACGATTGCAGCAGCTGTTTATCTTCATAGTTTCATTGGAGACCAGCTGGCAAAAGAACAATATATTGTTTTGCCGACACAAATCAGCGAAGCACTTCCGAAGTGGATGAATTATTTTTGTAAAAAATCAATGGAAAACGAGGCATGAGTCATGGAGAAATTTACAGGTTATGTGCGAGAACCTTTTTATTATGAAACAGATCAAATGGGGATTATTCATCACAGCAATTATATCCGCTGGTTTGAAGAGGCTCGGGTAGCCTTATTGGTACATCTAGGGTTTCCCTATAAAAAAATCGAAGAATCTGGGATCATCATCCCCGTTCTGGAAGTAAATTGCAGCTATAAAGAAATGATCCATTACGGAGAAAAAGTGAGCATCCATCCAACTATCCAAAAGTATACGGGGACACGGTTGGATTTTAGCTACGAAATTGTGGGAACTGAAGACAAAAAATTAAAAACTACTGGCAGTAGTAAACACTGTTTTTTACTTTCTGATTCGCAACGATTAGTGAAGCTGAGCAAAGTCAATCCGGAGTTAGATCAGTTATTCCAAGCGTACGCTTCTTTGGATGATGTAAATTCTTAATAAAGACCGTCTAAGCATTTTTCTTGTATTGTGTCGAGTAGTTCGTATAATGAAAAGAAAAAAGCAGGTGATCCCCATGTATGTCGTTAAAGTAATGCACGGTTACATCGATAAAACTGGCTGTCGCACTCGGGAAAAAAACTTAGACAATCTGCTCATTTTCAAAGACAAAAAAGAATCCGAAGCTTTTGCTAAAAGAATCGGCGGTCGTGTCAAACCGATCCAAGAGGTACGACCAGATTGATTCAATATTTTTCTTTTCGAGGCTCTAATAGGCATGCCTATCAGGGCTTTTTTTGCAGACTGTGTTTTTATGCCCACACGATTTGTAAGCGATTTATGTTATAATAGATTATATCTGCATAGAAAGGAAGGTTAAATGGTTATCAATAATTTGCAACAGCAAGCTTATGAATCTATACGTAAACAAATCATTTATTCCGAGTTAGCACCTGGAAGTAAAATCTCCGATAAAGTGTTAGAAGAACAACTAGCTATCGGGCGTACACCGATTCGAGAAGCACTGATCCAACTGCGCAATCAAGAGCTTGTAAAAACCATTCCACAGTCCGGCACTTATGTTTCAAAAATCGATATCCGATCTGCTTCATTAGCCCGTTATACGCGGGAAAAGTTGGAAAAACCGATCCTGCAAGAATGCAGTGCGAAAATGACCAAGCAAGATCAAGCTAAACTAGAAAAAATACTAGAACAAACCGATCAGGCAGTGATCGCTCAAAATAAAAAAGCTTTTTTTGATTTGGATACTGATTTTCACCGAACTTGTTATGAAATTGCTGGAAAACGAGAAATTTGGGATTGGCTAGAAAGTTATAGTACGCACTTGAACCGTTTCAGATGGTTACGTTTGACGATTTCAGAATTAGACTGGGGTCGAGTATTAGATGAACATCAGACAATGCTTCAATCAATGATTGATCATAACTTTGATGAAGTCGGATTTCTTTGCACGATGCATTTACATATGATTATCGAGGAGCAAGAATACGTGATTCATAATTACCCCGATTATTTTGAAGATATTCAGGACAGACCCATCAAATAAGAGGTTTTGGAATCAGCGTTTTGACCTGAGTATTAGAGAAATAAACGGCAAAATAGTTCCTCATATTTTGCCGTTTTTTTTTGAGCTAATACCGAGGGTCAGCTGATTGCACACCGTTTATTGAGAGGTTGTGAAAAAGCTGCCCTGCATCAAGTAATAAGAACAGCCAAGTAAAAATAGCTTCTTATGTTTTTAACTTGGCTGGACTTATTACCGCAGATGCAAGCTTTTGAACACCGTTTTCCAAGAGGTCGTGAGCCTGCCGTTCATCTCCGAGTCACAAGGAACAATTTCAAAAAACAGCTTCTCATGTTTGTTGAATATTGTGACTTGTGACCGAGGAGTTGGCAGGAGAACACCGTTTAGTGGAGAGGTTGTGAAAAAGCTGCTCTGCATCAAGCAGTAAGAACAATCAGATAAAAATAGCACTCCATATTTTTCATCTGATTGGGCTTAGTGCCGTAGATGCAAGCTTTTGAACACCGTTTGTTCGGAAAAAAGGACTGTGACACGACTTTTGTCACAGTCTCTTTATTTGTAATCTAAATCATACTCCGTACATCTTTTTTCTATTTCTTTTATTTCTTCTAAGATCCCTTGGCTACGAATTTCATTATATGGCCAAAGTAAGACTGCCTCTAATACATAAGGCGAAAAATCGCTTTGATTCATCTCTTTTGAAAAACTCATCGCTGCTATCTCGCTCAATGCACGAATGTTTGATTGATGTGTATAAAAAGGCAACCGCCACAGCACAATTTTTTCGCTTTGCGTATAAATTCCCTTAACAGAAGCTTCGATGTGGTGAAATAGTTCATGTCCAATAATCAAAGCTTGCGCTGTTTCTTTAGAGATCGAAGCTAGTCCTGAACATTTTAATTTTTCTAACGGCTCCGTCATCAATCGGATCCCTTCATCTTCTGCATAAGTTGCAAAAGTGATTCGTTCGTTTATTTGCTCTGATTCACAGGAAACGATTGGAACAGCCATTTGTTCACAAATTTCTCCTACATCGGCAAAAGGGTACTTTTTTTTGATGCTACATGCCGTTTCGATACCACAATCGATTGATTGTTGTATAAGAATTTTCTGCTTGGACAAAGGAATCTTTTTCCAAAATAAATCTCGCCGAAACTGGTAGAATCCCCAAATTTCTTCGGGGATCTGTTGTAATTCGTTTAGTAACTCTTCTAACTTATGTTTGTTTGATATTTCCGGCAACGACGATCACTTCTTCCTCCGGTTCCATAGTAGATACTTCCAGATCCATCAAAAGCTGTAGTTGTTCCAGATCCGTCGCTGTAAAATCAGAGACTCTTGCTCCTAAGCAGAGATAAAATTCTGGTCGGGCAATCAATTCAGTTTGATAAACTGCCATATCTTCCCAAAGTTGTTCGACAGCTGTCATATAATTGGCTGCAGTTGTTTTCATACATGAAGCATGTCCACGTTGGACCTTGATAAATCCTTTTTGATCGATGATCCGAAGACTTCCAGCATTTTTTGAACGATTCTGTTCGCCGCATACATAAAAGAAAGGTGTATTTTCCAATAAGCAAACTTCATTTTTATTTAATCGCATATCCTCTGCAGCAAGCTCTAGTGCTTCTTCTGTTGTGATCTCCTTGGTTAGATCGGTTGCTTTCACTTCCGTAGAACCAGTAGCGATAGCCGTTACTTTTGAAGTCTGTGGATCGATTTCTACGTGGACTTCGATCGATTCTGGTGTAGCGCCTGATTCAATCGCTTTATTCATCGCTTCATTTTTCAACGATCGTATATCTTCTTTACTTGGCGAAGGGATGATACGTTCTACAACATCTCGGACCATTGCAAGTGCTACACCAATAGAAGAAATCACTTCGGCGTTTTCAGGAATCGAATATTTCACACCCATTTTATTACTAAAGTAAGTAATCAATGAGGCAGCGCCGCCCCCTACACCTACAAGAGAAATCTGATCTTTCTCCAAGTGATACTTGTCTGCTAATTCTAAAATCACCGGTTCAATCTTAGCATAGGATTTTTCCATGATCTGCTCTACGATGTCTTCAACCGTCGTATGACAATAGTCTGCTAATGCCTGTATGGCTTTTCGTGCAGATGGGACATTTCCATAAGAAAAATGTTCTTCTTGCACTAATCCAAGGACATTGGCTGCACATGTATTTGTAATAGTCACTTCTTCTCCGTCTTCCATCACTACCTTGACGTAATCAGCAGGGTCTCCTTCTTTAGGAGAGAAAAATTCAACCTTAGGACCTTTGATTTTTTCTGTCTCCGTAAATACTGCATAATCTAGACCGGCAATATGTGCAGAACGTGGACCGACATCGATGATTCCTGACTGATTAGCCCGTACCATCGAACCGCCTGCCACACCTAGAACCCGAACATCTAATGAAGAGATATATGTTGGGTGGCCACCTACAATTGAATAATCAATTGCTGGACGTCCATTTTTAATGACCCCGATATTGGTTGTTGTTCCGCCTACTTCAAAATAAACACCATTAGACGCTCTCAAGTACATCAAAGAGCCCATGACTGATGCTGCTGGACCGGAAAGCATGGTTAAAACAGGTCGTTTTTTCATTTCATTGATTTCCATTACTCCGCCGTCTCCGCGCATAATCATCAAAGAAACATTGACCCCTGCTTCTCGTACGGAATCTTCTGTAGAGGTTGCCGTATCTAGCATTTTTGGTAAAATAGATGCATTGATTGCTGCTGTCCGAGTTCTTCTTGTCAATCCATATAATTTTGTGATGTCAGAAGCCATCGTTGTAGGGATCGCTTTCACAGATGCTGCTTCATAAACAACTCGTTCTGGTTCCCCATTATCTACTCCAAATGCCATAGAAGAAACCAAGACCTCCGCTCTTTCTCTTTCTAAAGAAGAAATCGTTTCTGAAACACGGTCTACATTTAAGTGTTTGACAGGTAAGAATGCATTGACAATCTCTATTTTTTTCTTATTCCCTAAATCGATATCGTTCAATCTAGTTTGTCGTTTTGCTAAAAAACCTTCTAATCCACCTTTTGCCATCCCGATTACGCCGACTTTTGCTACGTCTCCTTCAATCAGTGCATTAGTCGCTTGTGTGGTAGAATGTGCAACAAACACAACATCTTCTGGACTGATATTATTTTCCCGCAAACAATTTTGAAAAGACTGAACGACACCTGTGGCTACTCCACGGACATCATCGTGGGTTGTTTTCACTGAAGATTTTCCGATGATTTCGTGCGTCGCATTATCGATTGCGACTGCTTTCGTATGTGTACCGCCAACATCAATTCCCATTCGCACAAAACGTTTCATTTTCTTTTCCTCCGTTCATCTAATCGTTTTTATCGACGTTTTGTTTACTAGGCGTTCCCGTACAATAAGAACGTGATCAGGCATAAGATCGCACCGATGATCCAACCAGTTGGGATGGATTTCTTCATATATTCTCGAGAAGTTACTTTTGTATAACCTAATCCCCAAGCAACCCAAGATTGTGTAATATCTAAATGCTGAGGAGCAATCGTTGTGATTGCAAATAACGGGAACAAAAAGGCTGGCGACATCGTTGGATTAACAGCTAACACGACAGCTAAAATAGCTGAGCCTGAACCGACTAGATTCATTGGACCGCGGAAAAATCCTAGTGGTGTCAATATAGCAAATACGATTGCCAAGACTAATGGTGATTGCGGTATCCAATCTCCAAAAATAGCTGAAAAATAAGGAGAAGCATACGCAGCTGAATTATTGAACATCGCTAAGGTCATCAAGAAACCAACCATTGGTGCAACATCTACTGCGCCATCTGTAAATAATTTCGCAAACTGACGACAGATTTCTTTATAACCTCCGCGCAATTTTCCAGTAAACAGCAATGCCCAGATACCTGCTAGAATAAAACCTAAGATGATTGGAAGATCTAAAAGAACGACCCCTAAAACTGGTAATAATACGGCTAACCATGAGATCATTGGTGCGTCGCCACCTTCAGCTGGTACGTTTGCTGCCATTGCATAGCGTTTCTTTTTGTTCATTGATATATTAGCGACCGTTAGTACCACAACTAAGCTTACAATCATCCCAATCATACCAATTTGGAAATAGTCATTATAAGTATAGCTTTCAGCCGCTGGATTGAAACCAGCATAAATCGTTTGATATTGTTTGAAATTGACGATATTAGCAAATATTCCAGCCATAATCGAGCCCATAAATGAGAACAGTGCAACCGGTACTGAAATACCTAATGACATCAAGATCGGCAACACAATAACTGCAATAGAAATCACTGGTCCGATTCCTGTCATCGACATGAATATAACAGCGGTTACAATACATAGTAAGCTCATCGTGATTCTTGGCTTGTCCCCTCCAAGTTCAACTACCTTTCGAATCAGGGTAGCTGCGATTCCGCTATCTACTAGAACACGACCGAAAAAGGCACCAAAGAAGACATTTACCAAGATCGATTTGGCGTACTCAGCTGGCCCCGTCGTATAGATATGCGTCAACACATCAATTACTCCTTGCCCTTCCATCGCCGGGTTTGGTGAAAACGTGTTTCCGACTAGCGCTAATCCCATCCATACAGTAGCCATGATGGCAAAGCCGACCATCAAGTTGTAGCCTTTTACACAGTACCAGACCATGAAAAAGAATGAGATAACTAACAAAATACCAATAATAATATCACTCATGTTATTCCTCCGTCCATTTTGTTTTTCTGATAAGCAAACTAATATATCAGTCAAACTCATTCTAACTTATGTAGTTAGCGCTTTCATTAAAGGATGACCATAAATGTTCAGTTTTCAATTAAAAAACCTTAATTATGCTATTTTAGACTTATACGTTATTGTCCTGTTTCATTTGATGGAGGATTGTAAACAAAAAAGAGGAAACAAAGAGCATACTTATGTGTATTGAGGGTTGCTCTTTTTCTTTATGAGTTAAAACCATAGCGATGTACTGCTCACCGCATTTCTGTGGACAGCGCATTTTTGCCCTCAGCTACATTCTAATACCGGCAAGCGCTACTTTAGGACTAACCATTTTGGGCGTTTCCTAAATTCAAGCAGATTCTGTAACCAACATTCAACCGCAAACTGCAGCTCTGTTGCTTCGTTCATGAAACTTTCTTCGATACACGATACACAACCTTCATCAAGAGAATACGAACAACCTGTAAGACGCGTACTAAGCGCCTATAGTTCATCAATCCATTTTTAGTCTCTCGAGTAATTTGGGACATTAAGTAATCACTCCTTCTGTAAATTATAAGTGTGAACGTTTTTTCTCTCTGTTTTACCATGACCATTTACACCTTAAATACCGAAACGGTAGTTTGGACTATATAACTTATACAGACAAAAAAAGAGAATTAAAAACTTACCTGTCCTTAGCAACACAGTTCTGACTATACTCCACCGTCCTCTAAGCTCATCAAATTCCCTTCTGGATCACGAAAGTAAGCTATATGAAAAGCTTCTGCACCTTCACCTAATACTTTTTTCCCAACTTCAAACACTACTCCAGCATTGACCATTCTATTGTAATCATCATCAAAGGTTGTGGTATGAAAAGTTGCTGAGAGGGTGTCAGACGAGATCCGATTATCCGAAATAGGATAACCCTCCATTTGTTCAACTACAGCACCTATTTGAAACATCGCAAAAAAGGGAGATTCCTCTTTCTTTGATGCAAAACTTGTATAAGGACCTGATCCATCACCATAGATCGGTACCAGCCCTATTTTTTCCGTATAAAAATCATAACAAGCTTGATAGTCCCCTTTCACTTGTACACACGCTGTAATTCGGTAAACACTCATTTGCTTCCACTCCTTGTTAGCTCTTTTAATTTTCCATAAAAAAGCTTATTTATTCAATACTAACATAGTTAGATTAATCAAGCATCAGATTTTTTAACTAGCTGAAATAATCATAACCACTCTTCAAAAGGGTGGTTTGTTTCAGAACTATAAAAAGCCACAATACCGGACAGCGCCTAAAGACGCTGACTTTCACATTTTATGTTCAATCCATACGACCTTGACACTTTTGCCATCCGCATAGCAGGTAATTTTGTGTTTTACTCGCTTTGCGAGCTCAATTAGGTCTTAAAACAATAATAAAAACCCCGCTCAATAAAGGCGGGGTATACGTTGATACGACAACGTTTATTTAATTATTTAGCCAAAGCTTCTTTTGCTTGGTCAGCCAATGCAGTAAATGCTGCTGCATCGTTAACAGCCAAGTCAGCTAACATTTTACGGTTGATGTCGATTTCAGCAACTTTCAAACCGTGCATTAATTTTGAGTAGCTCAAGCCATTCATACGAGCTGCTGCGTTGATACGAGCAATCCACAATTTACGGAAGTCGCGTTTCTTTTGACGACGATCGCGATATGCGTAGTTGTATGAATTCATTACTTGTTCTTTTGCTGTTTTAAATAAAGTGTGTTTTGAACCGTAGTAACCTTTTGCTAATTTTAGCACTCTTTTACGACGTTTACGAGTTACTGTTCCACCTTTAACACGTGCCATGTATAATTCCTCCTAATAAAAATAAATCTTCAGATTCTGTTATTTGTACTTCTTATTTCATTTTTGCTAGTTGTTGGCGAATACGTTTGAAGTCGCCACTAGAAACCATGCTTGCTTTACGCAATTGACGGCGTTGTTTTTTTGTTTTGCCGTGGAAACGGTGACTTGTAAACGCGCGGAAGCGTTTCAATCCGCCTTTACCAGTACGTTTGAAACGTTTTGCTGATCCGCGGTGTGTTTTTTGTTTTGGCATGACTATATTTCCTCCTCAAAATCTTTCGTTATCCGACTATCGGCTGCCCAACAGCCAGTTAGTCATTCAAATTACTTACTGTCGTTTTTCGGTGCCAGCGTCAAGAACATGCTGCGTCCGTCCATTTTCGCTTTTTGTTCCACTGTTGCAATATCCGCAGTTTCTTCAGCTAAGCGATTCAAGACTTTTTGACCAATTTCTTTATGGGTAATGGCACGGCCTTTGAAACGGATAGAAGCTTTCACTTTATCGCCCTTTTCCAAGAACTTACGTGCATTACGAAGTTTTGTATTGAAGTCATTCAAGTCGATCGTAGGACTTAAGCGAACTTCTTTTACATTGATCACTTTTTGTTTTTTACGCGCTTCGCGGTCTTTCTTTTGTTGTTCGAAACGGTATTTACCGTAGTCCATGATTCGCGCAACTGGTGGTTTCGCACCAGGGGCAACTAACACAAGATCCAAGTTTGCTTGTTCTGCAATATTCAATGCTTCTGCTTTTGTCTTAACTCCTAATTGCTCACCATCTGAACCGATCAATCGTAACTCTCGTGCACGAATGCCGTCGTTAACCATCATATCCTTTGCTATGGTCATTCACCTCCAAATATTATGAGAGAAAGAAAAGCTTACCGAATAAACGGCAATAAAAAAACGAGTTCTCTTACAGAACCCGCGCGTACTTCACCTAATAGAACCAGTGAAAACTATCTAGCCCAGTGACATTATCAACTAAGGCGAGAAGCGGGTGCTTCTGCTTTTATTTCTCAACCATCATAGTATAGCAAAAATTAATCTTTTTGTCAATGTTTTTCATACAGTTTGTCTTCCTTTTCTGAAAATGATTAGATTAGCAGACTTTCTAGCAGTGATTCCCGCTTCTTTGCTATACTAAAGAAAAACGAGGTGAACCCACATGAAAAAAATCGAACCTATTCCACCTTCTCTTCCTCTTCTTACAAAGGGAGAGTTTTATTTAGAAGATGAGGAGATCTTCTCTGGTCTTCTGATCAACGGGGGTGACCAAAGCTATCTCGATGCCAAAAATATGGTATTAAGAGAGAGTCATATCCAAAAACTTACGATGCAAAAAACAGTTTTACGTCATTTTGAATGCAGTAATGTCATTTTTGAAAAATGTGATTTTTCCAATCTGGAGTGGATTGGTGGCAGTTTCCACCAAGTCGTGTTTCATCAATGTAAATTAACAGGTACGAATTTTGCCGAAAGTTATCTTCGAGACTGTACTTTCACTGATTGTATTGCTTCGATGGCTTCCTTTAGTAGTACAAACTTGAAAGCTGTCTCCTTCGATCATTGTCAATTAGAAGACAGCGAATTTTATGAGGTCACTTGGAAAAACCTTTTTTTGTCTGACAATCAGTTAACCGGTTCGAACTGGTTTCGAACTTCTCTGAAGGGATTAGACTTTACGACTAATTTCTTCACAGCAATCGCTTTATCTCAAGATTCTTTGGCGGGACTAATCGTCAACCAAGAGCAAGCACTTGTGATCGCCCAAGCCCTTGGTTTGCAGATCAAAGACTAGATCAACGAATCCGCCGCCACAGTGCAATAAGCATCCAAATAGATAAGACCAAACTGATGATCAAGGCGATTCCCCATCCGAAAACGGAATGGGTAAAGGGTAACTGGAGATTCATTCCGAAGAATCCTGTCACAATAGTTGGAACGGTCAAGATCAGCGACCAGACCGTCAAAAATTTCATCGTGTCATTCAAGTTGTTATTCAGCAAATTATTATAAGTGCCAGAGAGCTGGTCTAAAATCTGCGAAGCTAAGTTCGTCATTTCAACTGCTTGTCGTGCTTCGATCAGTGCATCGTCCAACTCTTCTTTTTCCTTTTCTGACAACTTGCGATAAATAGCCAATGCCTTGATTTGTTCTAAAAGTACTACATTTTGTTTTGTTCCTGTAACTAAGTAAACCAAACCGATCTCTAAATCTGAAAGTTGCAGCAGATTCTTGTTCGTTGTTTTTTCTCTTAATTTCAGATTAAGCCGCTGACGTTCACTATTCACTTCCTCGATTAAAGGAAAAAAGGAATCAGAAATCAAAAACAATGTACGAAACAATAAACTGTATACACTCATGTCTGGCATTCGTTCCAAAAGCGATCGAATTAGTCGAATCACGTACTCGGTATTCGGCGTGGTAAATGTAAACAAACCGTCTTCTTTTAAAATAAAAGCGATAGGACTAGTTTCATAATGATTATCGACTTTTTGCTGGTGCGGAACATTTGATACAAGCAGTAACGCTTCATCAAAAGAATCGTACTCTACGCGCGCCCGTTCATTTTTATCTAGAGAATAAGTCAGCATCTCGTCACTAATGCCATATTCTTCTTTTAAGTTTTTAACAGCTAGCACATCGTTTTGCTGTACATTGATCCAAAAATTACGGTCTTGATTAAAATAGTGTTTTTCCCGCATACTCTATCCTCCTGGCATTTGTTTCCAGTATAAAGAAAAAAGTCGCTCAAATAAAGGTTTACCCTTTATTTGAGCAACTGTAAATCAAATGGCTACTTTGGTTTGGCGAATCTCTGCTAATTTTTCTTCGATCATTTTCAAGACTTCTTCTTTTGCTTGAGGATCTTCCACAAAATTATAGCGGTCTCCATCGATTTGGATTTTTGGACTTTCTTTGTATTCTTCATACCATTGATCGTAACGTCTGTTCAATTCTTTGTAATAATCGTATAGACTTGGATCAAAGGACAATTGTTCATACGAACGACCACGTTTTTCGATACGCTCCAACATCGTATCAAAAGATACACGAATATGAACTAATAAATCCGGATGTTTTTTATGGGCAGCATAGGGAAGTTCTTCCATCATGTTTTGCAGCAGTTCATCATACACACGAACTTCTGTTTCTGTTGCTCTTCCTAGATCTGCATTTAGATGGAAAAGCAGTGAATCTTCATAAATCGAACGGTCCAATACATTATTGTCATCTTTCATTGCTTGTTTGATGCTTGCAAAACGTTTATTCAAAAAATAAATTTGCAGCAAAAAAGCATACTGTTCAGGGTTTGCATAAAATAAGGGCAAGACTTCATTATCATCAATCGATTCATAAAATGCCTGACTATCAAAGTGTTCAGCCATCATTTCTGTTAAACTTGATTTTCCGGCACCAATTGTACCTGCTAAAACGATCACGCTCATTTACCTCCAGCTCACTTCATCACTAAATATTGTGTTTAACTCCAACCTTTTTAAATATACCCCCAATATCTAGTAGTGTCAATTGTATTTTTTTCTAGTCAAAGAAGAAAAAAAGTCAAAAAATTCTTAAGAAAAAAGTGTTTTTTCTTTAGAAAACGTATTCTTAGTTTTACTTCTGAGATGGTTTTAGTAAAATAAAGGAGGAATGTTTTTTGAGACCCTTAGTGGACAAAAAAATTCGTGAAGCAGCGCAACTCGTTTTGGGCGCTTTATTTTTTGCTTAAAAATCACTTTTACGTGAGAAGGAGTTAGATTATGGCAAACTATGGCCAAGGAGAATCAAGCGGAAAGATCATATTGATGGGCGAGCACGCGGTTGTTTATGGAGAACCAGCGATTGCCTTTCCTTTCTATGCAACAAAAGTCACCGCATTCCTTGAAGAGCTGGATGCAATGGACGATCAACTGGTTTCTTCCTACTATTCAGGAAATTTAGCCGAAGCTCCTCATGCATTAAAAAATATCAAAAAATTATTCATTCACTTAAAAAAACAGCATGACATCCAAAAAAACTTGCAACTGACCATTGAAAGCACGATTCCTGCTGAACGTGGAATGGGATCAAGCGCTGCAGTCGCCACAGCAGTCACTCGTGCTTTTTATGATTACTTAGCATTTCCTTTGTCTCGTGAAATACTATTAGAAAATGTCCAGCTTTCGGAAAAAATCGCCCACGGTAATCCTAGTGGAATCGATGCAGCCGCTACTAGCAGCTTGCAGCCGATTTATTTTACAAAAGGGCATCCTTTCGACTACTTTTCTTTGAACATCGATGCTTTTTTGATTGTCGCTGATACAGGAATCAAAGGACAAACAAGAGAAGCCGTCAAAGATGTCGCTCACCTCTTTGAAACCCAGCCTCATGAAACTGGACAAATGATCCAAAAATTAGGATACTTGACGAAGCAAGCAAAACAAGCAATCATTGAAAATTCACCAGAAACGTTGGCACAGACAATGGATGAATCACAATCACTTCTGGAAAAGCTGACAATCAGCAATGATTTTCTTAATCTATTGATCCAAACAGCAAAAGATACCGGGGCATTGGGTGCCAAATTAACTGGCGGTGGACGCGGTGGCTGTATGATTGCATTAGCACAAACAAAAACAAAAGCCCAAGAAATCAGTCAAGCACTTGAAGATGCGGGTGCTGCTGAAACTTGGATACAAGGATTAGGAGTACATACCTATGTTTAAAGGCAAAGCACGCGCATATACCAACATTGCTCTAATCAAATATTGGGGTAAGAAAAATGAAGAACTCATCCTTCCAATGAACAACAGCCTTTCGTTAACATTGGATGCATTTTATACAGAGACAGAAGTCATCTTTTCTGATAGCTATATGGTAGATGAATTTTATCTAGATGGCACCTTGCAAGACGAAAAAGCAACAAAAAAAGTCAGTCAGTTTCTTGACCTTTTTCGTAAAGAAGCCGGCCTCTCACTAAAAGCTTCAGTAATCAGTCAGAATTTCGTTCCTACCGCTGCTGGATTAGCCTCCTCTGCCAGCGGGCTAGCTGCTTTAGCAGGCGCTTGCAATACTGCTCTTAAGCTTGGATTAGATGATCTCTCTCTTTCAAGATTTGCTCGACGCGGGTCTGGTTCAGCTTGCCGAAGTATTTTCGGTGGTTTCGTCGAATGGGAAAAAGGCCATGACGACTTAAGTTCTTACGCTAAGCCTGTCCCTTCCGATTCTTTCGAAGACGATTTAGCAATGGTTTTCGTTTTGATCAACGACCAGAAAAAAGAAGTGTCCAGCAGAAATGGGATGCGTCGGACAGTCGAAACATCCAGTTTTTATCAAGGCTGGTTAGATTCCGTTGAAGGGGATCTATATCAATTGAAACAAGCAATCAAAACAAAAGATTTCCAACTTCTCGGAGAAACGATGGAAAGAAACGGACTAAAAATGCATGGAACGACTTTAGCTGCCCAGCCTCCATTCACTTACTGGTCTCCTGACAGCTTAAAAGCGATGGATGCAGTGCGGCAATTGAGAAAGCAAGGCATTCCATGCTACTTTACGATGGACGCTGGGCCTAATGTCAAAGTTTTAGTGGAAAACACCTATTTATCTGAGGTACAAGAAGCTTTTACCAAATTATTTAGCAAAGAACAAGTAATTACTGCCCATGCTGGTCCAGGAATTGCGATTATTGAATAAAGGGAGATTTTTATGATTGAAGTATCTGCACCAGGCAAACTCTATATTGCCGGAGAATATGCAGTTGTTGAAACAGGCCATCCAGCAGTTATCGCTGCAGTCGATCAATTCGTGACAGTCACTGTAGAATCTGCACGAAAAGTCGGAAGTATCCAATCTGCACAATATAGTGGGATGCCTGTACGTTGGACAAGACGCAACGGAGAATTAGTTTTAGATATTCGGGAAAATCCTTTTCATTATATCCTTGCTGCTATTCGCTTGACTGAAAAGTATGCACAAGAAAAAAACATTCTTTTATCCTTTTATGATCTGAAAGTAACAAGTGAGTTAGACAGTTCAAATGGCCGGAAATATGGATTGGGTTCTAGCGGTGCCGTGACCGTTGCAACGGTCAAAGCCTTGAATGTTTTTTACGCGTTGAATTTATCTCAGTTGGAGATTTTCAAGATTGCAGCACTAGCCAATTTAGCAGTTCAAGATAATGGTTCCTGCGGCGACATCGCTGCTAGCTGTTATGGTGGCTGGATCGCTTTCTCAACCTTCGCCCATCCTTGGCTCCAAGAACAAGAAACTCAGCATTCTATCAGTGAGTTACTTGCCCTGGATTGGCCAGGTCTATCCATTGAGCCATTGATTGCTCCTGAAGATTTACGTTTATTGATTGGTTGGACGGGTAGCCCTGCCTCTACTTCTGATTTGGTCGATCAAGTTCACCGTTCGAGAGAAGATAAAATGGTGGCTTATCAGCTTTTCTTAAAAAACAGTACAGAATGTGTCAACGAAATGATCAAAGGGTTTAAAGAAAATAATGTAACGTTGATCCAACAGATGATTCGAAAAAACCGACAATTACTGCATGATTTATCTGCAATCACTGGGGTCGTCATCGAAACGCCTGCTTTGAACAAATTGTGTAATTTAGCTGAACAGTATGAAGGAGCCGCAAAATCTTCTGGTGCAGGTGGGGGCGATTGCGGAATCGTAATTGTTGACCAGAAATCTGGCATTCTTCCTTTAATGAGTGCATGGGAAAAAGCAGAAATCACTCCACTGCCGTTACATGTCTATAGCGATCAAAGAAAGGAAAACCGATGAATCGAAAAGACGAACATGTTTCACTAGCTAAAGCCTTTCATGATAAACAAAAAAACGAATTTGACTTCGTACGGATCATCCATAACCCTTTGCCGCAAATAGCAGTTTCTGATGTCGATCTAAGTACACAGGCAGTTGGGTTTACACTAAGCAGCCCATTTTATATCAATGCGATGACTGGCGGAAGCGAAAAAACAAAAAAAATCAACCAAGATCTTGCAATCGTCGCAAGAGAAGCAGATTTGATGATTGCCACTGGTTCAGTCAGCGCTGCCTTGAAAGACCCTTCTTTAGCCGATACTTATACGATTATGCGACAAGAATATCCTCACGGGAAAATCATTGCCAACATCGGTGCAGGGACTTCTGTCGAAAGAGCCAAAGAAGCTATCCGATTGTTTCACGCAGATGCCTTACAAATTCATTTGAATGCACCTCAAGAGTTGGTTATGCCTGAGGGAGACCGTGATTTTACCAATTGGAAAGTACTTATTCAAGAGACTCAAACAGCCATTGACGTCCCCCTCATCGTAAAAGAAGTCGGTTTTGGCATGACAAGAGAAACGCTCAATGATCTAGCTTCTTTAGGAGTTCATACAGTTGATATCAGCGGTCGAAGCGGAACAAGCTTCACCCAGATCGAAAACGCCCGTCGCTCCAAGCGGGAACTGAGTTATTTAGCTGACTGGGGGCAATCGACAGTCTCTTCATTGCTTGAAGCAAATGAAGCAGACACTTCTATGGAAATCCTAGCCTCCGGAGGTATCCGCAATGCCTATGACATATTTAAAGCCCTTTGTCTCGGCGCAAATGCAGTGGGTACTTCAGGAACCGTACTGACGCATCTGATGAATCATGGCGTAGAAGAAACTATTATACTGATGAAGCAATGGCAAGAAGAGCTTCGTCTGCTTTATACTATGGTCGGCGCAACGAATACCGCGGCCCTACACCAACAATCTCTGATCTTTTCCGGACCAGTGAAGGATTGGTGCGAAGCAAGAGGGATCGACTTAGTGAAGTATGGAAGACGCACAGAAAAGAGCGTGGGACAAAAGTAAAGAACACTTTTGTCTCACGCTCTAAACACGTATAAACGGCGGAAGCAGAAGCAACTCCTTCGGAAATAAGCTGAAATTCACAAAAATTTGAAAAGCAATTTTCGTGAATTCCTTCTTATTTCTTGGAGTTAAACGCTTCTGTCCCAGCCTCTTTTTTCGAATAAATGATGTTTAATCAGCTGTCCTTCGGTATTCGTTCAAGCCGCTGATTTCACAACCTCTCCACTAAACAGTGTATTAAAGCTCTTTTAAGGTTGTTTTCCGATATAGGCAAGTATGCCTCCGTCCACATACAAGACATGGCCGTTAACGAAATCAGATGCGCTAGAAGCCAAGAAGACAGATGGTCCAGCCAAATCGATTGGCTCGCCCCAGCGTGCTGCTGGCGTACGTCCAACGATAAATTGATCGAATGGATGACGTTCACCGTTTTCTTGTGTTTCGCGTAATGGAGCAGTTTGCGGTGTAGCAATATAACCTGGTCCAATTCCATTACATTGGATATTGTATTGACCGTATTCAGAAGCGATGTTTTTCGTCAGCATTTTTAATCCGCCTTTTGCCGCAGCATAAGCACTGACCGTTTCGCGTCCTAATTCACTCATCATAGAGCAGATATTGATGATTTTACCGCCGCCTTTTTCGATCATATCCGGAATAACTGCTTTTGAAACGATGAATGGGGCATTTAAATCCACGTCGATTACTTGGCGGAAGTCTGCCGCATCCATTTCGATCATCGGTGTCCGTTTGATGATCCCTGCATTGTTGACTAGAATATCAACTGAACCTACATCTTCTTTGATCTGTTGAACCATCGCTTGAACCGCTTCTTCATCGGTCACATCGCAGACATAACCTTTTGCATCGATGCCTGCTTCTTTATAATGCGCTATACCTTCATCAACTGATTCTTGATTCAAATTATTAAATACGATTTTTGCTCCTGCTGTAGCTAAAGAGCGTGCAATCTCAAATCCAATACCATAGACAGCACCGGTGACTAATGCTACTTTTCCATCTAAACGAAACATATCCATACTAAATTCCATCATTTTCTCTCCCTTATGCTTATTTTAATTGATCCATTTGCACCATATCCATGTCTGTATAGGTGATATTTTCTCCGCACATTGCCCAGATGAATGAGTAATTGCTTGTACCTACACCTGAATGGATCGACCAGCTTGGCGAAATAATGGCTTGTTCATTGTCTACAACTAAATGTTTTGTTTCATCTGGTTTGCCCATCATGTGGAACACACGTGTATCTTCATTGGCATAATCAAAGTAGACATAAGCTTCCATACGACGTTCATGTGTATGACAAGGCATCGTATTCCAAGCACTTCCTGGTTCTAAAATCGTATAACCCATTTGTAATTGACAGCTTTCGCATACATTTGGATGGATGTATTGATAGATTTTACGTTCATTCAGTGTCAGGCCTTCACCAGTTTCCATTGGTTTTACTTGGTCGATACTGATTTTTACATTTGGATATTTATGATGAGCTGGAACAGAACTAATATAGAATTTAGCTGGGTTTTCAGCATCTTGAGAAGAAAATACAACATGTCGTGTTTCTTTTCCGATATAGTATCCGTCTTGTTTTTTCATTTCTTCTTTTTGCCCATCGATCTCGATGAATCCTGGTCCACCGATATTGATCACACCTAGTTCACGACGCTCTAAGAAGTAATCAACACCTAGTTCTTTGTCTAATGTGATTTCTAATTCTTTTTCAGTAGGTGTCACTCCACCAAAGATCATTCGATCGTTGTGCGTATAAGTCAAACTGATTTTCCCTGGTTCAAATACCTTTTCTACTAAAAATTCTTTTCTCAATTGTTCCGTTGAATAATGACGGATATCTTCTGGACTGTGTGTATAACGTGTTTCCATTTCTTGCATTTTCTTCTACTCCTTCTATCGAATGATTTTTCCAGAGCCGCATGCTAAAAATTGTGCGACTTCTTCTTGACTGAATTGGTTGCAGTCCCCATGGATCGTATGCTTCAAGGCAGAAGCTGCCGTAGCAAAATCAATGATTTCTTGCGGAGACATATTGGATAAAATCCCATGGAGCACGCCACCTGCAAAAGCATCTCCGCCACCTACTCGATCCACGATTGGGGTAATTCTATGGACTTGGGATTCCACATATTCATGGTTCATCCACAATGTCCCCTTCAGTTCATTTTCACTTGCTGAATGAACGGTACGCTTGGTCGAATAAAACACCTGAATATTCGGGAACTTTTCCTGCATTTTTTGATAATAATAAATTAGAGGTTGTTCTTCTGCTTCTGGCGCTTTCTCGATACCTAACAAATAAAGAGCATCCATTTTTCCAGCTGAGCAGATATCTACTAAAGGTAAAAGCTGATGGATTACTTCACTGGCTTCTTGCTGTGTCCATAATTTTCCACGATAGTTGATATCGAAGCTGATCAGGCAGCCAGCTTTTTTTGCAGCTTCTATCACCTGTTTCGTCATTTTTTGCCATTTTTTAGACAAAGCTGGGGTGATTCCTGAAACATGAAATATATCTATTCCTTGGAATAACTCCTCTAGCGACCATTCCAAATGATCCATTTCAGCAAAGCTTGATCCGGCACGATCATAGATCACTGAGGCGGCGCGTTCGCCACTACCAGTTTCCATATAATAAGTACCTAGTCTTGGTCCACCAGATAATACCTGTTTCGTATCTACTCCATAACATTGCAAGTGCTTTTTGACTGCTTTTCCCAATGCGTTATCAGGTACTTTTGTAGCAAAAATCGCTTCATGTCCGTAATTAGCTAAAGAAATTGCTACGTTTGCTTCCCCTCCGCCATAATGGGCAGCGAATCGTTCACTTGAATCGATACGGGTTCCCTGCTCTGTGGACAATCGCAACATGATTTCTCCGAGTGTCACTACTTTTCCCATAAGCAGCTACCTCTTGATTTCTTTCATTTTTGCTGCATACTGTTGCGCGACTTCCGTTACTTTGTCGAAATCTCCTGTAGCTGCGGGTGCTAAAAGGTTCCCACCTACTCCGACTGTTACGACACCAGCATCGAACCACTCTTTCATATTGTCCAGACTCACACCGCCAGTTGGCATGATATTGACTTGAGGCATCGGCGCCTTGAAGGCAGAAATGATACTTGGACCATAAGCGCTTCCAGGAAATAGCTTGACGATATCTACCCCGCTTTTCAGCGCTGTTTTGATCTCGGTAATAGTCATACATCCTGGTAAGTAAGGAATTTGATACAGATTGCACATCTCTGCCGTTTCTTGATCAAAGGAAGGGCTAACAATATACTCTGCGCCAGCTAAGATAGCCAAGCGAGCTGTGACAGCGTCTAATACTGTGCCTGCGCCAATCACTATTTCTGGTTGGTCTTTGTAGAATGACAAAAGTTCTTTGATTACTTGATCTGCTTGAGGGACTGTAAAAGTCAACTCAATACCAGTTAGACCACCTTTGATGATTGCGTGGCAAGCATTCAAAGCTTCTTCTTTGCTTTTTCCGCGTACCACCGCAATCACTCCGGCGTTTTTCAATCGAGATAAAATATCAATTTTTTTCATCTTCTCCACCTATTTCCTATTTAGAAATTTTATTTTATAACTTGGAAATCCATACCCATATTATACGGCAGAAAAGAAAAATTGCAAACGCTTTTTTCATTATTTTTGAATTCTTTGCTCGATTTCGCTTTTTGTTTGCTTGAGGGCACTGATTATTTGTTCTTTTGTCTCATCTGTTAAACGATATTTCGGCATACTTACACTAAATGCACCAATGATTTGTTCGTTTTTCACGATTGAGGCTCCTATACAAAAAATATCACGTTCGATTTCTTCATCGTCAAATGCGATGTGGGTTTCTTTTACCGTTTGGATTTCCTTTTTCAACCGTAATGCATTGGTGATCGTATATTCTGTGTAAGGGATCAACGGATGCTTTTCAAGATAATCAGTGTACTGCTCTTCACTGAATTCTGCTAATACGGCTTTGCCCATCGCAGAATTGTATAATGGTCGGGTGATTCCGATTTTTGAAGACATGCGGATCGTTTGATGTTTTGGATCTAGTTTGTTCACGTACAAGATCTCATTGTTGTCCAATACCCCTAAGTGGATAGTCTCATCGATCTTTTGCTGCAGCTGTTCTAAAAACGGTAAAGTCAACTCTACCAAATCGATTTGTTCAATGTTTTTATTCGCGTAGCGAATAAGCTTTGCACCTAAACGATAGTTTTTCTCTGAATTTTTATTTACGTAGCCGATCATCAACAAAGTATCTAGTATTTTCAAGACTGTAGAAGAGGTCATTCCCACACCCTTTGCGATCGTCTGCAAAGAGACATCTTGGTTTTCCGCTAAATAGTCTAGTATTTTAGAGGCTTTGATCAATACAGTTCCATAAGGCTTTTTATTTTCCATATAATATTCTCCTATTTCTTTATAAGAAAAATTATAGCGGAAATACCATCAATTTAAAAGAGATATCCAGATATAAACTACCATTTCTCTTTACAGGCAATTTAATGTTGAAGATCCGCTTCGTTTTTACATCAAACTTTGATATAAAGCAATGATTTCTTCTACTGTCGTTTCTCTTGGATTTCCTGGTGTGCATACATCTCGCAAAGCATCTTCTGCAATTGCTGGAATATCTGCTTCTTTTACACCTAATTCAGAAATGGTTTCTGGGATTCCAACCGCTTTGCTCAACCGATCGATCTCACCACAAGCCGCTTCTCTTACATCTTCTAAAGACATTTCAGCTGCTCCTTTAATCCCTAGAACAAGAGCGATCTCACGGTACTTTTCTCCAGTATATTCTTTGTTATATTTCATGACAGTTGGCAAAAGTGCTGCACACGCTACGCCATGAGGAATGTTGTACCATGCACTTAACGGGTGAGCCATCCCGTGTACCAGTCCTAAACCGACATTTGAGAAGCCCATTCCCGCAATATACTGTCCTAATGCCATTTTTTCTCGCCCATTTTGATCGCCATCTACAGAAGCTTCCAAAGAATGGCCGATGATTTCGATTGCTTTTAAATGCAGCATATCAGTCATTTCCCAAGCGCCTTTTGTGATAAACCCTTCAATAGCATGCGTCATAGCATCCATACCTGTTGATGCAGCCAATTTTTTCGGCATTCCCATCATCATATCGCTGTCGATGAACGCGACGATTGGGATATCATGAGGATCAACACAAACAAATTTTCGGTGATTTACTTCATCTGTGATGACGTAGTTGATCGTTACTTCTGCTGCTGTTCCAGAAGTCGTTGGTATAGCTAATATAGGTAAACATGGATTTTTCGTATCAGCAACACCTTCTAAACTAATGACGTCTGAAAACTCTGGATTCGTCAAAATAATCCCAATGGCTTTTGCCGTATCGATTGGCGAACCTCCACCGATTGCGATCAAACAGTCTGCCTCTGCCTCTTTAACAAAAGCCACTCCATCTTTTACATTTTGGATCGTTGGATTAGGTACGATCCCGTCGTATAAAGCATAATCGATTGCTGCTTTATCTAGAAGTTCTGTTACTTTTGTTGCTATACCGTGCTCGATCAATCCTTTGTCAGTAATGACAGCTGCTTTGCCGAATCCTCGCTGCTGAAATTCAGGGACGATCGACTCAATCGCTCCTTTTCCAAAATACGATGTTTCATTTAAAATCATTCGATTACTCATTTTCTATTCCTCCTAATTTGTATTATTTTTCACAATAAAAACGAAAGAACCCCAAGCAACCGGTTGCCCAGTTGCTTGTTGCTACAGTTCAAAGACTGGCATCAATTCCCAACTGACTGGAGAGGCATCTGGATTTGTCTCCATGATATCTTCCATGTACTTCCACCATTTTTGATTGATAGATGTATTTGCCATTTTTTCCCATAACTTTTCATCTTCGATCACTAAGTAACCAAATAACAAACTTGTACTCGGATCAAGATAGATCGAATAGTCGATGACCCCGTGTTCACGAAGTGCTGTACGCATTTCTGGCCAAAGTTCATCATGTCTTTTTTTGTATTCTTCTTGTTTTTCTGGGTAAACTTTCATGCAAAAAGCTTTTTTCACCATGTCAGACACCTGCTTTCGTATGAACTTCCTCCAAATAACCTGCTTTTGGAGTGACACCAAACGCATCTGCTAAATGCCACAGGTTTTCGTCCGTGATTGTTTGCAAGATTGGTCCTTGCGCTTTGACGTACGTATAGACTTCTGCTGCCTTTTCTGCTGTCTCGATCAAACCAAAGACTTCATCCATGTCTTTTCCTGACCCGTAGATTCCATGTTGTGGCCATAAAACCAATCGAGTTTCTTTCATTTTTTCAGCTGTTGCTTCCCCAATCTCATTTGTTCCCGGAACCATCCACGGAATGATGGAAATTCCTTCTGGAAAAACAACTAAGCATTCCGTACACATTTGCCATAGCGTACGACTAAAGGAACGTTCGTCTAATTCATGCGTAAAACTCATCGCTAATAGATGACTAGCATGGCAATGCATAACGATCCGATTATCTGGGTCTACTTCTAAACGGGCGATATGACTCATGAAATGACTTGGCAACTCGCTTGTAGGAAGGCATTCGTTTTCCAGCCCCCACAAAAGTTCCAGTGTTTTGCCATCTTCAGCAACTCGAACGATTCCAAGATTCTCGGCAGGTTCGCTCGCTACATTTTTAAAATATCTTCCTGAACCAGTTACAATAAAATAGCATCCTGCTAAACGGCTGGCATCAAAAATCATCGAGATGCGGCGGATCACTTTTTCAGGATCCAAGAACGGTGTGATCTCTTCTTCTTTTAGTAAATAAGAAATATTCCCGCCATTTCTTTCATCCCATCCCAAGCGATAAAGATTCGACGTCGTTTCGATCATTTCTTTCACATAAGGCGCTTGTAAAATATCTATTTTTTTCAATATAGCCACACTCCTATTTTCTTAATTCCAACACGTCTTTTTGATATTCCTGGACTTCTTCCAGCCAATCCAAACCAACTGGAACTTGATTTTTGTAACAGAAATAATTCCATACATCGGCATACGGGAAATCTTTCAATTCTTCCGTATAAGCCATTCTTGAAGTAAAGTCAAAAGCCAGCTCCATTTCTTTCAATCGCTCAACTGGTTCCAGCATAGCTTTCAGCAGTGCTTTTTGTGTATTTCTCGTACCGATGACCCAAGCAGCGATACGGTTGATCGTTGCATCAAAGAAATCCAGACCGATATTTGTTTTTTCCAACAATTCGTTACGGACTAATTCTTTAGCGATTTCCTGCAATTCATCATCCATCAAAACCACATGGTCTGAATCCCAACGTACTGGACGGGAAACATGCAGCATGATTCCTTTGCTGAATAAAGCTAATGAAGATAATTTATTGGAAATCACTTCTGTTGGATGAAAATGTCCAGCATCTAGACAAACAAGTTTGTCACGAGTCAACCCGTAACCCATATAAAATTCATGGGAACCGACTGTATAAGCTTCAGCGCCTAAACCAAATAGTTTGCTTTCTACTGCATCTTGTACATACCGTTCATCTAACTCTTCTGTAAAAATTTCATCGAGTGATTCCATTAAACGTTTCCGTGGGGTAAAACGATCAATCGGATTATCTTTCATCCCATCAGGTACCCAAAAGTTATTGATACTTGTTTGTCCAGTTTCTTTCCCAAAGTACTCCGCGATTTTGCGGCTTCTTTTCCCGTGTTCGATCCAATATTCACGAATTTCTTTATCTGGATGAGCCAATGTAAAGCCGTCTTTCATCATTGGATGCGAAAAGAAAGTCGGATTGAAATCAAGACCGATTTCTTCTTTTTTTGCCCACTCTACCCATTTTTCAAAATGTTTCGGCTCAATTTCATTTAGATTGACAGATTCTTCTGTATCCAAATAGATAGCATGAAGGTTCAATTTGTGTTTGCCCGGTATCAACGAATAAGCCTTTTCCAGATCTTGTCTAAGCTCTTCAGGTGTTCGTGCGGCTCCTGGAAAATTCCCTGTCGCCATGATTCCACCGGTCAATTCGCCATCCGGTGTCAAGAAACCTTTGACATCATCTCCTTGCCAGCAATGCATAGAAATTTTGATGTCCTGTATCTTTTCTAGTACAGCATCTGTATCTACACCGATAGTTGCATATTTTTCTTTTGCTTGTTCGTAATTTCTTTCAATCGTGTTCATACGATTACTCCTTTGATTTTATTCACGTACCATTCCATCGTGTTTTGCTTATTTTCATCTGGGTAAAAAGTTTCACATGGAAACGACTGTTTGATTACATTTCTTGCTTGTTCTATATTCGAAAACTGACCTGTACTGAGCATTTGCATGGCAACATTCCCGATTGCTGTGGCTTCACTAGGACCTGCTTCTACAATGATTCCGGCATAATCTGCTGTCAATTGATTCAGTAGACGATTATTCGATCCGCCCCCTACGATGTGCAGCTTTTCCAATTTCGTTCCAGTTAAGTGTTCTACTTTGATCAGCTCTTGTGCGTAACAAAGAGCAAGATTATCATACACACAACGAGCGATAGCTCCCGATGAGACAGGGACTGGCTGCTCTGTTTCAAAACAGTATTGCTGAATCTCTTCTATCATATTTGGGGGATTCAAAAATCGAGGGTCATTGATTTCCATCACTTGCTGCAGCGGTTTTTCTTTTGCAGCAAGCTCTGCCAATTCCGCATAACTGTACTCGTACTCTTGCATTCGGGCAACTTCCTGGATCAACCACATCCCCATGATGTTTTTCAAAAAACGCACCGTGTTATGGGCACCCCATTCATTCGTATAATTTTCAGAAAAAGCATTGCGAGAAACATTGGCGATCTTTGTTTCAA
>OKCW01000027.1_pt1 | contig 78471 bp, 74 predicted proteins | sample 1612251 | NCBI WGS metagenome assembly OKCW01 (sample SAMN04436787, study PRJEB24849) | human gut metagenome | biome: human gut; feature: NICU; material: stool | host: Homo sapiens | place: USA: Saint Louis, MO | collected 2011-05-09 | reverse complement strand
TGAAGCTGAATCTGCTGGGGTGTGGTGACGGTGGTGCGGTGACCTCTGCCACTTCGGTGGCAGGGCGTGACAGCATGATGGTGATGCAGAGTGCCCTGCTGACGGGAGTGGAGGATGGTGTGCTGCAGCCGGAACAGCGGATGGTCAGCACGGGGCGTGCGGTTGTGTACGGTGGTGCGAATCAGTTCACTTACTGGCTGAGTGAGGCTCAACAGCAGGCACTGGCGGGTCAGCAGGCGACAGACCGTGCGCAGGGGAAACCGTACATGAACCCGCGGGACAACACGGCTCTGTTGCGTCTGCGGCTGGATTATGAATGAGAGCGGAGGAAAGCAGAATGAGAAATAATCAGCGTGCCCTGTGGCTCGGTATCCTCCTGACCGTGATGTCTCCGGTAACGGTAAACGCAGCCGGGGGACTGGATTTTAAAGGTAATCTGCTGGACAGACCCTGCCAGATTGACCCGTCTTCGGCAGCACAGGATGTGACGTTTATGGATACGGCGACGCGTCTTTATCATGTCTGGCCCGGCAAAAGTTATGAAGAGAAATTTCAGATAAAGCTGGTTAACTGCCATGCCACCACGATGGGAAAGGTGGTGGAACTGACATTTAAAGGCGCAGAAGAGCCGAAGCTGCCCGGATATCTGCAGGTCAGCGGTGTGAACAGCGGGAAACTGGGGATAGGTATTATTGATACTGACGGCAGCAGCCTTCTGAAGCTGAATCAGGTTCATAACGGCGGGCAGGGGAATAAGGTGGAAAAGGACAGTGTGACGCTGAAATTTAAGGCATTTGTACAGGCCACATCAGAAGCTATTACAAATAAGTCCGTTCAGCCGGGTGATTACGCTTCCACGGCAACATTTGAACTTTTATATAAGTGATAAAGCAGGAGTTCTTGTATGAAAAAGAAGATGACGGGAATTATGTTATTTGCAGCGTTATTTATGTCTGCCTCCGCGCAGGCTTCAGATAATCTGCAGTTTAAGGGTAAATTAATCATCCCGGATTGTACCATTAATAATGGCAACCCAATAGAAACGGATTTTGGTGACATTGAGATACAGACAATTGCGGCTAAAAATACCGGCTACCACTGGAAATCGCTGAATATTCCTGTTGACTGTCCGTATACACTTGGAACACCTAAAATAAAGTTAACGGGAAACAAGGCCAGTGTTTACAATAATGCTATCAAAACGACTAAATATGATGCTGAAAAGCTGGTTATTTATTTCCGACAGGGGACAGCTGATAACAGAGGTGCGATGATTAACCTCGGAAGCTATCAGAATCTGGCTACGGATGCAATTATTGGTTCCGGCGGAACGAAAAGAACGGTTCGTATTACTGCGGGCGTTGGACGGGAACAGGGTATGGAGTTATTAACTCCGGGGCCATTCACAGCCTCTGCAAATATGGAAGTCCGTTACGAGTAATTAACTGCCCGGGCTGATTTTATGTTAACCGCAAATAAACATTCTTTAAAACGCATTGTTTTTGTTTTCTCGTTTTTGCTGGGGAGCATGGTCAGTCTGTTGTTTTTTCTGACCGGAACAGCCCGGGCTGCTGAGGGAGAAGGTCTTCCCGGTATTCTGCGTTATGCCCGGGAGCAGGAGATGAAACAGACTGACGGGAATAAGCAGTCACAGGTGGCAGAGCCGGAAAGAGCTTATGTGGCCGGCGCTGAATTAAAGCGCCGCCTTACCCGCAGTGAAACGGAATTGCGGCAACTCAGGAAGGAGAACCGTCAGCTTCGTGAGCAACTGAAACAGGCCTCAGCGGTGGATGACAGCAGGGAGGTTTCAGACCTGAAAAAACGGCTTCAGGAGCAGGATGCCGCCCACAGGAAGACACTGGGAGAGCTGACGGAAAAGGCTGAAAACGCCAGAAATCAGCTTGCTCAGGAAGTTGTTGCACTGAAACAGCAACTGGCAGAGCGGGAGCGAACGAAGAAAGAGAAGGCCGGAGGGGAGCAGAAACTGGCCGAAACGCAGGCAAAACTGGCGGCATCGGAAAAGGAGAATGAAGGGCTGAAGTCTTCACTGGATGAACTTAAGGTGAAGATGGCGCAGATGCCTGTGGTGGATACAGAGCAACTGGGCGCGCCTGAGAAACAGCAGACATATGCCGCAGGTGTGATGATGGGCAGGGATATTTTGTCCCTGCAGGCGTCAAATGCGTTGTCAGGTATCAGGACTGATAACCGTGTTCTGCTGGCCGGTGTCCGGGATGCCCTGAATCGCCAGGAATTGTTAAATGAAAATGTTCTGCAAACAGCCCTGTCGCAGGCCGAGCAAAGTATTCGCAAGGCCCGCCTTGAGACTGCGACCAGGTGGAAGAAAGCCGGGGCCACGTGGCTGGAAACGTTTAAAAAGCAGAAAGGTGTACAGAAAGACAGTAGCGGATTCTGGTACCGGGTTGAGCATATCGGCGATGGTGAGCTGATTAGCGGTGACGACACGGTTGTTGATGTGGTTGTGGTGGAAAAGCTGACGGACGGTACGGTCATCGAAGATATGGATGCGCGGGGAACGGTGATATCCCAGCCGCTGGGTGAATATCCTCCCGTGTTCCGGTCGGCACTGTTGTTGCTGAAGAATCATGGCACGGTGACGGTGGCAGCACCGCCGGAACTGGCTTACGGGGATGAGGGATATCCACCCAAAGTGCCGCCGGGAGCGACGATGGTGTACACCATCCGGGTTGAAGGTGTGAAGGCAGAGAATACTTCGCCGGATAAGCAGAAAGACAGAAATGCGGTTGCGTCAGAGAACACAAAAGGAGCGAAAAAATCATGATGCTGAAAAGAAGCAGACTCGCGGGGCTGATGGCAGCCGGGCTGTTGTTGACATCCGCTCAGGTACTGGCGGTGGATGTGCCGATTAAAATTACCGGAACAATACAGATTCCGCCCTGCCAGGTGAATGACGGGAAAAACATCGTGGTGGATTTTGGTGATGTGTCGGCGGCAGATGTGGCAAATGACCGGAACCGCCGTAAAGTGACAGTCCCGGTGAAGTGCAGTTATGCTCAGGGAACGGCATATGTGAAGGTGACTGGCTCTCAACTGGGCAGTAATACAAATGTTCTGAAGACGGATGTTGATAATTTTGGTATCGCGCTCTACCAGGGAGACGGAACGACAGTAAAACTGGTTCTGGGGGACGGAAAGCATAACGGAAAGGACTCAATTGGTTACCCGATACAGACTGGCCTTTCAGGAAAGGAGAACGGAACATTTACGTTTACAGCCATTCCTTTTAAGGAGGGCAATAAAGAGCTGACTGCGGGAGCATTCACAGCGTCAGCGAATATGAGTATCAGTTATTTCTGATTAAATGTTCTGGCAATGTTGATAAAGGGGAATATGCGATAAGGCATATTAAATCCTGATGAGGAATATGCAGTAAGTTGTTATCAGTCAGGTAATCTGGCTCCGCTTTATTTTGAGTGGCGGAACTTAATCGCCCGGGTAGTGCTGTGGCCGGCTGATTATGGGCATCCTCTTTACTGTATATGTAATGATGAGAGTAATATCAAAAATGAAAAAACGGATTGGACAGGTATTTCTGGTCCTGCTTGCCGGTATATTGCTTTGTGGCTGTGAAAGCAAAACAACCGTCAGACCTTTACAGCAGACGAGTGGAATAAAACCAGTAAACAGTTCAGGTGACCGTCTGGATGATGTTGAAAAAATGGAACGCTGTCGTCGTGAACTGGAAGCGCTGAAGAGAATAGACTCAGCGGTATATAACAAGCGTAAAGCGGAATTTGACAAACTGGTTTCGGGAGCATCGCTTTATAACGGAGTCAGAAGCGAAGTGGGGAATTATACCCAGAGTGCGGTTGATGCATTGTACCGGTTCAGGTCAGATAAACTGTGTGCTGATATAGCAAGTGATGTCCTGTTAGGCCTGACGAAGTGATTTTATTTGTTCTGACATTATCTGAACGTTCTTACGCCATGATATGGGGTGTTGACGGATTTTATATTTTTTAGAGGAGGGTGAGATGAGAAAGATTAGTATGTTGTGTATGTTAATGGCATGTGGGCATGTTTATGCGGATGGTAGTCAGTGGGTATTATGGGACCCTTTGAATTATGTGCCGCGTGTGACTGTCGAAGGGGATTATAATGAAATGTCCACTGAGTTTAAGGTTCTTTTTGATTTTCCTGCATATAATGGAGCAATTAAGGCGATTGAAGTTGAGCATCTTGGAACTGCAAATGGTGAGATAGGTGTAAGAGAAAAGTTTAATTGGGTATTGGGGCCAGAAAATTTTCAGTTAAATGTAGGTGGATATAATATCAGTTTTAAGGATCCTCAGGTTGAATCCTCCAATGGCCGTTTTTGGGATAGAGGACAACCATCAGGTATTTTTGCGTATGCAGCAGTGGTTCCATTTGATTATAACTATCCGGTTTACTTTAATGTTAAACCGGGTGATATTATACCGTCTGGTATAGATAATTTACCTATGAGTATGCGTTTATCATATAAACTTTCTGTGCCTGTTGATATTCCTGCGGGTAATTACAGAGTTCATGTTCCAAATATAAAATTGGGGTTTGAGGAGCATAAGTTATGGGGAGAGAAGCATAGTTCTAAACCAAGTACTATAGGGGCTGAAATGTGGGCGTTAATGAGGCCGACAGATATCTATTTTGACTTAAATATTTCAACAAAGTGCGCTTATGATATAAATCAATTAAATATAAATCACGGGGTTATTTCTCCTGGGGTGAATACTGCGCAACCAGTATCCTTTACGATTTCCTGTGACAGACCCGCAAATGTTACGCTGGAGTTGTCAGGTGATGAGGAAAATAAGACGAAGTGTGGAGATGGTGGTGAGTGTGTGCTTGAATTCGATGCACCCAAGAGCTCTAAAAAAATCAAGACGATAAATGGCTTAACCGGGAGCGAAACGTCAAAGATATTTTCCACTTTTTATCCAAAGAAAGGTTTGCAGGCTGGAGAGTTTTCTGGTAGTGCGATACTAAAGGTTAATGTGTTGTGATTTGTGTATGTTCTCGAAATAATTTTAATGTTCAGGTTTATGTGTTTTGATTCTGTTATGAATAATTATAGCAGCATTATCCTTTTAAAACATATCTCTGCTAAAAGTGTACGAAATAGCGTATAAGGAGTCAGAGTGTTTTTATTTTTTCTCTGTTTCTTCGCTCTGGTGTTTTCTGGGAGTTCTTATGCCACAATGTTTGGGTATCTTGGTGAGTCAAATTTATCAGGTGTAATGGAAGGTAGTGTCAGCATCCCACCATTCGTAAAACAAGGTGATATTGTTACCATTCAGGCAAAAACGAAAAGTTTTACATACGGTGCCCGTTGGACGCTTTCCCAGAAATATAATACCTGTGATTCTCCGAATGAATATCCAAAAGTTTTTGAAGTCGTGGAGTGGCCCTGGGAAATTAAATCTTCTAACGCTGTTTTAACCCTTGTTTCTCCCGATAGTGGCTTTGGAATAAGTAGTCGGGCAAGCATACTACAATGTCACACATATATACGAGAAAATGCACCATGGGAGCCGGCCTGGGAGGTGACAGGAACAGGTAATGCGTATCAGGCTCAATACAGGGTATCCCGGATAACAGCATCCAAAACTGATAATGTAAAAGTATCTTTGCTCGTGGGGTCGGGAAGAAGCGAATTAAGTGAAGGGGAGATTGTAAATGAAATGAAGAAATATAAATCAGCTTTCGGAAGTATTATGCTGGATATTCCTGTAGCTGTCAGGAAGTGGTGTTCGGCTAATGTTACTGATGGAAAGGAGTTGGTATTGTCTCATGGTGTACTGACACCATCAGAGGTTGAAGGAAACCGTCGGAGCCAATCTGTTAGTTTAAGATGTGAGGGGAGTGACGGAGAGTTTAATTTATCATGGGGTAATGGAGAAAATGTAAATACAACCAGAAAGATTGATCTGAAACAGGGGGTCGAGTCAAGTCTCAGTATTAACGGGGCGGATGAGCTCGGGAAAGTAAAAGTATTGGCAGATACTGATAAAAGTATAACTATTACTTCTGTGTTAAAAGCTAAAACTAATATGATGGCTGGAACGTTTTCTGGAGGTGATGTGTTGGTAATTGCAATTCCATAATTCTCCTCAGGAATGTTTAAGGATAATTTCTCAATGTGTGAAAGCATTATCTGATTATCGGGAAGTTCACTCATTTAATTTTAAGTGTTGGTATAAACATGCATTCACAGTCTGACTGTTATGAAAAAATCATCCGTTTTATGGAAGAACGAAATGCATCCGTATCACCGCTGAAAACGCGTGAAATTGCGGATGGTTGCGAAATGTCTGTTTACCTGGCGCTTTATTATCTCCGGGAGCTGAACCGGCAGCATATCGTGGAGCCTGACCGCAGTGGTAAGGGAAGCGCCATCTACTGGCATCTTGTGAATTAATTATCTGAATCTGACAACTGAATTATGGAATCTGCAGAATGCGTAAAAGCAGACTGATATCTCTTTTTTTGTGTCTGGTATTGTCAGGCACAGTATATGCAGAGGAAAACGCAACCTATTCGGTACTGGATAAGCCGGTGGCGAGTGCTGTTCAGGATAATGAAACGGTGGTTGAGTTTTTTTCTTTTTATTGCCCACCCTGTTATGCTTTTTCTCAGGATTACGGCATTGATAAGGCCATCCGCGAAAGCCTTCCTCCGGGGAAAAAACTGGTCAAGTATCATGCCGGTTTTCTTGGAGAGCTGGGAGAGGAGCTGACCCGGGCGTGGTCAGTGGCAATGGTGCTGGGTGTGGAAGATAAGGTGGAGCCGCTGTTATTTGATGCCGTGCAGAAAACGCGGAGACTGAAATCAGCAGAGGATATTCCGGGGATTTTTATCCGTGCGGGTGTTTATCCGGGAGAATATATGCAGGCGCTTGCCAGTAAGGAAGTGGCTGAGATGACAGAGAAGCAGAAACGTCTGTTCAGGGAGTATGGTGTGACCGGCACCCCGTCCGTGTATGTCAATGGCAGATACCGTATTGAGAACAGTGCATTTCAGGCAGACAGTGTGGAGGCTTTCCGTAAAAGCTACGTTACTGCGGTGAACGCACTGACTGACCGGACGGATAAATAAGTTGCTGTAATCATGGAGGCCGTATGGGTTGCCGGATGCAGCAGTTATGAAACAACCGGCGTAATACATCTGTTAAGGGGGTACGGTATCAGTGCAGGGCTTTTCAGGCCGGGAGAGCAACTCCGGACCAGAGACACGCTGATACTCTGTTTCAGCAGTGCACCTTTGCTGGGGTGGTGGCGGTATCTGAAGATAACACAATGGGTGATGCATCGTTATGATATCCGGTTGATTGTTCTGTGTCCTGATGAGGTATACCGGGCAGGTATTGTGTGTGGCCGAAATACAGTGGCAGTGAACGGAGAACGCAGTTGTATTCATTTGTCCCGGTCATTACAGCAGGCAGTACAGCGTCGTCTGCCTGAGGAGATACTGGCTCCTTATCGGGAATGTGTCAGGTTGTTTTTTCTGGAAAGGGCTGTTCAGGCCCTGCGGATTCATCCCGCCGGGGAGTCCGACTGCCCGGCGGCAAGAAGGGCATACTACCGGCGAGAGCAGATGGTTCAGCGTCTGGGGTTTACGTCGCTGATGAAACTGAAAGTATTCATGGCCGGTTTTGTCGGGTAACCACTCTCATTCATATCTGACATATCTGAAGAAGAAAGTGTTTCCCGGCGTGGAGGACCGGACGGAGAGGGGGATTATGTGTTGTCGGTGCAGAAGAGGACAGTTCGGGATATATGACTGCCGTGAGCGCCCTGTCGGAGGAAGACTGTTACTTGCGTTTCTGGCTGGTTTTATTTCCGGAGTGTCTGTTGTTGTTTATGCGCTGAGCTATATAAGTGCTCCGTAAAATACGTGTGTCGTATTATTTCAGAGGAACAGGAATGAAGTCTGGTATTTCGGTAATACTGTCATTTATAAGTTTTGTCGTGATGATGGGACTCTGGTTTATTGTATGGTTTGGTACTGACTGGCTACATCATTATTACTGAATATATTGCAGATTGAATATCTCATAACAGAATATATGCCGGGCACCATAATAAAAATCAAAACGGGTGAAGATGTTCTGTCCGCAGCCATTCATCGTATTGAGTGGGTCTTTGATACATTCTCTTCTGTTTGCCTGTCTTTTTCCGGAGGAAAGGATTCCACCGTACTCTTCCATCTTGTGGCCGATGTAGCCCGCAGGAAGATGCGTCGTTTCTCTGTACTGTTCATTGACTGGGAAGCTCAGTATCAATGCACCATTGAACATATTCTGAAAATGCGGGAAATGTACCGGGATGTGACGGACACATTTTACTGGGTGGCGCTTCCCCTGACCACGGTCAATGGTGTCTCGCAGTTTCAGCCGGAGTGGATATGCTGGGAGCCAGGAGTGACCTGGGTTCGCCAGCCACCGGAATATGCCATTACGGATATGGCATATTTTCCCTTTTACCGGTATGCCATGACTTTTGAAGAATTTGTTCCGGCATTTTCTTCCTGGTTTGCCGGTAACCGGTGTGGAGTGGCAGTACTGACCGGTGTCAGGGCGGATGAATCTCTCAACCGCTTTATGGGACTGGTGTCCCGGCGAAAACTGAGATATGCCGATGATAAACCCTGGACTACGGCATCGCCGGAAGGGTTTTACTACACCATGTATCCGCTGTATGACTGGAAAGCTCGCGATATCTGGATATATAACGCCAGAACCCGTGCCATCTACAATCCCCTGTATGACCTGATGTACCGTGCCGGCGTGTCGTTACGCAACATGCGTGTCTGTGAGCCTTTTGGCCCGGAACAGCGTAAGGGACTATGGCTTTATCATGTTCTGGAGCCAGAAAACTGGGCCAGGATGTGTGAGCGGGTGTCAGGAGCTGCCAGTGGAGCGCTTTATGCCAATGAAAGCGGTGCCTATTTTGCCCTGCATAAACGAATATCAAAACCTGCCCATCATACCTGGCGCAGTTACGCGATGTTCCTGCTGGATGTGATGCCGGAAAGAACAGCAGAACATTACCGTAATAAAATTGCTGTCTACCTGCGCTGGTATCAGACGAGGGGCTTCCCGGATGATATCCCGGATGAACAGGAGAATGACCTGGGATGCCGGGATATCCCGTCCTGGCGACGTATCTGTAAGACACTCATAAAGAATGATTTTTGGTGCCGGACCCTCTCCTTCAGCCCTAACAAACCCCGGCACTATGAACGTTACCTGCAGCGTATGAAGGAAAGGAGGAAGGAATGGGGGATTCTGTGACACCGGAGATACTTGGCAACATGATTCGTCAGTACTTCAGCCAGGAACGACCAGAAGAAGAGGCCATACAGGCCCTTAATCACCTGCGCAGGGTGCTGCATGAGGTCAGTCCTTTTGCACAGGAGCCTGTGGACTGTGTGCTGTGGGTGAAAGCGGATGAGGTGGTGGCTAACGATTATAACCCCAATGTCATGGCACCGGGTGAGAAGAAACTGCTGAAGCAGTCACTGGAAAAAGATGGGTTCACACAACCAGTGGTGGTGTCAGAGGAGAAGAATCATTATCTGGTGGTGGATGGTTTTCATCGCCAGGTGTTGGGCAGGGAGGCGGGCACAGGTAAACGCCTGAAAGGCTGGCTGCCGGTGGCCTGTATTAATCCGGAGAGAAAGGGACAGGCTGAACGTATTGCCGCGACCATTCGACATAACCGGGCCAGAGGAAAACATCAGATAACTTCAATGTCTGATATTGTCAGGGACCTTTCGCGTCTGGGCTGGTCGGATGAGCGTATTGGCACAGAGCTGGGCATGGACCAGGATGAAGTGCTGAGGCTGAAACAGATTAGTGGGCTGACGGAGCTGTTTCAGGAAGAGGATTTCAGTCCGGCATGGACGGTTAGTTAATTATTAGTATATACCCACATTAATATGTTTATTTCTTTATTTGGGGAAGTATACAGGCTGTAATATATGTGGGGCGAAGTTGACAGTTATGTGGCAACTAAGCAGGTGTTAAATATCTGTATGATAATTAAGGTTATACCAACAGAAATGAAGGCCGAAAAGGTCAGAACTATTTTGTTTTAAGAGGTAAGAATGAGAAAGTTTATTGAACTCAATGATAAAAGGAAATCTGCTAATGCTGAAGTGTCTCAAAGCAATAGTGGTGGATATAATGTACAGAATACACATATTTTAAATAATGTAGTTAATAAAAATTACAGTGGCACAAATGAAAATGATGATGCTTTTATATATCTGCTAGGAGGGGGGATCATATTCTTTACACTGGTGTGGATTTTTTTTAGTTACTATGAACGGATTTACTTCATGATAAATGCTGGAGCAATAACAGGTTCTGTATTATCTGTTGTGGCTTTAGGTGTTTTGTACTTCAGAGGTGAAATAGATCTGGAGGATTTTTCAAGAGTTGCCTTGATTATACTTCTTGGCATCGGTGCTTTCGGCCTGAACACATACCTGAGTGTTCAGATACCTCAGGATATTATTAGTATTTCGAAGAAAAGCGACTCTTTTATTGAGTTCTTGAAAGCAGTTCACGGGGATTCTCACAATAATTATATGAATTATGTGGTTTCAGGTTTACTTATCTGTGTATTGGTTGTTGGTTTATGTTTCTCAGCCTTCAGAGAATTATCATATTCACTGGCCAGTAAATATCAAACTGGGCTGTGGTTTTTTTTGTATAAATTAAGCGACGGCTTCAGGATGAAGTTGTTTGGTTTGGGCGGCGTCATGATTCTTGCTATGGGTGGGATTATCATTCTGATAAGAGGTAATGTGTTGCCGTGATAATGTTATATTATAGTGAGTCAGTCATTTGAATAACTTTGTAAGGTCTCTTTTATTCCAGAAAATACAGGCTGTAAGCATCAGTTTCTGATAAACTGAATGCCATAATGTAAGAAAATCCTGAGCTGTGCCAGTGATGCAGTCGCAGGTGGTTTTGCACTGATTAATGCTATGTATGTATATATTAGCATTAATCTGAAGTGTAATATTTGATGAAAAGGGGTAAAAATCCCCGTGCTGAACACTTTTTTCAGGGACGAAAACTTCCGAAAACGGGCTTCAGGGGTACCAGACATGCCCAGACCGATCACAATTTACTTCATGTACAGTTATAAAGCGCACTAAAAACAGTTCTGAGGAGTTTTTAGGATATTGGCTGTAGAGACCCATGTCTTTTTGTCGATCTCGTCTCAGAAGGCGATTTAGAGCGTTTACGGTGTGCGCAGTTAAGGAGTTATGCTAAATGAATTGATAAATATGTTGAAAATACAATATAAAACGTGTGGGTAAATTGACCTACTATCCATAGCTAACTATAAGGATATTTTTGTATGAGTAAGTCTGATCATAAGTTTGTTAATACCGGTAGAGAGCAAGAACATGAGCTGAAAGACTGGCTGTATCGTAATGGTTTCTCAAAGAAACAAGATAATATTAATGCTTTGAAGGTGATCATCAATGAGAAAGTAAAAGCTGGAATGACTACAAAAAATATTACGTGGGACGAGCTTGATGATGCCCTTAAGAAGCATCCGGACTGGTTTTCATCTCTGGCTCTGATTGGGCAATAAAATTCGTTCAGATTAAAACCCGGCAACATGAATGTTGTCGGGTTTTTTGAGCACGGAAAAACAGCTGGTTACTCTGCATTCTGGTACCGATTGATGCGGATAAATACCGGAAGGGAGGTAGTATACCATTGCAAAAAAATGGTGGAGGGTATCGTCAGGAGGCTGATGATTGTTGGCATAGCATGAATAAAAAGGTTTTACGTTTGACTGGAAAATTATGTTGTAGGGCGTGAGAACTGAGGAGTAAAGCGTATTCTGGCGCTGTCCATCCTTGCTATCACTGACAGTGATGTCTGCTTTATTATTATCTTTATCTCTTCAGGCTGCGGATACGGGAATATATTGATTTATTATAGTATTGACTTACCGAAAGAATTAATAATGTTTGGGTTCAATACTGGCTTAGTTATGTTAGGGGTAATGGTTGTATTTCCAGTAATTTATCTTCTTAGTTATGGTCAGAACAGTTTTAATAAATGGCGTTTGGGAGAATCCATGCCCCAACATAAAATCAATATAATTCTTGCTCTGGTTATTGGTTTTATACATCGGTGATGTCGGCCAGTATTTTGGGGACAATGTTAATAGTTGTATGCAGACCGGCAGATCTCAAGGAGGGGGAGTAAAACATTGGAAAAGAAGTAAAATAAGGGAAACTGGGGAATGTGAAGGCGTTGTTTGAGAACACCCTCTTTGTCACACGTAGTAAACCTGTCTGTGGTGCCGGCAGTATGATTCTGGCTATGGCTGACACCCTGAGCCGTTAGGGGCTCTGTCATACCGCAAGATGTGGATATCGGCAACGGATATTGACTCTGGCTGCCGGCATAACGTAATTAGTTTTCATATAGGTATTCTCGGCGGATAACTATAAAGCCCTTATAAATTTCAGAAAATAACTGAATTTATTCTGTAAGAACAACAGACAGAACAATAATGTCTGTTTTGTGTATACACTGTAGCCAGTGGTTTAGTGCATTGCTGGCTATATCACTTTCCCCATTTTGTGATAAGTCTGCTTTGAAACGATGGCGTCCCTCCCCCTGTATTGTGAAAGTTGCCACAGTTTTTTCTCCATATCCCTGAACATACCCGTCGTGCCTTATATAACCGACTCCATTGAGAAGCAGTCGAATAATTATTTCTGACTGTAACGGCGTTAATTTCAGTGATGGTAAAGATGCCCGTGGCACCATAACGCATTTTTCATCATCAGTATAGTGGTATGCGTGAACATATATGGTGGCATTTTGTCTGATGTTGTTAAGGCTTTTTAGCAGGTCTGCAGTCAACTCCATCGTGGTGTCCTTCCGGTTGTTGTCATCATGTTGATGATGCGACCTGTTGAAAGCGTTGGCGACAATTAATTCTTTTTCCTTTCTGAGAAATTTACAGAATACAAAAAAGAGTTATTTGTTCACGACCTGTTGCTTTCTGACGATATTCTCCTGCTTCATTTGCTGAAGCAGGAGAATATTGATGGTAAAGACAAATCCATCTTCTTCACAGGTAAGACGTGCCGCAGTTTATGGGCTGGCTGGATTGCAGTTCTTTTTTCAGGTTACCCCGGCATTTGCCGGCGTCTTTCAGGCTGATGAGCAGTCTGTGGCACAGACGGCGATGGAGGCCGGACGTGTGCTGCAGGGCAGCAACAGCGGTGATGCAGCCCGCCAGCTGCTGACCAGCCAGGCTTCCGGGCAGGCAGCAGATGCGGTCACGCAGTGGCTGAACCAGTTCGGTACGGCGAAAACGCAGCTGAGCGTGGACAGTGACTTATCCCTGAAAGGCTCGTCGCTCGATGTGCTGCTGCCGTTTTACAACACCCCGAAGAACGTGCTGTTCACCCAGCTAGGGATGCGGGATAACGACGGGCGATTCACCACCAATGCCGGACTTGGCCACCGTTACTTCACGGATAACGGCTGGATGCTGGGATACAACGTGTTTTATGACGTGGACTGGCGCAACACCAACCGCCGCTACGGAATTGGCGTGGAAGCCTGGCGTGATTACCTGAAGCTGTCCGCCAACGGGTACAAGCGCCTGTCTGACTGGCGGCAGTCCCCGACCGTTACCGATTACGACGAGCGTCCGGCTGACGGCTGGGATATCCGTGCCGAAGGCTGGCTGCCTGCGTACCCGCAACTGGGCGGTAAGCTGGTTTACGAACAGTATTACGGGAATGAAGTGGCGCTGTTCGGTGAGTCTGAACGCCAGAAAAATCCTCACGCCATCACTGCCGGCGTCACCTGGACGCCGTTCCCACTGCTGACCGCCGGTGTCGATTACCGCCGGGGCAAAAACGGGGCTGACGACACCCGCCTGAACCTCGGTCTGACATACCGTATCGGTGAACCGCTGGCGCATCAACTGGACAGCAGTCGGGTAGGCGCGCAACGCTCACTGGCCGCTAACCGCCTGGAACTGGTGAACCGTAACAATGATGTGGTGCTGGAATACCGCAAACAGACGCTGATTACCCTGCAACTGCCACCAGACGTATATGGCGCAGAGCTGACGACCGTCACCCTGACGCCACAGGTAAACGCAAAATACGGGCTGTCCCGTATCGAGCTTGACGACGCAGAACTGCGTCAGGCTGGCGGGAAAGTTATCAGTAATAACGGGCAGCAAATTACTCTCCAGTTACCCGCCTGGTCATCTGACCGTCAGAGCGTCACACTCTCCGGCAGGGCACGGGATACCCGTGGTAACCTCTCTGATATTGCCCGTACCCGTATTCTGGTGTCCCCGGCAGCACAGCAGCAACTGGCTGTCAGCACGGATAAAACCACGGCCACTGCAGACGGTGCGGACAGTGTGCGCTACACCCTGACCGTCACGGGCAGTGACGGAAAACCGGTCAGCGGACAGGCTGTACGCTGGGAACACAACGGCGGCACGCTGAATGGTGAGAACACCACGAACGCTGACGGTGTGGCCACAGCCACCCTGACCAGTCAGACTGCCGCCATTATCCGGGTTGCGGCCACCACCCGTAACCAGACGGCAAAAGCGGCTGATGTGACCTTCGTTGCCGCCATGCAGGGAGAACTGCTGGCTGACCGTACTCAGGCGCTGGCAGATGGTCAGGAGGCGGTCAGCTACACCCTGACGCTGAAAACCACTGACGGTAAGCCCCTTTCAGGGAAAAACGTCACATTCACCACCACGGCCGGGCAACTGAGCCGGACGCAGGGCACCACCGACCAGAACGGCCAGTTGTCTGTGCAACTGACCAGCACCCGTGCCGGACAGGCGGTGGTGAATGCCTCTGTGGACGGCACCACCATCAGTGCCGCCCCGGTGACGTTTGAAAACCACCTGGATTCCGCCATTGTGGTGAACAAAACCTCCGCCGTTGCCGACGGGCAGGATGGCATCATTCTGACCGCTGTCATCCGGGATGCCGCCGGCATTCCGGTCGCCGGGCAGGCTGTCACCTGGCACACAGACAACGGGCAGTTCACACAGCAGGATGCAGTGACAAATGCTGCCGGTGCCGCTTCTGCCACCCTGACCAGTACACAGGCCGGTACTGCACAGGTATCGCTTTCCCTGAACGGTACAACCACCACAGTAAGTGCGCCCCGCGTCAGCTTCACGCAGCAGTTGTATCTCACCCTGCAGGCCGGCAGAACCACTGCTGTGGCAGACGGAAATGACGCCATCACGTACACCCTGAACGTGCGTGACGCGGCAGGTCAGCCCGTGAAGGACAAGGCCGTGCAGTGGAGCACCGACCTGGGCACACTTTCGACCCTGCAGGGCACAACCAGTGCACAGGGCGAAGCCATTGTGACGCTAACCAGCACGCAGGCCGGACAGGCCGTGGTTAATGCCACCGTGGACGGCAGAGCGGTCAGCGCACAGTCTGTCACCTTCACCCGTACCGTCCGTGGTGTTATCACGGTTGAAAAAGAACGTGTTTATCCGGGAACCAGACAGACGGTCACCCTGACGCTGACGGATGCCGCAGGCAACCCTGTCAGTGGCGAGCGTGTGGACTGGCATACTGACAGTGGCAGGCTCTGGCAGACACAGGGCACAACGGATGCACAGGGCCGTGCCACCACGACGTGGGAAAGTACCACGCCCGGAACAGTCAACATTACCGCTGACGCGTATGGCCAGCAGTACACAGCTCCTGTCATCACGGTCATGCCTGCCCTGACGGTCAGCAGCGTCACCGGCATCGATGCCACTGGTGCAGACGGCAAAAATTTTGGCAAGCGTGTCCCCGACAACACCTGGCCGGGCGCGAAATTCCGTGTTGATACGGAGAATGCCGCCGGCACAGTCACCTGGACCGCATCCTCACCGGCGGTGAGCATTAACGGCAATGTCATGACCGTGAAAAGCAATCCGGCAGGTGTCACCCTGACAGGTACGGATGCAGACGGACAAACAGTGACCCTGAATATGGGCAGCAGCTGGTTTGCGCAGAGTGCAACGGAAAGCGGTTTTCTCAACATCGATGTTCCCGGCTCTGCCATCCATACCTGTAAAGCACTGAATGCAGGCGTTGCAACCGAAAGTCAGTTGAGCGGAATCATCAGTGAATGGGGAGAACTCCAGAAATATCCGGGCTGGACATCGCTGGCCAGCAACTGGCTGTACAGCAGCACTACAGTAATACTGAGCAACGGCAGAACTTACTACCGGGCATTTTATCTGCCACAGAGCGTGGTCAGTGAACTGTCCGGGCCAGGTGGTTATTACGCCTGCCGTTAACCTGTCACAGACATAAACCATAGTTAATCATCTTACAGGACGAATCTGCTCTGACGGATCCGTCCTGTACTGGATGGAAATGAAATATCAGAATGAAAGCATGATAAAAAACAACAAACTTTATCTGAAAAATTCCTAAAGTTTATGTGCGGAGATTGATGTTTTCTGTAATTTGTAGAAAATGCGCTGCGTGATTAATCTGGGAACTTTTTAAATATTATGAAAAAACTCCTGAAAATAACCACTATCGCTACAACTCTGGCATTGTTGTCCGGGTGCTCGGGTAGCGTCTATAACAAAGAGAAAAATTGCGAGTATGATTATCTGCTTCATCCCGCAATTTCTGTTTCGAAGATTATTGGTGGATGTGGCGACGCAGCCAAATAATCATTTGACCAGCATGAATCTCAAAAACTGCCTCTTCTGGCAGTTTTTTTATTTCTTCTGACACATCAATCAACCCCGTTCCTGCCCCCCCAATAAAATAATCAGATTTACCAGTACAGGAAAAATACCTGGTGTAATTAACGGTGACTACGACAGAACAGCAATTCACTCCTGTAGCCAGCTGGACGCACAAGTGGTTTTATCCGGCCCCCTTAAGGGCATTATCAGTGAATGGAGTGAACTGGAAACCTATGATGGCTGGACAAATCTGAAAAACGACTGGCTGTACTCCAGTACAACCGTTATCAGTGGTAGTGGTGTGAAAAGTACCATTGCAGATCTCTTCCCCGGCGATAAGGAAGGTCTGTTAGATGATACGTACCGGACCGAATAATTTCCCGACACCGGTAAAGAGTTAATGATGGTGTGCACGTTCTGCAGTGATGCAGAGTGTGTGCACCATTTTTTCTTTACAGGGACCTGTATGTCACTGATACCCACCGATGAACAGTCTGCCATTATTCACTGGCAGGGGCAGAAACTGGTTGTGAACGCCTTTGCCGGTACAGGAAAGAGCAGTACCCTGGTTCAGTATGCACTGGCAAACCCCGACAGCAGAATACTGTATCTGGCTTATAACCGCGCTGTACGCGATGAGGCTGAGCGTAAATTTCCGTTTAATGTGGAGTGCAAAACCTCCCACCAACTGGCCTGGTCGCGCTTCGGCAGACATTACCGGAATCGTCTGGTTGCCAGTCTGCGCATCACGGATGTGGCCAGAAAGCTGAACACCCGTCACTGGCTGCTGGTTCGTCTTGCACTCAGCAGCCTGAATCAGTTTCTGTGCAGTGCTGACAAGGAGCCGGGGCTGCAGCATTTGCCGGATGAAGACGCCCGGGCTGGCACGGATGTCTCCGCCATTCTGCAGGCAGTACAGGTGCTATGGTATGAAATGAGTCGCCCTGATGGCACATTTCCCGTCACGCATGATACCTACCTGAAGCTGTTCCAGTTGTCATCCCCGGACCTGTCCCGGCGCTGGGACACCATTCTGTTTGATGAGGCACAGGACGCCAATCCGGTGACGTCTGCGCTGGTACTCAGTCAGTCCTGTCGGGTAATCCTGGTGGGTGACCGTTACCAGCAGATTTACCGCTTTCGTGGCGCAGATAATGCGCTTTCTCATCCTGTTCTGAACGATGCAGACCGTCTGTGGCTGACGCAGAGCTTCCGCTTTGGCCCGTCAGTGGCCCGGATGGCGAATCTGCTTTTGCAGCGTGCTGGTGAGACACGGCAGGTGACCGGCAGTGGCGGGGAAGATGAAGTACTGATGAGCCGTACCGGCGCGGATAAACCGGAAGGGCACCGGACGGTACTGAGCCGGACGGTGGCAGGTGTGATATGCACGGCGCTGATGGCCAGTCTGAGCGGCAGGAAGGTGTACTGGGTGGGCGGTATTGAAGGTTACCGGACAGAGGCACTGGAGGACCTGTACTGGTTTTCTGCCGATATGCCGGAAAAGATGCAGTCTGATGCACTGCGGCGGGATTACCGCGATTTTGATGAATACTGCCGGATAGCCAAATCCACCCGGGATGTGGAGATGAATCAGGCCATTCGCCTGCTGGATATCTGTTTCCCGTTGCCGGTGAAACTGAAGCTTCTGCGGGAGCATACCGTCACGTGTGAGAAGGATGCGGATATTACCGTGTCAACGGCTCACCGCAGTAAGGGACTGGAATGGCCGCTGGTGATACTGGATGAGGATTTTGCGGATATCACCGACCCGCTGATGCCGGAAGATGAACGGAGGGACGAAACTAACCTGTTGTACGTTGCGGTCACCCGTGCCCGTAAAACCCTGGTACTGAACAGTCTGATGCGCCAGCTGGCGGAAGAGGCTGGCAGAGATGAACAAAGCCAGAAAGCAACAGAGACATCACCGTCAGAAAACGGGGAAAACGATGCTGTATACGGGCAGGAGGGGGAAAATGCTTAATCGCCTGAAAAAACTGCTTCCCGGTAACAGCAATACCAGCGGTACTGAGACAACCACCCCGGAAACCGCACGCCAGCCGGAACATCTGCCGGAAGGTTTTTATATACCCCGGACTGCAGAGGAGCTGACGTCCACACCACGCAGGAAACAGTGTCTGAAGCAGTTATGGGAAAACAGCAGTATGCCATCCGACGTGTATCAGCAGTTCTGTCTGGCGCCGGTACAAAAACTCCTGATGGCAGCGCAGAACGTTCCCGCTGCCAGAGACTCCCGGTGGGCAGATGCCAACGGTTTTGGCGACCTGACGCTGCAGTTCACTACCTATGCCGTTCGTCTGGCCAGAGGATATATGTTTCCGCCCGGTGCCACACCGGAAGAGCAGGCCGCACAGTCTGGTGTATGGAATGCCGTGGTGTTCTGGTCGGCACTGTTTTATCACCTGCCACTTCTTGCACACCTGGAGGGGGAACTAGTCAGCGGAAAGTTATGGCAGCCGGGGATGTCATCACCGGATGAAGCATTTCGTTTTCGCTACAGACAGCAACATCTGCAGGGCACAGAGGCTCAGCAACTGGCAGCGGTGATGGCCGGGCAGTTGTTGCCGGAGGGGGCGACAGCCTGGCTGGCCACTGTGCCGGGGGCATTACAGAATCTGGCGGGAGCGGTCTGGCATCAGCATCCGGAGATGGCATTGATTCGTTCAGTTCTGAAAACAGCGGCAGAAGAGGTGGAGAGTCCGCTTCTTGCGTCGCCAGTAACGGAACCCGTAACGGCACCTTTGCCTTCAGAAACCACTGTGCAGTCTGAAGGCAATGTGCCATCTGAGAGCCAGCCAGAAACATCAACAGAGGCCAGTGCGCCAGAGACGCCGGCAACCGCTACGGAGGAGAAAGGATTTACGCTGCAGCCCTCTGTTTCAGGAAGTGGTGAGGCCGAAGCAGTAGTCCCGGATACGTTGCAGTCTGCAACAGACACGGAGGAAAAGGCTCCGGAGGAGCCGAGTGCCCATGATGATACCGATATGTTGCTGAGTCTGTTTTCTGCTGCAGAGGACCATGCTGCAGTAGTGACAGCGGATGGAGAATGCTTACAGAAAACGCAGGTGCTGATTGATAATGATCATTCTCAAAGAAAACATGAGGATACCGCTATCACATTGATTTCCGGAAGCTCTGCTCCGGAAGCTGTTATTTCAGAAGGAGAGATGTTTATAAACTGGTTAAAAAAAGGAGTGAGGAACGGGGAAATCAGCCTGAATGGAAAAAAAGACAAAATTCATATTGTTGCCGGCTTTGTTTTTTTACCTGTACCGGGAATTTTTTATGAGTTTACGAAAGCAGCAGGCATCCCGTCAGACAAAAAAGATGATATTCAGGCATCGTTTGAACGCCTGAACATTCATAAGCGGCGGGATAACCGACGCTTTTATTTTGCACATTTGTGTGAAGAGCCTGAAAACAGAAGTCGTTTTAAAACGCTAAAAGGTTATCTGGTAAAAGGCAGGCAGATCCTGGATGGACAGGAACTGCAGGACAGCCGTTATCTCTTTTTTCCATGAAATGCGTTCCGGAGGTGAGCCTTGTTGTTGAACGGATATATTTAAAGGTGAAGAGATATGAAAACTCACGATATTGACAGCCTCTGGGATAATCTGATGGATGAGTATTTTTTTTGTAAGTCGTTACGGAAAGCCACTGAGTGGAGTTATCGCAAGGTATTGTCGGGGTTCCGGAAGTTTGTTGGTTTTCACCGGACTCCTGACAGCATTGTTCGTCGTGATGTTCAGGAATGGCGTCGTTTTGTGCTGAAAGATCAGGGGTTAACTTCTCATACCTGGAATAACAAAGTGAGGCATATGCGTGCAATTTATAACTTTGGCGAAGAATCTGGGTTGATCACGGTTTCAGAAAATCCTTTCAGTGGCATGCTGGTTAAGCAGGAAAAAAGACGGAAGAAAACGCTGACAAAAGCACAGATCTCGCGAGTTGTGCTTATTCTGCAACAATTTTCGGAAGCAGAAAATCAGTACACCGGACTTTATATCAAATGTGCCATAAGACCAGCGTGGTTCTGGCTGACGGTGGTGAATACCCTGCGTTACACCGGTATGCGTCTGAATCAGTTGCTGCATTTACGTCTGAAGGATGTCTGTCCGGCAGAAAAATGGATCGATTTACGGGCTGAAGGCAGTAAAACTCACAGAGAATGGCGTATTCCGGTTACGCGTCAGTTACAGCCACAACTGCAGAGACTACTGGATGAAGCCGTAAGGCGAGGGGCCACACCGGAAGACTATCTTTTTCACTACAAACGTTTTGTTGTGCCTGTGTCAGAAGCAAAACGCATAACGGGTCTGCCAGATGAGCAGCCTGTGAAGTCGTTTTTTCGCAGGTTATCTCAGGAGTGTGGTTTTCAGGTATCTCCACATCGCTTCAGGCATACACTGGCGAGCACACTGATGAGTTCTCCGGAGCGTAATCTTCACCTGGTGAAAAACATGCTCGGGCATCAGAACGTATCAACCACAATGGGATATGTGGAGATGAATCTGGAGACTGCCGCACAGGCACTGGAGCATGAACTGGAGGTGTTTACTGACAGGCTGTAATCGCAGACAGATTGACAATCCACTGAAGGGTTGTAATCATATATAGTGATCGAGAAAAGGGAGCATGCGCCAACATGCTCCCTTTCGAGAAGAAAAATCATGATGTACATGAACTACACTCACGACATCTGACACCTTCCCGATGACACCCGTCAGGTTTCTCACTCCTGACCAGTGGCTTTGATGTAAGGTGGTGCCCGGACTCGGAATCGAACCAAGGACACGGGGATTTTCAATCCCCTGCTCTACCGACTGAGCTATCCGGGCAACGGGGCGCATTAAACCTGATTCGCCTCGTCTCGTCAATCAAATTTCTTCAATTTAGTGCAGACTGCACAATCTATCATCACTTTGCCGCTATTGCACGCATTGTCAGGCAAACCAGGCGGTCCAGGCGGCGGAAAGCGGCATTGCCAGAAGGAGTGCTGGAAGCATGTTGACCACCGGGAACATTTTAATACCACAGATGCGTAATCCGGTTGCCAGCAGCAGTAAACCGCCTACGGCGCTGAAGTCTGCCATCATCGACGGTGTGGTCAGCGGTAATATCAGCGCGGCAGCCCACGCCAGTGTTAACTGGATGATCAGTAATGGAATGCTAATCACCGACACCGCAATACCCAGCGAGCAGGCGAAGATCATCGCCGTAAAGAAATCAAGAAATGACTTGGCGATTAAAATACTCGGATCGCCGGTCATCCCTTCGTTCATCGCCCCGAAGATTCCGGTGCCGCTGGCGCAAAACAGGACAATAATCGCGACAAAATTCTGAATAAAAGATTCATGCGCTGGCTTCTTACGCGAGTGGTGAAACAGATTATGCGCTTTGGCGACCACTGTATTGACGCCTTTTTCCAGCAGACAAATTTCGCCGATTAATGCTCCGAGTAAGGTTGCTAAAACCATCGCCGGAAGGTTGGCGCATTTCACCACCAGTAAAATACCAATCCCCAGCGATGCCAGACCAAAAATTGATGTCATGGAGACGCGGATACGTTCCGGTAAGCGTTGGCTAAGGAGTGCGCCGAAAACGCCACCCAGTAAGACTGCACTTGCGTTGATAAAAGGGCCGATGACCACAAGAGTTCCTGTTAGCTGTATTGTTTGATTTTCTTATTATGAACTTTTGGCGCCGTCGATGGCTTGTTTGTTCGCAAAGTCCTGGCTTGCACGCTTTAGCGAAAGGTGCCATGATTGCGCGAATTTTCTCCTCTCTGTACGGAGTTTGCCCGATGCACGCCACCTCCTTACATTCTCTCGCTTATCGCCGTTTCGCGCGAAACTCTTCTCTTTTTATGCTACTGCTCATGCGGTGAAGTTAACGCACGCTCACTGCAGGACAACAGTAAAATCAGAGAGTTTCTGCTTTTACTGATGTCTGGCGGTCGGAGCTGGTGACCAGTTTGACCCATATCTCATGGGGCAGGGTTTTCCACCTTGTCCGGTATTCTTACTTCCCCTAAACGGGTTTTGCGCTTATGAAATCAATGAATATTGCCGCCAGTAGTGAACTGGTATCCCGACTTTCTACTCATCGCCGCGTGGTGGCGTTGGGAGATACTGATTTTACGGACGTCGCGGCAGTCGTCATTACCGCTGCGGATAGTCGCAGTGGCATTCTTGCGTTGCTTAAGCGCACCGGTTTTCATCTACCGGTGTTTTTGTATTCCGAACATGCTGTTGAATTACCTGCGGGCGTTACGGCGGTAATCAACGGCAACGAGCAGCAGTGGCTGGAGCTGGAATCCGCAGCCTGTCAGTATGAAGAGAATTTGCTGCCACCGTTTTATGACACGCTGATGCAGTACGTTGAGATGGGTAATAGCACCTTTGCTTGCCCTGGACATCAACATGGTGCGTTCTTTAAAAAGCATCCTGCCGGACGCCATTTTTACGATTTCTTTGGCGAGAACATCTTTCGCGCCGATATGTGTAACGCTGACGTAAAATTGGGCGATCTGCTTATTCATGAAGGATCGGCGAAAGATGCGCAGAAATTCGCAGCCAAAGTCTTTCATGCCGATAAAACCTATTTTGTGCTGAACGGCACATCGGCAGTGAATAAAGTGGTGACGAATGCGCTGTTAACGCGTGGCGATCTGGTGCTCTTCGACCGTAACAACCATAAGTCGAATCATCACGGCGCGTTGATTCAGGCGGGGGCGACGCCGGTCTATCTGGAAGCTTCACGTAACCCGTTTGGTTTCATTGGCGGAATTGATGCGCACTGTTTTAATGAAGAGTATCTGCGCCAGCAAATTCGCGACGTTGCGCCAGAAAAAGCCGACCTGCCACGCCCGTTTCGCCTGGCGATTATTCAGCTGGGAACCTATGACGGCACTGTCTATAACGCCCGTCAGGTGATCGATACCGTTGGGCATCTGTGTGATTACATTCTGTTTGATTCCGCGTGGGTCGGTTACGAACAGTTTATCCCGATGATGGCGGATAGCTCGCCGCTGCTGTTAGAACTTAACGAAAACGATCCGGGGATCTTTGTGACCCAGTCGGTGCACAAACAGCAGGCGGGATTCTCACAGACGTCGCAGATCCATAAAAAAGATAACCATATCCGTGGACAGGCGCGTTTTTGCCCGCATAAGCGGTTGAATAATGCCTTTATGCTCCATGCTTCTACCAGCCCGTTCTATCCGCTGTTCGCCGCGCTGGACGTTAACGCCAAAATTCATGAAGGGGAGAGTGGGCGTCGGCTGTGGGCTGAGTGTGTTGAGATAGGGATTGAAGCGCGCAAGGCTATTCTTGCGCGCTGTAAGCTGTTCCGCCCGTTTATCCCGCCCGTTGTTGATGGCAAATTGTGGCAGGATTATCCGACGTCAGTGTTAGCCAGCGACCGCCGTTTTTTCAGTTTTGAGCCGGGGGCGAAGTGGCACGGCTTTGAAGGATATGCCGCGGATCAGTATTTTGTTGATCCGTGCAAGCTGTTACTCACCACGCCGGGTATCGATGCCGAAACCGGCGAATATAGCGATTTTGGCGTTCCAGCGACGATTCTGGCGCACTATCTGCGTGAGAACGGCATTGTGCCGGAGAAGTGCGATCTCAACTCCATTCTGTTCTTATTAACTCCGGCGGAAAGCCACGAGAAGCTGGCACAACTGGTGGCGATGCTGGCGCAGTTTGAACAGCATATTGAGGATGACTCGCCGCTGGCTGAGGTGTTGCCGAGCGTTTATAACAAATATCCGGTGCGCTATCGCGACTACACCCTGCGTCAGTTGTGTCAGGAGATGCACGATCTGTATGTCAGTTTCGACGTCAAAGACCTACAAAAAGCGATGTTCCGCCAGCAGAGTTTCCCGTCAGTGGTGATGAATCCCCAGGATGCGCATAGCGCTTATATTCGCGGTGAAGTGGAGTTGGTGCGGATTCGTGATGCCGAAGGGCGAATTGCGGCAGAAGGGGCGTTGCCTTATCCACCTGGCGTGCTTTGCGTGGTACCCGGGGAAGTCTGGGGTGGGGCGGTTCAACGTTATTTCCTTGCGCTGGAAGAAGGCGTGAATTTGTTGCCGGGATTTTCGCCGGAGTTGCAAGGTGTCTATAGCGAAACCGATGCGGATGGCATGAAACGGTTGTACGGTTATGTGTTGAAGTAAGAATAAAAAAACGGGTCACCTTCTGGCGACCCGTTTTTCTTTGCGTAATTAGTGGCTAACCGTCTGTGTACCTGTCGGGACACGAACGTGTTTATATTTGAACATCGCCATGAACGCGAAGGCCAGAACCACGGAGTAACCTGCGAAAATCAGCCATACGGTCTGCCAGTCGGTAATGCCGTTTTGGGTGTACATCTCAACCACTTTACCGCTCACGATGCCGCCGAGGATACAGCCGAAGCCGTTGGTCATCATCAGGAACATCCCCTGCGCGCTGGCGCGAATTGCCGGGCTAACTTCTTTTTCGACAAACACCGAACCAGAGATGTTGAAGAAGTCGAATGCGCAACCGTAAACGATCATCGACAGTACCAGCAGTACAGTACCGAACGGAGTCGGATCGCCGTAAGCAAACAGCGCAAAACGCAGGATCCACGCCACAATACTGATCATCATTACGTTCTTAATACCGTAGCGGCTTAAGAAGAACGGGATGGTCAGAATGAACAGGGTTTCAGAGATCTGCGAAATCGACATGATGATTGACGCATGCTGCACGATGAAGCTGCTGGCAAACATCGGATCTTTGTCGAAGCTGTGCAGGAAGGTATTACCGAACATGTTGGTAATCTGCAGTTCCGCGCCCAGCAGCATTGAGAAGATGAAGAAGATTGCCATACGCTTGTTTTTAAACAGCGCGAATGCATCGAGGCCCAGCAGGGTTGTCCAGCTCTGATTCGCTTGCTGTTTAGCAACCGGAATATGCGGCAGAGTCAGGGTAAACAGAACCAGAACGGCGGAAAGCGCTGCGCCAATATACAGCTGCATGTGGCTTAATTCGAAGCCGGACAGGCTCACCACCCACATTGCCATGATAAAGCCGATGGTGCCCCAGATACGGATTGGCGGGAAGTCAGTAACGATATCCATCCCGGCATTTTGCAGGCGATAGTAAGAGATGGTGTTGATTAACCCAAGCGTTGGCATATAAGCAAACGAGTTAATCAATATCACAAGGAACATCGCCTCCGGCGTAGTGACCTCTGCCGCCATGAACAGCGTGATAGCGCCAATGGTGTGGCAAATGGCATAGACCCATTTCGCACTTAACCATTTGTCGGCCACAATCCCCAGCAGCGCAGGCATAAAGACCGCGGCGATACCCAGTGAGCTATAAACTGCGCCGATAGAAGCACCGTCAAACTTCAGGGTAACAAACATATAGGAGCCGAGGGTCGTCAGCCAACTTCCCCACAGACAGAACTGCAGAAAAGAGAGGATTTTCAGCTGCAGCTTAAGATTCATGTTAATTTCCTCACATCGTGATGCGGATGAGTGTTTGAAAAAGCACATTTGACCGTGCGAGATGATGCGATTCTATCAACTTCGCGGACTGGTTTTTTGTTACCTGTGGCAAATAATTGCAAACATTCCCAATTTGCAAAACGAAATTGTGATGTGGATAACATTTTTACCCCTGAGCATCGTCAGGGGCGGTTAGTGGAATTATCGGCGGCGGTAAGATTTTTGCGCGGTATTCACTTTATAAAGATAACGGCGAGATTCCGCAGAGGGATGGCGGGTCGTCAGCGTCTGATAAACATCGCCCGGCGTCATGGTGTTAATAATATTGGCAGCCTGAATCTTATCATTCGAAAAGACTCGTAGCACGCTGCCTGCGCCGCCGTTATAGGCGGTGATGACGGCATAACGCCGCGATGTTGGGTTATCAATTCCGCCGAGATAAACGTTGTTCAGCATCGCCAGATACGCGGTGCCGGTATCAATATTGCTGGCAGGATCAAACAAGAAACTGCGGCTCGGCGTGCCGGATTTCCCCTGCGAGCGGAACACATCTTTCCCGGCGGTATGTTGTACCACCTGCATTAATCCCAGCGCATCGGAACGGCTGACCGCATACGGGTTAAAGGAAGATTCAGTCTGCATAATTGCCAGAATCAGCGACTCATCAACGCCATATTTGCGTGACGCCTGGCGGACCATACCGAGATATTTGTGCGCACGTTTATCAAGGTGGTTCGGCACCATGTTAATGGTGACGCTGTAGATGATACGCAGCCCGTTGCTGCGGCTCTTCAGACGGTTTTTCAGCAGATAATCCGCGAAGTTGCTCGCGCGACCTTCCCAGCGAATCGGCTGCCCGGTGTTGTCCACCACCTGACCGTAAAGGAAAGGTTCTTTCGAAATCGTAATATCATCAACGTCGGAATAGAGATCGACCGAACTCGGATCGTCACCCATCAGCAACGTTTTGATTATTGCCCGGCGCAAATGCGCGGCAGGTTCTGTCCCGGCGATGGTTTCGATAGTAATCGTACCGTCATCGAAGTTGATGTGGCTGCGGGTCTGATATTGATCGGTGTATTTCACGTAGTCCTTAGGACCGGCGATCACCACCTCTTTGAAGCCCCAGATGTTCTCAATATTGTGGGCAAATTGCCCCATCAGAATATCAAAACCGTTGGTATCTTTGACCCAGGCTTCGTTATAGGTATCGCCTTTTTTGGTCGTCGAACAGGAGATGAGCAACGGCGCAATCAAAGCCAGCGCGAGATATTTTTTCATCATTCCGGGTGCGTGTTGTGTTTGTTTTTATGCAAGTTGCCGGAGGCGTGCTCCGGCACTGTTTTTATTTTTTATCTTCCGGCGTATAGCCCTCGATATGCACCTCTTTACCCTCGAACAGGAAGTTGACCATCTCCTGCTCCAGCAGCTTGCGGTGCTCGGCATTCATCATGTTGAGTTTCTTTTCATTAATCAGCATGGTTTGTTTGTGCTGCCACTGCGCCCAGGCTTCTTTGGAGATCTCGTTATAGATGCGTTTTCCCAGTTCGCCGGGGTACAGCTGAAAATCCTGACCTTCTGCTTCACGTTGCAGGAAAGTACAAAAAATCGTTCTGCTCATAAATCATCCTCTTTATCGACTCACGCGCTAAACCGGCGCGCCAGTGCGTAACTGCTGTAATAAACGCTCCACGGGAGCCGCCAGGCCAACTGACGGCGGTTGCGCTAAGTTATACCAGAGCGCATTGTCTTCATCCATGCAGCCGGTGAATGACGACACGGGAAGCCACATAGGCACAATATCTAAGTGGAAATGGCTGAAGGTATGCCGAAACGCGGTCAGCTGCGTCAGGTTATCGGCAGAAATCTGTCGTTGCGCCAGCCACTGCCGCAAACTTTCTTCATCGGCAAACTGCGGGAAACAGTATAAACCGCCCCACAATCCGCTCGGCGGACGCTGCGCCAGCAATACTTCATCTTCGTGCTGTAACAGCAAAAAGTAGCCGGTGCGCTCTGGCAGCGTCTGTTTCGGTTTTTTGCCCGGATAAAGCGACCAGCTATTGTTGGCGGCGGCAATACATCCGTTTTGTAGCGGACAGAGCGAACATTTCGGCTTAGAGCGCGTACAAATCATCGCGCCCAAATCCATCATCGCCTGGTTAAACCGTTCCACGCCAACCGCGGGCGTCACCTGCTCGCTCAAACTCCATAGTTTATTCTCGACCTCTTTTTTCCCGGGCCAGCCGCTTACAGCATAGCAGCGCGCCAGCACGCGTTTGACGTTACCGTCGAGAATCGGAAAGTGCTTACCCAGAGAAAGCGAGAGAATCGCGCCTGCGGTGGAACGCCCGACGCCCGGCAGTGCTGCAACTTCCTCAAAGGTTTCCGGGAATTTACCGCCGTGTAAGGCCGCCACTTGTTGTGCAGCTTTATGTAGGTTGCGCGCGCGGGCGTAATAGCCAAGCCCGGTCCACAAGTGGAGAACTTCGTCGAGCGGCGCATTGGCGAGATCGGTCACCGTTGGGAAGCGTGCCATAAAGCGTTCAAAATAGGGGATAACGGTCGCAACCTGAGTTTGTTGCAACATCACTTCTGAGAGCCATACTTTGTAGGGCGTCTTGTCAATTTGCCAGGGCAGCGTTTTCCGCCCGTATTTATCGTACCAGTCCAGAACCTGGGCTGAAAATTGCGACGCTTGCATGGTCACCGAATTTACTGTTGTTGGGGGCAAGATTGCAGCACAGCGACGGCAGGGTGTAAACCGGAACTTTCCGCAGCCACGGCCTTATCATGCTTGCATCCGGCAACTAACTTTGGATAATGCCCGTTTTCAGAACACTTTCACAAGCGACTAAATCTTTATGAAAAACGACGTCATCTCACCGGAATTTGATGAAAACGGCCGCCCGCTGCGCCGTATCCGTAGTTTTGTGCGCCGCCAGGGGCGACTGACCAAAGGCCAGGAACATGCGCTGGAAAACTACTGGCCGGTGATGGGCGTTGAGTTCAGCGAAGATATGCTGGATTTCCCTGCGCTTTTTGGCCGTGAAGCGCCGGTGACGCTTGAGATTGGTTTTGGCATGGGCGCGTCGCTGGTGGCAATGGCTAAAGATCGCCCCGAGCAGGACTTCCTCGGCATTGAAGTGCATTCACCGGGCGTTGGTGCGTGCCTGTCTTCTGCGCATGAAGAGGGCTTAAGCAACCTGCGCGTGATGTGTCACGATGCGGTTGAAGTGCTGCATAAAATGATTCCTGACAATTCATTGCGCATGGTGCAGCTCTTTTTCCCTGACCCGTGGCACAAAGCGCGCCATAATAAACGCCGTATCGTTCAGGTGCCGTTTGCCGAGCTGGTAAAAAGCAAACTGCAGCTGGGGGGCATATTCCATATGGCGACCGACTGGGAACCTTATGCGGAACATATGCTTGAAGTGATGTCTTCTATTGACGGTTATAAAAACCTGTCAGAGAGCAATGATTACGTACCGCGTCCGGCATCACGTCCGGTGACGAAATTTGAACAACGTGGTCATCGTCTTGGTCACGGAGTATGGGACTTAATGTTCGAGAGGGTGAAATAATGGCAAAGAACCGTAGCCGTCGTCTGCGTAAAAAAATGCACATCGACGAATTCCAGGAATTAGGATTTTCGGTGGCATGGCGATTCCCGGAAGGTACATCGGAAGAACAGATTGATAAAACCGTTGATGACTTTATTAACGAGGTTATCGAACCGAACAAACTGGCCTTTGACGGCAGCGGTTATCTGGCCTGGGAAGGTCTGATCTGCATGCAGGAAATCGGCAAATGCACCGAAGAACATCAGGCGATTGTGCGTAAGTGGCTGGAAGAACGCAAACTGGAAGAGGTACGCACCAGCGAACTTTTCGACGTTTGGTGGGACTAAGAAAGCATACGGGCGATGACAAATGCAAAACTGCCTGATGTGCTACGCTTATCAGGCCTACAAAGATGCACGATCGAGTAGGCCGGATAAGGCGTTTACGCCGCATCCGGCATGGAAAACGCGCACTTTGTTATCAATCTGGGGCCAGCAAATGCTGGCCTGATTTGTTCTTGAGGGAAGACTATGATGCGCAAAATGCTGCTGGCGGCAGCACTTTCAGTGACGGCAATGACCGCTCACGCCGACTACCAGTGCAGCGTCACGCCGCGTGACGATGTGATTGTCAGCCCGCAAACCGTGCAGGTGAAGGGCGAAAACGGCAATCTGGTGATCACGCCAGACGGCAACGTGATGTATAACGGTAAGCAATATTCCCTGAATGCCGCCCAGCGCGAGCAGGCGAAGGATTATCAGGCTGAACTACGTAGCACCCTGCCGTGGATTGATGAAGGCGCGAAAAGCCGCGTCGAGAAAGCCCGTATTGCGCTGGATAAAATTATCGTTCAGGAGATGGGCGAAAGCAGCAAAATGCGCAGCCGTCTGACCAAACTTGATGCGCAGCTGAAAGAGCAGATGAACCGCATTATCGAAACGCGCAGCGATGGCCTGACGTTTCACTATAAAGCCATTGATCAGGTTCGTGCCGAAGGCCAGCAATTAGTGAATCAGGCAATGGGCGGAATTTTACAGGACAGCATTAATGAAATGGGCGCGAAAGCGGTGCTGAAAAGCGGCGGTAACCCATTACAGAACGTGCTGGGAAGCCTGGGGGGTCTGCAATCCTCAATCCAAACCGAATGGAAAAAGCAGGAAAAAGATTTCCAGCAGTTTGGCAAAGATGTTTGTAGCCGCGTTGTGACTCTGGAAGATAGCCGCAAAGCCCTGGTCGGGAATTTAAAATAATCCTCTATTTTAAGACGGCATAATACTTTTTTATGCCGTTTAATTCTTCGTTTTGTTACCTGCCTCTAACTTTGTAGATCTCCAAAATATATTCACGTTGTAAATTGTTTAACGTCAAATTTCCCATACAAAGCTAAGGGATAATGCGTAGCGTTCACGTAACTGGAGGAATGAAATGGAGTTTTTCAAAAAGACGGCACTTGCCGCACTGGTTATGGGTTTTAGTGGTGCAGCATTGGCATTACCCAATATCACCATTTTAGCAACCGGCGGGACCATTGCCGGTGGTGGTGACTCCGCAACCAAATCTAACTACACAGCGGGTAAAGTTGGCGTAGAAAATCTGGTTAATGCGGTGCCGCAACTGAAGGACATTGCGAACGTTAAAGGCGAGCAGGTAGTGAATATTGGCTCCCAGGACATGAACGATGATGTCTGGCTGACACTGGCGAAAAAAATTAACACCGACTGCGATAAAACTGACGGCTTCGTCATTACCCACGGGACCGACACGATGGAAGAAACCGCTTACTTCCTCGACCTGACGGTGAAATGCGACAAACCGGTGGTGATGGTCGGTGCAATGCGCCCGTCCACGTCTATGAGCGCAGACGGTCCATTCAACCTGTATAACGCGGTAGTGACCGCAGCTGATAAAGCCTCCGCTAATCGTGGCGTACTGGTAGTGATGAACGACACCGTGCTTGATGGCCGTGATGTCACCAAAACCAACACCACCGATGTAGCGACCTTCAAGTCTGTTAACTACGGTCCTCTGGGTTACATTCACAACGGTAAGATTGACTACCAACGTACCCCGGCACGTAAGCACACCAGCGACACGCCGTTCGATGTCTCTAAGCTGAATGAACTGCCGAAAGTCGGCATTGTTTATAACTACGCTAACGCATCCGATCTTCCGGCTAAAGCACTGGTAGATGCGGGCTATGATGGCATCGTTAGCGCTGGCGTGGGTAACGGCAACCTGTATAAAAACGTATTTGACACCCTTGCAACCGCTGCGAAAAACGGCACTGCAGTAGTGCGTTCTTCCCGCGTACCGACGGGCGCTACCACTCAGGATGCCGAAGTGGATGATGCGAAATACGGCTTCGTCGCCTCTGGCACGTTGAACCCGCAAAAAGCGCGCGTTCTGCTGCAACTGGCTCTGACGCAAACTAAAGATCCGCAGCAGATCCAGCAGATCTTCAATCAGTACTAATCACTTCGCCCCGGTATCGTGCCGGGGCTTATTCACTTCAGACTCACGTCCATTGCCAATTTTTATTACCCTAATGATAATCACCGGAATAAATTATTCCGCGCGAGGGTTTTCGGGTGAAAAAGCAATGGATTGTTGGTACGGCGCTGCTTATGTTGATGACTGGTAATGTCCGGGCAGATGGTGAACCGCCAACTGAAAATATCTTAAAAGATCAATTCAAAAAGCAGTATCACGGCATTCTCAAGCTTGATGCCATCACCTTAAAAAATCTTGATGCTAAGGGTAATCAGGCCACCTGGTCAGCGGAAGGCGATGTCTCTTCCAGTGACGATCTCTATACCTGGGTCGGTCAGTTGGCAGATTACGAGCTGCTCGAACAGACCTGGACGAAAGATAAACCGGTGAAATTCTCGGCGATGTTAACCAGTAAAGGAACGCCCGCGTCTGGCTGGTCGGTGAACTTTTACTCTTTTCAGGCGGCAGCCAGCGATCGTGGGCGGGTGGTTGACGATATCAAAACGAATAATAAATATCTGATCGTGAATAGCGAAGATTTCAATTATCGCTTTAGTCAGCTTGAGTCTGCGTTGAATAACCAGAATAACTCGATTCCTGCACTGAAAAAGGATGTAAAAGCGCTTGATAAGCAAATGGTGGCGGCGCAGAAAGCAGCGGATGCATATTGGGGAAAAGATGCAAACGGTAAGCAAATGACCCGCGAAGACGCCTTTAAAAAAATTCACCAACAGCGCGATGATTTTAATAAACAGAACGATAGCGAGGCGTTCGCGGTTAAATATGACAAAGAGGTTTATCAACCGGCGATTGCGGCATGTCATAAACAGAGTGAAGAGTGTTATGAAGTGCCGATTCAGCAGAAGCGAGATTTCGATATCAACGAACAACGGCGACAGACTTTTCTGCAATCACAAAAACTTAGCCGTAAATTGCAGGATGACTGGATAACGCTCGAGAAAGGGCAATATCCGTTAACGATGAAAGTTTCAGAAATAAACAGTAAAAAAGTCGCGATTTTGATGAAAATTGACGATATCAACCAGGCTAATGAACGCTGGAAAAAAGATACCGAACAACTGCGGCGCAATGGGGTGATTAAGTAATTTTTGCGATGACGCAAGAGTTGTAGCCGGATGTTGCGTACACGCCGCATCCGGCAATACAAATTTACTCAGCCAGAAAAAGCTCCAGCAGCGAATTTAAAAACAACTTCCCATGTTCCGTTATCTGCCAGTAATCCGCACATTCTGTGAGATAACCCTGAGCAATAGCCTCGTCTAACTGAGGGCGAATAACCTCTTCTGAAAGGCCAGTATACTGGCTAAACTCCACGCGCGGCGCGGCTTCCAGCAAACGGAAGCGATTCATAAAGAACTCAAACGGCTTATCTGCGGCTTCGACATCACGCTGGCTTTCCAGATACCGCCCCTGCATAAAACCACGCGGATGACGCGTTTTGGTGGTACGCAGAATGCGCCCATCCGGGAAGGTCACTTTGCCATGCGCGCCGCAGCCAATACCAATGTAGTCACCAAAGCGCCAGTAGTTGAGATTGTGCTGGCACTGATAACCGGGTTTGGCGTAAGCGGAAGTTTCATATTGCTGATAACCCGCTGCGGTTAATAACTGATGCCCCTGTTCGAAAATGTCCCACAGCGCGTCATCGTCCGGCAGTACAGGAGGGCGAGAGCCAAACAGCGTATTAGGTTCGATGGTCAGTTGATACCAGGAAAGATGCGGCGGATTCAGTTCAATAGCCTGGCGCAGATCGCCTAGCGCCTCTTCCAGTGATTGATCCGGCAGCCCATGCATCAAATCGAGGTTAAAGCTACGTAACCCTAAACCGCTCGCCAGATTTGCCGCTCGTTTCGCTTCTTGCGGGCCATGAATGCGCCCAAGTCGTTTCAGCTTTTCTTCGCTAAAACTCTGTACGCCAATGGAGATGCGGTTCACACCAGCACGCTGATAATCAACAAAGCGATCGGCTTCAACCGTACCAGGATTCGCTTCCATCGTAATTTCTGCATCCGCTGCCAGCGGCAAACGCGCACGTACGCCGTCCAGCAGCGTTTGCATCGCCGGGCCGGAAAGCAGGCTCGGCGTACCACCGCCAATAAAGATTGTCTTTACTTCACGGCCCTGAGCGTAAGCCACATCGTTGTCCAGATCGTTAAGCAGATGCTGAACATAATCGTCGTGCGGCACTTCTCCTTTCAACGCGTGAGAGTTGAAATCGCAGTACGGGCATTTCTGCACGCACCACGGGATGTGAATGTAGAGACTCAGCGGCGGTAATTTAACCATTACGTAAAGCGTCCAGCAGCAGTTTCAACGCCTGACCACGGTGGGAAATGGCGCTCTTTTCTTCGCGGGTCAGTTCGGCAGCGGTTTTCCCTTCGGAAGGTACGAAGAAGATTGGATCATAACCAAAGCCACCAGTGCCCGCTGGTTCACGAGTAATCACGCCTGGCCAGCTACCGTGGCATACCAGCGGAGTGGGATCTTCCGCGTGACGCAGATATACCAGCACGCAGTGGAAACGCGCCTGACGTTGGTCGTCCGGTACGTCTTTCATTGTTTCCAGCAGTTTTTGCAGATTCTTTTGATCGGTCGCGTCTTCACCGGAATAACGCGCGGAGTAAATACCCGGCGCGCCACCCAGCGCATCTACCGCCAGACCGGAGTCGTCGGCAATTGCCGGTAAACCGGTCACTTTTGCCGCATGGCGCGCTTTCAGAATCGCGTTTTCGATAAAGGTCAGGCCGGTTTCTTCAGCGGAATCTACGCCGAGGTCTGTTTGGGCAACGATATCAAGACCGAAGTCGCTAAGCAGCGACGCCAGCTCACGCACTTTACCGGCATTGCCGGTTGCGAGGACAACTTTTTGCATAGGATACCTAATTAATTAACGCCGCGATTTCTGGCGGGATTTGTTGCGGATTAATGATTTTAATTTGTTTGTGGCGGCCAAGTTCGCCTTTTTCAATTACCACCTGGCTTTTGGCAACCCGGAATTGCTTACCGAGAAACTTCACCAGATGGCTGTTGGCCTGGCCGTCAACCGGCGGCGCGGTAATGGCGACTTTTACCTCGTCGCCATGTAAACCGACAATAGAATCACGGCTGGCTTTCGGCTGAATATAGAGCCGTAAAACCAGACCGTCATCATTAACTGTTACGGCACTCATAACGCCATCCACAGCCCCGGCAGCAGCATATTTCCGGTCGCCTGCAAGACTTCTGCGACACCCATATTGATGACATACAGCAGCAGAACGAGGATCATCGGCGAGAAATCAATCCCACCCATTGCCGGTAGCAAGCGGCGAATCGGGCGCAGCAGCGGATCGGCCAGCTGAATCAGCACGTATTCAATCGGGCTACGACCCTGGCTTACCCAGCTCATAATCGCCATCACCAGCAGGACCCAGAAAATCAGCAGGCCGATGGTTTTCAGCAGAATCAATAAACCGGCAATCCAAATGATTGGCAGGAAGGTCACCACTTTAAACAGCACGATGGCTTTAATGAAACTGAGAATATAGGCAACCAGCAGCGAGGCGCTATCAATGGGGCCCATTGCCGGAATAACGCGGCGCAGTGGCCCGATAATCGGCTGCGTTACCTTCACTACAAACTGTGAGAAGGGGTTGTAAAAATCACAATGAGCCCACTGCATCCAGATGCGTAATAACAGCACCATGGTATACAGCTCAATGACCGTTGAAAGCAGGAAAGTCAACGTATTCATGGCGTTCCTTTAATTCCTTATTTTTTAGAGTAATCACGCGCACCAAAAATTGCAGTGCCGATACGAACCATCGTGCTACCTGCCGCAATGGCGGCTTCCATATCGTCCGACATTCCCAGAGAGAGCGTGTCGATATGCGGGTAGCGCGTTTTCAGTCCGGCAAATGCTACAGCCATTTGGCGTGCAACTTCAAACTGCCTTACATATTCTGACTCAGGCGCAGGGATTGCCATCAGCCCGCGCAGACGTAAACGCGGTAGTTCAGCGACCGCAGCTGCCAGCTCGTCCAGTTCAGCCAGTTGAATCCCGGACTTACTGTTTTCATCACTAATATTAATTTGAATCAGTACGTTAAGAGGGGGAAGTTCTGCCGGGCGCTGGTCGTTCAGACGGGTAGCGATGCGCAAACGGTCGATGGTATGACACCAGTCGAAATGCTCTGCCACCAGGCGGCTTTTATTAGACTGCAACGGGCCAATAAAATGCCATTCTAATCCTGTTACGCCCAGTTCCTGAAAGTAGCGAATTTTATCTACCCCTTCCTGAACGTAGTTTTCACCAAATTGACGCTGCCCGGCATCAATGGCTTCTGCGATGGCGCTCGCAGGTTTTGTTTTACTGACTGCAAGCAGCGTAATTTCTTCTGGAGAACGGCCGCAACGCGTTGCAGCCGCTGAGATTTTGTCCCGGACCTGTGCCAGGTTATGCGCAATATCGTTCATTTTCCGAGGATCTTAGTATGAATATGGAAGAAATTGTGGCCCTTAGTGTAAAGCATAACGTCTCGGATCTACACCTGTGCAGCGCCTGGCCCGCACGATGGCGTATTCGCGGGAGAATGGAAGCTGCGCCGTTTGAGGCGCCGGACGTCGAAGAGCTACTGCGGGAGTGGCTGGATGACGATCAGCGGGCAATATTGCTGGAGAATGGTCAGCTGGATTTTGCTGTGTCGCTGGCGGAAAACCAGCGATTGCGCGGCAGTGCGTTCGCACAACGGCAAGGTATTTCTCTGGCGTTACGGCTGTTACCTTCGCACTGCCCGCAGCTCGAACAGCTTGGCGCACCACCGGTATTGCCGGAATTACTCAAGAGCGAGAATGGCCTGATTCTGGTGACGGGGGCGACGGGGAGTGGCAAATCTACCACGCTGGCGGCGATGGTTGGCTATCTCAATCAACATGCCGATGCGCATATTCTGACGCTGGAAGATCCTGTGGAATATCTCTATACCAGTCAGCGATGTTTGATCCAGCAGCGGGAGATTGGTTTGCACTGTATGACGTTCGCATCGGGATTGCGGGCCGCATTGCGGGAAGATCCCGATGTGATTTTGCTCGGAGAGCTGCGTGACAGCGAGACAATCCGTCTGGCGCTGACGGCAGCAGAAACCGGACACCTGGTGCTGGCAACTTTACATACGCGTGGTGCGGCGCAGGCAGTTGAGCGACTGGTGGATTCATTTCCTGCGCAGGAAAAAGATCCCGTGCGTAATCAACTGGCAGGTAGTTTACGGGCAGTGTTGTCACAAAAACTGGAAGTGGATAAATAGGAAGGACGCGTGGCGCTGTTTGAATTACTGATTAACACACCCGCGGTGGGGAATTTGATTCGTGAAGGAAAAACCCACCAGTTGCCGCATGTTATTCAAACCGGGCAGCAGGTGGGGATGATAACGTTTCAGCAGAGTTATCAGCAGCGGGTGGGGGAACGGCGTTTGTGACGTTGCTGTGTCTGATACGAATTGTAAATATGCCCGATGCGCAAGCTTATCGGGCCTACAAGGGAAGCGTAACTTTGAATTCGCACTCACTGTAGGTTGGATAAGGCGTTTACGCCGCATCCAACATGAAACAACGAGCACATTGTCAGAAATCTGTGCGCTAGTAAATCGCCTTAATATCCCTGCTCGAAATAGCTTTCGAGAATAATAACCGCAGAGGCAGAGTCGACTTTGCCTTTGTTGAGCGCCCGATAGCCGCCCTGTTCAAACAGACCGGAACGTGCCTCCACGGTGCTAAGACGCTCGTCATGGAGCTTTACTTCAACACCGAAACGACCATGAATACGGTTGGCAAATTTACGCGCTCTGGCGGTTAACGGCTGTTCGGTGCCGTCCATATTCAGCGGCAAACCGACGATAATTTCGTCCGGCTGCCACTCTTTCAGTAAACGCTCGATAATGTTCCAGTCCGGCGTACCGTCCTGCGCTTTAATTGCAGGCAAAGGGCGAGCGGTGCCGGTAATGCGTTGGCCGACCGCTACGCCAATGCTTTTGGTGCCGAAGTCGAAGGCGAGTAAGGTTCCACTCATCAGGCGTGTCCTGCCACACCAGGCATGGTGAGAATATCCACACCAATCAGTTTTGCCGCCTCGCGCCAGCGGTCGGCAATCGGCGTTTTGAACAGAATATTCAGATCTGCCGGGGCCGTTAGCCACGCGTTATCGAGAATTTCTTGTTCCAGTTGACCTTTCTCCCAGGAGGCATAACCCAGAGCCACCAATACGTCAGACGGTTGTTTATCGGTGCCGAGCGTTTCCAGCACATCGCGGGAAGTGGTCATCACTGTGTTGTCTGAAATGCGAATGCTGGAAGCAAAATTGGAGGGCGGAGTATGCAAAATAAACCCGCGATCTTCAGCCAGCGGACCGCCGAGCATAACCGGTTTATCCAGACGGATTGATTCATCACGCGGCTCCGGCGTGATCTTCAGCTTTTCCAGAATCCCTTCAATTTTGAGATTTTCCAGCGGCTTGTTGACGATGATCCCCATTGCACCATTGGTATTATGTTCGCAAATGTAGACCACGGAACGACGGAAAATCGGATCCTGGAGAGCAGGCATGGCAATAAGAAAGTGATGCTGTAAATTCATTGTCAGAGGTTCTGTTTCCTGGTTCAAAAAAGCAACAGCGCCCAGTATGCGTGGAAAGAAGGGCGCTGTCACTCAGAGTCTCAACGAGATCCTTCTCGCTAAGGTGGGTTACTGCTGCTGTAAACGTGCTTCGATGGCATCCATTAACATTCCGGTGATCGGCACCGGAAACTCTGCTTCAATCTCACGAATACAGGTTGGGCTGGTGACGTTAATTTCAGTCAGACGGTCGCCGATGATATCCAGACCAACAAAAATCAGCCCTTTTTCTTTCAGCGTCGGCCCAATCTGACGGGCGATTTTCCAGTCACTTTCCGTCAGCGGACGAGGTTCACCGCGACCACCGGCAGCCAGATTGCCACGGGTTTCGCCCCCCTGCGGAATACGCGCCAGGCAATACGGCACCGGCTCGCCATCCACTACCAGCACGCGTTTGTCGCCATCTTTAATGGCTGGCAGGTAATTTTGCGCCATGCAGTAGCGAGTGCCATGCTCAGTCAGGGTTTCGGCAATCACGCCGAGGTTTGGATCACCTTCTTTCACGCGGAAAATCGACGCGCCGCCCATACCGTCCAGCGGCTTAAGAATGATGTCACTGTGTTTTTCCCAGAACGCTTTCAACTGCGCTTTATTGCGCGTGACCAGTGTTTCTGGCGTTAAGTCAGAGAACCAGGCAGTGAACAGTTTTTCGTTACAGTCGCGCAGGCTCTGCGGCTTGTTAACGATCAGCGTCCCTTTCTCTTCGGCACGTTCCAGAATATAGGTCGCGTAGATAAACTCGGTATCAAACGGCGGGTCTTTACGCATCAGGATCACATCGAGATCGGCCAGCGGCAGATCCTGCTCACCCGTGAACTCGTACCATTTATCGTAGTTCTGTTCGACGCTCAAAGTACGGGTACGAGCGCGAGCCTCACCATTGATCAAATAGAGATCGGCCATCTCCATATAGTGAAGTTCGTAACCACGACGCTGTGCTTCCAGCAACATAGCGAAACTGGAATCTTTCTTGATGTTGATGTTTGCGATGGGGTCCATCACGATGCCGAGCTTGATCATTATTCTTCTCCGTTAGCCCAAATCGCCAAAACGCACTTGTAGCGCGGTAATGGCGGTGAGCGCAGTTGTCTCAGTACGCAAAACGCGAGGTCCCAACAGGATATCAGTAAATTGATAGCGGGCAGTCATGGCAATTTCATCTGCCGATAAACCGCCTTCCGGGCCAATCAGCAGGCGGACGCGTTCGACCGGTAACGGCAACGTATTGATGCTGTTACTGGCGCGCGGGTGAAGATTCAGTTTCAGTCCTTCATCCTGCTCTGCACACCAGGCTTCCAGATCCATCGCTGGACGGATTTCCGGCACCCGGTTACGGCCACACTGCTCACAGGCAGCAATTGCAATCTTCTGCCACTGCTGGAGCTTCTTGTTCAGACGTTCACTATCCAGTTTAACGCCGCAGCGCTCAGAAAAAAGTGGCGTAATGAGGCTTACACCGAGTTCGATCGATTTCTGGATAGTAAATTCCATTTTTTCACCACGCGACATCACCTGACCGAGGTGAATATGCAGCGGAGATTCGCGATCGTCGATCTGGCCTTCCAGCACCTTCACTTCCACGCTTTTTTTGCTGGCGCTGGTAATTTCGGCGTCAAAGACCTGGTTGCTGCCGTCAAACAATTGCAGCACCTGTCCCGGCCCCATACGCAGTACGCGCCCGATATGGTTGGCGGCATCTTCGCAAAGCGCGATGTGAGAATGGCTGGTCAGTGGTTCAGGATGATAAATGCGGGGGATACGCATAGTTAAAAATCCGCGTCGTCTCCCCACGCGGTTGTACGCGTGGGGTAGGGGTTAACAAAAAGAATCCCGCTAGTGTAGGTTAGCTCTTTCGCGCCTGGCAAGCGCGTTGCACATACGGGTTATGATTGCCCTGCACCTTCGCGATGCGTTCATCACGCTCGCACTCCCAGTCGGTAACTGGATACATCTTGTCCCATGCGTTGAACAGCTGCGTTTGCTGACGAGAGAGTGTCAGGTTGTATTGGTCACGCATATAGAAGTAGGTGCGCGCAATGGCACCGCGTGCACGCGCTGGTGGTTCGGCAACTTTTTCTTTGAAATCGACCTTCATGGCGCATTGACCGTACTGGCCTTCACCGCCATTCCACTGGCTGTACATAAAGTTGCCGCGATCGCCATTCACCTCACCGACTGACGGCTGCAGGTTATGCATATCGCTTTCCATCTTGCGATAGACCGGATCTTTGGCGCAATTTTTACGTCCACCGTCCTGCCAGCACTGGCGCTGGTGACCGAATTGCCAGGCAGGAACGACGTGTTCCCACTCTACGCGGCTGGCACGGTTTTCATTTTTTCGCACCTGATAGCCGCACGATTGCAGATCAACAACGCCTTTTTTGCCCTGCCAGTTAATTTTACATCCGCAATAAAACGTACCGGGCGCGTCAGCGTGGACTTTTACCGCCGCGGCTTTCGCTTGAGAAAAACTATTGATACCTTCGGCCAATGCCGGGCCGGAAAATGCTGCGCTCAGTACCACCGCAGCAATAGACAAATAACGGTACATCACTTACTCCGTGTTAAAACGAGCCAGCAACGTAGCGAAAGTTGTTTTGGTATGCAATCAGCCAGATCAGGAAAGTTCCTGATAGTTCAGGTGGTTATTTCGCAACCAGCTGTTCGCCGCAGTGAACACAGCGATAGACGGCTTCGCCACGAACTACGCGATTATGACGGCGTACGGTAAGCTGATGCTCCTGGCACTTGCAGCGGTAGGGGAAGGTGTTGCGGCGCACGGATTGCAGTTCGAACTGATGCGTACGGCGGGCGGGAACGCCCAGCACGCTTTCCATCATCCACTTCCACTCTTTGCCATGTGGCGCTACGCGGCCGAAATGTTTCCATACCAGCAAATGTGCCAGTTCGTGCGGCACCACTTCTTCAATAAAGGCTTCACTGTTTTCCAACAGCAAAACGGGATTGAGGCGAATTTCATAGCTTTCCAGCCAGGCTGTTCCGGCAGAGGTTCCGCGCTGGGTGTAAGAGAGTTTTGGCTCCGGGTAGTTACGCCCTAGCTTCAGGTTGGCCTGGGCGAGTTTTTCCCGCAGGCGACGCATAACGGCCTGTTGGAGGGCGATAGGGAGACGGGATGTTTTCATAGCGGCAGAGGATAGAGCGAAGAAAAGATGACTGCAAGAGGTGGCTTCCTCCACGACGGGAGGAAGCCTGAGGAGATTAATCGTGAGCGCCGATTTCGCGCAGTTTACGACCTTTCATCAGATTACGTTCAATATGTTCCAGCGAAACATGTTTGGTTTCCGGTACCAGCCACAATGTCAGCAGGATAAACAGTACGTTCAGAGCAGCATACACCCAGAAGGTGTTGGCGTTACCCAGCGTGTTGAGCATGGTCAGGAACGTTGCGCCAACGATCATGTTGGCAATCCAGTTGGTGGCAGTGGAGCAGGTGATGCCAAAATCGCGACCTTTCAGCGGCTGAATTTCGGAGCACAGTACCCAAATCAGCGGACCGGCACTCATGGCAAAACCGACAATAAACATCAGCAGCATGGCGATGGCGAAATACTGCGCCGACGGAGAGTGGATACCGATATGCATCATTGTACCGAGTACGCCCATACCAGCAGCCATCACCAGGAAGCCCAGCGTTAGCGTTGGTTTACGTCCCCAGCGGTCAACAAGGCCGATTGCGATAAAGGTGGCAAGTACGTTGGTCAGGCCGACAATCACTGTCCCCCACATTTGCTCGGTGGTGTTGGTATAACCCGCCAGTTCGAAGATTTTCGGCGCGTAATACATGATGACGTTCATCCCGGTGAATTGCTGCATTACCTGCAATAGTACGCCAAGGAACACCGCGCGGCGGAAGTTGCTGTTCTCTTTAAATAGCGCCCAGCCACTCTGTTTAACCTGCAAACTTTCACGGATTTCATCCAGTTCGCGTTTCGCTTCCGCGCTGGTGTCACGCAGGCGTAGCAGCACGCGTTCGGCATCAACAAAACGGCGTTTAGCGGCAAACCAACGTGGGCTGTCTGGCAGGAAGAAGACACCAATCAGCAGCAAAATTGCCGGGATGATAATCACACCCAGCATCCAGCGCCATGCACCGGTGTAGCTGAAGGCGGTATCAGAAAGATAAGCGCCGAGGATCCCGATAGTGATCATCAACTGATACATCGAGATCATACTGCCGCGAATTTTTTCCGGCGCAATTTCAGAGAGGTACAGCGGTGCGGTATAAGAGGCCACACCCACTGCCAGCCCCAGCAAAACGCGGGAAAGAATCAGTACTTCAACGTTTGGCGCAGCAGCAGAGAACAGTGAACCGGCAACAAACAAGATTGCGCCGATCATCAGGCTCTTTTTGCGCCCGAGTTTAAAGGAGAGCCAGCCGCTACCCACCGCACCGACTGCCGCACCGAACATCATGGAGCTTACGACCCATTCTTGCGTGTGCGAAGTAATCTGGAATTCATCTGCAATAAACGGCAGTGCGCCAGCAATTACACCGATATCCAGGCCAAAGAGTAATCCCGCCAGAGCGGCAAGGAAGCAGACGAAAAACGTCATTGCCTTGTTTGACCGCCCCTGTTTTTTAGCGTCAGGCATGATGCCCTCCAATATGGTTATTTTTTATTGTGAATTAAGATAGGTGAGTACGACGTAAAAAGATGTGAAGCAAATCACATCAGTGTAATCGCTTACACTAACATTTATCTTAGTTATGATTTAAGTGCATGAAAATAATTGAGTTATATCATCATAAATTAAAGGCTGTTATCTGCAATTAAGACTTTACTGAAAAGAAATGTAACAACTGTGAAGGCTGAATAATAATATGAAAATATTACAAATATTTGGCTGGCGTGGTTGGTGTAATCGGTTTCAGTAGTGATGATAATTTGCGGTAAAACGTGTTGAGGAAGAATGATGTTATTGTGCGGGCGGTTTTTTTGCCGGATGCGGCGTGAATGCCTGTCCACCGCGGTGAGGTAAAAGAAAAAGGCCAGCGCGAGGCTGGCCTTTGAAAGCAGGTGAAGAAAGATTACTTCAGACCGGCAGCATCACGCAGCAGCTGCGCTTTGTCGGTTTTTTCCCACGGGAAATGTTCACGACCAAAGTGACCGTATGCTGCGGTTTCTTTGTAGATCGGGTGCAGCAGATCCAGCATCTGAATCAGACCGTATGGGCGCAGGTCGAAGAATTCACGTACCAGCAGAGTCAGTTGTTCAGAAGGCACTTTCTCAGTACCGAAAGTTTCTACCATGATGGAAGTCGGTTCAGCCACGCCGATTGCGTAGGAAACCTGAATTTCACAACGATCGGCCAGGCCAGCAGCAACAATGTTTTTCGCGACATAACGTGCTGCGTAGGCTGCGGAACGGTCCACTTTTGATGGATCTTTACCGGAGAACGCACCGCCACCATGACGCGCCATGCCGCCGTAGGTATCAACGATGATTTTACGACCAGTCAGACCGCAGTCACCCATCGGGCCACCGATAACGAAACGACCGGTCGGGTTAATGAAGAATTTGGTGGCAGAAGTCAGCCATTCAGCGGGCAGAATCGGCTTGATGATCTCTTCCATTACCGCTTCTTGCAGCGATTTCTGGTCGATCTCTTCAGAGTGCTGAGTGGAAAGCACGACAGCATCAATGCCAACGATTTTGCCGTCGTCATACTGGAAAGTCACCTGGCTTTTCGCGTCCGGGCGCAGCCACGGCAGAGTGCCGTTTTTACGCACTTCAGCCTGACGCTGTACCAGACGGTGTGCATAAGTGATAGGTGCTGGCATCAGCACGTCGGTTTCATTAGTTGCGTAGCCAAACATCAGACCCTGGTCACCTGCGCCCTGTTCCAGCGGATCGGCACGGTCAACGCCCTGGTTGATGTCAGGAGACTGTTTACCGATGGCGCTCAGAACCGCACAGGAGTTAGCGTCAAAGCCCATGTCGGAATGTACATAGCCAATTTCGCGAACGGTGTTACGGGTGATCTCTTCGATGTCTACCCAGGCGCTGGTGGTGATTTCGCCGCCAACTAAAACCATGCCGGTTTTTACGTAGGTTTCGCAAGCAACGCGTGCTTTCGGATCCTGTTCGAGGATCGCGTCTAAAACGGCATCAGAGATTTGGTCAGCAATTTTGTCAGGATGCCCTTCAGAGACGGACTCGGACGTAAAAAGGTGTTTTGCCATATTTAATATCACCTAAAGAGAATTTGGTTAGCTCAAACTGTTGTGTGGATTTTCTGTGGTAGCGGATCCTACCACGACTCTGCAGGTTAAAAACACTGGCAGTCTGAGTGTTAATCGGTATGGATGGATTAACATCTGGATGGCTATTTTAGGTCAGTTCTTCACCCAATTTCCACTTTTTTTTGAATCGTGTCTCATTCTGTTAAAAACGTGGCTGGAAATTTTTCCTGACAATGCTGGCATTCTGCGTATTTATCTTTTGCAATTTTCTGCCATTGTGGGGTATAAAACGCGGCGCGCGGCTTAAATAAAAAGCACACGACGTTTCTTTCGTGTTGCCACTTCCAGCCGGGTTGAAAACAGAGTTTTGGCTTGTGGGTTCGTCTTAACAGGCGGCCGTGGAGGTGATACGAAATAATGAACCGTTGTCTGCTGCTTAACCTGTCTCACCGTTCTGGTGAAGATTCGTTCCCCGCACTCTGCATCTCTGCTTTGCATACCTGCCGATGTTATACCCATCTCGGCGCTTCTCAGGATTCAAGAGCTGGTTACAGCTACTGAGGACTGAACAAGGGCGCTCTTGTAAAAACAAGAGTTTTCTCGTGGTTTCGCCGAACTGTCACACTTACGTTCGGTTATGTGCTTAATAATGTTATGAAAAAGAAACCGGTTGCGCAGTTGGAGCGTCAGCATTCACTGCTGGAAAATCCATGTGCTTATGGGTTGTTATCGCAGTTCCAGGCTGCGATAGTCGTTAACTGTTTTACACTTAATAAAATAATTTGAGGTTCGCTATGTCTGACGACATGTCTATGGGTTTGCCTTCGTCAGCGGGCGAACACGGTGTACTACGCTCCATGCAGGAGGTTGCAATGAGCTCCCAGGAAGCCAGCAAGATGCTGCGTACTTACAATATTGCCTGGTGGGGCAATAACTACTATGACGTTAACGAGCTGGGCCACATCAGCGTGTGCCCGGACCCGGACGTCCCGGAAGCTCGCGTCGATCTCGCGCAGTTAGTGAAAACTCGCGAAGCACAGGGTCAGCGTCTGCCTGCACTGTTCTGTTTCCCACAGATCCTGCAGCACCGTTTGCGTTCCATTAACGCCGCGTTCAAACGAGCGAGGGAATCCTACGGCTATAACGGCGATTACTTCCTCGTTTATCCGATCAAAGTTAACCAGCACCGTCGCGTGATTGAGTCCCTGATTCATTCGGGCGAACCGCTGGGTCTGGAAGCCGGTTCCAAAGCCGAGTTGATGGCAGTGCTGGCACATGCTGGCATGACCCGTAGCGTCATCGTCTGCAACGGTTATAAGGACCGCGAATATATCCGCCTGGCATTAATTGGCGAGAAGATGGGCCACAAGGTCTATCTGGTCATTGAGAAGATGTCAGAAATTGCCATTGTGCTGGATGAAGCAGAACGTCTGAATGTCGTTCCTCGTCTGGGCGTGCGTGCACGTCTGGCGTCGCAAGGCTCGGGTAAATGGCAGTCCTCCGGCGGGGAAAAATCGAAGTTTGGCTTGGCGGCGACTCAGGTACTGCAACTGGTTGAAACGCTGCGTGAAGCCGGGCGTCTCGACAGCCTGCAACTGCTGCACTTCCACCTCGGTTCGCAGATGGCGAATATTCGCGATATCGCGACAGGCGTTCGTGAATCCGCGCGTTTCTATGTGGAACTGCACAAGCTGGGCGTCAATATTCAGTGCTTCGACGTCGGCGGCGGTCTGGGCGTGGACTATGAAGGCACCCGTTCGCAGTCTGACTGCTCCGTAAACTACGGCCTCAATGAATACGCCAACAACATCATCTGGGCGATTGGTGATGCGTGTGAAGAAAATGGTCTGCCACATCCGACGGTAATCACCGAATCGGGTCGTGCGGTGACTGCGCATCACACCGTGCTGGTGTCGAATATCATCGGCGTGGAACGTAACGAATACACGGTGCCGACCGCGCCTGCAGAAGACGCACCGCGCGCCCTGCAAAGCATGTGGGAAACCTGGCAGGAAATGCACGAACCGGGAACTCGCCGTTCTCTGCGTGAATGGTTACACGACAGCCAGATGGATCTGCACGATATTCATATCGGCTACTCTTCCGGCACCTTTAGCCTGCAAGAACGCGCATGGGCTGAGCAGCTTTATTTGAGCATGTGCCATGAAGTGCAAAAGCAGCTGGATCCGCAAAACCGTGCTCATCGTCCGATTATCGACGAGCTGCAGGAACGTATGGCGGACAAAATGTACGTCAACTTCTCGCTGTTCCAGTCGATGCCGGATGCGTGGGGGATCGACCAGTTGTTCCCGGTTCTGCCGCTGGAAGGGCTGGATCAAGTGCCGGAACGCCGCGCTGTGCTGCTGGATATTACCTGTGACTCAGACGGTGCTATCGACCACTATATTGATGGTGACGGTATTGCCACGACAATGCCTATGCCGGAGTACGATCCGGAGAATCCGCCGATGCTCGGTTTCTTTATGGTTGGCGCATATCAGGAGATCCTCGGCAACATGCACAACCTGTTCGGTGATACCGAAGCGGTTGACGTGTTCGTCTTCCCTGACGGTAGTGTAGAAGTGGAACTGTCTGACGAAGGCGATACCGTGGCGGACATGCTGCAATATGTGCAGCTCGATCCGAAAACGCTGTTAACCCAGTTCCGCGATCAGGTGAAGAAAACCGATCTTGATGCTGAACTGCAACAACAGTTCCTGGAGGAGTTCGAGGCAGGTTTGTACGGTTATACCTATCTTGAAGATGAATAATTAAGATTATTCTGCTGGCGGGGCGATTTATTTACGTAAATCGGCCCGCTTTCTTTTTATATATTCTTAAAAATAATTTAGCTGCTTTTCTTATTAAATAATCTCCCTACAATCGCTGCATTAATTAAATGCAGAGGGAACGGTTATGAAAAAATGGAAAGTACGTAGCGCGTTGATAGCATTAGCCGTGCTGCTGGCCGGTTGTTCCAGTAATGCGCAGTATAATAGCAGTGCATCGGGTAATGTCGGCACCGCCTGGGGTGGGGATGTGCACTCAACGGTTCAGGGCGTATCTGCTGAACGAGCCTGGCGCGATCCGGCAGAGATGATCGTTATTAGTTATTCGACTAATGTTCCTTCCGGCTACGACCGCGTTTATAGCATTCGTATTAACGAACTGGAATATGTTATTCGCGATGGTAATTTTAATTCTCTACCTATTACGCGGGTTTATGATTCATCCAATAATGAACCACGCTATATTGTCCATGCCAGAGTCGGAATGAATTATCAATTATATGTCCGTAATTACAGTCGTAACACCAACTACGAGATCGTTGCTACGGTTGATGGCCTGGATGTTCTGAATGGTAAACAAGGTTCGCTGAATAACAACGGTTATATTGTGAATGCCGGAGATTCGTTAGCGATTAAAGGATTCCGCAAAGACAAACATACCGAAGCGGCTTTTCAGTTCGCCAACGTTGCTGATTCCTACGCAGCCAATTCGGCGCAAGGCGATGTGCGTAATACCGGTGTAATCGGCTTTGCCGCCTTTGAATTACAAGGCCCGGCGAAAAACGCGCTGCCGCCGTGCTCTGGACAAGCCTTTCCGGCAGATAACAATGGCTATGCGCCGCCACCGTGTCGGAAATAGCAACCTCGCTTGATGCCTCGTCCATTTAGGGCGATAATTAACACAAACTTGTGTTTCGCAAATCCAACCCTTCCTCGTCGGGCCTAACGACGCGGAAGGGTTTTTTTATATCGACTTTGTAAAAGGAGTCCATCCATGAGCACCTTAGGTCATCAATACGATAACTCACTGGTTTCCAACGCCTTTGGTTTTTTACGCCTGCCGATGAACTTCCAGCCGTATGACAGCGATGCTGACTGGGTGATTACTGGCGTGCCGTTCGATATGGCCACTTCTGGTCGTGCGGGTGGTCGTCACGGTCCGGCAGCGATCCGTCAGGTTTCGACGAATCTGGCCTGGGAACACAACCGCTTCCCGTGGAATTTCGACATGCGTGAGCGCCTGAACGTCGTGGACTGCGGTGATCTGGTATATGCCTTCGGCGATGCCCGTGAGATGAGCGAGAAGCTGCAGGCGCACGCCGAGAAGCTGCTGGCTGCCGGTAAGCGTATGCTCTCCTTCGGTGGTGACCACTTTGTTACGCTGCCGCTGCTGCGCGCTCATGCGAAGCATTTCGGCAAAATGGCGTTGGTACACTTTGACGCCCACACCGATACCTATGCGAACGGTTGTGAATTTGACCACGGCACCATGTTCTATACCGCGCCGAAAGAAGGTCTGATCGACCCGAATCATTCCGTGCAGATTGGTATTCGTACCGAGTTTGATAAAGACAACGGCTTTACCGTGCTGGACGCCTGCCAGGTGAACGATCGCAGCGTGGATGACATTATCGCCCAGGTGAAACAGATTGTGGGTGATATGCCGGTTTACCTGACCTTTGATATCGACTGCCTGGATCCTGCTTTTGCACCAGGCACCGGTACGCCGGTAATTGGCGGCCTGACCTCCGATCGCGCCATTAAACTGGTACGCGGCCTGAAAGATCTCAACATCGTTGGGATGGACGTAGTGGAGGTGGCTCCGGCATACGATCAGTCGGAAATCACCGCTCTGGCAGCGGCGACGCTGGCGCTGGAGATGCTGTATATTCAGGCGGCGAAAAAGGGCGAGTAAGCGCCAGATAAGAGGCGCACGGGTGATGTGCCATTAATGTCGGATGCGGCGTGAACGCCTTATCCGACCTACGTTCGGCACCCGTAGGCCGGATAAGATACGCCAGCATCGCATCCGGCAACGCGCACAGGATAACAAATGTGCCATTAATGTCGGGTGCGGCGTGAGCGCCTTATCCGACCTACGTTCGGCACCCGTAGGCCGGATAAGATGCGTCAGCATCGCATCCGGCAACGCGCGCAGGATAACAAATGTGCCATTAATGTCGGATGCGGCGTGAGCGCCTTATCCGACCTACGTTCGGCACCCGTAGGCTGGATAAGATGCGCCAGCATCGCATCCGGCAACGCGCACAGGATAACAAATGTGCCATTCATGTCAGATGCGGCGTAAACGCCTTATCTGACCTACGTTTGGCACCACCATGCCTTACTTAACTCCATCCGCGCTCATACGATCGCGAATATGTTGGGCGCGTTCGGCGGATGCTGGGTGGTCGTCAAACATTGAACTTTGGCGACCTTCTTCCAGTTTAGCCAGTTTTTCAAAGCTGGTGGCAAGGCCAGCCGGACTGATGCCGCGTTGGCGCAGCAAATCGTAGGAGTAATCATCGGCCTCTGATTCCTGACGTTGGGTAAATTGCGAATTGACTAGCTTTTCGCCCAGGTCTCCTAGTTGTGATTGTGACAAACTGCCGACAATTCCGCCTGCAGAGGCCGCCGCAACGCGAATTGCGTTTGTACCAAGTGCTACCTGCATTCCTTTCTTCACATGGCCTAATGCCACGTGCCCCATTTCGTGACCGAGCACCGCTTCGACTTCGTTATCCGTCATCATATCCATCAGCCCGCTATAGACGCGGATACAGCCGTTAGCCATTGCAAAGGCGTTCACATCCTTCGCCATATACACTTTGTAATTTACCGGCTGACCGTTGATGTTATCGCCTAACGCGCGAGAAATTGTCGTCAGACGTCTAGCATATTCGCTATTGGCTGGCGCAATCGTCGCCTTGCTGTCCATCTCCTGGCATGCCTGATCGCTCAGTTTTTTCACCTGCGCATCACTCAAACTGTAAGCCTGAAAAGCTTCCGCTCCTGATGAGAGCAGTCCGTTGGAGTCCATATTCTGGCAACCAGTCAGTACCGTTGCCACGCTCATTGCTACCAATAAGGCGCGAATTTTCATGTTTTCTCTTCCGCACAAGGTCAGGATTATTCTAAAAATGCGCCATCTGCAGGTGAATTGACGCTCAATCGAAGTATAAGGAAAAGTGCAGTGGACCGGCGAGTAGATTGCGCAACATGCGAGCATGATCCAGAGATTTCTGAAGCGGCAAAAGGATGTTCCATGTACATGACGCGCGGCTTGCGGTAAATTGTTGGCAAATTTTCCGGCGTAGCCCAAAACGCGCTGTCGTCAAGTCGTTAAGGGCGTGCCCTTCATCATCCGATCTGGAGTCAAAATGTCCTCACGTAAAGAGCTTGCCAATGCTATTCGTGCGCTGAGCATGGACGCAGTACAGAAAGCCAAATCCGGTCACCCGGGTGCCCCTATGGGTATGGCTGACATTGCCGAAGTCCTGTGGCGTGATTTCCTGAAACACAACCCGCAGAATCCGTCCTGGGCTGACCGTGACCGCTTCGTGCTGTCCAACGGCCACGGCTCCATGCTGATCTACAGCCTGCTGCACCTCACCGGTTACGATCTGCCGATGGAAGAACTGAAAAACTTCCGTCAGCTGCACTCTAAAACTCCGGGCCACCCGGAAGTGGGTTACACCGCAGGTGTAGAAACCACCACCGGTCCGCTGGGTCAGGGTATTGCCAACGCAGTCGGTATGGCGATTGCAGAAAAAACGCTGGCGGCGCAGTTTAACCGTCCGGGTCACGACATTGTCGACCACTACACCTACGCCTTCATGGGCGACGGCTGCATGATGGAAGGCATCTCCCACGAAGTTTGCTCTCTGGCGGGTACGCTGAAGCTGGGTAAACTGATTGCGTTCTACGATGACAACGGTATTTCTATCGATGGTCACGTTGAAGGCTGGTTCACCGACGATACCGCAATGCGTTTCGAAGCCTACGGCTGGCACGTTATTCGCGACATCGACGGTCATGACGCAGCATCCATCAAACGCGCAGTAGAAGAAGCGCGCGCAGTGACCGACAAACCGTCCCTGCTGATGTGCAAAACCATCATCGGTTTCGGTTCCCCGAACAAAGCCGGTACCCACGACTCCCACGGTGCGCCGCTGGGCGACGCTGAAATTGCCCTGACCCGCGAACAGCTGGGCTGGAAATACGCGCCGTTCGAAATCCCGTCTGAAATCTATGCTCAGTGGGATGCGAAAGAAGCAGGCCAGGCGAAAGAGTCCGCATGGAACGAGAAATTCGCTGCTTACGCGAAAGCTTATCCGCAGGAAGCCGCTGAATTTACCCGCCGTATGAAAGGCGAAATGCCGTCTGACTTCGACGCGAAAGCGAAAGAGTTCATTGCTAAACTGCAGGCTAACCCGGCGAAGATCGCCAGCCGTAAAGCGTCTCAGAATGCTATCGAAGCGTTCGGGCCGCTGTTGCCGGAATTCCTCGGCGGTTCTGCAGACCTGGCGCCGTCTAACCTGACCCTGTGGTCTGGTTCTAAAGCAATCAACGAAGATGCTGCGGGTAACTACATCCACTACGGTGTACGTGAATTCGGTATGACTGCGATTGCCAACGGTATCTCCCTGCACGGTGGTTTCCTGCCATATACCTCAACCTTCCTGATGTTCGTGGAATACGCACGTAATGCCGTACGTATGGCTGCGCTGATGAAACAGCGTCAGGTGATGGTTTACACCCACGACTCCATCGGTCTGGGCGAAGATGGTCCGACTCACCAGCCGGTAGAGCAGGTCGCTTCTCTGCGTGTGACCCCGAACATGTCTACATGGCGTCCGTGTGACCAGGTTGAATCCGCGGTAGCGTGGAAATACGGCGTTGAACGTCAGGACGGCCCGACTGCGCTTATCCTCTCCCGTCAGAACCTGGCGCAGCAGGAACGTACTGAAGAGCAGCTGGCAAACATCGCGCGCGGTGGTTATGTGCTGAAAGACTGTGCTGGTCAGCCGGAACTGATCTTCATCGCGACCGGTTCTGAAGTTGAACTGGCTGTAGCGGCATACGAAAAATTGACTGCCGAAGGCGTGAAAGCGCGCGTGGTTTCCATGCCGTCTACCGACGCATTCGACAAGCAGGACGCGGCTTACCGTGAATCCGTACTGCCGAAAGCGGTTACCGCTCGTGTTGCGGTGGAAGCTGGCATTGCTGACTACTGGTACAAGTATGTTGGCCTGAACGGTGCTATCGTCGGCATGACCACCTTCGGTGAATCTGCTCCGGCAGAGCAGCTGTTTGAAGAGTTCGGCTTCACCGTTGACAACGTTGTTGCGAAAGCAAAAGCGCTGCTGTAATCGGTAAGATGCTTTGTGAGAAGGGCCGCAAATGCGGCCCTTCAGATTGTTGGCAAAGTGCGCGTTGTTTATGCCGGATGCGGCGTGAACGCCTTATCCGTCCTACAAGATTTTGCAAATTCAACATATTGCAGGAAGTATGTAGGCCTGATAAGCGTAGCGCATCAGGCAGTTTTGTCTTTGCTATCAGTCTCAAGGGCCGCGAAAGCGGCCCTTTTTTTACTTAGTAGAGATAAACGGAACTGTACTGCCGGGGATCATGGTATCGGGCAGTTTACCGTCCCAACGCTCAGCAGTGGTGAGGGCAACAAGTCCGGGATTATCCCGCAGAGCTTCACCGCGCAGGCGGATAGCTTCTGCTTCAGCCGCACTTTTTAAACGAATAGTTTCAGCCTCTGCCGCGCCTCTTACGCGAATGGTCTCAGCTTCTGCTTTGGCTGCCGCCAGTTTACTGTCTGCTTCTGCCTGGGCCTGAGTTACTGCTATTTGCGCCTGGATTTTCTCTGTTTCCAGATTTTGCTTACGTGTGGCAATGGCGACTTCTGCTTTCATTCGGTCTTCAATCGACTTTTCATAAGCGTCAGAAAAATCAATATTTTCAATCTGGACACCATCAATCACCACCGGGCCAACAACGGCTTTACGCATTGCATTTTGCAGATCCTGAACCAGTTTTGTACGATCCTGTACCGCGCTGATGGCGGTATATTGGCCGAAAACGTTCTCCAGTTGAGTTGGCAACTGACGGACAATCAGACGATCTTTTAATGCTTCAATGGTGTTGTAGGTGGTATAAACCGCGCCTGCTTCTGAAGGTTTAATGTGGAAGCTGACTGATACCGTCATTTGTGCCGGTTGCTGGTCGCGGCTGTAGGCCTGTAATCCCTGATAGACCACAGCCTGATTACGCGTGGAAATTTTCTCTACACTTTCCATAAAAGGGATCTTAAAACCCAGCCCCGGCTCGGCAACTTTTACGATTTTTCCGTAGCGCAGCAAAATGCCGCGTTCACCTTCATTAACGGTGTAATACGAGAGAAATGGCAGCACAACCACGGCAAGCACGCCAATGGCGATAGCAATAGATTTTTGTGGGCGAAATGAGGTTATTGAAACAGGTGCTTTCATATGAATCTTCCTTGAGTAAAGTATGGGAATATGTCACATGGGGGGAGGAGAAAACAGCTGGCAGGTGAGAATTCAGAATCTATAAAGGGGTATAGCGAAAAAACATTGCATTAGAAAAGTATGCTTTCGGACATTCAATAAATAAATAGAGATATGCATCACAAATACAATAACAAACAAAATATTTATTTTGTGATAAACATAACAAATACAAAATTGACTTTAAAAATATCAATTTCATGTTGTTGTTATTTAGAGTTTTATTATTTTTACTCATGAGGTTTTTCTTCTCTCGTGCCCAATTGCTTTCATTAAACCGCACGAGTATTTTATTTTTACCGCCGGACGGTACCCTAAAAATAAAATAAGGATAATTTATGCGGCTTATTGATTATTTTCCAGAATCATCAATCTCAGTTATACATTCAGCAAAAGACTGGCAGGAAGCTATCGATTTCTCGATGGCATCATTGCTGGATAAAAACTATATCAGCGAGAATTACATTCAATCTATTAAAGACTCCACCATCAGCAATGGTCCTTATTATATTCTCGCACCAGGCGTGGCAATGCCTCATGCGCGACCGGAATGTGGGGCGCTTAAAACCGGGATGTCTTTGACGTTACTTAAACAAGGCGTTTATTTTCCGGGGAATGACGAACCGATTAAATTACTCATCGGGCTTTCTGCTGCCGATGCCAATTCGCACATTGGCGCTATTCAGGCGTTAAGTGAATTACTGTGCGAAGAAGAAATACTCGAACAACTCTTAACAGCATCATCAGAAAAACAATTAGCGGACATTATCAGCCGCGGATAATTACTCTCTCCTCTACAGGATAATATTATGGAAAACAAGTCTGCTCGTGCAAAGGTCCAGGCTTTTGGGGGCTTTTTGACTGCAATGGTCATCCCCAATATCGGTGCTTTTATTGCCTGGGGATTTATAACGGCATTATTTATTCCCACCGGCTGGCTGCCGAATGAACATTTCGCTAAAATTGTTGGTCCGATGATTACCTATTTATTGCCCGTGATGATTGGTTCTACCGGTGGTCATCTGGTCGGCGGTAAACGCGGCGCGGTCATGGGCGGAATTGGTACGATTGGTGTGATCGTCGGCGCAGAGATCCCGATGTTCCTTGGCTCGATGATTATGGGGCCGCTCGGTGGTCTGGTGATTAAATATATCGACAAGTCGCTGGAAAAACGCATACCTGCTGGTTTTGAGATGGTTATCAATAACTTCTCATTAGGTATCGCGGGGATGCTCCTTTGTCTGCTGGGTTTTGAAGTTATCGGCCCGGCGGTGTTAATTGCTAATACTTTCGTCAAAGAGTGTATTGAGGCGCTGGTACATGCGGGTTATCTACCTTTGCTGTCAGTCATCAATGAACCGGCGAAAGTGCTTTTCCTTAATAATGCGATCGATCAGGGCGTCTATTATCCGCTGGGAATGCAACAGGCTTCGGTTAACGGTAAATCCATCTTCTTCATGGTGGCCTCCAATCCAGGTCCTGGTCTGGGGCTGCTGCTGGCGTTTACCTTGTTTGGTAAAGGGATGAGTAAACGTTCTGCGCCCGGGGCGATGATTATTCACTTCCTCGGTGGGATCCACGAACTGTATTTCCCGTATGTGCTGATGAAGCCGCTGACCATTATTGCCATGATTGCGGGCGGTATGTCTGGCACCTGGATGTTTAACTTACTGGACGGTGGTCTGGTGGCTGGCCCAAGTCCGGGGTCTATCTTTGCTTACCTGGCACTGACGCCGAAAGGCTCGTTCCTGGCGACAATTGCCGGTGTTACGGTAGGTACCCTGGTGTCCTTTGCTATCACTTCGCTGATACTGAAGATGGAAAAAACGGTGGAAACGAAGAGCGAAGATGAGTTTACCGAGTCAGCCAATGCGGTTAAGGCGATGAAACAAGAAGGTGCATTCTCGTTAAGCCGTGTTAAGCGAATTGCCTTTGTTTGCGATGCAGGGATGGGCTCCAGTGCGATGGGCGCAACCACCTTCCGTAAACGCCTGGAAAAAGCGGGGCTGGCAATAGAAGTAAAACATTACGCCATAGAAAACGTGTCTGCGGATGCGGATATCGTCGTTACTCACGCCAGTCTGGAAGGGCGCGTGAAACGTGTGACGGATAAACCACTGATATTGATTAATAACTATATTGGCGATCCAAAACTCGACACTTTATTTAATCAATTAACCGCTGAACATAAACACTGATTACAGAGGTAAAAATGAAAACCAAAGTTGCTGCTATTTATGGCAAGCGGGATGTCCGTCTGCGCGAATTTGAACTGCCAGAAATTACTGATAATGAACTGTTAGTGAGTGTAATTTCTGACAGCGTCTGTTTATCGACCTGGAAAGCGGCGTTGCTTGGTAGTGAACATAAACGCGTCCCCGACGATTTAGAAAATCATCCGGTTATTACCGGGCATGAATGTGCTGGGGTTGTTGTCGAAGTGGGTAAAAATCTCACTGGCAAATATAAAAAAGGGCAGCGTTTTGTATTGCAACCGGCGATGGGGCTACCAAGCGGATATTCAGCCGGATACAGCTACGAATATTTTGGTGGCAATGCCACCTATATGATTATTCCCGAAATCGCCATTAATTTAGGCTGTGTATTACCGTATCACGGCTCTTATTTTGCTGCGGCCTCGCTGGCGGAACCGATGTGCTGCATTATTGGCGCTTATCATGCCAATTATCACACCACGCAATATGTTTATGAGCATCGTATGGGCGTCAAACCTGGCGGCAATATTGCCCTGCTGGCGTGTGCTGGCCCGATGGGCATTGGCGCTATCGATTACGCCATTAACGGCGGCATACAACCGGCGCGGGTGGTGGTAGTCGATATCGACGACAAACGGCTGGCGCAGGTGCAGAAGTTGCTGCCGGTGGAGCTGGCGGCCAGTAAAGGCATTGAGCTGGTGTATATGAATACCAAAGGGATGAGCGATCCGGTCCAGACGCTGCGGGCGCTGACGGATGATGCCGGATTTGATGACGTATTTGTCTATGCAGCGGTGCCTTCAGTCGTCGAGATGGCTGATGAATTACTGGCTGAAGATGGCTGCCTGAACTTCTTTGCCGGTCCGACGGATAAAAACTTCAAAGTGCCGTTTAATTTCTACAACGTCCATTACAACAGTACGCACATTGTCGGCACGTCCGGCGGTTCCACGGGCGACATGAAAGAGGCGATTGCCCTTAGCGCCACGGGGCAGTTACAGCCGTCGTTTATGGTGACCCATATCGGTGGCCTGGATGCGGTGCCAGAAACCGTGCTCAATCTGCCGGATATCCCTGGCGGTAAAAAACTCATTTATAACGGCGTGACCATGCCGCTGACCGCCATTGCCGATTTTGCCGAAAAAGGCAAAACCGATCCGCTGTTTAAAGAGCTGGCGCGGCTGGTTGAGAAAACGCACGGCATCTGGAATGAACAGGCCGAGAAATATCTGCTGGCACAATTTGGCGTTGATATTGGGGAGGCCGCGCAATGATGTCCCTGGCGTGGCCATTATTTCGCGTTACGGAACAGGCAGCGTTGGCTGCCTGGCCGCAAACCGGCTGTGGCGACAAAAATAAAATTGATGGCCTTGCGGTCACCACGATGCGCCAGGCATTAAACGACGTTGCTTTTCGTGGGCGAGTGGTTATCGGCGAGGGGGAAATTGACCATGCGCCGATGCTGTGGATTGGCGAAGAGGTGGGCAAAGGCGATGGGCCAGAAGTCGATATCGCGGTCGATCCCATTGAAGGCACGCGGATGGTGGCGATGGGGCAGAGCAATGCGCTGGCGGTCATGGCTTTCGCCCCTCGAGATAGCCTGTTACATGCGCCCGATATGTATATGAAAAAGCTGGCTGTTAATCGACTGGCTGCCGGGGCGATAGATCTGTCTTTGCCTCTGGCGGACAACTTGCGTAACGTGGCGCGGGCGTTAGGTAAACCGCTGGACAAGCTGCGCATGGTTACGCTGGATAAACCGCGCCTGAGTGCCGCAATTGAGGAAGCAACACAGCTCGGCGTGAAGGTTTTTGCCCTGCCGGATGGCGATGTCGCCGCCAGCGTGCTGACTTGCTGGCAGGATAATCCTTACGATGTGATGTACACCATCGGCGGTGCGCCAGAAGGCGTGATTTCTGCCTGTGCCGTTAAAGCATTAGGCGGGGATATGCAGGCCGAGCTGATTGACTTTTGTCAGGCTAAAGGGGATTACACGGAAAATCGGCAGATTGCAGAGCAGGAGCGCAAGCGTTGCAAGGCAATGGGCGTTGACGTTAACCGTGTATACTCGCTCGATGAACTGGTGAGGGGGAACGATATCCTCTTTAGCGCTACGGGCGTGACGGGCGGCGAGTTGGTGAACGGTATCCAACAGACGGCGAATGGGGTGCGGACGCAGACATTACTGATCGGCGGCGCGGACCAAACGTGTAATATAATAGACTCCCTGCATTGATGGTGATCTATCGGAAGACCAATGGCGACGCTGACAGAAGATGATGTGCTTGAGCAACTGGATGCACAGGACAATTTATTTTCATTTATGAAAACTGCGCATTCTATTTTGCTCCAGGGGATACGCCAGTTTCTGCCGTCGCTGTTTGTCGATAACGATGAAGAGATCGTCGAATATGCAGTGAAGCCGTTACTCGCCCAAAGCGGCCCGCTTGACGATATTGATGTTGCGCTGCGTTTGATTTATGCGCTGGGGAAAATGGATAAATGGCTGTACGCCGATATCACGCATTTTTCCCAGTTCTGGCATTACCTGAACGAACAGGATGAAACGCCCGGATTTGCCGATGACATGACCTGGGATTTTATCAGCAACGTCAATAGCATAACCCGCAATGCGACGCTCTATGACGCGTTGAAAGCGATGAAGTTCGCCGATTTCGCCGTCTGGTCAGAGGCGCGTTTTAGCGGGATGGTCAAAACGGCGCTGACGCTGGCAGTAACGACCACCTTAAAGGAATTAACGCCGTGAAAATCGAACTGACGGTGAATGGACTAAAGGTACAGGCGCAGTACTCTGATGATGAAATTGAGAATGTTCATAAACCGCTACTGCGTATGCTGGCGGCCTTACAGGCGGTAAATCCGCAGCGGCGTACGGTGGTTTTTCTTTGCGCTCCGCCGGGGACGGGTAAATCTACCCTAACCACCTTCTGGGAATATCTCGCACAACAAGACCCGGAACTGCCCGCTATTCAGACACTGCCGATGGATGGTTTTCACCATTACAATAGCTGGCTGGATGCGCATCAATTGCGCCCCTTCAAAGGCGCACCAGAGACATTCAACGTTGCGAAACTGGCGGAAAATCTGTGCCGGGTTGTGGAAGGGGATTGTACGTGGCCACAGTACGATCGACAAAAGCATGATCCTGTTGAAGATGCGCTGCACGTTACCGCTCCTCTCGTCATCGTCGAAGGAAACTGGTTGTTGCTGGACGACGAGAAGTGGTGCCAGCTTGCGCAATTTTGTGATTTCTCGATCTTTATCAAAGCTCCCGCATCTGCGTTGCGGGAGCGTCTGGTGAGGCGCAAGCTGGCGGGAGGGTTATCGCTGGCAGACGCAGAAGCCTTTTATGACCGTACCGACGGGCCGAATGTTCGCCGGGTGCTGGAAGAAAGTCTGCCTGCAAATTTGACCTTAATGATGACCGCTACGGGTGAATATCGTCTGATGGATTAACGTTCCTGATTACACCATCTTCCAGTCGCACCACACGAGAGAAATGACGCCGGGTAAATGCGGCGTCATGACTGATTGCTACGACGCTCGTGCCTCGCTGGCGGCACTTCTCCAGCCAGCTTTCAAACACGCTCAACCAATTTTCGTCAAAATCCCGACTCGGCTCGTCCAGTAGCAATAGTGGCGGAGAGAGTGCTTCCAGGCAGGCGACAGCGACCATCCGTCGCTGCGCACTATGCAGATCTAACGGATGCGCGCTGGCAGTGTCTGCTAACTGACAGCATTGCAGGGCAGCATTGGTACGTTGAGTGATTTCATCCGCCGGGCATTTTTGCAGTTTCAAACCAAATGCGATCTCGTCAGCAACGGTGCTGTGAAAAAGCTGGTTTTCCGCTTCCTGAAACAGTACGCCAATCTTTGCCGCGCGCTGGCGGTTTTTCAGGTTTTTCATCGCTTGTTGTTGCAGCATAACCGTACCGGCTGTGGGCGTAAGAAGACCTGCCATTACTCGTAACAGCGTCGATTTTCCCGCGCCATTGTCGCCGGTCAGCGCCAGCCATTCACCTTGTTTGAGTTGTAGAGAAATGTCGCAAAGACAATCCGTTGCCGCTCCAGGCCAGCGATAAGATATCTGATTTAACGTTAACATAGTGGCTGGAGCGCTCCGTTTTGCAATTGCCACGCTTGCTGGCAGTAGTTCAGGAAAGGTGTGTGATGACGTTCAAAAAGAATAATCAGCGAACCACGTTCAAGCGCCCAGTGTTGTAAGCGCTGCAACAGCATTTCGCGGGCCTGCGGCGTCAGGCGGCTAAAGGCTTCATCAAGAATTAAGAGCTTTGGCTGCATCGCGATGGCGCAGGCGATGACCACGCGCTGTGTCTCTCCACCGGAGAGTGTTGCCGGGTGACGATGGCGCAACGGCTGGCACTCGGTCAGGGCTAGGGCGGCGTCAATTCGCGCCATAATCTCTTTTTCAGCAAGACACAGATTTTCTGGCCCAAAGGCAACTTCTTCTTCCACGCTAAAGGTACAGCCGGAGAGCTGCAAATAGGGCGATTGCTGGACGAGCTGGATGGTGGCGGATTGTTCATTAAGCGGGAGACGCCCAATGGGCGTACCGAGAAGCGTCCCCGTGCCGGTTATCTCTCCTGGTAGAAAGTCCGGATACCAGCCCGCCATCAGCTGTGCCAGCGTACTTTTGCCACTGCCGTTGTCACCAAAGATGGCGACCATCCCCGGTTTGACATAGTGAAAGTCATAACAGAACGGAGGATGCGTTGAGTGTGTCGGGCAATAGCGAAACTGTTCTAACGTAACCATATCCACGCTCCGAATTCAGCCAGCATTAGCAATATCATGGCGTAACGTGCTACGCGTTGTAGGGTGCTATCGGCTGGTGCCCATAACGTAGTGCGCCTATTGTTGATTCGAAATGCCCGCATATCCAGCGCCGCACCACGGACAGCAAGATCGTTTAGCGCATTGTGTGTTAGCGGAATAATTAACGCGGGCATCGCACGTAAACGCTGATACCAGCCCTCATCCAGCGGCACGCCGCGGGCGCACTGCGCTTCATGAATAATCGCCAATTGCCGTTTTAACTGCTCAACGACCAATAACGGCCCGGCAAACAGATAAGCGACGCCCGGCGGCAGGCGAGAAGCAAACAAAGCGCGGATAAAACGTTGCACGGGGACGTACTGCATCCACAACTGTGAGGTTGAAACAATCGCCAGAATCCGCAACCAGAGCGTAATAGCATGCGCCCACTGTTCTGGAGAGCGTGGCGTGCCGCTTAGCCATTCTGTCAGCCAGCCACCGTGCACCAGCCACAGTCCAGCCCCCAGCGAGAACATCAGCCAGACGACATATTTTGCCCGCCGCCGCGTGGCCTTTAGCGCAATAAGGCAGAAAAAGGTCGCCGCGCTATAGACTGGCAATATTGTCTGTGTGGGCAGGATAAGCGTGGTGCAGGCCGCCAGCGCCCACAGCGTTAAGGATGTAAAAGGATGCATTTAGCGCAGGGCAGCCATTGCCGGAAAATGGCGCGTGGTGCGAATCGGCAGCTGACGCAGTAAAAGCCAGACTATCACCGCTGTAAGAATTTTATCGACCAGGTTCGCGCCTATCACCGTAATCGCCACCGACTCCACCAGGTTTTGCCCCATCGAGTGCATCCAGGCAACGAACAAATCGGCTCCGCTTCCTGTCACGCCGCCGAACAGCGCAGTACGCAGCGGTACAGCGACGACCGTTACCGCAAGCGTAATAATCACGCCGCTAACAACGACTTTTGGCAGGGTGCGAAACCAACCCGCTCGCGCCAGCCAACCGGCGACCAGGCCGATGACCATCGCGACGGGCGCAAATGCGGCGGCGATCGGGTCGGTCAGCAATCCCCAGAGTAAATTGGTCAGTAAACCGGTCAGCATCCCGATTACCGGACCAAGCAGTACCGCGCTAATAAGTGTGCCGATGGAGTCGAGAAAAATAGGTAATTTAACCATGCTGGCCAGTTGCCCGCCGATCATATTGATGGCGATAGAGATAACGATCAACACCAGTGCCTGACTGGAAAAGTGGCGACGCGCCATAAGAAAACCTCTCTGAAAATAGTTATTTAACGGGGGAAATATGCAACTCGTCGTAACCAGAAAGCGCGCAAAGCTGGCGGCTAAACGCCAGTTCCTCAAGGCAGCCGATCACCAGTTCAAGCGTGGTCCGCACGGTACAGCCGGGCATCATATGACCGCCAAGCATCGTGCCGTGTGGATCGGAAACGCAGAGATGAAGATGTTCACCACTCTGTTCCAGCGTGCCGTTCAATGCGATGACTTCGAACTTACCGCTTAGTAGGGTCGTGTTTTCTTGCCCGGCATAGCGTAAGGCGACGTCAGTCAGACTGCCGGTACAACCTGCAATCCACGCGGCGTGAAGTTGTTGTTGCTGCGCGAAGGCGCGTAATTGGGAGAGAACTTCCTGCCCGGGGAGCAGGCGCAGCGCGTAAAAGCGTGCGGAGGAAGAATATGGGTAGGGCAATGTCATCATTGGAGTACTCCGAAACTCGGACGTATTGCGGATAATATCGACGCTGCATCAGTCATATTCTGATATAAGTCAGGGTTTGTGACCGCACAACGAAAAGATATTGCTACGCTTATTCGTGATTCTGCAAAGTGGAATAAATTCCACAGGGCGGGGATGAAAACGTGACGTAAGTCAGATAATTGTCTTCTTTGACTGGACAAACATTCCTTTTATTCCACGTTTCGCTTATCCTAGCTGAAGCGTTTCAGTCGATTAAATGTTCGACAATTAACCAATCAGTCGCAGTTTGCGACAGGTAAGGTTTCCCCGAACGATTTGCTGGATTACTCTGTCTGGCAAATTTGCTCAGGGAAAACCTTGCAGGAGATCTATGACCGTACGCGTAGCGATAAATGGCTTCGGTCGCATCGGGCGTAATGTGGTTCGTGCTTTGTATGAATCCGGACGCCGTGCGGAAATTACCGTGGTGGCAATCAACGAGCTGGCGGATGCTGCGGGCATGGCGCATTTGTTGAAATATGACACCAGCCATGGCCGTTTTTCATGGGAAGTACGACAGGAACGCGATCAACTTTTTGTTGGTGATGACGCCATCCGTGTATTGCATGAACGTTCACTGCAATCGCTCCCCTGGCGTGAACTTGGCGTTGATGTAGTCCTCGACTGCACCGGCGTATATGGCTCCCGCGAGCATGGTGAAGCACACATTGCCGCCGGGGCTAAAAAAGTGCTCTTTTCACATCCTGGCAGTAACGATCTCGACGCGACCGTTGTTTATGGCGTCAATCAGGATCAACTTCGTGCGGAACACCGCATCGTTTCTAACGCTTCCTGTACCACGAATTGCATAATTCCCGTCATCAAATTGTTAGATGATGCGTACGGTATTGAGTCCGGCACTGTGACCACAATTCACTCCGCCATGCACGATCAACAGGTTATTGATGCATACCATCCAGACCTGCGTCGCACTCGGGCAGCCAGTCAGTCGATCATTCCGGTCGATACTAAACTGGCCGCCGGTATCACACGATTTTTTCCGCAATTTAACGATCGCTTTGAGGCGATTGCGGTACGTGTGCCAACCATAAATGTGACGGCAATCGATTTAAGCGTGACGGTGAAGAAACCTGTAAAAGCCAATGAAGTCAACCTGTTGCTGCAAAAAGCAGCACAAGGTGCATTTCATGGTATAGTTGACTATACGGAATTGCCGTTGGTCTCTGTAGATTTTAACCACGATCCGCACAGTGCCATTGTCGATGGCACTCAAACCCGGGTCAGTGGCGCACACCTGATCAAAACGTTGGTCTGGTGCGATAACGAATGGGGCTTTGCTAACCGAATGCTCGACACGACGTTAGCTATGGCTACTGTTGCTTTCAGGTAAGACGCAAGCAGCGTCTACAAAACTTTTAGAATCAACGAGAGGATTCACCATGTCTGTAATTAAGATGACCGATCTGGATCTTGCTGGGAAACGTGTATTTATCCGCGCGGATCTGAACGTACCAGTAAAAGACGGGAAAGTAACCAGCGACGCGCGTATCCGTGCTTCTCTGCCGACCATCGAACTGGCCCTGAAACAAGGCGCAAAAGTGATGGTAACTTCCCACCTGGGTCGTCCTACCGAAGGCGAGTACAACGAAGAATTCTCTCTGCTGCCGGTTGTTAACTACCTGAAAGACAAACTGTCTAACCCGGTTCGTCTGGTTAAAGATTACCTCGACGGCGTTGACGTTGCTGAAGGTGAACTGGTTGTTCTGGAAAACGTTCGCTTCAACAAAGGCGAGAAGAAAGACGACGAAACTCTGTCCAAAAAATACGCTGCACTGTGTGACGTGTTCGTAATGGACGCATTCGGTACTGCTCACCGCGCGCAGGCTTCTACTCACGGTATCGGTAAATTCGCTGACGTTGCGTGCGCAGGCCCGCTGCTGGCAGCTGAACTGGACGCGCTGGGTAAAGCACTGAAAGAACCTGCTCGCCCGATGGTGGCTATCGTTGGTGGTTCTAAAGTATCTACCAAACTGACCGTTCTGGACTCCCTGTCTAAAATCGCTGACCAGCTGATCGTTGGTGGTGGTATTGCTAACACCTTTATCGCGGCACAAGGCCACGATGTGGGTAAATCCCTGTACGAAGCTGACCTGGTTGACGAAGCTAAACGTCTGCTGACCACCTGCAACATCCCGGTTCCGTCTGATGTTCGCGTAGCAACCGAGTTCTCTGAAACTGCACCGGCTACCCTGAAATCTGTTAACGATGTGAAAGCTGACGAGCAGATCCTGGATATCGGTGATGCTTCCGCTCAGGAACTGGCTGAAATCCTGAAGAATGCGAAAACCATTCTGTGGAACGGTCCGGTTGGCGTGTTCGAATTCCCGAACTTCCGCAAAGGTACTGAAATCGTGGCTAACGCTATCGCAGACAGCGAAGCGTTCTCCATCGCTGGCGGCGGCGACACTCTGGCAGCAATCGACCTGTTCGGCATTGCTGACAAAATCTCCTACATCTCCACTGGCGGCGGCGCATTCCTCGAATTCGTGGAAGGTAAAGTACTGCCTGCAGTAGCGATGCTCGAAGAGCGCGCTAAGAAGTAAAAAATCACAGGGCAGGGAAACCTGCCCTTGTTTCAGCGCGCTTTTAGAGCACGCACTTTTTCATACTCTAAATAATTCGAGTTGCAGGAAGGCGACAAGAGAGTGAATCCCCAGGAGCTTACATAAGTAAGTGATTGGGGTGAGCGAACGCAGACGCAGCACATGCAACTTGAAGTATGACGAGTATAAGGCCCGACGATACAGGACAAGAGACATGTCTAAGATTTTTGATTTCGTAAAACCTGGCGTAATCACTGGTGATGACGTACAGAAAGTTTTCCAGGTAGCAAAAGAAAACAACTTCGCACTGCCAGCAGTAAACTGCGTCGGTACTGACTCCATCAACGCCGTACTGGAAACCGCAGCTAAAGTTAAAGCGCCGGTTATCGTTCAGTTCTCCAACGGTGGTGCTTCTTTTATCGCTGGTAAAGGCGTGAAATCTGACGTTCCGCAGGGTGCTGCTATCCTGGGTGCGATCTCTGGTGCGCATCACGTACACCAGATGGCTGAACACTACGGTGTTCCGGTGATCCTGCATACTGACCACTGCGCGAAGAAACTGCTGCCGTGGATCGACGGTCTGCTGGACGCGGGTGAAAAACACTTCGCTGCTACCGGTAAGCCGCTGTTCTCTTCTCACATGATTGACCTGTCTGAAGAATCTCTGCAAGAGAACATTGAAATCTGCTCTAAATACCTGGAGCGCATGTCCAAAATCGGCATGACTCTGGAAATCGAACTGGGTTGCACCGGTGGTGAAGAAGACGGCGTGGACAACAGCCACATGGACGCTTCTGCACTGTACACCCAGCCGGAAGACGTTGATTACGCATACACCGAGCTGAGCAAAATCAGCCCGCGTTTCACCATCGCTGCGTCCTTCGGTAACGTACACGGTGTTTACAAGCCGGGTAACGTTGTTCTGACTCCGACCATCCTGCGCGACTCTCAGGAATATGTTTCTAAGAAACACAACCTGCCGCACAACAGCCTGAACTTCGTATTCCACGGTGGTTCCGGTTCTACTGCTCAGGAAATCAAAGACTCCGTAAGCTACGGCGTAGTGAAAATGAACATCGATACCGATACCCAATGGGCAACCTGGGAAGGTGTTCTGAACTACTACAAAGAAAACGAAGCTTACCTGCAAGGCCAGCTGGGCAACCCGAAAGGCGAAGATCAGCCGAACAAGAAATACTACGATCCGCGCGTATGGCTGCGTGCCGGTCAGACTTCGATGATCGCTCGTCTGGAAAAAGCATTCCAGGAACTGAACGCGATCGACGTTCTGTAAGATATTCCTTTCTGCTTATCTCAAGGCCCGCTCTGCGGGTCTTTTTTTCGCCAAAAGCAAGGTGATACAGATGAGAAATCTGTGATCTATTTGGCAAAATTATGCTTTATTGTTTACCCTTGTCAGACTGCCCGTCATAAGGCGGCGGAGTGTATTTCTCCATTTTGAGTCAGTTGAAAAGGAATATTGAATGGAAGATTTGAATGTTGTCGATAGCATAAACGGCGCGGGAAGCTGGCTGGTGGCTAACCAGGCGCTGCTGCTAAGTTATGCAGTAAACATCGTGGCGGCACTCGCGATCATCATCGTTGGTTTGATTATCGCGCGGATGATTTCCAACGCGGTGAATCGCCTGATGATCTCCCGTAAAATCGATGCCACTGTTGCTGATTTTCTTTCTGCATTAGTCCGTTACGGTATTATCGCCTTTACGCTAATCGCTGCACTGGGGCGCGTGGGCGTACAAACAGCGTCAGTCATTGCTGTACTCGGTGCCGCAGGTTTAGCTGTTGGTCTGGCTTTGCAGGGGTCACTGTCTAACCTGGCCGCTGGCGTATTACTTGTCATGTTCCGCCCGTTCCGTGCCGGTGAATATGTTGACCTCGGCGGCGTAGCCGGTACTGTGCTGAGTGTGCAGATTTTCTCCACCACCATGCGTACTGCAGACGGTAAAATTATCGTTATTCCGAACGGTAAAATTATTGCCGGGAATATTATTAACTTCTCCCGCGAGCCAGCTCGCCGTAACGAATTTATTATTGGCGTGGCGTATGATTCCGATATCGATCAGGTTAAGCAGATCCTGACCGATATTATCCAGTCTGAAGATCGCATTTTGAAAGATCGCGAAATGACTGTGCGTCTGAACGAACTTGGTGCATCGTCGATTAATTTCGTGGTCCGAGTCTGGAGCAACAGCGGCGATCTGCAAAACGTGTACTGGGATGTGCTGGAGCGTATTAAACGTGAATTTGATGCCGCCGGTATCAGCTTCCCGTACCCGCAAATGGATGTGAACTTTAAGCGGGTGAAAGAAGACAAAGCTGCGTAATCAACGCTGAGGCCAGATAATACTCTCTGGCCTCTCTCTTATTAGTTTTTCTGATTGCCAATTAATATTATCAATTTCCGCTAATAACAATCCCGCGATATAGTCTCTGCATCAGATACTTAATTCGGAATATCTAACGTGTTTTCTTATTACTTTCAAGGTCTTGCACTTGGGGCGGCTATGATCCTACCGCTCGGTCCACAAAATGCTTTTGTGATGAATCAGGGCATTCGTCGTCAGTACCACATTATGATTGCCTTACTTTGTGCTATCAGCGATTTGGTCCTGATTTGTGCGGGGATTTTTGGTGGCAGCGCGTTATTGATGCAGTCGCCGTGGTTGCTGGCGCTGGTCACCTGGGGCGGCGTAGCCTTCTTGCTGTGGTATGGTTTTGGCGCTTTTAAAACAGCAATGAGCAGTAACATTGAGTTAGCCAGTGCCGAAGTCCTGAAACAAGGCAGATGGAAAATTATCGCCACCATGTTGGCAGTGACCTGGCTGAATCCGCATGTTTACCTGGATACTTTTGTTGTGCTGGGCAGCCTTGGCGGGCAACTTGATGTGGAACCAAAACGTTGGTTTGCGCTCGGGACAATTAGCGCCTCTTTCCTGTGGTTCTTTGGTCTGGCTATTCTCGCAGCCTGGCTGGCACCGCGCCTGCGCACGGCAAAATCACAGCGCATTATCAATCTGGTAGTGGGATGTGTTATGTGGTTTATTGCCTTGCAGCTGGCGAGAGACGGTATTGCTCATGCACAAGCCTTGTTCAGTTAGGCGCTATCTGATGGAAAAATAAAACAGAGGCGCTAAGCTTGCCTCCAGAGGTCCTGAATTTTGGGCAAGTCAATTAACACGGAGAGACTAACGTGAAGTTCAAAGTTATCGCCCTGGCGGCATTAATGGGTATTAGCGGGATGGCAGCGCAGGCCAACGAATTGCCGGATGGACCGCATATTGTCACCTCCGGTACGGCAAGCGTCGATGCGGTGCCAGACATTGCCACTCTTGCGATTGAAGTTAACGTGGCCGCGAAGGATGCCGCTACTGCCAAGAAACAGGCAGATGAACGCGTCGCACAATACATTTCCTTCCTTGAGCTCAATCAGATCGCGAAAAAAGATATCAGCTCAGCGAACTTACGCACTCAGCCAGATTATGATTATCAGGATGGTAAAAGTATCCTGAAAGGCTACCGCGCAGTGAGAACGGTGGAAGTCACGCTCCGTCAGTTAGACAAACTGAATTCCTTGCTGGACGGCGCGCTAAAGGCGGGTCTTAACGAAATTCGTTCTGTGTCGCTGGGCGTGGCGCAGCCGGATGCCTATAAAGACAAAGCGCGTAAGGCAGCGATTGATAACGCGATTCATCAGGCACAGGAACTGGCGAATGGCTTTAATCGCAAACTGGGGCCGGTATATAGCGTGCGTTATCATGTTTCCAACTATCAGCCCAGCCCAATGGTGCGGATGATGAAAGCTGATGCTGCACCGGTGTCCGCACAGGAAACTTACGAGCAGGCCGCTATTCAGTTTGATGATCAGGTCGATGTAGTCTTCCAGTTAGAACCTGTGGATCAACAACCTGCTAAAACACCTGCAGCACAATAATACTTGTAGCCCGACGTATTCGTCGGGCTAATGCCTTTACCCGATATTGCCTCCTTTTTCTGTAATTTTCTGTAAAACCATGACGTAATCACCTATCTTTGCTCGCGGTTTCATCAAGGATAGGCTGACTGAAACGGTTAAGCGGACAAGGATGCGGGAGAGGGGGGATGGACATTTTTATTTCGAAAAAGATGCGCAATTTCATTTTATTAGCGCAAACCAATAATATTGCCCGGGCGGCAGAAAAAATCCATATGACGGCTTCGCCATTTGGCAAAAGCATTGCCGCGCTGGAAGAACAAATTGGCTATACGCTATTTACCCGCAAAGATAATAATATCAGCCTCAATAAAGCCGGACAGGAACTGTATCAAAAACTGTTCCCGGTTTATCAACGACTTTCTGCGATTGATAATGAAATCCATAACTCAGGACGTCGTTAACGAGAAATTGTGATAGGCATAGATAATACTTATCCGACAATTATTTTTGATCAGTTGATTAGTCTCGGAGATAAGTACGAAGGCGTGACCGCCCAGCCAGTTGAGTTCAGCGAAAATGGCGTTATCGATAATCTTTTTGACCGTCAGTTAGATTTTATTATCTCTCCACAGCATGTATCTGCACGAGTTCAGGAACTGGAAAACCTGACTATCAGTGAACTACCGCCGCTGCGATTGGGCTTTCTCGTTTCTCGCCGTTATGAAGAGCGACAGGAGCAAGAACTGCTTCAGGAGCTGCCCTGGCTACAAATGCGCTTTCAGAATCGGGCCAATTTCGAAGCAATGATTGATGCGAATATGCGTCCTTGTGGGATCAATCCCACCATTATTTATCGTCCCTACAGTTTTATGGCTAAAATCAGCGCCGTGGAGCGGGGACATTTTCTGACGGTGATCCCGCATTTTGCCTGGCGACTGGTGAATCCGGCAACGCTGAAATATTTTGATGCGCCGCACAGGCCGATGTATATGCAGGAATATCTTTATTCAATCAGAAATCATCGTTATACCGCCACGATGCTTCAGCATATTGCTGAAGATCGTGACGGGGCAAACCATTAACCCAGCATCGATCCGGTTGCAATTAAATTACGGTGTAAGTCGAAGACGTGGCTAAGATCGTGGTGAATATGTCCGCCGGACGCATTTTCCAGATAGCGATGCAGATAATCCCGACACATAGGATGTGCACAATGATCAATGGTGGTGCGGATAACGTTGTTATACGGATCCTGTGCGCCAAATCCACTGACCGCTTCGCTCCATAAATAACGTGCCGCACGCAACATGGCGGCGTTCATAAACAGATCCATGCCAATGCCGAAGAAAAACGACAGGCGAGGGACGAAGTCATCAATTTTCAGCCCGGCGGAGATTGCTGCTTTGATGTACTCAATCCTATCGGCGAGCGTAAATGCTACCTGCTGTACGCAGTTGGCACCCGCTTCACCCATGTGGTAACTGCTGATACTGATGGTATTAAATCGCGGCATGTTGCCGGAACACCAGGCGATGATGTCTGCGATAATACGCATTGACGGTTTTGGCGGGTAAATATAGGTATTGCGGCAGAGGTACTCTTTGAGGATATCGTTCTGAATGGTGCCAGTCAGTTTATCGGATGTAACACCTTGCTCTTCTGCGGCGACGATATAAAACGCCAGTACTGGTAGCACTGCGTCATTCATGGTCATCGAAACCGACATTTTATCCAGCGGGATCTGGTCGAACAGCTCTTTCATATCTTCCACGGTGTCGATAGCGACGCCCGCTTTGCCGACGTCGCCCGCCACGCGTGGGTTATCGAAGTCGTAGCCTCGGTGGGTGGCAAGGTCAAACGCAACGGAAAGACCTTTTTGCCCGGCGGCCAGGTTACGGCGATAAAAAGCGTTGGACTCCTTTTGCTGTCGAGAAACCAGCATACTGACGGATGGTCCACGGTTGGGCGGTATACATAGTGGCACGCGGGCCACGAACGTAGGGTGGCAAACCAGGAAGGGTACCCGTCACCTCCAGATTATCGAGATCGGCTTCGGTATACAGCGGCTTGATGGCGATCCCTTCTGCGGTTTGCTGAACCAGCGAGTCGACAGTTTTCTCCCGACGGCTCAATTCCTTGTTGGCAAGCTGTTGCCACACCAGCACGTTAGACATTATTTGCTCCGTAAAACGCAATCAAAATGAGGGTATTTGCGCTTACGGTGAGCTTTTTACGTGGGTTTGTCGCCAGCAAAAAAATGCATTCAGACGTCGTTTTTTGCCGCCTGAGATTTGTCTATTTTGTAATGTGATTCAAGGAATACAAAAAGAAGTGAGGATAACGCCTGATATGTGCTATCAGGCGTTATTTGATGGATTAATCCTGACGAAGAACTTTGTGACCATAATCGAGCAACGCATCAGTGACTTTACGCATCATGCGGCTTTCAGGAGCAAAGCGGTGCCAGTAGAGCATCCGGCGTTGAAATAGCCCTGGCGTTAAGTCAATCAGTTCACCGCTGGCCAGTTCTTTCTCGATTTGCAGGTGCGGGATCATACAGCAGGTGGTGCCCTGACGAGCAAGTTGCACGAACGCTTCCGAAGAATTAACGATATGGCAGGGTACGCTGCCAGGAGGCAGATCGAAGTTTTGCTGCAAAAAGGCCTGGTGCATATCGTCAAGATGGTCAAACGCGACCACTGGCGCTTTCAGTAATGCCGAACGCGTTACGCCGTTAGGGAAATATTTTTCGGCAAACGGTTTTGAGCTGACGAACAGATAGTCGAGCGCACCGAGTTTATCGACAAGACAACTCGGCAGTGCCTGATGTTGAATACTCACTGCGCCGACCACTTCGCCGCGACGCAGACGTTCCTGAGTGCGGGTTTCATCTTCTACCTGCAAGTTGAGGCGGATGGGCGAATCAGCCAACACAGGAGCCAGTGCCGGAAGCAACCACGTCGCCAGACTGTCGGCGTTGACCGCCAGTGAAAGCAGCAGCGGAGTCGAACCGGTTTGTTCATCGCCCAGCCACTCTTCTTCCAGCAGCTCCACCTGGCGTAGTAGCGCCAACAGTTTTTGCCCTTGTTCCGTCGGGCGCGGCGGTACGGTACGCACTAACAACGGCTGCCCGAACATATTTTCCAGTTGCTTAATGCGCTGTGAGACGGCTGATTGTGTAATGCACAGCTTTTGTGCCGCGCGCTCAAATCCTCGTTCACGTATCACCGCATCCAGTGCCTGTAATGTTCTGTAGTCCGGGCGTTTCATTGCTGTTGTCTGCTCCTGGTAAATGCTTTTTCCTGCACTATGACACAATTTTGTGTCGGGTTGCATATACCGAAGCCGTTGGCGGGTAACATTTGTATCAGTGGTTAACGCGCAGCTTAAAAGATCAGAGATTTGCGCTAATGCATTTCGCTCAGCGAGTTCGCGCCCTGGTTGTGTTGAATGGCGTGGCGTTATTGCCTCAGTTTGCCTGTAAACAGGGGATTGCGAACGGGGAACTGGTGCGCCTGTTCGCACCGTGGAGCGGCATACCCAGACCGTTGTATGCTTTATTTGCGGGGCGAAAGGGGATGCCCGCCATTGCGCGATATTTTATGGATGAGTTAACCACGCGGCTTGCCAACGGGGTCTGAATCGCTTTTTTTGTATATAATGCGTGTGAAATTTCATACCACAGGCGAAACGATCATGACGCAGGATGAATTGAAAAAAGCAGTAGGATGGGCGGCACTTCAGTATGTTCAGCCCGGCACCATTGTTGGTGTAGGTACAGGTTCCACCGCCGCACACTTTATTGACGCACTCGGTACAATGAAAGGCCAGATTGAAGGGGCCGTTTCCAGTTCAGATGCTTCCACTGAAAAACTGAAAAGCCTCGGCATTCACGTTTTTGATCTCAACGAAGTCGACAGCCTTGGCATCTACGTTGATGGCGCAGATGAAATCAACGGCCACATGCAAATGATCAAAGGCGGCGGCGCGGCGCTGACCCGTGAAAAAATCATTGCTTCGGTTGCGGAAAAATTTATCTGTATTGCAGACGCTTCCAAGCAGGTTGATATTCTGGGCAAATTCCCGCTGCCAGTAGAAGTTATCCCGATGGCACGTAGTGCAGTGGCGCGCCAGCTGGTGAAACTGGGCGGTCGTCCGGAATACCGTCAGGGCGTAGTGACCGATAACGGCAACGTGATCCTCGACGTCCACGGCATGGAAATCCTTGACCCGATAGCGATGGAAAACGCCATAAATGCGATTCCTGGCGTGGTGACTGTTGGTTTGTTTGCTAACCGTGGCGCGGACGTTGCGCTGATTGGCACACCTGACGGTGTCAAAACTATTGTGAAATGATCTGACGGGGGAACCTCCCCCGTTAAAAAAATTCTCTTCATTAAATTTGGTGACATGTGTCACGTTTTTACCAGGCGATTGTCGATTGTTCTAAATAAATCCTCTAAACCAGCATATTCATCCAAGAAATACTTTTGCGTGATATTTCCTCAACATCGCGACGCAAACGTTCATATTGCCGCAATATTATTTTTTGATATGTTGAAAGGCGGATGCAAATCCGCACACAACATTTCAAAAGACAGGATTGGGTAAATGGCAAAGGTATCGCTGGAGAAAGACAAGATTAAGTTTCTGCTGGTAGAAGGCGTGCACCAAAAGGCGCTGGAAAGCCTTCGTGCAGCTGGTTACACCAACATCGAATTTCACAAAGGCGCGCTGGATGATGAACAATTAAAAGAATCCATCCGCGATGCCCACTTCATCGGCCTGCGATCCCGTACCCATCTGACTGAAGACGTGATCAACGCCGCAGAAAAACTGGTCGCTATTGGCTGTTTCTGTATCGGAACAAACCAGGTTGATCTGGATGCGGCGGCAAAGCGCGGGATCCCGGTATTTAACGCACCGTTCTCAAATACGCGCTCTGTTGCGGAGCTGGTGATTGGCGAACTACTGCTGCTATTGCGCGGCGTGCCGGAAGCCAATGCTAAAGCGCATCGTGGCGTGTGGAACAAACTGGCGGCGGGTTCTTTTGAAGCGCGCGGCAAAAAGCTGGGTATCATCGGCTACGGTCATATTGGTACGCAATTGGGCATTCTGGCTGAATCGCTGGGAATGTATGTTTACTTTTATGATATTGAAAACAAACTGCCGCTGGGCAACGCCACTCAGGTACAGCATCTTTCTGACCTGCTGAATATGAGCGATGTGGTGAGTCTGCATGTACCAGAGAATCCGTCCACCAAAAATATGATGGGCGCGAAAGAGATTTCGCTAATGAAACCCGGCTCGCTGCTGATTAATGCTTCGCGCGGTACTGTGGTGGATATTCCAGCGCTGTGTGACGCGCTGGCGAGCAAACATCTGGCGGGGGCGGCAATCGACGTATTCCCGACGGAACCGGCGACCAATAGCGATCCATTTACCTCTCCGCTGTGTGAATTCGACAATGTCCTTCTGACGCCACACATTGGCGGTTCGACTCAGGAAGCGCAGGAGAATATCGGCCTGGAAGTTGCGGGTAAATTGATCAAGTATTCTGACAATGGTTCAACGCTCTCTGCGGTGAACTTCCCGGAAGTCTCGCTGCCACTGCACGGTGGTCGTCGTCTGATGCACATCCACGAAAACCGTCCGGGTGTGCTGACTGCGCTCAACAAAATTTTTGCCGAGCAGGGCGTCAACATCGCCGCGCAATATCTGCAAACTTCCGCCCAGATGGGTTATGTAGTTATTGATATTGAAGCCGACGAAGACGTTGCCGAAAAAGCGCTGCAGGCAATGAAAGCTATTCCGGGTACCATTCGCGCCCGTCTGCTGTACTAAATCCCTTTCTCTGAAAATCAACGGGCAGGTCACTGACTTGCCCGTTTTTTTATCCCTTCTCCACACCGTTGCCGCGTTGCGCATTCTACTTTGCGAGTCTGCTCCAGAAAATAAATCAAAGTCAGATCAATGCGTTGTGTTTATTTAATGGGGATTTACGATGGCGGGACAGCACAGGGCTGTAACGGTAAAGCCCTCACCGAAGCGAGGGCTTGAAGGAGAAGGGTTATGATGCGACTTGTCATCATACTGATTGTACTGTTACTCATAAGTTTCAGCGCTTATTAACAGTCAGTCACAGGGGAGGAGCAATCCTCCCTTACCCTTACTCACTAAATTAGGTTAAAGAATCAACGATGTCAATCAGGGCGATGCAGGTGTGTCGCCCTCACCACTCCCAGACTTTCGACGGTGTAACCACCGCAGGCAGTGGGATATCCCACTCTTCAACGGGGAGTTTTTCCACCAACTGACAATCATGCGCATAACCCACCGGTTGCATTTTATAGTGCTGCCAGTTTTGTAAGGTCCGATCATAAAAACCACCGCCCATTCCCAGGCGCTGACCGTACTCATCAAAGGCGACCAGCGGTGTAATCAACACGTCTAATCGGGAAAGGGGTAGCACGTCACGCACATCCAGTTTTGGCTCATGGATCTTCAACTTGTTCATCACCAGTTCGCTTTGTGGATGGTAATTCAGGAACAGCAAATTACCGGCACTAAAGGGATGCAAAACTGGAAGATATACGCGCTTACCGGCGCGCCAGAGTTGTTCTATGAGTGGCTGGGTGTCGAGTTCGCCATCAAAAGAGAGGAATACAGCGACCGTATGTGCCATCACCACCGGGGGATAAGTCATCATCCGGGTAGCGGCTTGTTGACCCATTTCCTGCTGTTGTTCCGGCGTTAACGCACGACGACGTTGCCGAATCATTTTGCGGATTTCTTGTCGGGATAATGTCAGTGGGAGTTCTGGTAGTTGCGTCATGGCTGGTGCCAGATAAGAAGGGAATCTCCGAGATGCCGCCGCAGGCTGTAACCCTTGAACCCTTGGTTCAAGGTGAATGTGTCGTCGCAGTTTTAAGGCTTCTCGGACGGACCGAGCATGCTCACCAACCGCGGAGCGCCACATTCTTGTGGTATGAAATATCGGCTCAGGGGACTGGCCCGCTTGCGAACATCTCAGAGAAATTTTGTCTTCACGGTTACTCTACCACAGTAAACCGAAAAGTGTCATTCAAAGTTTTGGTTAGTTTTTTCGGTGATGCGACCTTGTTCAAGTAACGCTTGTTCTATGGTCTGCTGCAGCATCCGAATACGCTGTTCCATACTTGCCGCGTAGTCACGAGTCTTCGCTTTTTCTTGCGCTAACTCATAGCTGATATTCAGTGCGGCAATGAAGACCAACTGTTCAGTATTTGTGACTCTAGTGCGTTCTTTCAGATCTTGCAACCGTTGGTTCAGATCGTCCGCTGCCTGATTCAACGCATCCCTTTGGTCAGGCGGGCAGTTCACACGCAGTGAACGGCCAAAAATTTGGATATCGACGGGTTGTGCAGACATGCCACCTTCCTGCTGATTGACTGCGCTGCCTTCGTCTTTAGACCCATGGTCTGCGAAGGGGCGACACTATAGCTACCCTGATGAGAAGAGACAAGCCCTTTTCTGGTCCACCAGGGCCCAAAGTGGTAGCATATCATGAATATTCCTCCCTTTGACGACGAATGCTTATGTCTATACAGAACGAAATGCCTGGTTACAACGAAATGAACCAGTATCTGAACCAACAAGGGACGGGTCTGACCCCTGCTGAGATGCATGGTTTAATCAGTGGGATGATATGTGGCGGTAACGATGACAGCTCATGGCTGCCGCTACTTCACGACCTGACGAACGAAGGCATGGCTTTCGGTCATGAGCTGGCACAGGCACTGCGCAAAATGCACTCTGCCACCAGCGATGCCCTGCAGGATGACGGCTTCCTTTTTCAGCTTTATCTGCCTGATGGCGATGATGTCAGCGTTTTCGATCGGGCTGATGCGCTGGCTGGTTGGGTCAATCACTTCCTGCTTGGTCTTGGCGTTACGCAACCGAAGCTGGACAAAGTGACCGGCGAAACCGGTGAAGCCATCGACGATCTGCGTAACATCGCGCAGTTGGGTTACGACGAAGACGAAGATCAGGAAGAGCTTGAAATGTCGCTTGAAGAGATCATCGAGTACGTCCGTGTTGCCGCGCTGTTATGCCACGACACCTTTACTCATCCGCAACCGACCGCGCCAGAAGTACAAAAACCGACTCTACACTAAAAACAAAAAACGTAAGGAGAGTGTTATGAGTGATATATCCCGGCAAGAATTTCAGCGTCGCCGTCAGGCCCTGGTAGAGCAAATGCAACCCGGCAGCGCCGCGCTGATTTTTGCTGCACCAGAAGTAACACGTAGCGCCGACAGCGAATACCCCTATCGTCAGAACAGTGACTTCTGGTACTTCACCGGCTTTAACGAACCGGAAGCGGTGCTGGTGCTGATTAAAAGCGATGACACTCATAACCACAGCGTTTTGTTTAACCGCGTTCGCGACCTGACGGCAGAGATCTGGTTTGGTCGTCGCTTAGGCCAGGATGCCGCGCCAGAGAAACTGGGCGTTGACCGCGCACTGGCATTCAGCGAAATCAATCAGCAACTTTATCAACTACTTAATGGTCTGGATGTGGTTTACCACGCCCAGGGCGAATATGCATATGCTGATGAAATCGTGAACAGCGCGCTTGAGAAACTGCGTAAAGGTTCGCGGCAAAATCTCACCGCA